>Ga0070684_100005070_pt1 | contig 10061 bp, 6 predicted proteins | sample KBSC723LmetaG_FD_65653 | JGI IMG/M metagenome (GOLD analysis project Ga0070684, IMG submission 65653) | Corn rhizosphere microbial communities from Kellogg Biological Station, Michigan, USA - KBS C7.2-3L metaG | ecosystem: Host-associated > Plants > Roots > Rhizosphere ...
GCGACGGGCAGCGCGCGCGAGCCGCCAGTGAGGCCGCGCGGCGAGCGATCCGAGTCACCGTAGACCACGTCGATGCGGTCCGCGTCGATGCCGAGTCGGTCGGACACGAGTTGCTTGTATGACGTGACCAGCCCGGTGCCGTATTCCTGATTGCCCATCACGAGATCGACGCGATCGCCCTTGAACTCGATCGACGCGGTCTCGGGAAATCCGCCGCCGCAGCGCTCGGTGTAGGTCGCCATGCCGATGCCGCGCAGCTTGCCGCGTTTCGCGCTCTCGCGGCGGCGCGCCTTGAAGCCCTTCCAGTCGGCATTCTCCATGGCGAGATCCATCTGCTTCTCGAACTCGCCGCTATCGAACGTCAGCTTGGTCGGCGACGTATAGGGGATGGCCTTGGGCGGAATGAGATTGATGCGGCGGATCTTGTCCGGCGTGATGGCGAGCTCGCGCGCCGCCGCATCGACCAGCCGTTCGATCAGGTACGAGGCCTCGGGCCGGCCGGCGCCGCGGTAGGCGCACACCGGCACCGTGTTGGTGACGACGCCTTTCACATTGATGCCGAGTGCAGGCGTCGTGTAGAGGCCGGAGATCAGGTCGGTCGAGCGCGTCGGAATGAACGGGCCCATCGGCGAAAGATATGCACCGACATTGGCGATGAGCTCGACGCGGATGCCGAGGAACTTGCCCTTGGCGTCGAGCGCGAGCTCGGCCTTGGTGTAGTGGTCGCGGCCCTGGTTGTCCGAAAGGAATCCCTCCGAACGATCCGACTGCCAGCGCACCGGACGCTTCAGCTTGCCGGCGGCCCACACCACCAGCGCCTGCTCGGGATAGACGAAAGCCTTCATGCCGAAGCCGCCGCCGACATTGGGCGGCGTCACCACGCGCAGCTTCTCCTTCGGCACCTTCAGCACGGCTTCGGCGAGCGGATCGCGCACGAAGTGCGAGCCTTGCGTCGCGGTGTAGAGCACCGGCCGGCCGGAGGCGGCGTCGTAGTCGCCGATGGCGTTGCGCGGCTCCATCGAGTTCGCGACCACGCGGTTGTTGATGATCTCGAGCCTGGTGACATGGGCGGCCTTGGCGAAAGCCGCGTCGACCGCGGCGAAATCCGAGGTGTCGTTGTCCCAGTCGAATACCAGATTGCCCGGGATGCCGTCGAACAGCTGCGGCGCGCCTTTCTGCAGCGCGGCGCGCGCGTCGGTCACGCTCGGCAGCTGCTCGTAGTCGATCTGGATTGCCTCGGCGGCATCCTGCGCCTGCGCGAGCGTCTCGGCGACCACCAGCGCGACCGGCTGGCCGACATGGCGCACTTTGCCGGTCGCGAGCGCCGGACGCGGCGTGTCGCGGCGCGGCGAGCCGTCGCGGTTGTTCAGCGGCGCGTGGCACGGAACATCGCCGAGCCCGTCGGCCTTCACGTCCTCGCCGGTCAGCACCAGCAGCACGCCCGGCATGGTGCGCGCGGCCGTCGTATCAATCTTCTTGATATTGGCGTGCGCGACCTGCGCGCGCAGCACGTAGGCCTGCGTCATCCTGTCGAGCTAGATATCGTCGGTATAGCGGCCGTTTCCCGTAATGAGGGTCTGGTCTTCGAAACGCCGAACGGGCTGGCCTACGCCGAATTTCATGATCGCTCCTGATCCAAACAACGTCGCGCGCCGCGACATCTCGCGGCGTGCTGTTCCGGAAAGATGGGGTCTGCCGGATATGGGTCAATGTTAGCGGCTCGGCATTTGTGACGCCACGCACCTGGGCGCCGTCAGCAAGCCGTGCATGCCGGCTATGATCTGGTCGCGGCGCAACGCGTGCTCAATGATCACCCGGCACGCCCTGCAAAAATATTGGTCAGGGCGGACCCCATCGCCTCGATCGGCCGGCCGAGGCGCTGGGTTGTCTCGGTTGATATCAATGCCGCCGTGATGGCGAACGGCGCGCCCTTCGGCCGGACAATGATCAGGTCGCGTTCGCCCGGCTTCTGGGCCATCCAGGAGCGCGCGACGGTTTCCGGCACGAGGCCGATGCCGAGCCCGGCAAGGACAAGCTCCCGCTGCAGGCTTGCGCCCTGAACCTCGGCGACGACGCGGATCGGCCGCCGCATCGAGGCCGCGAGTGTCACCAACAGGGCGCGATAACCGCATCCGTCCGGATTGAGCACCCACGGCCGATCGAACAGGCCCACGAAAGCGGTCCGCCGGCTGACGCCGAGCGCGCGCGGCGCGACGGCGACAAGCGCGTCGCGCGCGACCGGCGTGGCTGTCGCATTTGCGGGCCACGGGGCACCTGTCCTGCCGAGGACCAGCGCCGCATCGAGGTTTCCGTCGAGGACGTCGGAGAGCAGGCGCTGCGTCCATCCGGCCGAAAGGCGAACGGTCACTTTGGGGTAGGCGCGTGTCAGCTGCACGGTCGCACGCGCGATCGCGCTGCTGCCGCGCCAGTCCAGTGCGGCGTGCGCGATGCCCAGGCGCAGCAGCCCCTCGGGCTCCGCCGCAGGATCGAAGCTCGCCCTGAATGCCGCGACCTCCTCGATCAGCAGCTTGCCGCGCGCGCGCACCTCCTCGCCATCGCGTGTGAGGCGCGGCGGCTTGACCGATCGGTCCAGCAGGGTGCAACGCAGCTCGCTCTCGAGGCGCTGGATCTGCCGGGTGATCGCCGACTGCGTCAATGGAAGGTGGCGGGTCGCGCCATGAATCGAGCCGACCGTCGACACGGTCAGGAAGGTGCGAAGCTCGTCGATCATGATTATCCTCTTTCAGCATAATCATTCTGATTATTATGAATTTGAAGAAAGAAATTGATCACGTCAATATGCGCCGATCAACCCGCCGATCGAAGTGGAGCCGAAACGAGGAGGGACAGATGAGCGCAGACGGAACGTCGTCATCGGATCGCCGTAGATTTCTCAAGAGCGCCGGCGTCGCGAGTGCATCGCTGCCGCTTCTCATCGCATCCCAGGGTGGGGCCGCCGCCACCGGAGAAGCCCCGAGGCCAGCTGTCGCGCAATCTTCGACGGCGGACACTGCCGGCTACCAGATCCTCAGCCTCGATGAAGCCGCCTTCACGGAAGCGCTGGTCGACCACATGTGGCCGAAAGACGAGCTCTCTCCCTCCGGCAGCGAGCTTGGCATCGCGACCTTCATCGATCGCCAGCTCGCCGGCGCCTTCGGGCAGGGCGACCGTCTCTATTCGCAAGGTCCGTTTCGGAAGGGCAAGCCGCAGCACGGATACCAGTTGCCGCTCACGCCCGCGGAGTACTTCAAGGCCGGCACGGCAGCCGCTAGCGCAGCATGCGCACGACGATTTCATCGCGGGTTCGACAAGCTCACGGCCGCGGAGCGCGAGCAGTTCCTGCACGACGTCGCGGGAGGGAAGGTTGCCGACGCGCCCCTTGACCTCGCCGCCTGGTTCAACGGGCTCGTCTACCCGCTGTTCGAGCGCGGCGCCTTCGCCGACCCGATCTACGGGGGCAATCGCGACAAGGCGGCCTGGCGGATGATCGGCTATCCGGGACTGCCTGCGACCTACAGCCAGGACGTCGTGCGCTATCGCGGCAAGCCGCACCCGCGATCGGCGAACCCGCAATCGATCCTCGATCTGAGCTGAGGAGCGCACCATGGCCACCACCCTCAAGGAACGTGAGGTCGTGATCGTCGGCGGCGGGCTGTCCGCCGGGCTGCTCGCCCGCCGGCTGGTCCCGCTCGGGCGCGACGTGCTGGTGCTCGAGCGCGGCGCACCGCGCAACGGGTCGGAGATGCAGCTTCCGAGCCAGCGCGACGACCTGCGCTGGTCGATCCTGCGCGGATTGAATCAGCGCGAGAACGTCGAGACCTACACGCTGCGCCACGCGCCAGGCGAAGACGCGCTGCCAATGCGGCAATTGATATCCTTCCTGCCCGGCTTCGGAGTCGGCGGCGGTGCCGCTCACTGGAACGGATTGACCTGGCGCTTTCAGACGACCGATTACGTTCTGCGGTCGCATCTCGAGAGCCGCTACGGCAAGGGCGCGTTGCCGGCGGACATGACCGTCCAGGACTGGGGCGTCACTTATGACGAGCTCGAGCCCTACTATACGCAGTTCGAAAAGCTGTTCGGCATTTCAGGCAAGGCCGGCAATGTTCGGGGCGAGAAGCGCGACGGCGGCAACCCGTTCGAGCCGTGGCGCGCCGAGGACTATCCGCTCCCGCCGCTGGAGACGCCTGAGGCCGGCCTGATCTTCAAGGCCGCCGCCAAGAAGCTCGGCTACAAGCCATTTCCGCTCCCCGCCGCGAATGCGAGCCGCGCCTACACCAACCCGGACGGCATGAAGCTCGCGGCCTGTCAGTATTGCGGCCATTGCGAGCGCTTCGTGTGCGAGGCGCAGGCCAAGGCGAGCCCGAACATCCTCCTGTTCCCGCTCGTTGTCGGAAAGCCCAACTTCGAGCTGCGCACCCACGCGGAGGTGTTTCATCTCAACTATGATCGCGCAGCCAAGCGCGTCACCGGCGTCACCTACATCGACGCGCTCACCGGCGAGGAGTTCATCCAGCCGGCGTCCGTGGTCGTGCTCGGCAGCTATGTGCTGTCGAACACGCGGTTGATGCTGCTCTCGGGAATCGGGGAGCCTTACGACCCCAGGACCGGCAAGGGCACCGTTGGAAAGAACTACTGCTATCAGACGGTGTCCGGTGTCGGTGCGTTCTTCGAGGATCGATACATCAATCCATTCATGGCCAGCGGCTCGCTCGGCATGGTGATCGACGAGTTCAACAACGATCACTTCGACCACGCCGGCCTCGGCTTTTTCGGTGGCGCGTACATTGCGGCCGCGGTCACCAACGGCCGTCCGATCGCGACGCGTGCGTTGCCTCCCGGAACGCCGCGCTGGGGCCTGGCCTGGAAGGCGGCGAATGCCAAATGGTACTTGCGTTCCTTCGGCATCCTTGCCCATGGCACGAGCTATTCGCATCGCAACAATCATCTCGATCTCGATCCGGATTATCGCGACGCCTACGGACGGCCGCTCGCGCGCATCACGTTCGATTTTCCCGAGAACGACGTGAAGATGTCGGCCCACGTCACCCAGAAGGCGCACGATCTCGCGAAGGCGACGGGAGCTACGATCGTCAGCCCGGCGGCGCCGCGACGCGGCCCCTACGACACGCGGCTTTATCAGACGACGCACAATACCGGCGGCACCATCATGGGCGTGGATCGGGCAACCAGCGTGGTGAGCACGCGCCTGCAAAGCTGGGACGCGCAGAACCTCTTCGTCAGCGGCGCGTCGGTGTTCCCGCAGAACTCCGGCTACAACCCGACCGGGCCGGTGGCCGCGCTGGCGCTGCGGCTCGGCGATGATCTTGCGTCCTATCTCGAACGTCCACGCGTGTTGTGAGAGCCGACACGATGCTCAGGTTCCCGGCCGCGATCGCCGCACTGCTCTTTGCCAGCGCGGCGTTCGCGCAAAGTGTGACGAGCGGCAAGGCGCTCTATGAGGCGTGCGAGCCATGCCACGGCACGGGGGCGGCGAGCACCGAGCTCGGCCCGTCGCTGATCGGCATCGTCGGCCGCGCGGCCGGAGCACGTGCAGACTTCCGCTACAGCCGCGCGCTGCGCGGCGCGAAGATTGTCTGGGACGCGTCGACGCTCGATGCCTTCCTTGCGGATCCTCAATCCGTCGTCGCCGGCACGCGCATGCCCTTTGCGGGCATCCCGGACAGGAGCGAACGGGCCAGCCTGATTTCCTATCTCGGGGCGCTGCGCTGATCGGCCCGCTGGCATTTCGCCGGCGTGCTCGACGCGCTCGACATGAGCCTTCCAAGCCGGCAAGCTTCCCCCAAGCGCCTCGCAACGGCGCGTTCCGGAGGAAGCGTGATGCGCAAAGCCTTGATGGCCGCGGCCCTGTCCTTGTGCCCGCTCGCGGTCGCGCCCGCCGCTGCGCAGGACTACCCGACGAAGCCGATCCGCCTCGTCGTCTCGTTCGGTCCGGGCGGCGGCGCCGACATCGTCGGGCGCATCCTCGGGCAATCGCTGCAGGAGAAGCTCGGCCAGGCGGTCGTGATCGAGAACAAGCCGGGCGCGGCCGGCACCATCGGCAACGAGGTGGTCGCGCGCGCCGAGAAGGATGGCTACACGCTCGGCATCATGACGGCCGGGCAGATCATCGCGGCGGTGATGAACAAGTCGATGCGCTACGACACGGCGAGCGCGTTCGAGCCGATCTCGATGGTGGCGACCGCGAGCCTGATCATGGTGACGCGGCCGGACTTTCCGGCAAATGACGTCAAGGCGCTGATCGCCGCCGCGAAGGAGAGCCCCGGCAAGATCAACGTGGCGAGTCCTGGATTTGGCGCGACCCAGCACATGGCGGGCGAGCTGTTCAAGCAGACCGCCGGCATCAACATGACGTCGGTGCAGTACCGCACCTCGCCGGAGGCGATCACGGCGGTGCTCGGCAAGCAGGTCGACATCCTGTTCGACACGGTGCTCGCGGTGATCGGTCAGCTCCAGTCGGGACAGCTCAAAGCTCTCGCGGTCACCGGCAAGGAGCGCTTCCCCGTCGTGCCGAACGTGCCCTCGGTCGCCGAGTCCGGCCTCGCGCCGGGCTACGACGTGACCACGTGGTACGGCTTCTTCGCGCCGCGCGGCACACCGCCCGCCATCATCGCCAGGCTCAACAAGGCGCTGAACGAGGCCATCAAGGAAGACGCCGTGCGTGACAGACTGATCAAGGCCGGCGTCACCGTGCAGGGCTCGACGCCGGAGGAGTTCGGCACGTTCATGGCGGCCGAGCTCGCGCGCTGGGACAAGGTGCGTCAGGCGGCGGGGATCGAGAAGCAGTAGCAGTCAGCTCGCGGAGAACATCTCCACGAAGGCGCGGATCGTGCCGGCGACCTTGTCCTCGGACACGTGCCAGGCTGCGCCATCATCCGCCGCGTAGTAATTGCTGGCATTCGAGCCGCCCCAGCGGAAGACCTCGAACGACGGCCAGTAAAGAATATTCTCGATCTTCGAATTGTTCACGACCTGATGCGCGACCAGCCGCATGGTGCTCTTCGACAGGCAGTCGGCCTGCACCGCCGACTCGTGCTCGAACGAGGCGATCATCGGCACCGGCGAGACCGTGACGACGATCTTGATATCGGGGGCAATGCTCCTGACGTAGTCGATCACGTGCAGGACGTTCGCGACGTTCTCGGCGACGCTGGTCGTGCGGAACAGATACTTTTCGGCGAGCGCCCGCGAGTTCAGCGCGGTCGGCCGCGGGAGGACGAACGCGCCGGTCTCGCGATCGAAGAAGGCCGGCGCGACCCCGAGAGTCAGGATGAAGACGTTGCTGTTCTTGATGCGGGCGATCGTGTCCTCCCGGCTCCAGCTGGATGGCAGCAGCTCGGCGAAACGCTGATGCACGGCGGGGTCGATCTGCGCGCCGCTGAGCAGATCGACGAACAACCGGTTGGCGAACGTCGTGTTGATGTGCTCGGCGATCTCGGTGTGGTGGCTGGCGTAGCCGCTCTCGTTCAGACTCTGCGACAGGTTCCTGGCGAAGCAGGATCCCATCGTGAAGAACGTCGTGCCCTTGCTCACGAACTTGGGCTCGCTGTCGAGATTGACGGCAATGTGATCCCGGATCAGCTTCTGAAAATCGCCGAGGAAATCCTTCGTTTCGGGATAGCGGCCGATCTTCTTTCTGGTCTCGGCTTTCGAGCCGGCCTGCCGGGCGCGCGATCTTGCTGCGCTCAGCGTCTCCCGGTTCGCCGGCGTGTCGTAGGTCGCGGGATCGAGCGCAATCGCCCTTTCGAGACCGGAGATGGATTCTTCGAGAAGATCCTCACGACCGAGGATCTCGCTGAGATGGAAATAGTCACTGGCGTCGTTCGAGGCCGGCGCGAGCTTGCGGAACAGCTCGATGGCTTTGCTGGTCGGTCCGACACTGGCGCAGCGGTCGGCCGCGCCGCGGATCAATTGCAGATTGCCCTCGGTCGGATCGTCGAAGATCTCGGGATGATCCTCAAGGATCGACAGCATGAGGTTGCGCGACTCGGCGAGGCTTTTGTGAGTGCCCTCGGTGATGAGACAGGCGTAGGTAAACCGTGCGTTGATGTCCTTGCTGTCGAGCTGCAGCAGCTTGCGGACCGCCAGCTGTGCGCTGATGAAGTCCCTCTGCTCGATGTACTGGTTGGCGAGCACCCTGAGCTGGAAGATCAGACCGTCGACCGACGCGGGCTTGGTAAGGCTGGCGCTCATGCTCACGATTGCACCTTGGCGTTCATCCTCGTGGATGCTTCCAGGCGAACGCTGGGGCCTTTTGCGCCGTTCAACCCGGCTCCCGGCCCATCGCCGATCAACTCAGTTCGAAATCGTCAATTTTTTCATAATGATGAATGGTTAATGAGAAGTTAGCGACGGTCCTTGACCCGACCGATGACCTGCCTGTTCAATCGCTGCTCAGGAATGCGAGCCGAAGGGGTCTTGGGTGGGTGAATTCGCGATCGGGCAGGGCGTTGCGCGCTTCGAGGACCCGAGGCTGCTGCGCGGTGGTGGGAACTACGTCGACGATATCGTGCTGCCGCGCATGGCGTTCGGCTATGTGCTGCGCTCGCCGCACGCCCATGCGCGCATCCGTTCGATCGACACGACGGCGGCGAGAGAGGCGCCCGGCGTCCTGCTCGTGCTGACCGGCGCGGACTGGAAGCAATCCGGCTGGGGCGATCTTCCGGTGCCGGGCGGACAGATCCTGCGCGACGGCAAGCCGATGTATCGCTCGCCCTATCCGGCGCTGGCGCAGGAGCGCGTGCGCTGGGTCGGCGACTACGTGGCATTCGTGGTCGCCGAAACCTATCTGCAGGCCGCCGATGCGGCCGAGATGATCGCGGTCGACTACGAGCCGCTGCCGTCCGCGACGTCGACCGCGGACGCCGCGAAACCAGGTGCGCCGCGCGTGTGGGACGACTGCGCGGACAACATCTGCTTCGTGCACCTCGCCGGCGACAAGGCCGCGGCCGATGCGGCGTTCGCGCGCGCCGACCATGTCGTGCGCCATCGCCTGGTGATCAACCGCGTCACGGCGGTCACGATGGAGCCGCGCGGCTGCATCGGCGACTATGATGCGACCAGCGGCCACTACCGGCTCTATGCGCAGCCGCAGGGCGTGCACGTGTTCCGCTCCGACCTTGCCAGCAAGGTGCTGAAGGTGCCGGAGAGCAAGGTCCATGTGATTGCCGGCGACATCGGCGGCAGCTTCGGGATGAAATCCGCGATCTTCAACGAGGCGCCGCTGGTGCTGCTCGCCTCGAAACTGACCGGCCGGCCGGTGAAGTGGCAGAGCACGCGCTCGGAGGCTTTCTTGAGCGACGCCGAAGCGCGCGACAACGTCACCGACGCCGAGCTCGCGCTCGACCAGGCGGGCACGTTCCTCGGCATGCGGGTGACGACGATCGCCAACATGGGCGCGCACCTGCAGAACGGCACCCCGAACTTCCTCAACAACCTGGGCACGCTCGCCGGCGTCTATCGCACGCCGGCGATCTTCGCGGATGTCACCGCCGTCTACACGCACACCAATCCGGTGCGGCCCTATCGCGGCAATGGGCGCCCGGAGTCGGCTTATGTGATCGAGCGGCTGGTCGATCTTGCGGCGGACGCGACCGGCATCGATCCGGTGGAATTGCGCCGGCGCAACCTGATCCCGGCGGACGCGATGCCCTTCAAGACCGGGCTCACCTTCACCTACGACTGCGGCGACTTCGAAAAGGTGCTCGACGAGGGGCTGCGCCGCGCCGACATCTCAGGCTTCGCGCGGCGCCGCGCGGAGTCGAAGAAGCGCGGCCGGCTGCGCGGGCTCGGTCTCTCGTATTCGATCGAGCGCGCCGGCACACTGGGCTTCGAAGGCGCGGAGGTGCGCTTCGATCGCTCCGGCGCGCTGACGTTGTTCTCCGGCAGCGTCACGCAGGGCCAGGGCCACGAGACCGTGTTCAAGCAGCTCGTCTGCGACCGCCTCGGCATCCATCCCGACCAGGCGGAGTACGTGCAGGGCGATACCGACAAGGTCTTCTTCGGCCAGGGCACCGGCGGCTCGCGCTCGGCGACGCTCG
>Ga0070684_100005078_pt1 | contig 10051 bp, 8 predicted proteins | sample KBSC723LmetaG_FD_65653 | JGI IMG/M metagenome (GOLD analysis project Ga0070684, IMG submission 65653) | Corn rhizosphere microbial communities from Kellogg Biological Station, Michigan, USA - KBS C7.2-3L metaG | ecosystem: Host-associated > Plants > Roots > Rhizosphere ...
GGTACGCGATCAGCCGCACGTACGACCTGAACGTCAACACCCACGGGGGCAGCTTCCGCAACGAGTACATCGACGACACCGGCTGGTGGGCACTCGCCTGGATCGACGCCTACGACCTGACCGGCGACAGCCGCTATCTCACCACCGCCCGGACCGCGGCCGACTACATGGCCTCCTACTGGGACGGGGTCTGCGGCGGCGGCGTCTGGTGGAGCACCGCCAAGACCTACAAGAACGCCATCGCGAACAGCCTGTACCTGCAGGTCAACGCCGCACTGCACAACCGGATCGCGGGCGACACCGGCTACCTGCAGCGGGCGCGCGCCGAGTGGACCTGGTTCCTTGGCACCGGCATGATCAACGGCTCGAACCTCATCAACGATGGCATCAGCCTCACCACCTGCCGCAACAACGGAAGTCCAGTGTGGACCTACAACCAGGGCGTCCCGCTGGCCGGCCTGGTCGAGCTGGCCAAGGCGACCGGCGACAGCTCGCTGCTCACCACCGCACGCAACCTCGGAAATGCCTCGAGCACGACCGCGTCCCTGAACCCGGGCGGCATCCTGCGCGAGCCGTGCGAGACCGGCGACTGCGGCGGCGACGGCCCCTCGTTCAAGGGCATCTACGCGCGCGACCTCGGCGTACTCAACGGTTTTCTGGCCGATCATCCATTCACCGGGTACTTGCAACGCAACGCCAACAGCGCGTACAACGCGGATCGCAACCCGTTCGACGGGTACGGGCTGCACTGGTCGGGGCCGCTGGACGGGTTCGACGCGGCCCGCCAGCACAGCGTCGTCGACCTGCTCAATGCGGCCGGTTAGATATGACATGACCATCCGTGGGTAAGAACACCTGTATGACTGCGCCGAATGAGAACCCTGACGCCGCGATCAAGGACCCGGACGACTGGACGACCGGTGACGAGCCCTTGACCGCGGCGCAGGCGTCATATCTGCAAACGCTGGCCCGGGAGGCCGGCGAAGACGTGCCCGAGGGGCTGTCGAAGAGCGACGCCTCGAAGCTGATCGACGAACTGCAGGCGAAGACCGGACGCGGTCAATCGGCGTAGCCGCTCGCTTGGAGGTGGAACAGCTCCTGATACAGGCCGCCGGCCGCGATGAGTTGCGCATGCGTCCCGTGCTGCAGCACCTTGCCGTGGTGCAGCACGTAGATGTGGTCGGCGTGGCGAACGTTGGCCAGCCGGTGGGTGATCAGCACCGTGGTCCGGTCGCGGTCGCCCAGGAGCCGCTGGAAGATCGCGTGCTCGGCCCGTGCGTCGAGCGCCGACGACGGCTCGTCACAGATGAGCAGGCGCGCGTCGCGATATAGCCCGCGCGCCGACACCAGCCGCTGCCACTGCCCGCCGGACAGCTCATGGCCGTCCTTGAACTCGCGGTCGAGCAGCGTGTCGTACCCCTGCGGCAGCGCGCTGATCATCTCGTGGGCCGACGCGGCGGCGGCCGCCTCGGTGACGGTCGGCCCGTCGGCGTCGGCCGGGCGGTCATAGCGGCCGAGCGTGATGTTGCGGGCCGCGGTGAACGGGAACTTCCACCAGTCCTGGCTGATCACCGCGACCTGGCCGGCCAGGCCCCACCGGTCGAGCTCGGCGGTGTCGACGCCGTCCCAGCGGATCGTGCCGCCGTTGGGCGCGTACAGGCCGGCGATCAGCTTGGCCAGGCTCGACTTGCCCGAGCCGTTCTCCCCGACCAGCGCGATCACCTGGCCACGGCGCAGGGTCAGGCTCACCCCGTCGACCGCCGGCCGGTCGGTGGCCGGGTAGCGCAGCGACACGTCGCAGAGCGCGATCTCGTCGAACCCGTCGACCGGCCGCCCGCCCTCGGCCGGTAGCCGGGTGCGGGCGCGGTCCAGGAAGTCGCGAAAGTCGCCGTAGTAGAGCGCGTCCTCGTACAGCGAGTTGGCCGCGTGGATGGCGGTGTTGAGGCTGGCCCGCGCGGTCTGCACGGCCAGCAGCGCGGTCGCCGCCGCGGCCAGCGGCACCCAACCGGCGACGAGCAGGATCCCGAGGACGACGTAGACCGCAAACGTCGCGATGCCGGACAGCGTGGTCCCGACCAGCCGCGTCCCGGTCTGCCGCCGCACCAGCCGGAGCTGAGCTCCGGTTTCGACCGCCATGATTCGCTGGTACTCGCCGAGCAAGAAGCCCCGCATCTGATACGTGCGCACCTCGGCGGCGGTCTGCCGGTTGGCCATCAGCCGCTCGAGCATCCACAGCCGGCGGCGTCGGGTGATCCGGGCGAGCATGGCGAGGTACTCGCGCCGCGCGATCCGGATCGCGGTCGCCGCCGACGGCGCGGCGGCCAGAAGCAGGCAGGGCAGCAGGACCGGCTCGATCACGGTCACCGCGGCGGCCGTGGCGATCACCCCAGCCAGCCCGGTGGTCAGGTTGACCGTGCTGTCGACGATGGACGCCGCCTCGTGCATGCCCCGGTTCTGCGCGCGGTCCATGTCCTCGGCGAAGCCGGCGTCGTCGAAGGCGCCCAGCTCGACCGCGGTCGTCGTCTCGAAGAGCCGCATCTCGACCTGATAGTTGATCTGCGGCGCGATGCGGGCCTGCGCCCAGCCCGCGGCGATCATGAGCCCGCCCCGGACGGTGATCGCGGCCGCCGCGAGGACGAGCGCGGGCAGCGCGGCCCGGACGCGGGCCGGGGTCGGCCCGGCCGCGAAGACCTGGGCGAGCACGCCGCTGGTCGCGAGGAGGCCGAGCGTGGTCAGCGCGCCGGCGGCCAGGTTGAGGCCGATCGCCACGATCGTGTCGCGGCGGTTGGCCGCCCAGGCCAGGCCGATCGCCTCCCGCACGATCGCCGGTAACCGCCGGGCGACCGCCCAGAAGCTGGTCTGCGCAAACGCCTCGGCGTGGTGCAGCCATTCGGCCTGCGCCAGCTCGGGCAGCTCAAGTTCCTCGTCCGTATCGACGTGCTTACGCATGGTGACTAGTCTCGACCATCCGGAGATGCTGACCAAAAGATCTTGGTGACCTGGGAATTGAGTCGAGGGGACTCAAGTTTTACTAGATGTCGGCCGGAACCGGCCGGCACAGTGAATCTGAGGAGATCACCATGAAGACTGTGTCGCTGTGGACCCGGCGCGACCCGTTTGCCGACTTCGACGCGCTTGTGCGCAACGCCTTCGGCCCGACCACCCGCCCGGCCGGCTTCACCCCGGCGGCTGAGGTTTCCCGCGACGGCGACGACGCCGTCGTCCGCCTCGAGCTGCCCGGCGTCGACTTCACCAACGACGTGACCGTCGAGGTCGACCGCGGCCGCCTGGTCGTGCGCGGCGAGCGCCGCGACGAGCGGTCCGAGGACAAGGACGGCCGCACCCTCCGCGAGGTGCGCTACGGCTCGTTCCACCGCTCGTTCGCGCTGCCCACGCACGTGACCGCCGAGGCGGTCAGCGCGAGCTACGACGCGGGCGTCCTGAGCGTGCGCGTGACCGGCGCCTACACCGGCCGCGAGGCCCAGCGGATCGCCGTCACCGCCGGTTCCGCCGAGTAACAGTGCATTTCCGTGGGCCGTCCCCTTGGGACGGCCCACGTTGCTTGTGGTCAGACCGGCGGGCACCAGTTGTTGTCGGTGTACTCCGGGATGCACTTGCGAGGCCCCGGTTGACCGGTCGGCTTCGAGGTGGGCGTGCTGGTCGGGTTGCTGGTGAAGCCGGGCGGCTGCGCCGCCGAAGCATCGGGGCCGAGCAGGGTCGGCAGGCTGGCCGCGCCCGCCGCGACCAGACCGGCAAGGACGAGGCCGAGACGGACCTTGGTCCGGCGGCGCGAGACAACATCCACTGGAAGACGCCCTTTCATCCGCTGAGCGTGGCGGAGTCTAATCGATCGCGGTCGTTGCTGCGTCCAGCACTCCGACGAGCGTCGCCCACTCGTCCCGCAGGAACGTCAGATCGATCTTGGCGATCTGGCGCCGCGCCGCCCGGCCGAGCGAGTCGCCGGCATTGCGCAGCACCGTGTCGGCCTGATCGATCGGCGCATACTGTTCGAGCAGGTCAAGCGCCTCCTCCAGGTTGAGGTACAGCGCCAGCTGGGCGGCCACGTCCCGGCAGCGGCAGAGGAACGCCGGCAACCAGTTCTCCGGCGGGCTGTTGAGGTGCTCGACGACCAGATCGAAGTCGAAGTTCAGGCCGCCGGTCGGGTCGGCCCGCACCTGCCACGGCGGGGTCGCGAGCAGCAGATCGTCGGCGGCGTGGGCCGCGGCGTAGCGCCCGAGGGCATTCGTGTCGGCGAAGAGCAGCAGGCTGCCGCGGCCGTCGCTCGGAAACACGTACTGGACGGCGCCCCCGCCGTCCCACAGCTGGCCGCGAAGGGTCACGCCCTGGTGCGTCGGGAAGGCGAACTCGACGAGTTGCACGACGCCGGAGCGACCGTCGCGAAGGGTCGGGACGCCCACCGGAGCCGGTGGAAACGCCGTCGGCGTCGGTGAACGCGGGATCTGCGGCATCGCGGCGGGCGGGCGTGGGGTCGCCATCGGGGCCGGCGCGGGTGCCGGCAAAGGCGCGGGCGCCGGCATGCGCATCGGCGGCGGGTAGCCCGGCGGTCCCCCGGCCGGGCCGACCGGCGACGGGCTGATCGGAGACCTCGGGACCGGTGATACCGGCGACGCCACGAAGGGCGGGGACACCGGCGACGGTGACACGGGCGGCCCGCTGACCGGTGGCCCGGGCGCCGCTGGTGCCACCGCCGGAAAAACCGGCGACGGGAAGGCCGGCACCGACAGCGTCGACGGCGTCACCATCGGGTCCAGGCAACCGGCCGCCACCACGACCTCGGGCTGCTCGATCACGGTCGGCGCGATGCCCAGCGCCCGGTGCAGCATCGTCGCCACCAGCGGCATCCTCGTCGCGCCGCCCACCAAGATCACCGCACTCAACGGCTGGAGGGTTACCGGCGCGCCGGCGATCGCCCCGTGCACCGTATTGATCGTCCGCTGCAGCAGCGGCGCGGCCAGCGCCTCGAGCTCGTCCCGGGTCAACACGTCGTCGGTATCGAGTAGCGGCAGGTACAAATCGGTCGAACTGGTGCGCGAGAGCATCTCCTTCGCGGCGCGGACGTCGTCCCAGAGTTGGCGGCGCAACTGCTGATCGGCGACCGTCGTCGGGTGCTCCAGGCGCGCCCAGCCGGGATGGCCGGCCGTCGCCGCGCGACCGCGCAGCAGCCCGACGATCGTCGCGTCGATGTCCTGCCCGCCGGTGTCGTCCAGCCCGGTACTGGACAGGACCTGCAACGGCGCGCCCGGCGAGTGCCGGACGATCGCCACGTCGAAGGTGCCGGCGCCCAGGTCGTACACCATAAGGTCGGCGACACGGCCGGGCGGCAGGCCGTGGCGACGCGCATGGTAGGCGGCCGCGGCGACCGGCTCCGGCACCAACCGGATCTCGCCGAGGCCGGCGAGCGCGGCCGCCTGCTGCAGGACGCCCCGGCGCCCGGCACCCCAGCTGGCCGGGTGCGAGATGGTACAGCGGACGACCGGCCGCGCCGCGATGCGCTCGGCCTCGCCGGCGACCCGGCGGAGCAGGGCCGCGAACAGGTCGGCGACCGGGACGTCCTGGCCGAGAAGCACCGAGCCGTCGTCGATGCGCCGCTTGGGGTTGCCTTCGAAGCGCTCGGGCCGGGTCCGCGCGGAGTGCAGCGCGTCGCGGCCGACCAGCAGCGCGCCGTCCGTGTTGCAGAAGACCGCCGACGGCAGCAGCGGCGCGCCGTCGAACAGCACCGGCTCGACCGGGCCGGAACCGGGATCGCGGCGCAGGAAGGCGACGGTGTTCGAGGTCCCAAGGTCGATCCCGAGCTCCACCGGAACCATCGAACGGTCGCCGCCGGGCGATGTCAATCCGCCGTTAGAGCCGCCGCAGCGTCTCCGCGTCCGGGATTCCCTCGAAGAACCGGTCGAGGACCCGTCCGAAGACCGGCTCGTCCGGTTGGGCCCGCTGGAAGAGGGTCATGGACGAGCGGACCTTCATCGCGTCGAGTTCGCCCAAGATCTGTTCAGCGGTCGACTCGGTGTTGCCCAGCAGGACCGACGCGGCCTGGATCAACCGCGGGCCGAGCACCGGATGCTCCAGGTAGGCCCGGGCCTCGTCGAGGGATCCGATCGCGTAGCGCTGCGACGTCGGGCTCATCCCTAGGCCGGCGATCTGCGGAAACACGTACCAGATCCAATGGCCGGTCTTGCGACCCCGCCGCAGTTCCGCGACGGCCTGATCGTAGGTCCCCTGCTGGGCCGAAACGAAGCGCGCGAGCTGGTACGGATCGTCCACATCACGACCTTACTTTTTCTTGCGCACCCCGCTGCAGATGATGTCGATGACGCCGACCCCCAGCGCCACCAACGCAACGATCAGAATGACGAGCCCACCCCATTGCTCCATGCCGCGATACTGCGGAGGCCGCTGGGAAGAAACAGTGGGTGAGCGAAGGCGCTCAAATGGGGGCCTCCAAATACAGGCCCCTTTCTACCGGCTCTCGGCGCGGCGCAAACCCGCAATGATCGCCGACATGAAGCCCACGCCGCTGTTCGCCGGCCTGGCCACCGTTGCCGCCGCGACCGGTGCCGCCGGGGCAGCGGCGTGGGCGTGGCGCAACCAGGACAAGCTCATCATGCGCCGCCCGCTCAACGAGTGGACCTTCACCCACATGAACCGGCTCCTACCGGCGGAGGTGGTGCCGCACAGCCGATCCCCGCAGCCCCTGCCCAACCGCTCCGGCCCGCTCGATGTCGACTACTGGTTCCAGGGCCGCCAGTGGTCCCTCGCCCACCTGCACAAGCGCACCAACACGACGGCGTTCGTCGTCCTGCATCGCGGGCAGCTCGTCCACGAGACCTACCCGGGCCGGTTCGCCGGTCCGGCGGTCCGGATGCAGCTGTTCTCGGTGACCAAGTCGCTGACCTCCATGCTGATCGGGATCGCGCTCGACGACGGGCTGCTCAGCGACCCGACCGACCAGATCACCAAGTACGTGCCCGAGCTGATCGGCACCGCCTACGACGGGCCGTCGATCGAGCACCTGCTCGACATGAGCAGCGGCGCCGGAACGCGGGAGACCTGGGACGACCCGCACACCGACATCGCCCGGTTCACGAAAGCGATGACCACCGGCGGCTCACTCCTCGACGTCGTCCGGTCGGTCCAGCGGACCAGCATTCCCGGCGTACGGTTCAACTACTCCACGATCGACACGCAGGTGCTCGGCTGGATCGTCGAGGCGGCCAGCGGGGTGAGCCTCGCCCGGTACACGGCCGACCGGATCTGGAGCCGCATCGGGACCGAGGCCGACGCCTACTACTGGCTCAGCCGCGAACGCCCGCACCAGGCGATCGGCGGCGGCTCGTTCAATGCCACCGCGCGCGACACCGCGCGGCTCGGCCTGATCATGGCCCACGGCGGCCGGTTCGGCGATCGACCGATCGTCCCCGCCGCCTGGGTCGAGCGCAGTCGCCTGAGCGACCGGCCATACCTGCAGGTCGGCGCGCTCGGTGAGTACGGCGTGCGGCACTACGGCTACGCCAACCAGTGGTGGACGTTGGGCGGCGACCGCCGCGCGTTCGCCGGACAGGGCATTCACGGCCAATATCTGTACGTCGATCCGGTGGCCGATGTCGTCATCGTCAAGTGCAGCGCCTGGCCGACCGAGGAGGACGACGACCGCGACGCGGAAACCATCGCGGCCTTGCAGGCGATCGTGGAGCATCTCGACGCGTGATGCCCGGGTCGTCCCAAATGATTGCCGCGGGACCTCTAATTGGGGGCCCCCACCGAGCCTTTTCGCGAATGACCCGCGAGTCGATACTTGTAGCGGTCACCTCGGAAGGCGGGCGCGGCATGGACGACGACGATGTCTCACCTTTTGTCACCGACCAGACACGCATTGACTGCGGGAAGCGGCTCAAGAACCCCAAGGTAAAGACCCTGCTCGATGCCGGCTGCGAGAAGCTGGTGGCCAGCGTGAGCGGCGGGGTCGAGCATCCGTTTCGCTTTCCGTCGGCCGACGTGGTGTGCGCCCACGCCGCGACCATGCCACCGTTCGTGCCCGAACGGTTGCCGCCGGACGAGGACAGCGTCTATCCCAACTCGCCGCTCGGCTCGCCCGAATTCCGGTCGGCGCGCAACGCCTTCGACCGGACCTGGCCGCGGCTCGAGCGCTACCGGGCCGATCTCGCGATGTACACACTGACCAAGCCGGCGTGGTTTGCCGGTGACGCGATCGCGCAGACGGCGCTCGCCGAGTTGACCAGCGATCCGGACAAGATTGATCGCGTACTGGAACACCTCGCGATCCAGGATCTGCAGTTGTTCGAGGACTCGCTCTTCCGCGTACAACTCGTCATGCAGGCCATGGCCCCCAGTGAGGACGCCATCCGCGAGGCGCTTGACCGGATGTACGACAACATCGACCGCGTGTGGCTCGAGGTCTACAACGGCCTGCTTGACCACTTCAAGGTCGAGTTGCGCCCGGGCGTCACGGTCGACGACATCGCACACGTGCTCACCGCGTCGGCCGAGGGGCTCGGCCTACGCCGGCTGGTCCAGTTCGACCACCGCGGGATCCTCGACGCGACGCGGCGGCGCTCGCTGCTCGGGCTGAACGCATTCGCGCTGTTCGCCGCCTGCATCGCCACGCCCGACGACTCGCGGACGCTGCCTCGCTGCTTCCGCGAGGTGCTGATGCAACACACACAACAGGGGGAGGGGCGGGCGCCGGTCGATTGACCGGCGTCCGTCCCTATTTGGTGCACTGGAAGCCCTTGCATTCGGTACTTCGGGGTAACCGGCACCCCGTTGCTCGTGCTAGACAAGCGCTAACCATCCATATGTCGATATGGCAATGCGATGATCCGTACCAAACCCGCATCAGGAGGGTCAATGACGCATAAACGTCTGGCCGGCGCCTTCGCGGTCGCGCTTGTCTTACCGCTCGCCGCCGTCATCCTGCCGGCGACCGTCGCGGCAGCCGCGCCCGCGAAGCCTTCGCTGCCGTCCGACATCCGCGAGGGCACAAGATCGCCGAACAAACTCGACGGCAAGGCGCTGCCGACTCGGCCGACCGCGGCCAAGAGGGCGTCCGCTTCGGCGGCCGCCGCCGCCACGACACCGCCGGTCGGCACCGTCCGGCAGTGGCTCGGCTCCGACTTGCCCGGGTACTACCGCAAGGATTACACGCTGCGCGGCGTCGGCCAGCACATCGAGGTGTGGGTGGCCAACGACACCTCGTTCCCGGCCGGCGACTGCCGCAACGCCGTGGCGAACACGACGACGATCACCGACGCCCAGGTTGCCGAGCTGATCGACCAGTTCGACAACAACATGTACCCGAAGGAGACGGCCGCCTTCAGCACCCCGCCGGACCGGGACGGCACCAACTCGGCGATCCCGCCGGACCGCAACGGCAACGGCGGCGTGTACACCGGCGACGGGAACAAGACGGTCACCTTGGTCGACAACGTCCGGGATGAGAACTACTACGACTTCCCGGCCAACCCGACCTACACCGCCGGCTTCTTCTCGCAGACCCTGAGCGAGGCGTTCGACCGCAACACGATGACGATCGACGCGTTCGACTGGGTGCACCGTACGACGGCCAACCCGCCGGACGAGCCGAACGCCGACCCGTGCATCAGCCGGCCGGCCCGCCCGTTCACCTACGAGGGCGTCTTCGCGCACGAGTGGCAGCACCTGCTGCTCTCGTACGTCGACCCGCTCGAGACGACGTGGATGAACGAGGGGCTGTCGGACTTCGCGATCGCGCTGACCGGCTTCTCCAACACGACGGCCACCGTCTTCGACCCGGGCCCGGACAGCCACCTCTACTGCTACCAGGGGTACGGGCCGGTGCAGACGCAGTACAACCCGAACCCGCGCGACTGCGGTGGAGCGCAGAACTCCCTGAACCTATGGGGTGAGGGCGCCAACGGCAGCGGCGTGCTCGCGGACTACGGTCACGCGTTCTCGCTGATGTTGTTCCTCTACGACCGATACGGGCTGGGCTTCATGACCAAGCTGCACCGGGACGCGGCCCGTCAGGGCATCG
>Ga0070684_100005079_pt1 | contig 10051 bp, 7 predicted proteins | sample KBSC723LmetaG_FD_65653 | JGI IMG/M metagenome (GOLD analysis project Ga0070684, IMG submission 65653) | Corn rhizosphere microbial communities from Kellogg Biological Station, Michigan, USA - KBS C7.2-3L metaG | ecosystem: Host-associated > Plants > Roots > Rhizosphere ...
ACGGCTGCCCAAGCCGTCGTTCCTTGTTGAGGGCTTCCGCCTTTCCGGCGCGAAGCGCGCGGCCGCCAATCGAGCATTTACCACAGGTTTGGCGCGAGTCGCTTTTCCACTGCGGCTACGGTTTCACTTCGCCGGGCCGCGTAATCAACTGCTTGATCGAGTCCGATCTGTCCGACTCCGAAATATTTCGATTCCGGATGCGAAAAATAGAGCCCGCTCACGCTGGCTCCGGGATGCATTGCAAACGACTCAGTCAGTTTGATCCCTATGTTTTTCTCTGCGTCGAGCAAATTGAAGAGCGTTTGTTTTTCGGCGTGATCTGGACAGGCGGGATAGCCAGCCGCGGGGCGGATGCCGCGATATTTTTCGCGGATGAGATCAGTGGTCGACACTTTTTCCTCACGACCAAATCCCCACGCGACGCGAGCTTCTTTGTGCAAATATTCTGCAAACGCTTCGGCTAAACGGTCTGCCAACGCTTTAGTCATGATCGCATTGTAGTCGTCGTGCTCACCCTTGAACTCCTCCGCGAGTTCATCCGCGCCATGAATCGAGACGGCGAATCCGCCGAGATAATCATGGAGTAGCGTTTGCATCTCGTTTGCATCTGCAGAGCCTGCAAGCCGGACGTTCGCACTGCTCTTTGGCGCGACGTAATCCGCGAGACAATGATTGAATTGTCCAGCCGGCTTTTGCATCTGCTGACGCAGAAAATAAAAGGTGGCGATTTTTTCAGTGCGGCTGTCGTCAGCATAAATATGAACGTCATCGCCGACTGCGTTTGCGGGCCAGAAAGCGTAAACACCGCGAGGGATCAGGAGATCTTTCGCCGCAATGCGCGCAAGGAGTTCCTGCGCATCGGCGAAAAGTTCGCGCGCTTGGTTGCCGATCTTTGGGTCATCGAAAATAGCCGGATAACGGCCACGCATTTCCCACGCATGAAAAAACGGCGACCAGTCGATGTATTCGATCAGATCGCGCACTGCGATTGATATTTTCCCCGCGCCGTAAACTTGCACTTCGAGAAGTTCGGGTTTCGGCGGCACATAGCTACTCCAATCAATTGGTGTTCGATTGGCGCGCGCCTGCTCAAGCGTTAACAGCTTTTTCCTTTCAGTTTTTGCTGCGTGTTCACGGCGCAAGCGCTCGTAGTCTTCGCGCGTTTTTTTATCGAAGTCCGATCTTAGTTGCTCATTGAGCAGCGCGTTCACGACTCCTACCGCGCGCGATGCGTCGAGCACGTGAACGGTGCTGGCGCCATAATGCGGCGCAATTTTTACCGCGGTGTGGGCCCGGCTGGTCGTGGCTCCCCCAATCAGAAGCGGCAAACGAAATCCTTCGCGCTCCATCTCCTGCGCGACATGAACCATTTCGTCCAGCGATGGCGTGATCAGACCACTTAAGCCGATCGCGTCCGCCTTTTTCTCGCGCGCTGTATCCAGAATCTTCGCCGCGGGAACCATCACGCCCAGATCGATCACGTCGTAGTTATTACATTGCAGAACTACGCCCACGATATTTTTGCCAATGTCGTGCACGTCGCCTTTTACCGTCGCCATGATGATCCGCCCCTGCGGCTTCGCATCGGCGGATTTTTCGGCTTCCATAAACGGCATCAGATACGCCACGGCTTTTTTCATGACCCGCGCGCTTTTCACTACTTGCGGTAGAAACATTTTGCCCGAGCCGAACAAGTCGCCAACCACGCTCATTCCAGCCATGAGCGGACCTTCGATCACGTCCAGCGGGCGCTTGCATTTTTGGCGCGCCTCCTCGGTGTCGACGTCGATGTGATCAACGACGCCTTTAACCAGTGCGTGTTTCAGACGCTCTTCGACGGGTTGCTTTCGCCATGTCTCGTCGGCGACCGGCGCTTTGCCTTTCGCCTTTACGCGTTCCGCGAATTCAATCATGCGTTCCGTTGCGTCGTCGCGACGATTTAACAGCACATCTTCAACCCTTTCTCGAAGCTCGGGTTCGATCTCTTCGTAAACTGCCAATTGCCCGGCGTTCACGATCGCCATGTCCAGGCCCGCACGAATGGCGTGGTAAAGAAAAGCGGCGTGCATCGCTTCGCGCACGGTGTTGTTGCCGCGAAAAGAAAACGAAATGTTGCTGACGCCGCCGCTGACGCGCGCACCTGAAAGGTTTTGTTTGATCCAGCGCGTCGCTTCGATGAAATCGACGGCGTAATTGCGGTGCTCGTCGAGACCCGTTGCGACTGTCAGAATGTTTGGGTCGAAAATAATGTCGTTCGCCGGAAAGTCTGCTTTTTGGGTCAACAGCTCGTAAGCGCGCGTGCAGATTTCGGTCTTCCGTTGGAAATTATCAGCCTGACCCTTTTCATCGAACGCCATCACGATCGCGGCTGCGCCGTATCGCCGGATCAGTCGTGCATGGTGAAAAAATTCTTCTTCACCGTTCTTGAGGCTGATCGAGTTCACGACCGCTTTGCCCTGGACACATTTGAGTCCCGCTTCGATGACGCTCCACTTCGAGCTGTCAATCATGATGGGAATCCGTGCGATTTCCGGTTCGCTGCCTATCAAATTCAGGAAGCGAACCATCGCCGCTTCCGAATCGATCATCCCTTCGTCCATGTTTACATCGAGCAGGTTCGCGCCGCCCTGCACCTGCTGACGCGCGACAACCAATGCGCCTTCGAAATCGCCGGCGAGGATTAGCTTCGAAAACTTCGGCGAACCAGTGATATTCGTCCGCTCGCCGATGACGGCGAAGCCAAACTCCGGCGTGATTTTTAGCGGCTCCAGCCCGGATAATTCCAGGGCCATGGAACTGCGGTCATCCTGAGCCCCGAACGCTTTCGGGGTCGAAGGATCCCGCGAAGTTATACTAATGTGTTTTTCCACGGGATTCCTCGACTTAGCTCGGACTGACGGATGCAACGCGTGGTTTGCACTCGCGGACGCGATCCGCGATTGCGCGAATGTGTTCAGGCGTCGTGCCGCAGCAGCCGCCGACAATATTCAGCCAACCGTTTGCTGCCCAAGTCACAAGCTTGGGTGCAAATGATTCTGCGGTTTCAGGAAATCCTGTGGGCGAAAGCGGATCGGGCAATCCCGCGTTTGGATAAGCGCCCACGTAAAACGGCGCGATCCGTGAAAGCTCTTCGATGAATGGCTCCATCTCATCCGGACCCAGCGCGCAGTTCAAACTAAGGATAAGCGGTCGCGCGTGCGCGATTGAAACGAGGAACGCTTCAACGGTTTGGCCGCTCAAATTCCGTCCGGATTTATCGATCACCGTCCCTGAAATCATTAACGGCACACTGCGGCCGGTTTCTGCCGATGCATCGCTGACAGCGAACAACGCAGCCTTGCCGTTAAGCGTATCGAAAATTGTTTCAACGATGAGAAGATCGACCCCACCTTCGAGCAGCGCCTTCGCTTGATCGAAATAGGTTTGGCGCAGCTGATCGAATGAGACCGCGCGAAATGCCGGATCGTTTACGTCAGGTGAAATTGAACCAGCTACTGGAAGCGGTCCCATTGATCCGCCAACAAATCGCTGTTGACCGGTTTCATTCGCGACCTGATCCGCAGCGTGACGGGCGATTCGCGCTGCTTCGAAATTAATTTCCTGAACGAGCGCGCGAAGATCAGCATCGTCGATCACTCGTTGGAAGAATTCCTGATCTTTGCGCCCGGCGTTAGGTTCGCCTTGAAAAAGGAAATCGTGGAAACCGATGGTTGTTCCGCTGAAGGTGTTCGTTTCGATGATATCCGCACCGGCTTTCAGGTAGTCAGAATGAATTTCACCAACCACCCGCGGCTGCGTCAGGTTCAACAGTTCGAGACTGCCTTTCAGATCTTTGCCTTGCCAATCGCGAAAGCGGTCGCCGCGATAATCCGCTTCCGACAACTTGCATTGCTGGATCATCGTTCCCATCGCGCCGTCAAGCACGACGATCCGCTCGCGCATCAACGATTCCAGAGGATGAACGCCGTTTGCCGCCATAATGTCCGGCAATTAAATGGCGTTTCGCTTGTCGATCAAGAAACAAATTAACGCATCATGATGCGTAGATATGTTACAACTCTTATTGGCATGCCAAGCCGTAGCCTCGGGCGAAGACGTGAACTCCTGGTCGTAATCATTCCGCGGGCAGGGGACTGCCCGCCCCACCTGGACTGACTGGTGTGTAGAGGCGGTTGCGTCAACCGCCTGACTTTTGTAGGGCGTCTGTGTCAGACGCCGAGGTCTTTCACAGAAACGCCCTACAATTGATTTCAGCCTTACGGTGCTATCCGATCCGTGAGCGTGTCGGTATGAAAGTCGGTGTGATCACGCAAACGGTTCCACGGACCATCTTTCTTGGAAGTCTGGCCGACGGTATTTTTCTCACCTTTGGCATAATCATCCCAGGAATTGTATCGAGCGATGGCGAGAAATGTCCAGTTGGCTCCTTCCAGGTGCTGCATCAATACGTTGCCGGCAGTGGTGTCGTCTGACGCATTGGGCAATTCACCGAGCATTTTTTCCAATTGCTCGCGATGACCGGGGGCAGGGCGATAATAAGAGACGGAATAAACCGAACCGGCTGTCTTCGATTTCGAGTCCGCGTCAATGCCCATGGCCTTGGTGAACTCTTCCCATGAAGGACCGTTCACGAACGTATCAGTGTGCCAGGCACCCAGTTCGCGTTTGTCCGGAGGCACAGCGGTTCCGGCAGCTTCTACGGTTGCTTTTGGGCCGAGATGCGTAATCACGGCATAATCCCAAGCGTCACCGTCCTGATGACGAAAAACAATGAAATGATCGGGCATCGGGTTGGTGGGATCCGGCGTTTTGAGCCAATCGCCCAATTGCAGTGCTTTGCCCACCGCGGCTTTTGCGAAATGGACGTGATAAACATCGGTGCGCTTGCCAGCTCCGGCGGTCGCGGCCTGTTTTTCGCCTGCGGCGGGTTTTGGCGACGTCTGGGCGCAAACGAACGTCGCTGGTAATAAGCCAAACAATGTGATGGCGACAATGGTAATGGATTTCATGATAATAATGTTTCTTTCTGTTTTGGGTTGAACGCGATTCCGTCTGGGGTTGCGCGCCGTTAGCAGTAGCGAGCCGGATTACAGCCGCGTCTGCTGATTTGCTGCGTGCAGCTATGCTGGGCGCTGGTGCAGGTGTCAACGCTTATTTCCGCCGCCAAGATTGCACGCAAGCGTCGGTCGACTGTCAGTTCGCATCGTTACCAATTCCTTGAGCAAGGGAAGAGGACGGCAGAAGACCGAAGGGATTCGAGATTACCTAGAACGACGGACAATTAGCGGCCACTACCAATGTGTTATTAGCTTTGCGTCTTAGCAGCTCAAACAAAGCGCAATCGCCGTTCAATATTCGACGAAGGCCTCATCTGGGTAGCAGTACAACCAATGCTCGCCCGGCTGCGCTGATGCGATTACGGGATGTCCACTGGCGTGCGCGTGTTTGCTGGCGTGCTGATTCGGCGAGCTGTCGCAGCACAGCGTGACTCCACACGTCTGGCACGCCCGCAGATGCACCCAGTAGGAACCGATCTTTATGCATTCTTCGCATTCGCGGCGATCCGGCTGCTTGATGGACTCAATGTCAATCGCATCCAGATGAGAACAGCCTCTCGTACTCATGGTCGATTAGTGCGATGATTTTGCATTTGTTGACCCGTTCCGTCGTGATACCAGGCTCATATGGATTCCGGCGACGGCCATTCCGCCTTCGCCGACAGCCGCCGCGCAACGTTTCACTGATCCAGAGCGGACATCACCGGCGGCAAAAATTCCGGGCAGACTGGTTTCGAGCGGAGCGGGGCGGCGTTTGTTTTCGCGCCAAGCGGGTGCGTCCGCGATATCGTTACCAGTTTTGACGAATCCTTTTTGGTCTCGCTCAATTTCCGCTGGCAACCACTCTGTGCATGGGCGGGCGCCAATCATCGAGAACACTGCCGGCGTTTGAACGACTCGACGCTCACCCGTCCTGGTATTTTCCAGTTCGATTTGTTCCAATTTTTTTCCACCGGACATTTTGCGGATCTCAGTGTTGTAGACGATCTCAATGTTTTCCTGGGCCTGCACCCGACGCGAAAGATAGTCCGACATCTTGTTAGCAATGTTGTTCCCCCTAACGACAAGTAGTACTTTGGTCGCGCCATCGGAAAGGAACATCGCTGCCTGGCCCGCTGAGTTGCCGCTGCCGGCGACGACAACAGTTTCGTTGCGACAAAGCTGACCCTCGAGTGCCGTGGCAGCATAATAAACGCCGGCACTTTCGAATTGATCACGACCCTCGGCTTCGAGCCGGCCATAATTAGCGCCAGTCGTAATCAGGACGGCTTTTGCGCGGAGGACTGCACCGCAACCTTCCGTCTCGAGGCATGCACGGTACTCGCCATCAGGGTGGTATTGCAGGGAAAGAGCCTCGGCCGGTGTGGAAAATTTCGCGCCGAACCGGTAGGCCTGCAGCTGAGCGAGCCAGGTTAATTCGCCGCCACGAACGCCGGTCGGAAATCCGAAGAAGTTTTCAATGAGTGACGAGGAACCTGCCTGTCCGCCAGGCGCATAACTTTCCACAACCATTGTCTTCAGCCCCTCGGAGGCAGCATACACCGCTGCGGCGAGGCCGGCCGGCCCAGCGCCGACGATTGCCAAGTCGCAAAAAACTTCGGTTTCATTTTCTTTGGCGAGCGGCCGCAGCAAACCGGCTTCCCTGGCAACTTCGCGCAATGAGGGCTTGCGCAAGCGCGCACCGGCGGCCGTGATCAAAACCGGTAAATCACGAGTCGTTAGGTGAAAACGTTCGCTTAACGCCTGTCCCTGTTCGCTCTCAAATTCTACCAGCCGATGCGGGATGCGGTTTTTATCGAGGAAATCGTCGAGCTGATGTCCATCACGCGTGTCGCGACTAGCCAGAATGCGCATTCCCGCAAATTCGCGGTCACGGCTAAGCCGCCGCCGTCGCATGATCAATGCATCGACGATTGTCTTGCTCACCGCGGGAATTTCCGCCAGCGCGCGCCGAAGTTCGGCTGCGGGAATGTTCAGTATCTCGGCCTCTTCCGATACGACTCTGCTCGAGGCGAGGGCCGATGTGCCCTGGAGCATTGCGACGTCACCCACGAAATCGCGCTCCTCGGCGGTGGCGAGAATTTGTTCGGTCCCATCGCGCGTCTCGAACGCTTCGATTTCACCCCGCAGAACAATCGTTAAACCCAGATCACGTTGCCCAGCCTTGAAAACCACGTCACCGCGTTTCATCACCCGCCGTTCGCCCAATGGCTGAAGTAGCGAAAGCTGATGATCGTTCAGTTTTGGAAACGCGATGCTTTCAGTATCGCGATAAAACTGTTCGTCTTGCTCGTCGTCAGTCACCTGCGAAGCTTACGCGCGACTTAACACAATCCAAATTCACTCATGCCCGCGCGCACTTACGAATTTGTTCAGCTTGATGTATTCACACAGACGCCGCTCGCCGGTAATCCGCTGGCGATTTTCCCTGATGCTAGCGGATTGAGTGATGCCGAGATGCAAGCCCTGGCGCGCGAGATGAATCTTTCGGAAACGACTTTCATTTTCCCGCGCGATGCCGCTACTGAGGCACGCGACGGAAAGAAAGTTCGCATCTTCACCGTCGAAACAGAATTGCCGTTTGCAGGACATCCGACAGTAGGCACAGCGCTGTATTTATACGCGTCAGAACCCAATCCAAAGGAGGCCGCGGAAATCATTCTCGATTTGAAAGCCGGAAAAATTCCCGTGCGTTTCACTGCGAGTTCCGAAAACGCCGGACCGCGAGTGGACGGTCACGTGTTCGGTGAGATGCGCCAACGCGATCCTGAATTCGGAACGCCACTTGCGCGAGAAGAGGTTGCTCGCGTCATCGGAATCGCGGACGACGAAATTTCCGGGGAATGGCCCGTACAACCGGTATCGACAGGATTGACATTCGCGATAGTGCCATTCCGTAATCGACAGACGCTTTCCGATCTAAAGTTTAGTTACAGTCAGGCAGCGGAATTTTTAAGGAAAAGTGGAACGAGCTTTTTCTACTTTCTCTGTCCCGAGCGACGCGAAGGCCAGCTTGAGGCTCGAGCTCGAATGTTTTTTTACGGCGGCGAAGATCCAGCTACAGGATCGGCGGCAGGTTGCGCTGCCAGTTGGATGGTTCAACACGGCGTCGCAAAAAGTGATGAACAGGTCGTGATTCGACAAGGCGACGAGTGCCGCCGCCCAAGCGAAATGCATGTGCGAGCGACGCGGGAAGATGGACGCGTTAGCAATGTCCGCGTCGGTGGTTACGCCGTCGAAATATTGCGCGGAACAGTGGTGTTGTGAGTGATCGCGCATGCCGGTAGTCCTTCAAGACGCCTGTGACGAGAATATAATTCGATCTGGCGCAGCAGCGGCGCCGTGCTCGAAAATTCGCGGTCGTTGGATTCTCGCGGCAACCATTCTCGCGTCGAGTATGGCGTTTATCGACGGGACGGTCGTGAACGTGGCGTTACCCGCGCTGCAAACAAACCTCAATGCCACCGCCACAGATGTGCAATGGGTCGTCGAATCGTACGCACTTTTTCTTTCTGCGTTGCTGCTCGTCGGCGGCTCGTTAGGCGATCATTACGGCCGTCGTCGCATCTTTTTGCTCGGGACCGCGATCTTTGCGGTTGCATCAGCCGCATGCGGTCTCGTCGGGAACATTCAGCAATTGATCCTGGCCCGCGCTTTTCAAGGGTTCGGCGCGGCACTGCTTGTTCCAGGCAGTCTTGCGATCATCAGCAATTCTTTCTCCGAGCAGGAACGCGGACGCGCAATCGGATTATGGTCGGGCTTCAGCGCAATCACTGCCGGAGTGGGGCCGGTTTTCGGCGGATGGTTGATCGAGCACGTTTCGTGGCGCGCTGTGTTTTTCATCAATCTTCCCATCGCATTGCTTGTGATATTGATCTCGCTCCGCCACGTCGCAGAAAATACGGATAGAGAGAGCAGTCGTATTGACTGGTTAGGCGCAGTATTGGCAGCAGTCGGTTTGGGCGCGCTGGTGTACGGATTGATCGAATCGGCCCGCGGCGGTTTTAACGATCGCGCAGTGATTATGGCGTTGGCGGCAGGCATTGTCGTTTTGATTCTGTTTTTGCTTGTCGAGTCTCGCCTTTCGCATCCGATGTTGCCGCTGACATTGTTTCGCTCGCGGACATTCGCTGGAACGAATGTCTTAACATTTCTGCTCTATGCTGCGCTTGGCGGAACACTTTTTTTTCTGCCGCTGAATTTGATTCAGGTTCAGCGGTATTCACCGACTTCAGCCGGAGCGGCGCTGTTACCGTTCATATTGATCATGTCCTTCCTTTCACGTTGGTCCGGTGGACTTGTTGCGCGCTACGGTCCAAAGCTTCCACTTATTATTGGACCGGTCATTACGGCCATTGGTTATTTGCTTTTTCTGCGGCCGGGCGTTGGCGGCAATTACTGGATAACTTTCTTTCCGCCGGTGGTCGTTCTGGGATTAGGCATGGCTATTACCGTAGCGCCGCTCACCACAACCGTAATGAATTCGATCGCGCAAAATCGCGCCGGGATCGCATCGGGAGTAAACAATGCCGTCGCGCGCACGGCAAGTCTCGTCGCAATTGCAGTTCTCGGTGTCGTGATGATCCATGTGTTCAAAACCAATTTGGATCACAGATTGAGCACCGCGAATTTGCCGGCATCAGTCGCGCAGTCGTTGCAAACTCAATCGATAAAGCTCGCGGCTATCGACATTCCGCAAAATGTAAATACCCAAACAGAACAGCTGATTCGTCGCTCAATAGACGAGTCTTTTGTGTCCGGATTTCACTGGGTGATGGTCATTGGTGCAGTGCTCGCCGCGACGAGCGCAGTCACTGCGCTGTTTTGGATTGTTACAGCGCCACGTGTGCGGACCCACGAGAAGAGCTAATGTTGGATAGCGATAGAAATCCTTCCTGAAGGCGGCGGGGATTTCCTGACTGATTAACTATCGCCGAAACTACTTAGCCCTGAAGGGTCCCTCAAAGACGCTTTCCGAAACTTTCCGCCGATCG
>Ga0070684_100005084_pt1 | contig 10047 bp, 6 predicted proteins | sample KBSC723LmetaG_FD_65653 | JGI IMG/M metagenome (GOLD analysis project Ga0070684, IMG submission 65653) | Corn rhizosphere microbial communities from Kellogg Biological Station, Michigan, USA - KBS C7.2-3L metaG | ecosystem: Host-associated > Plants > Roots > Rhizosphere ...
ACCTCGAGCGGCATCTGCGGCTCGGACCTGCACCTGTATGAGGTGCTGGGGCCGTTCCTCGAGGAGGGCGACATCCTCGGCCATGAGCCGATGGGCATCGTGGAGGAGGCCGGCAGCGAGGTGACCGAGCTCAAGGCCGGCGACCGCGTGGTGGTGCCGTTCAACGTGTCGTGCGGCACCTGCTTCATGTGCAACCAGGGTCTTCACTCCCAGTGCGAGACCACGCAGGTGCACGAGCACGGGATGGGCGCCTCGCTGTTCGGCTACACCAAGTTGTACGGCCAGGTGCCGGGCGGGCAGGCCGAGCTCTTGCGCGTGCCGTTCGGCAACACGCTTCCGATCAAGGTGCCAGCCGGTCCGCCGGACGACCGCTTCGTCTACCTGTCCGATGTGCTGCCCACCGCTTGGCAGGCGGTGGAGTACGCGGACGTGCCCGAGGGTGGAAGCGTGTGCGTGCTCGGGCTGGGCCCGATCGGCGACATGGCCGCGCGCATCGCGCAGCACAAGGACTACCGCGTATTCGGAGTGGACCTCGTGCCCGAGCGGCTCGACCGCGCCCGGCAACGGGGAATCGAGGTGTTCGACCTCAGTCAGCACCAGAAGGACCTGGCCGACGCGATCCGCGAGAAGACCGACGGCCGCGGGCCGGACTCGGTGATCGACGCCGTGGGGATGGAGGCGCACGGGTCGCCCGCGGCAAAGCTCGCGCAACAGATGACGGGCTTCCTGCCGGACGCGCTGGCCGAGCCGCTGATGCAGAAGGCCGGCATCGACCGCCTGAGTGCGCTCTACCTGGCGATCGACATCGTGCGCCGCGGCGGCACGATCTCGCTCAGCGGCGTGTACGGCGGCATGGCCGATCCGCTGCCGATGCTGACGATCTTCGACAAGCAGATTCAGCTGCACATGGGCCAGGCCAACGTGCGCCGCTGGGTGCCGGAGATCCTGCCGCTCCTCGAGGACGGCGACCCGCTCGGCACCGACGATTTCGCCACTCACCGGGTCCCGCTCGAGGACGCGCCACAGGCCTACGAGATGTTCCAGAAGAAGGACGACGGCGCCGTGAAGATCCTGCTCAAGCCCTAAGGAACCGATCCGCGACTTCTAATAGCCGCGGCGTTCGCGGTCGTGACGCTGCACACGTGTGGCGCCGGTTCGGGCGCGGGCGACCGCGCCCACGAGCCAGACGCCGCCCAAGGCCAGCGCGACGCAGCTCGCCACCGCGGCACGCGTCAGATCGACGCTGCCGATCAGGGCGACGAAGAGGTAGAGCACGGCGAGGCCGCCGCAGATGGCCATCGCCACCGCCGTGACGGTGCGTGTGCGAGCCGGCATGCGGCCAATATAAGCCGAGTCGCGCCAACCCGCTACAGCTCCGTTCAAGGCGCTAGTGGCGCCCCGGCCGATCGGCTGGGTCTCCGCCGTCGGCGCCCGGCGTAGGTCAGTAGGTCGCGGCTACTTGGCCTCGAGCCAGTTGTCGCCGACGCCCACGTCGACGCCCAACGGCGGGTCGAGCTCGAAGGCGCGCACCATCTCGTCGTGCACGATCTTCGAGGCCTGCTCGAGCTCGGCCTCGGGCGCCTCGAACAGGAGCTCGTCGTGGATCTGGAGGACGAGCCGCGTGGCCAGCCCCTCATCGCGCAGCCGCTTCCAGCAGCGCACCATCGCGACCTTGATGATGTCGGCAGCGGTGCCCTGAATAATCGTGCTCACCGCCAACCGCTCGCCGAGCAGCCGCGTCTGTCGCTGCCGGGCGCGCAGCTCCGGAATGCGTCGCATGCGGCCGAACAAAGTGCTCACGTAGCCGTCGTTGGTCGCGCTGGTGATCGTGCTCGTGATGAACTCCTGCACCTTGGGGAAGCGGTTGAGGTAGCGCTCGATGAACTCGCCCGCCTCGTCCTGCGGAATGTTCAGCCGGTCCGCGAGACCGTACGCGGACAGCCCGTAGACGATCCCGAAGTTGATCATCTTCGCCTTTGACCGAGTGCCTGGATCGACGTGCTCGGGTGCGACGCCGAACATCTCCCCTGCCGTGGCCGCGTGCACATCCTCGCCGCGCTTGAAGAGGTCGATCAGCACCTGCTCCTCCGCGATGTGGGCGAGCACCCGCAGCTCGATCTGCGAGTAGTCGGCCGAGATCAGCTTGCTCCCCGGCTCGGCCACGAAGCAGGCGCGGATCTCGCGACCCTCCTCGCTGCGGATGGGGATGTTCTGCAGGTTTGGGTTGGTGCTGGAAAGCCGCCCGGTGGTGGTGGCGGTCTGGTTGAAGGTGGTGTGCAGGCGGCCGTCCTCGTCTGAGATCAGCTCGGGCAGCGCGTCGAGGTAGGTCGACTTGAGCTTGGTCAGCTCGCGCCACTGCTCCACCTTGCCGATGATCGGGTGCTCGTCGCGGATCGCGGCGAGCACGCGCGCGTCGGTGGAGAAGCCGGTCTTGCCTCGGCGCTTCTTGGTCAGGCTCAGCTTCTCGAACAGCACCTGCCCGAGCTGCTGCGGCGAGCCGATCGTGAACTCCTCGCCCGCCATCTCCCAGATCTCGCGCTCGAGCCGGGCGATGCGATCGCCAAAGCCCGCATTGATCCCGGCGAGGCGCTCGGTGTCGAGCTTGACGCCCGCGCGCTCCATGTCGATCAGCACCTCCACGAGCGGCATCTCGACCTCGTGCAAAAGCCGGGTGAGCTCCATCTCCTCGATGCGCTCGAGCTGCCGCTCGGCGAGCGCGCGAGTGCACACAGCCCGCTCGGCCAGGCCGTTGGCGCCGTTGATCGCCGCGCTCAGACCCTCGTCCTCGAGCAGCTCCGGGAGCGGGTACTTGCGCCGCGCGGGATCGATCAGGTAGGCGGCCACCATCGTGTCGTGCTCGAGCGGCGGGGTGTCGCAGGGACCCTCACCCGACGCAAGCGACTTCCAGTCGTGCGCGACGAGCGGCCGGTCGCCCCAGGCCAAGGTCAAAGCCGCGAGCGTCTCGGCCTCTCCCACCATCACGTCGGTGCCGCCGGAGTAGGCGGCGAAGCGCAGCGGCGCGTGCGGGACAGGCACGCCGTCGTCGTCGTGCGGGCGCTCCGCCGCCAGCGTGGCGTGGTCGCCGTCCATGCGCACGAGGTCCGCGGTGGGGATCTCGACGGCGCTGGCCTCCAGCTCCTCGACCGCACGCTGGCGCGGCGCTGCTTCCTCCTCGCCGCCGAGCGCCTCCTCGAGCCGCCGCAGCGGGTCGCGCAGCTCGAACTCGCGGAAGAACTCGCGCAGGCGCGAGCGGTCCGGCTCCTGGCCCACGAGCTGCTCGATGTCGATGTCCACCGGCACGTCGCGGATCGCGGTGGCCAGCTGCTTCGACACGCGCGCGTCATCCGCGTGGTTGGTCAGGTTCTCCTTGCGCTTGGCCCCGGAGATCTTGTCGATGTTGGCCAGCACCTCCTCGAGCGTGCCGAACTCCTGGAGGAGCTGCGCGGCTGTCTTGTCGCCGATGCCGGGGACGCCCGGGATGTTGTCGCTCGTGTCGCCCTTCAGGCCGTAGAAGTCGGGGATCAGGTCGGGCGCGATGCCGTAGCGGTCGATCACCGCCTGCGTGTCGTAGATCTTGGTCTCGGTGATCCCGCGGCTCGTGGCCATCACGCGCACGCCCGGCTCGATGAGCTGGAACATGTCGCGGTCGCCGGTGACCATCATCACGGGGATCTTCTTTTCGCGCGCGCGTAGGGTGAGGGTGGCGATCACGTCGTCGGCCTCGTACCCATCAACGCGCACGTTCGTGTAGCCGAACGCCTCCACCAGCGGATGCAGGTGCGGCCACTGCTCCTGGAGCAGATCGGGCCGGGAACGGCGCTCGGCCTTGTACTCCTGGTAGGCGGTCTCGCGGCCGGACATGCCGGCGTCCCAGCACACGAGCGTCGGGTTGACGCCGTACTCCGTGAGCACCTTCACGAGCATCGAGGCGAAGCCGAAGATCGCGTTGGTGGGCACCCCGCGCGAGGTGGCGATCGTCTCCGGCAGCGCGAAGAACGCCCGGTAGGCCAGGCTGTTGCCGTCGATCAGGAAGAGCTCGCGCCCGTTGTCTGCCACGCGTTGATCTTATGAACGGACGCGGCCTGCAGCGGGCCGCCCGAAGAGTCCCTGCAATTGAGGGCTCTATATATGATCGGCTCCGTTCTCTGAGGAGTCATGGCACCAAGACCGAGCGCACAGTTCTCGCTGACGCTCCGGGTTGAGCTCGACCGCCGCCCGGGCCAGCTTGGCATGCTCGCGTCCGCGATCGGAGCTGCCGGCGGCTCGATCGGCGCCATCGACACGGTGGAGACCGGCGAAGTCAAGGCCATTCGCGAGCTCACCGTGTCGTGCTCGGACCAGGAGCACGCCGAGTCGATCGTGTCCGCCGTGCAGGACGTCGACGGCTGCTCGCTGATCGGCGTGGCGGACCGGACCTTCGAGCTCCACCGCGGCGGCAAGCTCTACACCGGGCTCAAAGAGGCGATCAACACGCGCGACGACCTCTCGATGGCGTACACGCCCGGCGTGGGCCGCGTGTGCATGGCCATCCACGAGGAGCCGTCGAAGGCGTTCGAGTACACGATCAAGTCGAACACCGTGGCCGTGGTGTCCGACGGCAGCGCGGTGCTCGGCCTCGGCGACATCGGCCCGCAGGCCGCGATGCCCGTGATGGAGGGCAAGGCCATGCTGTTCAAGGAGTTCGCGGACGTGGACGCCTTCCCGATCTGCCTCGACACGAAGGACCCGGACGAGATCGTTCAGGCGGTCAAGCTGATCGCGCCCACCTTCGGCGGGATCAACCTCGAGGACATCGCGTCGCCGCGCTGCTTCGAGATCGAGGAGCGCCTCGTGGAGGAACTGGACATACCGGTGTTCCACGACGACCAGCACGGCACGGCGATCGTGGTGCTGGCGGCGCTGATCAACTCGTGCCGCCTGACCGACCGCCGGCTCGAGGACCTCAGCGTGGCGATGGTCGGCGCGGGTGCCGCCGGCGTGGCGGTGGCCAAGGTCCTGATGGCGAGCGGCGTGCAGAACATCGTGGCGTGCGACCGGCACGGCGCGATCCACACGGGCCGCCGCGACTACGACGACGGCTCGATGAACGTGCCGAAGACGTGGCTGGCCGAGAACACCAACGCCGACGGCCGCAGCGGCCTGCCGGCCGAGGTGCTCGAGGGCGCGGACCTGTTCGTCGGCCTCTCCGGGCCCGGGATCATCCAGGCTGAGGACCTGCGCCGGATGAACCCCGATCCGTTCGTGTTCGCGATGGCCAATCCCAATCCCGAGGTGAACCCCGAGGAGGCCGCACGGTACGTCCGCGTCATGGCCACCGGGCGCTCCGACTATCCGAACCAGATCAACAACGTGCTCGCCTTCCCGGGCATCTTCCGTGGTGCGCTCGACGCGCGGGCGCGCCGGATCACCGAGGAGATGAAGCTCGCGGCGGCTCAGGGCATCGCCGACGTGGTCACCGACGACGAGCTGGCCGAGGACTACATCATCCCGAGCGTCTTCAACGGCTATGTGAGCTCGTGCGTGGCGAGCGCTGTGGCGCGTGAGGCAGAGCGCAGCGGCACGGCGCGCTCCGGCGCGCGGGTGCCGACCTCGTAGGCGTGCGATGCGCGTAGCGGTCACCGGCGCCACAGGGCTGATCGGGACCGCGCTCGTCCACCAGCTCCAGACGCGCGGCGACGAGGTGACCGTCCTCACCCGCGACGAGGAGAGCGCGGTAGCTCAGTTCCCGGGCGCGGTGGTGTTCGGCTGGCTGCGGCCGTCGCGGGAGCCGGCGCCGCCCGAGGCGTTCACCGGTCGCGACGCGGTTGTGCACCTGGCCGGCGAGCCGATCGCGCAGCGCTGGACCGACGACGCACGGCGGCGCATCCGAGCGTCGCGCGAGCTCGGCACGCGCAACTTGGTGGAGGGAATGCGCGCTGCGCCGGCTGAGGCGCGGCCGCGCGTGCTCGTCTCGCAATCCGCGATCGGCATCTACGGGCCGCACGGCGACGAGCCCGTGGACGAGAGCACACCGGCCGCCACGGGCGACTTCCTCGCCGACGTGGTGGTGGCCTGGGAGCACGAGGCGCGGGCCGCGGAGGAGCTGGGCATGCGCGTGGTGCTGCCGCGCACCGGGGTGGTGCTGGCCGACGCCGGCGGCGCGCTCGAGAAGATGCTGCCGCCGTTCAAGATTGGCATCGGTGGGCCGGTGGCGGGCGGCGCGCAGTACGTGCCCTGGGTGCATCTCGACGACGTGGTGGGCGCGATCGTGTTCTGCCTCGACAATGATGCGGTCAGCGGACCCATCAACGTGACCGCGCCCGAGCCGGTGACCAACAGGGTCCTGTCGAAGACGCTCGGCCGCGTGCTGGTGCGGCCGGCGCTCACCCCCGTTCCGGCCTTCGCCGTGAAGTTCCTATACGGCGAGATGGCCTCGATCGTGACCACCGGCGCGCGCGTGATGCCACGGCGGCTGGAGGAGCTTGGCTACACCTATCGCTGGCCGGAGCTCGAGCCGGCACTTCGGGCCGCCGTCAGGCCGTGAGCAAGTACGCGGCTGCCGTGGTCGCCGCGGCGGCGCTGGCGGCGGGCTGCGGCGGTGGCGGGCATCACGGGACGCGGCCCCGGCTGAGCGGAGTCCACGCCTGCATGCGATCGCTGCACGCCACCTGCGCGACGCTGGCGGTGCCGCTCGACCACTCGGGGCGCTCGCCGGGGCGGCTTCGCCTGCAGGTGGCGATGGTTGGACCGGCCCATCCGGCCCGCGGCGTGCTGGTGTTCCTCACGGGCGGACCTGGGCAGCCCGGCGCGCGGTACCTGCCGACCATCGACATCAGGCTCGGGTCCGCCCTCGATGGCTACCGCCTCGTGATGCTCGACCAGCGCGGCACCGGCCGCGACGCCCTCAGCTGCCCGGCGCTTCAACGCGCCGTGGGTGCCTCGGACCTCACGGTCCCGCCGCTGTCCGCGCTACGGGACTGCGCCTCGCGCATCGGTTCCAAGCGCCGCTTCTTCACCACGGCCGACACCGCGGCCGACCTCGACCAGCTCCGCGCCGCGCTGGGCGTGGACCGCTGGACGCTCGACGGCGTCTCGTACGGCACCTTTACCGCCGAGCGCTACGCGCTCGCGCATCCGGCGCACGTGGCCCGGCTCGTGCTCGACTCCGTGGTGCCGCAGGAGGGGATCAACCCGTTCCAGCTCGGGACCATCCACGCCGTGCCGCGGGTTTTGCGCGCGGCGTGCGCGACACGGCGCTGCGGGAGCGATCCGGCGGCGGACCTCGCCGCCGTGATCCGCGCGCGCCACGATGGCCCGGCGCTGCTGGACACGCTCGTCACGCTGAGCATCGCCGAGCCGGCCTTCCGCGCCGTGCCGCGCGCGTTGAGCGAGGCACGTGCGGGGCGGCCGCAGCGGCTCGACCGCCTCGTGGCCGCGGTGCACCGCGGCGACTCGCTGCCGGCCACGTTCCTCAGCCAGGGCCTCCATGACAGCACGTTGTGCGAGGACTACCCGCAGCCGTGGGGCGGGCCGGCCGTTGCGGTGCCGCAGCGGTTGGCGGCCATACGCAGCGCCGCTCACAAGCTCACGTCCGCCGGCGTCTATCCGTTCGACCTCGCCACGGCCAACCGGCAACGGCGAGCTCGTCACGTGCGAGAACTGGCCACCGGTGTCCGTGCACGCCACGGCGCCACGGCAGGCTCTTCCAAACGTCCCGGTTCTGTTGCTGGCCGGCGATCGCGACCTCTCCACGCCGATGGTCTGGGCGCAGGGCGAGGCGGGTCATGCAAAGCACGGCCGGCTGGTGGTCGTGCACGGCGCCGGCCACTCGGTGCAGCTGCGGGCGAAGAACCCCGCGGGGCGCCGGGCGCTAGTTCGATTCCTGCAGGGCTAGGCGCAGATCCTCGACCAGGTCTTCGGCCGCCTCGACGCCGCACGACAGCCGCACCAGGTCCGCCGGCACCGCCGCCGCCGAGCCCTCGACGGACTGGTGCGTCATGGCCTGCGGCACCTCGATCAGCGACTCCACCCCGCCGAGCGACTCGGCCAGCGTGAACACCTTGGTGTGTGCCGCGATGCGGGTGGCGTCCGGATGGCGGAACGAGACCATCCCGCCGAAGCCGGGCCAGCGCACGTCGCTCACGCCGGGCTGCTCGCGCAGGAAGTGGCCAACAGCGCGAGCGTTCTCCGTATGCGCCGCCACGCGCAGGTGCAGCGTGCGCAGCCCGCGATGGACGAGGAAGCAGTCGAACGGCCCCGGCACTGCGCCAACCGCGTTCTGCACGAAGCGCACGCGCTCGTGCAGCTCGGGATCGCGAGCTATCACCGCGCCGCCGACCGTGTCGGAGTGCCCGCCGAGGTACTTGGTGGTGGAGTGCACCACGGCGCCGGCGCCGAGCTCGAGCGGTCGCTGGACCGCGGGGGTGGCGAAGGTGTTGTCCACCACCACGAGCGCGTCGCCGGCCAGGCCCACGATCGCCTCGATGTCGACCACGTTGAGGAGCGGATTGGTGGGCGTCTCCACCCAGATCACGCGGGTGGAGGGTCGCATCGCGGCCCGCACCGCGTCCGGGTCGGTCTGATCCACCAGGTCGTACTCGAGGCCGAAGCGCGAGAGCACCTTGTCCACGAGCCGGTAGGTGCCGCCGTACAGATCGCCCGGGAGCACTACGTGGGCGCCCGCGTCCGTGGCGGCGGTGAGCAGCGCGTGCGTGGCGGACATGCCGCTGGCGAACGCGCTCCCGAGCCCGCCTTCCAGTTCGCCGAGCGCGCGCTCGAGCGCCGCCCGCGTGGGATTGGCCGAGCGCGAGTAGTCGAAGTCCTCCACGAACTCCCCGGGCGCGCGCTGCGCGTACGTGGAGGTCTGGTGGATCGGTGGGATCACGGACCCGTACGACGGATCCGGCTCGAGCCCCGCATGCACGGCGCGGGTGGCGAACTCGGTCATCGAGCGAGGGCTTCTAGCAGGTCGGCGCGCGTGAGGATGCCCGCGGGGCGGCCGTCGCGTGTGACCATCAGCGCCTGACGGTCGCCGGCAAGAAGAGCGACCGCGTCCGTGGCCGAGTCCTCCGACGAGATGGCCTGGAACGGCGGCTCCATCACCTCGACCACGTCGGCCCCGAGCAGCGCTGGGTCCTCCACCGCGTGCGTGAGCAGCCCGCGCTCGCCGACCGAGCCGATGATCGCGTGCTCGTCGTGACCGCTGACCACCGGCAGCTGCGACACGCGGTGCTCGTGCAGGAGAGCCACCGCGTCACGGACCTTGTCGTGCGCGCGCACGCTCACGAGCGGCGGGACGTCGCCGCCCTCGTGCTTGCGGGCGAGCACCTCCCCCACCGTCTGCTCGCGCACGCGATCGAGCAGCCCGTACTGGGTCATCCACGCGTCGCTGAAGATCTTCGACAGGTAGCTGCGGCCGCCGTCCGGCAGGATCACGGCAACCATCGCGTCCCGGTCGTCGATCTCGCGAGCCACCTGCAGCGCGGCCCACACGGCCATTCCGCTCGACCCTCCGACGAGCAGTCCCTCCTCCGCGGCCAGCCGCCGCGTCATCAGGAACGCGTCGCGGTCGGAGACGGTCACGTAGCGGTTCACGATGCTCGGATCGAACGTCGCCGGCCAGAAGTCCTCCCCCACGCCCTCGATCAGGTACGGCTTGACCTCTTCGTTCGAGTAGATCGACCCCTCCGGGTCTGCGCCGATCACCTGGATCTGCGGGTTGCGCTCCTTGAGGTAGCGACCGGTGCCGGTGATCGTGCCGCCCGTACCAACGCCTGCCACGAAGTGGGTGATGTTCCCGCCGCTCTGCTCCCACAGCTCGGGCCCCGTGCTGCGGTAGTGCGCCTCGGGGTTGGCGGCGTTCAGGTACTGGTTGGGTTGAAAGGCGCCGGGGATCTCCTCGGCCAGGCGGTCCGCCACGCGGTAATACGACTGCGGCGACTCCGGCGGCACGTCGGTGGGCGCCAGCACCACCTCGGCTCCGTACGCGCGCAGGAGGTCGATCTTCTCCTTCGACATCTTGTCCGGCATCACGGCGATCACGCGGTAGCCCTTGAGCCGCGCGGCGAT
>Ga0070684_100005087_pt1 | contig 10046 bp, 9 predicted proteins | sample KBSC723LmetaG_FD_65653 | JGI IMG/M metagenome (GOLD analysis project Ga0070684, IMG submission 65653) | Corn rhizosphere microbial communities from Kellogg Biological Station, Michigan, USA - KBS C7.2-3L metaG | ecosystem: Host-associated > Plants > Roots > Rhizosphere ...
CGGCTTACGACGAGAGCCACATAGCGCTCGCGTCGAGGTGGAAGGTCGGGCCGACGGCCAGGCCGTGGACGTTGTTCCGCGTCGCCCGCAGCTCCTTGATCCAGTAGGCGATCACGTCGGGCACCTCGGCCTGCTGGATCTTGGCGGCCTGGACGGCCAGCCCCTGGCGCTTCTGCTGGTCGACCTCGCCCTCGAACTGCTGGACGAGCTTGTCGAAGTTCGGGTCACACCAGTGGGCCGAGTTCCAGGCTCCCGAGTTCGAGAGCTTCGCGTTCGGCACCGAGCGGCACAGGTAGGCCGGGTCGATCGTCTGGCCGGCCGTTCCGCGGGCGCCCCAGTCCGTGATGCCGAACGGCACCTGCAGCCAGGGCTGGTTCGCGCCCGTGCCGTAGAACGTGCCCTGCGGCTGGACGTCGAGCTTCACGTTGATCCCGGCCGGCGCCACCATCTGCTTCACGAACTGGGCGTACTCGGGGATCTCCAGGAACTGCTCGGTCGTGAGCGTGACGTTGACGGTCTTGCCGCCGACGAGCGACTTGGCCTTGTTGATGTCCTGAACCCGCTGCGGCACCTGGTCGGTCGTGGGCGAGCCGGGGTAGATCGGCGCGAACGCGTGGTCGTTGCCGAGCTCGGCCTTGCCGTTGAAGAGGCCCGACACGAGCCCCGGCCGGTCGAGGGCGTAGGCGACGGCGAGGCGCAGGTTCTTGTCGTTGAACGGCGCCTGGTCGACCCGCATCTGGAGGGTGCGGTACTCGCTCGACGGCGTCTCCGAGACCGAGATGTTCGAGTCGGAGAAGAGCGCCTGCGAGCCCTGGTACGGCACCTGCGGGAAGACGTTGATCGTCCCGCCCTGGAGCGCAAGCACGATCGGCGGCGTGTCCGTGTAGTACTTGACGTTCACGTTGTCGAGATAGGGCTTGCCCTTGTCCCAGTAGTGCGGGTTCTTGACGTACGTCGCACCCTGGTCCTTCGAGAAGGTCTTCAGGATGAACGGCCCGGTCCCGATCCCGCCCTTGGTGAAGTCGCCGATCTGGTAGTTCTTCGGCAGGATCACCGAGTTGTAGTTGAAGGCCGAGACCAGGTACGGGAAGTCCGCGTAGGGCCGGTCGAGGTGGAACACGATCGTGTCAGGCGCGGTGCTCTCGACGTTGCCCCGGGAGAGCACGCCCGAGAACGCCGAGAGGGCGGCCGACCCGATCTTGGGGTCGAGCATGCGGTCGAACGAGGTCACGATGTCGTCGTTCGTGAGCGCGCTGCCGTCCTGCCATTTGACGCCCTGGCGGATCGTGAACGTCCACGTGTCGGGCGTGGAGCCGGACTGCCACTTCGTGGCCAGCTTCGGGATGAGCTTGTACTGCGGGTCGGGGAAGACGAGGTAGTCGCAGGCGAGCTGCGTCGTCATGATGGCGCCGGTGTTGAACATCGTCACGGGGTCGACGTCGGAGGCCGGCGAGGTGATGCCGAAGATGCCGGTGCCGCCCTTCTTGATCGCGCCGGCCGGCGTGGATCCGCCGGCGGACGTCCCCGACGAGGCCGACGAGCCGCAGGCGGCGAGGATCGTGCCGAGCGCCGATGCCGAGACTCCGAGGACGCTCGCGCGGACGAGCACCTGCTGGCGCGTCATCCGCCCCGACTTCGCTTCCTCGTAGAGGTGGTATTCGAGATCCTTCACGAGCTGTACCTCACATTCGTTCTGGTTAACCCGGTTCGGCGCTCCGTCCAGGAACGGCCGATCGGGTGCATGCAAACCTCGCCTCGGCTACTCAGATGGCTCCCTCCCACGCGCCGGGCCCACGAGTTCCGCTGGAAGCGCTGAACGTATCACGGTGTTCGGCCATAACTCAATGAGACGAAATACGCTCGAGAAGAGTCAGCACGACTTCGTCGTCCCCCTGCCGGGCGGCCACCTGGACGGCCACCGGAAGCCCGGCCGAGCCCGCCTCGGCGCGCCGCGCCGCCTCTGCCACGGCGTCTCCGCCGGCGCGGTCTGACTCCTCGCCCGGCTCAACCCGCCCGGCGGGCGCGACGCCCGCCGGCATGCCGAGGAGGTTGTAGATGGACGTGTAGCTCTGGCCGGCGGCGACGTCGAGCGCGGCCCCGTGGGGCACCGCCGCGAGCGCGTGGGCAGGTCCGATCAGCGCGTCCAGGCCCTCCCGGTCGATCATCTCCGCGAACCGCCGCCGGAGCCCGCCGATGCGCTCGGCCAGCCGGTCCAGCTCGTCCGGCCGGAGGGCGGCGCCGGCGGCCGCCGCGAGCGCGCGCCGCACCTCCGGCGTGGCCGGGTCGCCGCGCAGGATCCGGCGCAGGTTGCGGCCGCCGTCGGCGGCGAACACTGCGTCGAAGAGCGCGAGCGCTTCGGGAGCGTCCGCCAGCTCGGCGTCGACGACCTCGAACCCGTCGGCGGCGAGCCGCTCGGCGGTCTCGGCGACGGCGCGGCGGATCGCCGGCGCCGGGGCGAGCACGCCGTTCTCGCGCACGACGCCGATCCGGCGCAGCGGCCGGGGCGGCGACGGCGGGGCGGTGCCGACGTCGAGCACGGACACCACCAGCCGCAGGTCGGCGGCGGCGCGCGCGAGCACGCCGGGCCGGTTCCGGATCAGCACTTGCCCGGCGAAGAGCTGGTCGTCGCGGCTGCCGGCGATGCTGAGCCGCCCCGGGCTCGGCGCCATGCCGTAGACGCCGCACCAGGCGGCGGGGATGCGGACGCTCCCGCCGATGTCGGTCCCGACGGCGACGGGGACGACGCCCGCAGCGACGAGCGCAGCCTCGCCGCCGCTCGACCCGCCCGGCGTGCGGTCCGCGGCCCACGGGTTGTCCGTGCGCCCGTAGACCGGGTTGTCCGACTCCGCGTACCAGTTGAGCTGGGCGACGTTGCCCTTGCACAGGATGACCGCGCCGGCGCGGCGCAGCGCCCGGGCGACCGCGCCGTCCGACCGGCTGCGCGCCCCGGCCAGCCGCGGCACGCCGGCGCAGAACGGGGTGCCCCGCACCCACAGGCTCTCCTTCACGCTCACCGGCACGCCCTCGAGGGGGCGGGCGGCCGGGCGGGCGTCGATGCGGCCGGCGGCGGCAGAGGCCTCGGCGTAGAGGGGCACGGCGACCGCGTTCAGCTCGGTTCCGCGCGTCTGCGCCCGGCCGACGGCCGCCTCGGCCAGCTCGGCCGCGGAGACCTCGCGCCGGCCGACGGCGGCCGCCAGCCTGCCTGCCGAGGCGGCGTCCATCACCCAGGCCACGTCCCGTAGACGTCCGTGCGCCGGTCGGCGAGGAGGTCGTTGCGCGCGCCCCAGCGCTTGTCGCGGGCTGCAGTCAGATCGCCGTCCGCGAGCAGGATGGCCGCCGAATCCGGCTCGCCGGGGCCGGCGACGACGCGGCCGAGGTGGTCGACGATGACGGACGCCCCCGCCCATCGGATCCCGCGCTCGACCCCACACCGGTCGGCGATGACGACCCACATCCGGTTGACGTAGGCGGTGGCGACCGCGAGCGCCACGTCCGGCCTGGGGTCCCCGGGGGGATCGGGGAGGGTCGAGTTCGTGGGCAGGACGAGGGCGTCGGCACCATCGATCGCCAGCCGGCGGGTGAGCTCGGGGAAGACGATGTCGTAACAGATGCCGATGCCGAGCCTGCCGACGGCGGTATCGACGACGGGCGGCGGCTCGCGCCCGGGCGAGAAGACGAGCGCCTCGCGATCCCACAGGTGGAGCTTGCGGTAGACCGCCCGAAGCCCGGACGCGTCGACCACGGCGACCGAGTTGTGGAGCCGGCCGGCGGCGCCCGCCTCGCAGAATCCTCCGACGATCACGGTCCCGTGCTCGGCGGCGAAGGACATCCAGGCCGTGACGGTGGGCCCGTCGGCGGGCTCGGCCAGGCCGGCAGCCTCGCGCCTGTCCTTGAAGGCGTATCCGGAGTTGCCGAGCTCGGGCAGCACGACGAGCGCGGCGCCGGCCGAAGCGGCGTCCGCGATCGCGGCCAGGGTGCCGCTCCGATTCGACTCCTGCTCGCCGACGGCCGGGGCGAGCTGCACGCTGGCGATCCGGATCGGGGTCATCGCTTGCCGGTTGCCGCTGCCGGTTCGGGTGGGGAAGATTGGCGGGCACGCCGACCGGACCCCGCGATCCAGGAGCCGCCATGCCCGCCCTCTCGTTGCCCGACGTCACCCTGCACTACGACCAGAGCGGCTCGGGGCCGGACATCCTGTGGCTGGCCGCGGGGGATCACCCCGGGCGCAACTGGCGCAGGTACCAGACACCCGCGTTCGACGTCGGCTACCGCAGCACGACCTACGACGCGCGCGGGGTCGGTGCGACGGCGTCCGCATCGCCGCCGCCGTGGCCGATCAGCACCCATGCCCAGGACGCGATCGCGCTCATCGAGCATGCCTGTGACGGCCCGGCGGCCCTGATCGGGCTTTCGATGGGCTCCCTGATCGCCGTGCAGATCGCGCACGATCGCCCGGATCTCGTCCGCTGCGCCATCGTGATGGGGACGTGTGTCAAGAAGACCGGTTTCATCCGCGAATGGGAGCAGGCGGAGATCGACCTGCGGCGGGCCGGGGCCGGCCTGCCGTCCGACTTCGCGGTCGCCCACTACGCGCTGCTGTACTACCCGGCGGAGGTGCTGGGCGACGATCGCCTGTGGGCCGAGGTGAAGCCGCTCGTCGCCACGGACTTCGAGGAGCGCGACGGCGCGATGCTGGCCGAGCAGTGGCAGGCCTGCCTCGACTTCGACTCCTCGCAGCTCCTGCCAAGGATCGATGTGCCGATCCACGCCGTGGCGTTCTCCCAGGACGTCCAGACGCCGCCGGCGCGCGTGCGGGAGGTGGCCGACCTGGCCTCCGATGGGCACTTCCACGTGCTGGAGGGGCTCGGCCACGGCTCGGCCTTCGGCCACCGGCCCGACGTCGTCAACGCGTGCCTGCACCGGCTCCTCGCAGGTACCAGCGCATGACCCCGGCGCGCACGACGTCGGCGTCCGAGCGGCCGTAGCCGGCCCGGCGCAGCCGCTCGACGGCGCCCCGGGCAGCCTCGGGCAGCGCGATCCGCACGGCCCGCGTGCGCAGCCCGGAGGTGTCGAACCGGGGCGTAAACGCCGGATCGCGCACGGGCGGGTGCGGGCGGCCGTCCGGCGCGCCGACCGACCGGGCGGAGGACTGCAGCCATTCGGCGCGCTCGCCCCGCTCCGCCACCCGCAGCGAGACGCGCACCGGGGCGACGGCGTGGCCCGATGCCCCGAAGATGTCGTCCCCGCAGGGATTCAGGACCACCAGACAGTCCGTCTGGGCCAGCAGCTCGACGTGGTCACCCGGGCCGGTGGACGTGGCGCTCCAGCCGATCGATCCGTCCGGGCAGGCGTGGCTCTGCAGCCACAGGTTGAGCGGATCATGCACGTCCTGCGGCCCGAGACCCCACTGCCGCGCCGCCTCTGCCTGGATGGCGCAGCAATTGGTGTGTCCGGGCATGCCGGTCGCCCGGGCGTACTCGAGCTCACTGCATGCCGGGAAGGAGACGTCGTGGCAGACACCCGCGGTGTCGGCGACGAGGGTCATGAGCGGCCGCTCCCAGGGCGCGTTCGACCACAGGTCCGCGCCCGCGCGGACGGCCACCCCGTACACCGAGCGGGTGCGGGCGGCGTGGAAGCGCTCCCGCCGGTCCGCCAGGCTGTGGACGTTCACGTCGACGCACTGGCCGCCCACCACCTGCTCGACGCGCAGGACATGGCCGCGCTCGACGACGACCGCCACCCCGGTGCCCGGCGCCACGTCGGCGGTCACGGCACGCCCTCCTTGGCCCCTCCGAGCTCTTCCCGGCACTGCTCGGCGAAGGCCTCAGCGAGCTGGGCCTCGAGCGACAGGCCGGGCCAGCGCGTCTCTGCGGCGGCGCGCAGCGCCTGCTCCTGCTGCGCCGTCAGCTGGACGACGACCTCCATGCCGATCAGGCGTGGTGCTGCTGGGTCGCCAGCACCGAGGAGTCGAGCGCCCGCTTCGCCGAGAACCGGCCCGCCAGCACGGATTCGCCCAGCTCCCGCATCGTCAGCTCGTCGCGGAAGTGGAGGGTGAACGTCCTGGCATCGCGGTACATCATCTCGAGCGGATACATGCGGAAGGCCGTACGCGCGCCGCAGACGTCGAACGCCCGCTGGGTCGTATCCAGCACGGCGCGCTTGGCCAGATGCAGCGCCTTCAGCGACTCGAGCTCGGCGACGTCGGGATCGCCGGTGTCCCACACCGCGGCCGCCGCGCGCACCGCCGCGCTCGCGCCGGCCAGCTCGGCCGTCATCTCGCCGATGGCGAGCTGAACGAGCTCGCTCTGGGCGAGGTAGGGGCGCTCCCGTACCCAGTCGCAGGTGAAGTCGAGCGCCGCCTGGGCGGATCCGGCGTGGTTGGCGGCGAACCCGAGGGTGAACGTGCGCGGGTCACGCGTCACCCAGAAGCCGGGCTCGCCGAAGATGTGGCGGTCGGGGACGTCGTAGTCCGTCACCTTGACGCTCCAGCTGACGGTCGGCCGCATGCCGAGCACGTCCCACTCGTCGATCAGCTCGACGCCGGGCGCGTCGCGGGGCACGAGCACGGTCACCGTCCGCTCCGGATAGCTGGCCTGCCCGGGCACGGCCACCCACAGCAGCAGGTGGTCCGCGGCCGGCGCGAGCGAGGCGAAGAACTTGTGGCAGGTGAGCCGCCACCCGGTCGAGGTCTCCTCGAGCTCGGCCCGGTAGTCGCCGGGACGCGCGGTGCGCGGGTTCGTCTCGCTGCCGACCGATGCCAGCAGCTCGCCCCGGGCGACGATCGGGGCGACCACCTCGTCGGCCTGGGCCGGCGTGGCGTGCCGCGAGACGACTCCCAGCGCGTGACTGTGCACCTGGAGGAGCTGGGCCGTCGACGTGTCGGCCCGGGCCAGGGCCTCGAGGAACTCGTAGTAGTCGGAGAAGCGGCCGTCCCACCACAGGCCATGGCCACCGCGATCCTCCGCCACCGTCAGGCTCAGGAGCCCGGCCTCCCGGAGCTCGGCGAAGTTCTCGCGCGGGAACGCCGCCTGCTCGTCGAAGCGGCGGCTGCGCTCGCGGAATCCGGGCGCCAGCCGGGCGACGGTGTCGAGGCGCTGGGCTTGGGAACGGCCGGGTGCAGCGGTGGTCATGGGGTCCTCCCGTAGGTCAAGAGCGCCAGCAGCTCGGCCAGCGAGCGTCCGGCGAGGTGGGCGTCGGGTGGGTGGGCGGACGGAATGAGGCCGTCCGGCAGGCCGGGATCGAGGAAGCGCCGCACCTTCTCCTCGATCACCACCCGCCAGGACGGGTCGCGGGGCTCGCCCCGCGTCTCGACGAGGCCGGAGTCGCGCCGGGCGCCGCCGGACTCGACGACGACGCGTGTCAGCCGCTGCGCAGGAAACGCCGCGTCGATGTCCGGGTCGACGACGACCGCCGTACGGCCGGCGATCCGCTCGACCCCGGCGTCGGAGAACTCGGCCAGCACGCCCGTCACGTCGAACGTCCCGTGCGTCAGGGCGGCGGCGACCGGCCAGATCAGGCTGTACTGCATGTCCTCGGTCGTGGCGGGCCGCCGCCTCGAAAGGCCGTCCGCGGCCGCGAAGGTGTGGACGGTGACCCGGTCGATCGCGTCCGGGTCGATCCCGTCGCGTACCCGCAGCGCCGCCTCGATCGCCGGCTGGGTCCACCGGCAGCACGGATATGCCTTGACGTAGACGTCGAGGACGTCCCAGCGCGAGCCCAGCTCCGCGCCGGCATCGCAGTCGGCCAGAAACGCGCTCTCGAGGGCGGTGAACCCGCCGGCCGCGAGCATGGCCGAGCTCACCCCCAGGAACGCGCCCCAGCCGGTCGCGTCCTTCGTCATCGCGGGGTCGGCGACGGCGCGCGGCATGAGCGCGATCGGGGCGTGGTACTCCGCCAGGCCGACGGCGTGGCGGAGCTGGGCGGAAGCCAGCCCGAGCAGGCGCCCCGCGGCCGCTGCGGCGCCGAGCGCGCCCCATGCCGCCGAGGCGTGGTACTGCGATTCGGTCGCGTGCAGCCGTGTGCCCGCCCGCACCGCGAGCTCGTACCCGACCGCGATCGCTTCGAGCAGGTCGACCATCGACGCGTCGACGGCCTCGGCCGCGGCCAGCGCCGCCGGGATGATGATCGCGCCGGGGTGCCCCTTGGTGATGCGGTGGCCGTCGTCGTAGTCGAGCACGTTGGCGAGCACCCCATTCGTCCAGGCGGCGCCGGGCGCGGCCAGCCGGTCGCCGTCGTGGAGCGACGTGCACGGCCCGGCGGCGTGTACCTCGCGGGCGTAGGCCGCGGCGATCGCCGACGCGGGCGCGGCCCGGCCGGCCACGCACACCGCGGCGAAGTCGAGCAGGAGCCAGGCCAGGTGGCGGCGGACGTGCTCGGGCACATCCGCCCACACGAGCCCGGAGGCGAAGTCGACGGCGTCAACCCCCGCGTCCGGACGGCGCCGGGCCGCCGTCATCTCGCGACCCCCGCGGCGCATGCGCGGCGGCGGGTCACCCCGGGTCGCGGGGATCGGCGGTCGCGGCCTCGCCGCGCAGCGTCGCGGAGAGGGCCTCCGCCGCATTCACCACCGCCTGGCCGGCCTGGTCGATCCGCTCTCCGAGCCGGAACTTCGGCCCCGAGACGTTGACCGCCGCCACGATCCTCCCATGCGTGTCGCGCACCGGCGCGGCGGCCGCGACCAGGCCCGGCTCCATCTCCTCGTCCGCCGTCGCATACCCGCGCGCCCGCGCCGCCTCGATGCGCTCGTTCAGCGCGGCGACGTTGCTGACCGTGTTCGGCCCCCGCCGCTCGAACGTCGTCTCCGCGAAGAGCCGCTGGAGCTCCTGGTGGGTATGGTCGAGCAGGAGCGCATGGCCGTTGGAGGTGCAGTAGGCGGGCACGGTGCGGCCCACCCAGCTCACGGCCTGGATGGCCTGGGGCGGCGACTCCGACATCACCGTGAGCGTCTCGGTGTCCTGGAGCACGGACAGGTGCGCGCCCTCCGCCAGCCGGGCCACGAGCCCTCGCAACACCACCGGGGCGGCATGCAGCAGCCGCCGCGGCCCGGCCAGGTTGGCGAGGGCGTAGATGCGCCATCCCAGGCGGTATGCGAGCGTATCCGGGTCGCGATCGACCATCCCGTACTCGGCGAGGATCTTCAGCGTGCGCGAGACCTGGCTCTTCTCGCGCCCGAGGATCTCCGCGATACGCGTCACCCCGAGCCCGTCGTCCGCGATCGCGTGGTCCGTCCCCAGCGTCAGGAACACCTCCAGACCCCGCCGAATGCTGGTCTCGCGGTCGGAGGGCTCGGGCGCCACGCGCCGGGGATTCGTTGCCCCATCTCCAACCACTGTTGGCGGAACCTACCGCGTCGGCGTGGTCCCTGCAACCGGCCGGCCGGCTCACTGCAGGCACCCCGCGGCCGTGTTCCAGGGTGGATCGGATGCGGCCTCGAGCCGGCCGTGCAGTGCCGAGACGGCGCTCACCCGGGCAAACGGGGCGTAGGCAGGCGTCGGCCGCTCGACGACCACGGCGTGGCCGATACGGGCGAGCGCCTCCCGGGCGGCCGCCGGCAGGCGCTCGTCGACGAAGAGCTCGTCGCCCTGGCAGTACACGCGAGGCGCGTCCACGGCGGATCGCAGCGGCATCCCGCGGTCGACCGCGTGCACCATCGTCTGGACGACGCCGCTCAGGATCCGGTAGCCACCGGACCCGGCGGCCGCGAAGACGGCCTTGCCGGCGCGGGCGGCGACGATGCTCGGAACGGCGAAGAACGGCATCTTGCCGGGTGCGATCGACCCGGGCCGGCCCGGGCGCGGGTCGTAATTGACCATCGAGCTGTTCAGGAACACGCCCACTTCGGGCACGTAGACCAGGCACCCGAAGTCCTGGCCGATGGTCGTGATCAGCGACGCCATCGCGCCGTCGCCGTCGGCGGCGGCGACCTGGGTCGTGCCGTGCACCCGGCCGAACGAGGGGCCGGCGCCCTCAGCCGGGCGCTCGCGGGCATCGAACGGCCAGGGGTCGCCGGCTGCGATCGGCCGCGGGGCCACCGCATCGAGCCGCAG
>Ga0070684_100005091_pt1 | contig 10042 bp, 3 predicted proteins | sample KBSC723LmetaG_FD_65653 | JGI IMG/M metagenome (GOLD analysis project Ga0070684, IMG submission 65653) | Corn rhizosphere microbial communities from Kellogg Biological Station, Michigan, USA - KBS C7.2-3L metaG | ecosystem: Host-associated > Plants > Roots > Rhizosphere ...
TTCCTGGTGCAGAACGTGCACCCGGGCACGATCACACTTGATGGCGATACCGCGTCCGGCCGCGCGTACATGTCGGAGATCGGGCGCATCCGGGACGGCCGCCAAGGCGTGAACTACGCCATCTACCACGACCGTTATCAGCGCACCGGCCACGGCTGGAAGTTCACCGAGCGCGTCTACGAGGTCCGGTACGAGGACAACACGCCGTTGACCGGCTCGCCGCCCCCGCCCGGCCGGGACGGCTCCATCATGACCTGCGCGGCGGTCCGGCGAAGTCGTCGCGGTGATCGCGCGCCCACTGGGCGAACGGCGCCGCGGGCCGGCCGGTCAGCCGTGCGACGGTGTCGGTAACCGGCTCCGGGTGCGCGACCATCGCCGCGCCCGGTAACTGTTGCGTTTGATCAATGGGTCGAGGAGGACCGCATGGTAGAACGTGCTACACCCGGTGTGATCGGGCCAGGGCAGGGCCGGATCCTCAACGCGCGCGGCAGCGTCCTGGCGTTCAAGGCCGTGGCCGCGCAGACCGATGGCGACTTCTCGCTGATGGAACGCACCCTTCCGCCCGGTGGCCGGCGCCCCCCGGCGCACCGCCACGACAACTGCTCTGAAGGCTTCTTCATCCTCGAAGGGACTCTCGTCATCGAGATGGACGAGGTGGAGCATCAGGCCGGCGCCGGGGACTTCCTGCTGGTGCCCAGGGACTGCCTGCACACGTTCGGCAACGTGGGCCCCGAAGCGGCTCGGCTGCTCATCATCCATGCCCCCGCCATGGACGCCTACTTCGAGGAACTGCATGCGCTGTGGTCCCGGCCGGAGCCGCCGAGCCCCGAACAGGAACGCGAACTGATGAGCCGGTACGGCATGCGGCGGTAGCCGGCCGGTCGGCTCCGGCTCGGCTCACCTGTGCCGGGGGCTCATCGCCAGGAATGGCTCAAGAGCGCCTCGGGCCAAGATATCCTCGCAGCCTCGACAACAACGGCAGGAGCCTGAGGCCGTAGATGACCAGGAAGCTCATTAGCGCGCCAGAAGGATTGAGGTACTCTCTGATCTCATCGAACTTGCCGTCGCGCATATGGAACACCAAGCAGTAGCCATCGACCTTCCCCCTGAATCTCAGGGCTCGCGCGATGAACCCGTGCTCGTACTCCACACAGACGTAGTCGCCGCTGACGAACAGGTTGGTGAACGTAATCGTTGATCGGTTGTCATGCCTTCTCGACCCTCCGGCCGTCCGTACGAACCTCATCACGTCGTTTCGGCCCCTGAAGGCATGGCCGATGAACTTGACGTCAAAAACACAATCGTCGGTGATGATTTCGTCGAAGTGCTCGTAGTCGTCGTCGGCAACCATCTGAAGGTACCTGTTGACAAGTTCGTTGTCGGTTGTCGGATGCATGGGCTCGCTCCTCACCTCTACGACGTCTCTGATAAGGGGGATCGAAGGATGGGCGCGGAGGGCTTGGAAGGTGGCCGGATCGTGGCTCGGGCGGCCACGAGCCGGTACGCCCGCTCAGGAGATCCTGGTGACGCGAACGGCGTCGGCCATGACGTAGCCGGTGCCGCTTGCCCAGCGCGACACGCCGACCACGTCGTGCGCACCGAGCGTCATTGGGAATGTGCCCAGACTTACCCACTTCCCGCCGTTGGACTGCTGGTTGACATGCACCGTCTGGTTGCCCGAGCTGGTCATGATCAGGTACGGCGTGGCGGAGTTGGCGTTGTAGGCGGCCAGCGCCGGATACCACACCTCCACCTGGTACGTCCCGGTCGCCGGCAGGTTCGCCGGGTACCACGCAGGATCCGAGATCGCCTCAGGGGCAGCGAACCGGTAGTCGGAGCCGTACCGCTGCGACAAGAACGACGACGTTCCCCAGTTGCTGCTGGCGTGGAACGCGGACGACGAGTTGTCGACGACGGTCCACCACGGCACCGGCGGGGGGCCGAGGCTGAGTGTCCAGCTGTTGAGGTAGCCGGAGGCGCCGGCGTCGGTGTCCTGTACCCGCAGCTTCCAGGTTCCGTTGCGGGCCTTGTTGGACAGATCGACGGTGTACGCGGTGTCGAGGTTGTCCCAGACGTTGCCGCCGCCGCGGCCGGTGAGGTTGTGCAGGGTGTAACTGCTACCGTCTGGCGCGACCAGCGTCACGATGAGTTCTTTGATGTACGGGTGCACGATGTGCACCTCCACCGCGCTGGCCGCACTGGCGTTACCGGTGCACCCCGACATGGTGATTGAGCTTTCCACCGTGCCGGGATCGGGGATCGCCGCGTCCGTGCCGTTGGTACTCACGCAGTCCGACACCGTGCCCTTGAGGTTGAGCGTCCAGCTGTTGACCGAACCGACAGTGTCGCCGGTTTCTGTGTCCTGTACCCGCAGCTTCCAGACTCCGTTGGCCACCTCGCTGGCGAGGTTGACGATGTACGTCTCGTCCAGCCGGGCATTCCCGCCACCGGTCTGGTCCTGCAGCGTGTAGACGCTTCCGTCCGGAGCGACCAGGCTCACGATGAGGACACCGATGAAGGTGTCCGCGAGATGAACCTCGACGGTGCTGCCCGAGCTGGCGTTACCCGGACAGCCCGAGATGGTCGTCGAGCTGTCCACGGTGCTGCCTTGGGGAACGGCGACCGCCGTGCCGTTGGCCTGCCGGCAGCCAGGGGGCCCGAGAACGATCAGCGTGTATGACGCGATCTGGGTGGTCACGCCGCCAGCGGCGGTGATGGCCAGGTGGTAGGCGCCCGGGGTGGTGGCGCCGGCAACGTTGATCGTCAGCGTCGACGAGCCGCCCGAGCTGAGCGACGATGGGCTGAAGCTCGCCGTCGCTCCACTGGGCAGGCCGCTGACGGTGAGGCTCACCGGCTGCGGGCTGCCGACCGTGGTCGTGGTGCTGACCGTGGCGGTGAGCGAGCCACCCAGGTCGACCGCACCAGACTTCGAGCTCACCGCGACGGAGAAGTCCTGCGCGGGTGACGGGATGCCGCCGACGTAGAGCAGCCGGTCAGGCGAGCCGCTCCCGAGACCGGTCAGCACACCGATGGTGGCGTCGCCGACCAGCTCGTCGCGCACCTGCTGCGGGGTGTACGACGGGTGGGCGGCGAGTACGAGCGCGGCCGCGCCCACAACGTGCGGGGTCGCCATGGACGTGCCGCTGGCCGTGAAGCTTGTGGTATCGCCGGAGTCCCACGCGGACGTGATCGAGGTACCCGGGGCGAAGATGTCCACGCAGGTGCCGTAGCTGGAGTAGTCCGCCATCGCGTCCGTGCTGGTGGTGGCCCCCACGGTGATGGCATCGGGAGTGCTGGCCGGCGAGTACCGGCAGGCGTCATCGCTGAAGTTGGCGGCCGAGACGCCGTAGGTGATGCCGTCGGCGATCGAGGCGGTCACCGCGTCGTTGACCGCCTGCTCGAAGAGGCCGCCCAGGCTCATGTTCGCCACCGCCGGCTCGCCCGGGTCGTGGTCGCCGGTGACCCAGTCGATGCCCGAGATGACCTGCGCCCACGTGCCATTGCCGGTGCAGTCCAGCACCCGCACGCCGACCAGGGTCACGCCCTTGGCGACCCCATAGGTGGCGCCGCCGATCGTGCCGGCCACGTGGGTGCCGTGCCCATTGCAGTCGTCCGCCGTGCCGCCGTCGATGGCGTCGAACCCGGACACCGCGCGCCCGCCGAAGTCGACATGGCTGAACCGGATGCCGGTGTCGATGACATACGCGCGTACGTTCGAAGTGCTGTGGTACGTGTACGAGTTGTTCAGCGGCAGGTTGCGCTGGTCGATGCGGTCCAGGCCCCACGAGGGCGGCGGAACCTGCGTGCTGGCGACCCGTACGGCATGGTTCTGCTCCACGTACCGCACCGATGGGTTGGCGGCCAGTTGCCTGGCCGCGGTCGCCGACAGCCGCGCCTCGAAGCCGCGCAGCGCGTGCTGGTACGTGCGGGCCACCACACCGCCGTGCTGGGCGGCCAGGCCCCGAGCTTTGCTGGCCACCTCGGCCGGCGTCACCGCGGTGTCCTTCAACACCACAATGTACGAGCCGATGATGGCGCTGGCGCCACCGGTGTGCAGGATCTGCCCCTCGCCGGGAGCCGCTACCGCCGGCGTGCCGAACAAGGCCGCGGCCAGCGCCGCCGCCGTGGCGAGTCCGAGGCGCCAGCGGCGCTCGGGAGAACGGAGCAGTGTCATCTCCAGTCCCTTTCCGTTGCATGACATGGCACATGGCAACCACATGCATCGATGGTTGAAAGGCAGGCCGCGCGCCAGCGCGCACCGCGGCGCCAGTTCGACACGCCGGTGACGCCCGGCCGGCAGGAGATCGGCCAGCACGACAGCCCGCCGAGCTTGCGTTGTCCCGGCGGTGCCGGCCTGGTGGGCGAACCAGGCCGGCACCGACCCAGTCCGAGGCTCCAAGATCACCGAAGCGATTCAGACTCGCGTGATGCCGATGGCGACTGTGACGGCGCCCATCCGATAGTTGCGAGTGCGGATACCAGGGTTGGAATGCCCAAGAACAGCAGGACGAGAATAACAACACCGCCGCCGACGACCCAGGCTAACTGAACCGGTCCAATCCATCGCATACTGCGTTGCGCGGCCATGGCTAGTCCTTATCAGTCGCTGCCGGGATGGTGCCGAACCCTGCGTCCACCTACGACCCGATAGCCACGAGAACTCCGCCAGCACCAGCGAGAGCACCGCCGCCAAACATTCCATAGATCGCGCCCGTTCCGAACCCGATTTCAGCAGGAGACTCAATCAAGAAGAAGATTCCGCCGACGCCCGCCAGCCCGATGCCGCTCATTGCCGCGACAGCTATACCTACGACGATCAATGCGATCCCGACCCGCCTGAGCGTGACCTCCGACTTAAGTCGATGGAACCAATTCTTGTGATGGTGCGGCGGCGCCGGCCTGTGGTCGGAGGACCGGGGGTTGTCGCCGCCCCAGCCGCAGTCGCCGTATATCTTGCTGTTGCATCCCTTGGGGAAGGTGACCAGGTCGGCGCTGTTGCCGCAGTCGCCGGCGATCTTGCTGTTGCAGCCGGCGTTTCGTTGCGCATAGCGGTGTGTGGCGTGGTGTGTTGTGTGGTGTGTGGTGTGGTGGTGCACCGAGTGGTGTCGGGCGGGTGGGGCGTGGTAGTGGTAGCGGCCGCCGTGGTAGGTGCGGGCGCGTTGCTTCTGTTCCTTCTGCCAGTTGCTGCTGCACTTGCCCCAGCATTCGGCTGGTTTCAGGCCGGTGGGGTCGCTGAAGGTGGTGGGGTTGTTGTTGGCGTAGGCGTAGGGGTTGGCGGTGTCGGGGTCGTCGTTGTTGTCCAGCGGGTCGGGCGAGATGAATTTGGCGATGGCGGGGTCGTAGTAGCGCGCGTCGAGGTCGATCAGGCCGGTGGTGTTGTCCTGGACTTTGCCGAGGAAGCCGCGGTCGGTGGGTAGCTGGTTGGCGGTGCCGCGGGGGGCGCCGTAGGGCAGGTACCGCTGGCGGCTGACCGTGCCGGTCGATGTGATGGCGAGTTGTTCGGAGCCCTGCTGGTCGGCGGTCAGCCAGGTCAGCGCGGTGGGGGTGCGTTCGGCGACGGTGGCGCCGCCGGCGGTGTAGTAGCGGGTGGCGGTGACTCCGGTGCTGGTGGTGGTGATTTCGGTGTTGTCCAGGAACAGGGTGGCGGTGGTGGGGTCGCGGCGGATCAGTCGGTTGCCGTCGGCGTCGTAAAGGAATGTGGTGGTGATGCCGGCTGTGGTCACGGAGGCCAGGTGGTTCCGCGGGCCCCAGGCGAGCGTGGTGTTGACCCCGGCGACGGTGCGGCTGGTCATGTTGCCGTCGGCGTCGTAGCCGTAGCTGTTGGCTCCGACGGTGCTGACGGCGTGCGGGCGGACCGAGTTCGCGCCCTGGGCGGGGTAGGTGTAGGTGGTGGGGACCCCGTTGCTGCTGGTCTGGGTGATGTTGTTGGTGCCGTCGTAGGCGTAGGTCAGGTTGTACGAGGCGGGGCCGCCGGCGTCGGCGGCGTTGCCGCAGCCGGTGGTGTTGGTATACGCGCTGGTCAGCCGCTGCCGGCCGTCGTAGCCGAAGCACTGGTTCTGGTTGGCGACGTGGTCGGTGATGGCGGTGACGTTGCCGGTCGCGTCGTAGGTGTAGCTGTCGTCCTGCACGGTGGTGGGGGTTGTTGTCGTGGGGTTGAGCAGGGTCTTGATGCTGTTCAGCCGGTTGGTGGTGGCCTCGTAGCCGTACTGGCGCTCCACGTTGGTGCCGTAGTCGCGGGCGGCCAGGTTCAGCGCACCGGAGAAGGTGGTGGCGGTGACGTAGTTGGCGGCGCCGATGAGGGTGCTGGGCAGGCCCAGGCCGGTGTAGTTCTCGGTGACGGTCTCCTTGGCCAGCCCGCCGGCGGCCGGGTAGGTGACCGACGTCTGGTGGTCGGCCGCGTCGTAGCCGTAGTCGTACTCGTAGGTACCGGCCAGCCCGCTCTGGACGGACGGGATGGTCCATGTTCGGCTGATAGGCCGGTACCGGTTGTCGTAGCCGGTGACCGCGACGGTGTAGGCGTCGCTGCCGGTGTAGCTGGTGGATGAGGACAGCTCGCCCTTGGCTGGCGTGTTGTCGGGCAACGGGGTGGTGTCGTAGGCCCACTGGTCGAGCTTGGTGCCCGTGTTGAGCTCACCCAGCCAGCGGGAGGTTTGCCGGCCGAGGTCGTCGTAGCCGACGGACAGCTTCTGGCCCTTGGCGTCGGTGGTGGAGGTGACCTGCCCGGCCAGGTCGTACCCGGTGGTGGTCTGCCCGCTGTCGGGGTCGGTGGCGGTCAGCTGGTGGCCCAGCCAGTCGTAGGTGTAGGAGGCGACGTTGCCGTTGGGGTCGGTCACCGTGGCCAGGTCGTGGCCGGGGGTGTAGGTGTAGGTGGTGTCCTGGTGGGTGGTGGCGTCCACGTAGTTCTGCACCCGGGTGGTCTGGTCGAACACGTCGCTGTAGGTGACGACCTGCCCGCCGGTCGGCGGGGTTTCGACAATGTAGCCGCCGTGGTAGCTGGTGGTGGTGTGCCACAGTTCGGCACCGGCCGCCTTGGTGGCCTGGGTGGTTTCGCGTTCCATCGCGTCGTAGCTGGTCGTGGTGTACTGCGGGATCGCCGTCTCGGCCGGGTTGAGCAACCCGCTGCCGGCGGCCGAGGAGTTGTACATCGGCTGCGAGGCAAGCGCTTCCAGGCCTCGGCTGTCGTAGCGGGTGACGCTGACCGCCCGGCCGCCGGACTGCGGCGAGGGCGTCTGCGTCTCCACTGTGTCACCCTGGCCGTCCACGTAGCTGTAGCTGGCCAGCCATACCGCGGCGGCCCCGGTGCCGGACTGCAACTGCCTGGAGGTGACCACGGTCGGCCCGGTCGGCGCGGCGATCCCGGTGACCGGGGTGGCGTAGCCGAACGTGTACGACGGGGTGCCTCCCGATCGCGGCTCGGTGGGCAGCCACACCGCCGCCAGGCGGCCCAATGCGTCGTAGTCGGATTCGGTGATGCGGCCGTTGGCGTCCTGCACCTTGCTGGTCTGGCCGAACGCCGGGTTGGTCCAGGTGGTCGTCGCCTGGCCCAGCGGGTTGGTGACCGTCACCCCGCCGGAGGGGTAGCCGGTGGCCGGCGTGTAGGCGGTGGTGGTGGTGTGGCCCAGCGGGTCGGTCTCAGAGGTCTCCCGGCCCTGGGCGTCGTACTGGTGCTTGACGACGCTGTCGGTGGTGGCGTCCACCGCGGAGTGCACCTCGGTCGGGTTGCCGTCAAACGGCTTGTTGACCGTGTCGTCGGTGGAGGTCGCCCCGTCATAGAGAGTGACGGTGCGGCCAATGACCGGCCCGGTACACGTTCCCTGATGGGTCTCCACGGTCTCCGGGTAGTCGATCATCCACCGCCAGTCGTCGGTGTTACGCGCGTACGTGATCGCGGTACAGGTGTCGTCGGTGTTGAACCCTATGTCACCGAGGTCGGATTCGGTGGCCACCAGCCCGTACGAGTCGTAGGTGTGGTCGGTCTCGTCCACCCGCCAGGGGGCGTTGTCGCGCAGCACGTGGCGGCGGTAGAGCCGTTCGCGGACCATGTGCGCGTCGTGCAACCCGGGCCCGTCGGCGGTGATACCGGAGTCCCAGTACGCCCAGCGCTGCGAGACCAGCTCGGTGGTGGAACCGTCCGCGTTGAGCCGGTAGTTGCTTTCCTGCAGTCGCTCACCGGCCAGGAAGTGATAGTCGTTGAAGCTGAGCGTGTCGGGGCCGTCGGTGGCGGTCACCGCCGTGGTGCGGGTCGAACCGTCGGCCATTACATCGCCGTACATGCCGCGGAAATACGAGTTCGTGGTGACTGTCCGCTCGGTGTTCGCCCCGGTCCCTTCGGTGGTTTGCACACTGCCGTAGCCGTGCCACTCACCCCAGGACCGCTGGGTGTCAGGTGTCAGCATGTCGTCGTCGTGATGCCACGCTGGATCGTTCAGGTAGGAGTACGACGTGACCTGGTCGGGCTGGCCACCCACGTGGTCGGTCTCGGTCACCGACAGCGTCACGTACTTGTGGAAGATTCCAAAACCCGCGGACGTGGCACCCTCGGGTTTGAAGAACTGCGGGAAGCACTCGTAGGTGTTGGTGTCCCAGTGCCCGTCCACCTTGGGGTACCAGGTGCTCCACCCCGAACCGCCGTAGCCGGCGATGGGACAACCGTGCTGACCCGCGTGCCCGTAGGCGATCTTCGTCTCGCCGCCCAACTCGTTGTGGATGGACACGATCCGGCGCATCGACAACGGCAGCACACCCAACGCAGTGTTGTAGTCCACCCGATTGTTGAGGTTCTTGCCGTCGAAGTTGGTCACCGCCTCCCGGATGGCGCCACCCTGGTAGCCGATCTGGCGGATGTAGTCCAGCCACAACGCCGACGAGGTGCCGTCATCGGTGGCCGGGAACGCGTACTTGAGCTGATACTTCGTCACCGGGTCATAGCCGGTGCCGGCAGCGTTACGGACAAACGTTGTGATCGAGTCCAGCCAGTCCGTAACGAAGAACGACGGCGAGTGCTTCGTACACGAACTGGAGCAGATCAGCTCGGCCGGCACGTCCGGGTACGACGTCGGCGAACTGGCGATCGTCGGACACGGCGAGGGCGGGTTCGCGTCCGGGTCGTCCACCGCCGCGCGCTGCAGGCACCGGTTGTAGTGCGTGAAGGACACGTACGCGGGCGGGTCCGCATCAGGCGTCTCGGTCTTCCCGTACTCGATCTTCGACAGGTAGCCGCCGCGGACGTACGACAACACGTTACCCGAGGAGGCCCGCTGGTAGCTGTTGGTTTCCGTCTCGTAGTAGAAGACCGCCCAGTTTTCGTTCGGGTCGTGAATGTGATCCAGATTCCACCGGTACGTCTGCCGGCACGAGGCCAAGCTGGAGTTGTAGCACGGCTCGCCGCTGTCGTCGCTGATCACCGGCAGGGTCCAGTTCGAGTTCGTCTTCGCGTTCGTCGTACGCTTGAGATCCTGGCCGTAGCCGAAGTAGTACCGGGTGCCGTCCAATGTGGAGATCACCCAGTACTCGCCGTTGTCGTCGTCGTTCGGACCGCCGGTCAGGTGCTCAATCTTGTATGACTGGTCGTCCCGCATCCGGTACGAGCCATCCGCCGCCTTGATCAACTCGGTGGTATGGCCACCAACCGAAATCACATACTCCGCCGCCGCAGGGTCACCCGAATACGGCGATGACCAGCACAGGTCACCCCACGTCGAATGCCCATCCTCGACACACGGCTTGTACACCCGCTCGATGTAGGGTTCGTCGAGACTCCAACCCTGCCCCACCCACGACGCCTGGTTGTTGCTCTTCGACGTCCGCCCGTCCACGGAACCCGAATCGTAGGTCAACGCCAGATCCGGCGCGTCACCGTACGGCGGTGGCGGCAACTCGATCGGATACGAGTAGGTGAACGATCCCGACGGCGTGCCAGCCATCCACGTCTGTGACACGTTCAAGTCGGTGGCCCGGTAGTCCCCGGTCGGACCCGACGACGTCGACGTCACCGCGTACACCACCGGGCTGTCCGGGGCGTCCACCACGGCGGTCAACGTCT
>Ga0070684_100005096_pt1 | contig 10038 bp, 17 predicted proteins | sample KBSC723LmetaG_FD_65653 | JGI IMG/M metagenome (GOLD analysis project Ga0070684, IMG submission 65653) | Corn rhizosphere microbial communities from Kellogg Biological Station, Michigan, USA - KBS C7.2-3L metaG | ecosystem: Host-associated > Plants > Roots > Rhizosphere ...
CTGATCGACCGTGCCCGCCGGGTCGTCGTGGTCGCCGACAGCTCCAAGCTGGGCCAGGTCGCGTTCGCGCGCATCTGCGGGCTCGACGACGTCGACGAGCTGATCACCGACAGCGACGCCGCAGCCGACGAGGTCGAGGCCGTCCGGGCCGCCGGGCTCGAGGTCACACTGGTCTGAGCCGGGTCTGCGCCGGGATCACGCCGCCGTCGGCCAGCGCCTCCTCGAGCGTCTCGTAGGTCGGCATCATGTCCCGCAGGTCGACCATGTCGAAGACCTTGTGCACGAAGCTGTCCGGCGCTGCGACGACCGCGAACCGGCATGCCGACCGGGCGCGGGCGTGCTCGCCGCCGAGCGCGAGGGCGCAGACGACCGTCGAGTCGACGAACGTCGCCCTGGTCAGGTCGACCACGACGTGCGGCGCGGTGCGGAACTGGCGCTCGATCTCGTCGGACAGGCCGTCGACCGTCGAGAGATCGTGCTCACCCACGAGCGCGACCACCCGCACGTGCCCCAGATAGTGGACCGCGATCCGCCCTTCCTCGGCCAATCCGACAGCCTCCCGTTCGTCGTTGTGGCGACGCCCTGTGCCACGTTGGGCAGGCTGTTCTACCCCGACGGAGTGAGCGTAGCACTCGCGTCGCCCGACTCCTCGGCGAGGCAGGTAGTCCATTCGCTTGGCCGTGCGACGCGTCAGGCTCGCACGCTTGTACCCCGTCAAGTCGAGGTTGCGCTCGACGCGGACGAACTCGGGGAGCCGCTCGAACTCCGCCCGCTCGTCCGTCTGCGCATCGCGTCAGCCTATCGCGATGCGCAGGAGGTGTCGTCTCAGGCGATGCGGGCTATGCGAATCTGCCCGACCAGCCGCGCGACGTGGCGGATCGATGGGGATTCGCAGACACGGACCTCGGCCCCGGCCGAGCGGCCGAGATCCCGTATCCACCAGACGGCTCGCAGACCGGCCAGGTCGCAGAACCACACCCGCCGCAGATCGACCACGAGCGGGCCATCCGGTTGCTCATCCAACGCCCGCAGGATGCGCGCCTGCAGGTCGGGCACGGTCGAGATGCAGAGCTCCCCCCAGGCCTCGACCCTGCCGGGCGCCTCCGGGTGGATCCACACACCAAAACGCCTCACTGAACTCCTCTGCTCGCAGGGCAGATCGCAGAGCTGGGGTTCAACCCGGCGTCCGAAATATACCCCTTCGGCGAGGGTTCGGCCCATGCCCGGCGGGGTAGCCACGTTGACGTGAGGCGCGAACCTGTCAAGACGCGATGCCGATGGCGGTTGCCGGCGGAGGCGGCGATGGTGCCGTACGTCCGCGCCAGCATCACCAGCCTCGCGACCGACCTGACGACGGACGACCTCGACCGGATCCGGCTCGCCATCACGGAGGCATGCGCCAACGTCGTCCGGCACGCCTACCCGGGCGACCCCGGGATCCTCGAGGTGGGCGCCTGCCTCGGCCCGGGCATGGTCGTGATCGACGTCTGCGACTCGGGCATCGGCACCGGCGAACGCCGGGCGCAGCCCGGCGAGGGCGGCCTGGGCCTGCCGCTGATCGACATGCTCGCCGACCGGGTCGAGATCACCTCACACGAGCCGGGAACGTCGGTCAGGATGATCTTCGAGCTGCACTGAGCACGCGCACGACCTCGTAGACGGCGCCGCGGTCGACGACCACGGCCAGGCGGCCGTCCGCGTGCCCGGGCGAGACGACGAACCGGTCCGGGTCTGCGTGCACGCTGAGGTAGGCCGCGACCGTGATCAGGACGTGCTCCCCGCAGTCGGCGCGACCGCATGCACAGGCCAGCTCCAGCTCCTCGTCGGCGCCCGCGCCGCCGTCGACGGCGAGCAGGTAGACCTCGCGGTTCGCCTCGCGCACGACCTCCGAGAGACCGGCCTGGAGGTCCAACGCAGCGGCTGAGGTCATGCTCCTCCCCCCGTTCTGACCGGCCGGTCGCTCGCGGCACGATCAGCCCGCGCCGCTCCGGGCCGGCTGATGGTTCAACCGCGCCGGTCCTACCCACGCCGCCCGCCGCCGCAAACCCCGTGCTCCAAGGGGAGGGGTCAACGCCCCGGCTTCACGTCCTGGTTCGCGATCGCGGCCATCAGGAGCAGTCCGCCGTCCGCCACGACCGACGTCCCGGTGACATAGCTCGCGGCGGGCGACGCCAGGAACGCGATCACGGCCGCGATCTCCCCGGCGTGGCCGGGCCGCTCCATCGGGATGCCGGGCCGCTCGATCGTGTCGGGGTCCACGTCCTCGTTCCCGGTCATCGGCGTCGCGATCTCGCCCGGCGCCACCGAGTTCACCGTGATCCCGTGCTCCGCCAGCTCGAGCGCCATCACCTTCGTCAGCATGCCGAGGCCGCCCTTCGCGGCGCAGTAGGCGGCCGAGCCGCGCAGCGGGACATGCTCGTGCACCGAGGTGACGTTCACGATCCGGCCGCCCCGACCCTGGTCGATCATGCGCCGGGCGGCTCGCTGCCCGCACAGGAACGCGCCGTTCAGGTCGACGTCCAGCACCGATTGCCACGAGTCCCAGTCGGCGTCCACGAATCGCGAGCTGGCGCCGGCCCCGGCGCAGTTCACGAGCACGTCGATCCCGCCCAGCGCCTCGCACAGCTCGTCGAAATGGTCGGCGGCTTCCGGCAGCGACGTGAGGTCGAGCCTGCGCACCTCGGCCCGCCGGCCCAGATCGGCGATCTCGCGGGCCGTGCCGCGTGCGCCCTCCTCGTCGGAGTGCCAGGTCACGCCGACGTCGAACCCGTCCTGCGCGAGGGCGACCGCAGTGGCGCGGCCGATGCCCGAGTCGGAGCCCGTGACGACGGCGGAGGCCATGCGCCGCCGTGTACCCGAGCATCGGAGGGGGCAAACGCCAAGGTTCCGGCGGCCGCTCGCTCCGGCCTAGCCGGCCGGCGACCGCCGGTCGAGCTCGGCCTCGAGCTCTTCGAGCCGCTCGAGATCGGCTTCGTCGAGATAGCCGAGCGCGTGCCGGTGGCGGGCGTCGCGCTCGACGCGCTGCACGGGAAGGGGCGCCGGCGGACGCCGCGACCCCGGCGCCCACGGCCGCTTCGGCGGCAGGACGGGGAGCCCGCCCGGGCGTGCGCGCGTGCGCGGGCGGTCGGGCGCGCCGGCCGGCTCGACCGACGCGCCGGTGCCCTTCGTCCATGTCCGCAGCTGCCAGCGTTGCGCCATGGCTGAATTGTATGAAGGCCGCTAGGCGGCCGGCTCGACGACGCGCGTCATCACCCAGCGGTGCTTGCCGATCTTGCGGTCGCGGGCGAAGCCGAGCTTCTCGTACGTCGACAGCGCGCCGTTGAAGAGGAAGCCGGCCGGCACAAACGCCGCGTCCTCCGGATATCCCTCGACGGTGCCCCCGCCGAGGCCGGCGATCAGCTCGAGCGCGCCCTCGAGAGCAGCGGAGGCGACGCCCTGGCGGCGGTTCCCCTTGCCCACGTAGCAGCAGGCGATCCGCCAGTCCGGCGGCAACCCCTTCTGGCTCTTCTGGTACGCGGCCCGGCTCTTGATCCGCGGCAGGTCCTCCGGCGGACCGAACTGGCACCAGCCCAGGCAGTCGTCGCCGTCGAAGACGAGCGCGGCGTGTGCTCTGCCGGCCCGGACGAGCTCGTGCTTGCAGTCGCGGTTGGCCTCGGCCGACTCCCGATCGACGCCCTCGGCGTGGAACCCCATGCACCAGCAACCGCCGAAGACCCCGTTGTTCCGCTCGACCAGATCGGCGAAGGCGGGCCAGGTCGACTCGTCGAGCGCTTTGATCGTGTAGGGCATGCCCGAAGGATGCCAACCCGGCGAGGCGGTCAGTCGAGGTAGCGCACGAATTCCGCAGCAGGCAGCCGCTCGGGCGGCGGCGCCTCGCGCGCCGCCGGTCCGAGGTGCAGGAGGCCCAGCACGCGCTCGTCGTCCGGCACGCCGACCGCCTCCCGGCCCGCCGGCGTGCGCAGCACCGCGGGCGTCCGCCAGTAGCCGGCCAGCCCGCGCACGTGCGCGGCGGTGAGGACGATGAAGCAGGCGCAGGCGGCCGCGCACAGGTCTTCCTGGTCGGCGACGGGATCGGGTTGACGCACGACCGACGCGACGATGAGGGTCGGCGCCCGCTCGAGCTTGACGCCGCCGTCGTCGGAGGCCGCCTTCAGCGCCGCGAGCGCCCGCGGCCCGACGACGCGGAACCGCCAGGGCTGCGTGAGATGGTGGTTGGGCGCCCACCGCGCCAGGTCGAACAGCTCGTCGAGCGTCGTCCGTGGCACCGGCTCGCGGCCGAACACCTTGTGGGTGCGACGGGAGCGGACGGCGGCGTCGAACGACAGTGTGGCGGCGGGCTGGAGCACGAGACACGGCAGTGTAGGCGGCGGCTGTGGAGGGCTGGCCGGCCGGACGCCGCTCGCGAGCAGCGCGCCGAGGCGCGGCGCTGCGCCGTCAGGTAGAGACGCAGCTGACCAGCCAGATCGCGCTCGTGGTCTGGTGCCTGTGGCACGCGCGGCGGGCGCTCACGGACGACGCTCAGATGAGCAACAGCGTGAGGCTGTACACCGCGTCGTCGCTGGACGTCTCGCCGCAGAAGAGGTAGCGGACGCCTTCCGGCGCCGTCGTCTTCTTGACGAGCTGGACGCCGAACGTGGGCGCCTGCTGGGCGCCGTCCGGGAGCGTCCACGAGCCGGTCGCCTCGCCGTCGTTCAGGTCGAAGGTGAGCTCGATCGGGAAGCTCGCCGGAGCGCCGCCGCCCGGGTCGAACATCTGCGCGGTCGTGCCCGTGTTGCTCTTGATCACGCCCCGCGTTCCGCCCGCGGTGAAGAGGCTGATGTCGCCGCCGCCGAGGAAGGAGTCGGTGAACATGTCGTCCGTCAGCCGGCTGACGAGGAACGAGATGCCCTCGTTGGTGCCGGGGCTGATGTAGTCGTACACCTCGACCAGTGCCTGGCGGGTGGCGTGATGCTCGGATCGTTCGCTCGGCATCCTGCGCTCCTTCGGTTTCGGACCGGCCCGTCCCACCTGCGCCGGGACGGACGATACCGGGTTTGACGGGCCGGCGACCCGCGGCGTAGGGTGGCTGCGACGACGTTCTCGCGATGGGGGTGGCATCCGATGACGATCGACTTCGATCCCGGCTATGGCGACGAGCCGTGGGCCGGCCTGTGCCGCGGCTATCCCGGCGCGGACGTGTATCCCTCCTCCGACTTCCGGGTCGAGTGGGGGCCGCTCTTCCACCGCGGCCGCCTCGACGGCAGCGCCCGGGTGCTCCTGATCGGCCAGGACCCGGCCCAGCACGAGGCGATCACGCGCCGGATCCTGGTCGGCGAGGCCGGCCAGCGCACCCAGGGCTTCCTGGCCAAGCTCGGGATCACCCGAAGCTACGTCATGGTCAACACCTACCTCTACAGCGTCTACGGCCAGGGCGGAGCCAACGCCCACATCTCGGACCAGGCGATCTCGGACTACCGCCAGGCCTGGCTGAACGCCATCGTCGGCGCCAACCAGCTCGAGGCGATCGTGACCCTCGGATCGCTGGCCGACACGGCGTACCACCACTGGCTCCCCCACGCCCCTGCCGGGACGTCCTCGATCCCCTACCGGCACATCACCCATCCGACCGCGCCCAACTCGGGCGCCGCGGCCGGCGGCAACTACAACGCGCTCGTGCAGGCGATGCTCGCCAACTGGAACTCGGCCCTCCAGGCGCTCCATCCCAGGATCGGCCACCCGGACGTCGTGACGCCGCTCCACCTCTACGGCACCGCGTTCCAGGGGGGCGACGACGTCGAGATCCCCGCCGCCGACCTCCCCGCCGGCCTCCCGGAGTGGATGCGCAGCCTGGAGAACTGGGCCGAGCGCTCGGGCAGCAGCAGCGACGCCAAGCGGGCGACGATCGTGGTCACCGTGCCGACGGACGCGCGACCCTGGGATCAGCCCGGTTGACGGCTTCTGTAACGATCGTTACCATCACGGGTTCACGGTCGGGCTGGGCAAAAGGATGTGGGTGTGGGACTCGTCCGAGCGCTCATCGTCTCTGACGTGCGGATCTATCGCGAAGGCGTCACCGCAGCGCTTCGCGCCGACCCCGGGATCGAGGTCGTCGGCGTCGCCGCGCATACCAACGAGGCGACCCACCGGGTGGCGTCGACGAGCCCCACGGTCGCGCTCATGGATGCCCGAATGCCCGACGGCGCCGATGTGGTGAGGGCACTGCGCGCCGTGAACGACGAGCTGCAGATCGTCGGCCTCGGAGCGCACGACGACCTCATCCCGATGTGCGTGGAGGCCGGGATCGACGACTATCTCCCGCCCGAGGCGTCGCCGGCCGACATCCGCCGCACCGTGTCGAGCCTGCCCTGCGAGCGTGACGAGCCCGCGGACGACGGACACGACGGCGACGGGACGCCGTTCACGCGCCGGGAGCTCCAGGTGCTGAACCTGCTGCGCCGCGGCCAGACCAACAAGGAGATCGCCGCGTCGCTCTACATCGCCGAGTCGACGGCGAAGAACCACGTGCACAGCATCCTCCAGAAGGCGCGCCTGCGCCGGCGATCGCAGGTGTTCGCAATCGCAGACCTGGCACCGGAGCCTGAACCGAACGGCCCGGACCCAACCGCCCGGTAAGCCGAACGCTTCGCATCGGAGATCGTCCGAATCCAGCCCATGGTGTCCTTGTCCGGCGTGGGTTGCCGGTGGGATCGTGGATCCCGCACTCGCGGGTCTCGGGGGTGTTCGAGGCCGAGACGGACGACGGAAGGAGCATCGATCATGAGCGTTCCCGCTACCGGAGACATCCAGTTCGTGCCGCCTGGCGGCGCGAAACTCACGGTCGACAGCGTCACCGACCCCGGCGGCGCGCCCGCCGACGTGCTCGACGTCGATCTCGGCTTCACGGTGAGCGGCACCGTCACCCTGCCCAACTGGCTGGCCGGAACGGCCACCGTGTGCATCTGGGCCGACGAACAGGGCGGCGCCATCGACAAGGCGCTGTCCCCCTGCGCAACGATCACGCTGACGCCTTCGACGACCGAGCCGAACCCGAAGGTGTACCACTGGACGATCAACTTCGGGGGGAGCGTCCTGCCCGATCCGTCCAGCGGGTCGCAGATCTACCACCTGCTGGCCAAGTTCATGTACGAGGGCCAGGCGACGGACATCGCGGGGTTCGCGGACATGGGCCTCTACCTCATCAACTGAGCGAGACGGCCGGTCTGCCGGCGCTCCGGCCACCGGGGCGCCGGCGGGCTCGCGTCCCCTGGGGGTCCCCATGGCGTCACGCCGCACGCAGACACTGCCGCCGCACGAGCAAGAGGGCGACAACCTGACCCGGATCTCCGGGGTCGGGCCGGTCGTCGCCGGCCGCCTCGCCGAGGCCGGGATTCGAACGTACCGTGGCATCGCGGATGCGACACCCGAGGAGCTCGCCGCGGCGCTGGTCGGCCTCCCGGGTTGCTCGGCAGACCGGATCCGTTCGGCGGACTGGATCGGACAGGCGCGGCGCTTCGCCGCCGCCCGGGCACCCGCCCGACCGTCGGCGGGGGCGGAACCGCGACGTGGACGGCCGGTCGTCGACGAGCCACCGCCGCATGACACGCCGTTCCTGCAGGTCGTGCGGCTCGGGCGTGCGCGTATGAGGCCGGCCCACGATCCCTCGCGGAGCGACCGGCCAACGACGGTGGGGCTGGAGCTCCGGCGTGGGCCGGTGGCGGCGCCGGCACCGCACCTCGCATACACGGCCGCGATCGCGGCCCGCCGGCTCGACGGGGACGGCGAGACGCCGATCGTGCTCCTCGGAGGTGTCGTGCACGTCGATCGGGGCGTCTCGCACTCGGCCGCCGGGCCGCCATTGGAGCCCGGGCTCTATCGGCTCGTTGCGGACATCGAGCTCCGCCCAGCCCCCCACGACCCGACCGACCCACCGCTCTGGCGGCACGCGGCGTCAGGTGACCTCATCCAGGTCGTCACACCCGCCGGTGCGACGCGGCCACGGAACGGCTCGGCGGCGAAGCCTCACCCCGCCGCCAAACGGCTACTGGACGAAGGTGTGATCAGTGAGGCCGAGTACGCCGACCTGCAGGCGCCGGCCGCGTCATGACGGCTCGGTGAGCGAGACGCCGGCCTCCATGTCGGACCACGGTCCGATGTGGGCGCCCCCCTCGAGCTGATCGGGCGTCCAGCGCCCCTCGTGTTCCGGGAGGTAGCGCTCGAGCGAGAGGCGTTCCTTCCGCGACCCTTGCCACCCGTCCGCGCGGGCGTCCTCGGCCCGCTGGAGGCTGGCCACCCGGTTGCGCAGCCACGCCTCTTCGGCGAGCTCGAGGCGCTTGCCGGGCCAGAGCGTCAAGTTCATCGAATGTATCTCCTCGTTCGGTTCCCGGTCCCAGGTTTCCAGGATCTGGGTATCCCCGAATCCATCGTACGGGTGGTTCGCGCGACATGCGACGCGACTCAATTCCCGTCAGGTACCCAAGGGCGCAGAATACGGATCGGCCCGGACGTCGCGTGATCTGCGTCAACGCTCGCCATCCAGCGCCAGGCAGCCGAAGGGCTAATCGCACCGTGTCGAAGACGGTCGCGAGCCAGCTGACCAGGTCCGCGATCTGTGCGGCGTGACCGGCCCGGCGCCTACTCGACGATCGTCACGGGACTGTGGGCATGGTGGGCGACCCGCGCAGCTCGGCGACACCGCGGGTGTCCACGCAGTACCTGCCGTCGCGTTCGACGACGACGACGAGCACCGCGTCACAGCTCCGGCAGCGCACCACCAGCCCGGGCCCGCGCAGGTAGACGGCTGTCTCCGCGAGCGGCCCGCGGGCGCCGCAGCCGCCGCACGTCGAAACGACGAGGGTCATGTCGCCGCCGAATGCGGCCGAGAGCGTGCCTGCGATCGCGTTTCCGTCCAGCATCGATCCCTCCTATCTGCCGGTCGGCCCGAAACGCTCGGTGCGGATCCGCCCCGGCTCGTGACCGAGCGACACCAGGGCGTCGGCCGCAACCTCGACGAACGCCGTCGGGCCGCAGACGTAGGCGAGCGGCCGGTCGGCCGGCGCCCAAGCCGCGTCGGCGATCAGGTCCCGATCGACGCGGCGATCGTAGCCGTCCCATCCGTCCGGCTGTTGCCGGGTCAGGGTGAAACGGACGTCGACACCCGGCTCCTGCGCCGCTGCCAGGAGCTCGTCCTTGTAGATCACCTCCGCCAGCGTGCGGGCCGAGTAGAGCAGCCGCACTGGCACCGCGCCGGCCGCTGCAACCCGGTGGCGGAGCATCGCCCGCAACGGCACGATCCCGGACCCACCGCCGATGAGCATCAGCGGGCCGCCGAACGATCCATCCCAGACGAAGTAGCCGCCGATCGGCCCGCGGAGCTCCAGCTCGTCCGCCGCGCGCAGCTCGCCGGCCAGGTAGGGGGAGACCTCGCCGTCGTCCAGCCGCTCCACGGTCAGAACGAGGGCGTCGTCGTCGGGGGCCGACGCGATCGAGTAGCTGCGCTGCGCCTGGTATCCATCCTCCGCCGTCAGCCGCACGTCGACATGCTGGCCGGCGCGGTGTCCCGGCCAGCCCGGGACCCCGAGGACGATGCTCACCGTCCGGTCGGTCTCGGCCAGCACGTCCACCACGGTGGCGATCGACCAGTTCAATCGCCCGCGTAGCGCTGCTCGCGCCATGGATCGCCGTAATTGTGGTAGCCGTAGCCCTCCCAGAACCCGGGCTCGTCGTCCAGGCGCAGCTCGATGGCTCGCACCCACTTCGCGCTCTTCCAGAAGTAGAGGTGCGGGACGAGCAGCCGGACGGGGCCACCGTGCTCCGGATCGAGCGGATCGCCGTCGTAGCCGTACGCCAGCCACGCCCGGCCGCCGGTGATGTCCTCCAGCGGCAGGTTGGTGGTGTACCCGCCGTCGCAGTACACCAGCACGTGCTCTGCCGCCGTCTCGACGCCCTCGAGCAGCGTGTCCAGGGAGACCCCGGCCCAGTCGGTGTCGAGCTTCGACCACTTCGTGACACAGTGGATGTCGACCGTGACGTCCTCGCGCGGGAGCGCCTGGAGCTCGGCCC
>Ga0070684_100005097_pt1 | contig 10038 bp, 8 predicted proteins | sample KBSC723LmetaG_FD_65653 | JGI IMG/M metagenome (GOLD analysis project Ga0070684, IMG submission 65653) | Corn rhizosphere microbial communities from Kellogg Biological Station, Michigan, USA - KBS C7.2-3L metaG | ecosystem: Host-associated > Plants > Roots > Rhizosphere ...
AGCGCGTTCACGACGAGGTTGATGAGCAGCCGATGAATCTGCGCGGCATCGGCGCGAACGAGGCTGAGGTTGGGCCGAAGCGTCACCGCCAGATCGCAGCGAGCCCGGACGAGTGACCGGAGCGTGCGCTCCGCCGCAGCCACCACCTCGTTGAGGTCGACGATGGTTTGGACCGGCGTCTGCCGGCGACGAACGTTGAGCAGCTGCTTCGTCAACGTGGTTGCTCCTGCGGCGGCATGCTTGATGAGCTCGAGGTTCTCGGCCACCGCGCTGTCGGGAGCGACGAGACCGAGTGCCATCTCCGTATGACCGCGGATGACCGTGAGGAAGTTGTTGAAGTCGTGAGCGGCGCCGGCGGCAACGCGCCCGATGTCGGCGAGCAGCTGCGCGTTCCTGAGATCCGACTCGACCCGCTGCAGTCGGCTCACATCGCAGAGCCAGCCAACCAGACGCACTGGCCGCCCGGCATCGTCATGGTCTGCCCGGGCGCGCGCGACGAGCCTGCTGATTGATCCATCCCGCCGCACCACTCGGTGCTCATGATCCGTCGGTCTGTCGGAGACGGTCGCGGCGGTCAGCAGGGCCGCGTAAACGCCGGACCTGTCATCCGGATGGACGCGGTCCAACCACACGTCCGGTCGCGTCGGGCGATCGACGCCCGGATGATCGAGCAGCGCGAGGCTCCTGCGCGAAAAGCGCATAACGCCTGACTCGAAGTCCCATTCCCAGTAGCCGTCGCGCGCGGCGTCTTCCCACGGGGCGGTCTTCTCTTCGCAGGGAGCGTCAGCCGATTGCCTGCCTAGCAGAACGGTCGCACACCGCGCGAGCAGCGTGACCAGCTCCTCGGCTTTCCCGTCGTGATCGAGACTCGGACCGACCGCCGCGGCCCAACCTATGTCCGCTTTCCCCCACAGAACGGGAATCGCGACGACCTGCCCGTCGGGCCAGCGGCTGTTCGCGCCCCCCTCCGATGGGTGCCGGTCGAGTTGGATGCTCGCCGCCGCCACCGGGAACTCCGCGACCAGGCTTACCCCGGTCGCGGGGCATTCGGCGCTGACAAAGACGGCGGAGCTATTGGTACTCCTGGCGATCCGCGCGACGAGCACGTCGAGCAGGCCGCTGTGAAGGCGGCGTCGTTCCGTGGAGTTCAATGTATGGTCCAAGTGCGCCTTTGGACGCGCGCACGTTAGGTCGAAGTCGTATCGGTGACGGGCAGATTCCCGGGCCACATGGATGCGTAACCAGAGGCCAATATCGGTGGCAAAGACTTTGATGTATTTGAAGTCATGCCTTGCGCGCCCAGCCGCGGCGCGCGGGGTCGTGAGCGCACTTCGGCACGTTCCGCTGCGGCGCGGGAGCCGGTATGGAGCTGCGCCACCTCAGATACTTCGTCGCGGTCGCCGAGGAGGGCGGGTTCGTGCGCGCCGCTCGGCGGCTGCACGTCGCGCAGCCGGCGCTCTCGCGCCAGATACGCGACCTCGAACGCGATGTTGGGGCGGAGCTGGTCGATCGCGACCCGCGGTCTTCGCGGCTTACTCCCGCCGGCGAAGCGGTCCTGCACGAAGCGAAAGCGATCCTCGGCGAGGTCCATCACGCGATCGAGCGTGCGCAGGGAGCGCGACGAGGCCTTGCCGGTCGTTGTGCCATCTGCACCGGGAGGCTGCCGACCTGGAACGGCATGGTGGCGGGAGTTCTCATGGCGACCCGCCGCGACTACCCCATGGTGGAAGTCGACGTGTCGGAAGCCGTCACGCAGGTGCAATGGATGGCCGTCAGGTCCGGAAAATCCGACCTCGGCATCGGGATAGCGCCGACGCGCGAATTCAGTGACCTCGAGTGGCAGCGCCTTGCCACACAGCGGTTCGACGCGGCGCTGCTGCCGAGCACTCACCGGCTGGCGAGCCGCGCGAGCATCCGCTTGGCGGAGCTATCTGCCGAGCCGATTGTCGCCGGCTTCCGCCAGGACTCCGATCACCATGGCATGTGCGTGAAGGTCGCGCGCCGCGCAACGCCGGCCACGCCAATCATCCTGGTGGAAACGATCGCGGACGCGTTTGCGCAGATCGCCAATGGGGTTGGCTGGACGCCGTTCGTGCGTTCGCTCTCGGAGTGGGCGCCTCAGGGCGTGGCGGTCGTGCCCATTGAGGACCTCGACGCGCCGCTCCCGATCTACGTGATCTGGAAGCGAGGGCCGGTGTCAGCAGTCGTGCGGACCGTTCGCGAGACGCTGCTGGAAGTGGCGCGCCAGACCGTAGAAGGTGCCGCGCCGAAGCGCGCTGCGCTCCCGGCTCCGACGTTACCCGACGATGCGGCCGTTGCGTCGGCGCCTAACGCCGACGTTCCGCTCGCGCTGGAGCTCCGGCATCTGCGTTACCTCCTCGCCGTGATGAGTGAGGAGAGCATTGGACAGGCGGCCGTGCGGCTCGAGATCACGCAGCCCACGCTGTCGCGGCAGATGCACGATCTCGAGCGCATCGTTGGCGCCCCGTTGCTCGAGCGGCGCGCCCGCGGCGCCGTGCCGACCGAGGCCGGGACGGAGTTTGCCGCCGTCGCGAAAGAGATCCTGGCTCGCATCGACGCGTTGGCCCCGGAGGCCCAGCGCGCGGCCCGTGGCGCCACGGGACGGTGTGTCGTTGCGACCATACCGCCAGCGGTCGTCGAGCGCCTGCTCGCGTCACTCCTGCGTCGGGTCGCCGCCGAGTTGCCCGACCTGCGCGTGGGCTTCGTTGAGATGCCGACGCCGCTGCAACCCGAAGCGCTCGTGTCGGGGCACATCGACATCGGCATCTGCAACTCGTTCACCTCCGCGACGCCATACCTCGATCGGCTTCGGACCGATCGGCTGCTGAATGATGCGGTGCGCTGTGCATTGCTCTCGCCCGATCACCCGCTCGCGAGCCGAGATGAGATCTCACTCTCGCAGCTCGGCGATCTGCCGTTTCTATTCATGCCCCGCTCGCTATACCCAGCGTTCTACGACCGGATCATGACGCTGTTCGCCGCACACGATTTTCGTCCGCGGCTCGCGCAGTCGTACGAGGGGCTGGAGACGACCTGGTCCCTCGCGCGACGCGGTGAAGGGTGGTGCATCGGGTTCCATACGAGCCTTCGCTATCCGCCGGCGGGGCTTGCCGCGGTTCGAGTCCGAGAGCTCAACATCCCGTGGGGCATCGACATGATGTACCGGCGCGATGAAACGCGCGCGATGGTGCTGGGGGTGACAGCGCTCATACGGAGCGTCGCGGTTGCCGAGGCAGCGCGATGGCAGCTCGAGTCCAGCGCGCTCGGCCGTAGCTCGGATTCTGCCGCCGGCTAGCGCGTTAGGCGCGCGTCCGTTCCGGACCGAGCTCAATGATATCGGACTTAGGCCCAAGTAGCGGGCTGCGCCGCTACGCGACAACATCGGGTCCCGACACATTAACAAGGTTTCACCGGATGTTCATGGACAAGCGCCGAGCCACGGCGACGGTGCTGGTCGTCGAGGATGACGACGATACGCGAATGGTGTATTCGGAGGGCCTCGGCTACGCCGGCTATCGCGTGATCACCGCGGCGACCGGCATCGACGGATTACGCGCAGCGCGCGATGAACAGCCGGATGTGATTCTGTTGGATCTTTCGCTCGCGGGCGCCGATGGGTGGGAGGTGGTGCGCTGCCTGAAAGCGTCGCGCCTCACGGGTGACATTCCGGTGCTGCTCATCACCGGATACCCGGACCTCGGTGACCGCGCCGAGGCCGAGGGATGCGCGGGCTTTCTCACGAAGCCGATTCGGCTCAAGACGCTTCAGACGGCCGTTGAGTTGCTGTTGCCACCGCTGTCGTGACCACGAGCGGAGGGCACCAACTGCTGGCGTCGAGCCTACAAACGATGACGGACTGGAACTCGGCGCGAGCCGAGCCCAGTCCGTGGGGGCGACTCTACCGCTCGCAGCATCCTGGAATGGCGGCCTGACACGACGCCTAACGCTGTTCGCGGCTCCCCCAGCTCACCGTCATGTCCCAGGAGACTCTCAACCCCACGGTCGGCGGCGAGCAGCGCATCGATGCACGATGTCGCACGGGTAGAGTAGACCCGTCGCATGGCGGTCGACATTGCCCTTAGGTCGCACAACATTCCTCGATTCGGCGTTCGCGCTCGCTCTGCACGAACGTCCAATGCAGCGCCATGACGGCGCGGCCGATCATCCACGCTCGGCCGCACAATTCGATCGGAGGCGCCGTGAGTGGACAGGGCTCGAGTGCGCGCGGGCATAGATCGCGTCGTTGCGTTCTCGTTGCGTTCGCCTGGACGCTCGTGAGCGCGAGGAGCGAGGCCGCGGCGCAGGAGCTCGAGCCGCGCGCGTACGCCGCGAACCCGATCGGTGTGATGTTCGCCGGCGTCGCCGTGATCTATTCCACTGGCAACGTCGTGCTCGAACCCACGAGTCCGATCACCGACGTCAGCGCCAAGCTATACATCGGCACGCTGGGCGCCGGCGGAACGTTTCCGCTCTTCGGACGAACCGCGAGCCTGGGTGTTGGTCTTCCGTATGCGTGGGGGAAGGTGAGCGGACGCATCGCCGAGGCGGCCAGATCGGTCGAGCGCGCGGGGATCGCCGACGCGCGGGTGCGATTCGCGGTGAACTTGTTAGGCGGCCGCGCAATGGCCTTGCCGGAATTCGTGCGCCGGACGCCCTCCACGACCGTTGGCGCGAGCCTGACGCTGAGCGTGCCCACTGGCCAGTATTTCGACGACAAGCTCGTCAACATCGGGACGAACCGCTGGGCGTTCAAGCCGGAGATCGGCGTATCGCATCCGGCGGGTCCGTGGACGTTCGAGTTGTACGGCGGCGGCTGGTTCTTCACTGACAACTCGTCGTACCTGGTCGACAAGACGCGCGCGCAGCACTCGATGCTGTCGCTCCAGTCGCACGTCGGGTACACGGTCCAGCCGCGTCTCTGGGTCACGGCGGACGTGACCTACTATGCGGGGGGTCGCGTGGTGGTCGACGGCGCGCCCGCGTCGTCATGGCAGGAAAACGCGCGCATCGGGCTCACCGCGTCGATGCCGGTTCGGAAGACCAACTCACTGAAGCTCGCGTGGTCCACCGGCGCGATCACGCGCCTGGGCGGGAACTTCTCCACGTGGTCGATCGGATGGCAGACCACGCGCATCCGAGTGCCGTCACGCCCGGCGGGCGCGGGCGCCCGATAAGCCGGGCAGCCAACCAGTCGTTAGGCCGACCGCTTCCAGGGCTCGTCGTCGTCGCTGGCGTCGGGCTTCTCGTGCGCCTGCGGGGCCTCCGCCTCCGGCGTCGCTCGGCGCATGTCGTGCACGAGGGCGCCGGCGATCGGGATGATCCCCGAGATCGGCGTCGCCGTCAGCGAGTCGATGTCACTGGTATCGTAGTAGACCCGCAGCTTGCTCAGCGCCGCGTAGCGGGAACCACCCGTGACGATGAACCGCGCGATGCCCGCCGGTTGGTCGCCGCGGCGCATCCGTCGTGCTTCGATCAGAAACATCTGCTCTGACACGTCCACTCCCGGGCGTGACCGCCGAGTCCGAGTCAGGCCGCGCGTGCTGCATCGCACTCGACGCGTCGGATCGGTGACTCAAGTCACCCGCAGTCGCGGCCCTGACGTCAAAACGAGGCGACCGTAGCGGGCGCAACATTTACGTTGACCCAAGGGCCTATTGCGTTGGAAAGCAGAGCGCGTGCCGGCGGCCTGCTAGGTAGGTGCCTCGGATGGCCGCTACGCGGGTGGGAGCTTTCTAACGAGAGTGGGGAGGTGTCGTGCGCCCGTCGGTCAGAAGTCGATGTGGGTCACGAGGCGGAACTGGATCGCATCGAGGTCGGGGATGCTTCCGCCTTGCACGCGTATCGTCGAGTAGAAGAAATCGCCGCCGATCAGCACCTCGCGAAGGGCGTTGTAGTAAACGCCGAGCTGAGCGCTCCGGTACCCTCCCGAGATGTTCCCGCTCTTGCCGGAGCCGGTCCGCACGCGGTAGGCGAGCGTCGTGGAAATCGGAACGTCCCAGAGCTTGTGCAGGTCGAAGCCGGCGAGGGCGCCGAAGGTGCTGAGCGACTTGTTGCCGGAGACCTCTCCATCCGCCCCGCCGGGTTCGATGTTGGCGGTCAATCCCATCCACGGCTTGACAGCCCACGCCCCTCTGAGGCCGAAGGACCACCGGTTCACTCGCTCGCTGCTCAGCAGAACAGCTTTGGTGGTGTCGTTATATCCGCTGTCCACAACGTCTTTGGCAAACGAGTAGGGGTCGACGTCCCACTGCTTGTTGTTCTTGAGGTCTGCGACCGCCGAGATGAGGAAGTTCGGTTTGCTCCAGACCGGAACGGTGGCGCCGATATATCCACCCATCGCGGCCGATATGCCGCTCGCGACCAGCGCCTCGAGGCTCGTGCCCAGTCGGCCGATGCCGGTCACGCCTGCCCGCAGCGCGAGCCATTTCGTGATCGACTTCTGATACTCGAAGTCGAGCAGGAAGAAGCCGATGTTGCCGTTGAGCGTACTGATCGTGTCGCCAGCCAGGTTGCGGACGGGCACCTGGAGGTTGAGGGCTATGCCGCCGCCAGTGGCGTTCTCGAAGCTGGTGTTGGTGAACGGTTCGTCGACGACGCTCGATGGAACGAAGCGAAACCCATTGAGGCATCGGTGACACGGGGTCGACTGCGCTGCGGATTGACCTGATTGCGTCGAGGCCTGAGCACTGGCGGTGGTGGCCGAGAGCACGGCGAACGCGAGGACGGGTACGAGGGGATGAGTGCGCATGGGCGACACGATCGTCCCTCTCGACCGGTTGGCCAAGTGTACCTTGGCCGTACCATGCCGCCTAACGTCCGTCTAGCGAGCTCAGCATCGATTGCCCAAAGGTGTAATTGGCGCCCCGCCACCCCGTCCCTACCCTTTCGCTCGACGCCGGCCGACGCGTGCGCGGCACGTGATGCATCATGTCGCGTCATTTTCGCGTTAGGCGCAGGTCGATCACGATTCGCAGTACTGGCGCCAAGACCGGAGAACTGGAGGAGGCATGATCGGACGTTCGTCATTGGGGGTTGCCTGGCTCGCGCTCGCCGCGATGGCCTGTTATCCCGACCGCGCCGTCGACTCGACGACGGAATTCGCGTCGGTCACGACGCTCTACGACAACCAGGCACCGTTCCAGACCATCACGAAGTACGCGCTGCCCGACACGGTGCTCTACGTGCCGAAGGAGGAGGGCAAGGAAGTTCCTGCGCTGACGCAGGAGGCGATCCTCTCGGCCGTTCGCAGCAACCTGAACTCGCTCGGCTGGGCGGAGGTGCTCAACCCCTCCACCCAGAACCCGGCCGACGTGTACGTGACCGCGGCAGTCGCGTCGCAGACGTATGTCGGATGGGTCTACGACTACTGGGGCTATTGGGGATGGTACCCGTACTGGCCGCCCGGCTACGGCCCCGGATACGGGTGGGGCTACCCCGGCTACTGGTACCCGTACAGCTACACGACGGGCTCGGTCATCCTGGGCATGATCAGCGGCGACCCGCAAGTCCAGCCGGGCAAGGTGCCGCTCATCTGGACCGGTGCGGTCAACGGCGTGCTCGCCGACGCGACCACCAACATCGCCATCGCTACCGCGGGCATCAACCAGGCCTTCGAGCAGTCACCGTACCTGAAAACGGGGGTAAAATGAGACCCATCTCCAAGACGCCGGGAATGGGCCGCGTCTCGGCTCGCCCGCTCGCGTGGGCGGTCTGTCTCCTCGTTTTCCTCGCGGTGCCAGTCGGTCGCGCACACGCGCAGAAGCAGTATGTCGGAACGCTGTCGTACACGATGGCACAACCATCCGGCGACGCTTCGGACTTCGCCAACAACTTCAGCTGGCTCGGATTCAGCGTCGAAGGCGACTGGTTCCTTCGCTCGAACATCTCGGCCGGGTTCATCGGCGGCTGGCAGGAGATCTACAAGGAAACCAGCGGCGACTCGTACACGTTCAGCAACGGGACGATAAGCGGGGCCCGAACGTACCGGCACATCGGATCGCTGCCGCTGCTCGCCCGCGCGCGCTATTGGACCGGAACGCCGGGCGATCGCGCGCACGCGTTCGTAGGACTGGGGGCGGGGACGTACTGGATGAAACAGACCGTGGACGCCGGCATCTACACGGCCGATAGCGATGCCTGGCATTTCGGGATCGCGCCGGAAGTCGGCGTCCTCGTGAAAACCGGCTACGACATCGGCTGGACGCTCAACGCGCGATACAACTACCCGTTCTCGGGCGGGGACTACCTCGGCGGCAAGAGCGCGTCGTTTTCGTACTGGGGATTCGGCATCGGCGTCTCCTACACGCACTGAGCCTGCCAGTGTAACACGAGCAGTGTAACGCGACGCCGCCTGATGGTTCGGGCGGCGTCGCGCTGCGTCAAGGTGGAGTCGAGGGCATGAGACGGCCGAGCTCGCCCACCGCCTACTCTCCTCGCGCGCGTTAGGCTCCCGGCGGACGCCCGGTGAGCCATACAAAGGTCCGATGGCCGGTCGGACAGTCCCGGCGCAATCATCCACCCCACGCACCCCGTGGTGTCACGGCCGGTGAGGCCCGGGGGGCGCCGGCCGGCGCTCACTTCGACAGTCGCTCGACGCGAATTCGCTCAGGCATCCCCTGACGCCTTCGCCTAACGCATCGGAGATGGAGGAATCACCATGCCCCGTGTTCCCGTGACCCTGCGCGCCCTCGCGCTGACGATGCTCCTGATCCCCGCGATGACCGCGCCGGCCAGGGCGCAGTACACGCCGCCGAAGCGGCTCGAGATCACGCCGTTCGGCAGCTACCAGTGGGGGGGCTCGTTCGACACGCAAAGCTTCGGCAGTATCCTGGCCGGCCAGATCCACGAGCAATCCTCGTTCAGCTGGGGTGCCATCCTCAGCTTCCTCGCCGCCGGCAACTCGGCCGTCGAGCTGACCTACCTGCGTCAGGACACCGACGTCGAGTTCAAGCCGAACGGCGGCCAGAGCCGAACGGTCGGTGCGGGGTTCGCCAACAACTACGTCCAGCTCGGCGTTAGGCAGGGGGTGCCGAAGGTCGAGGGGATCGCCCCGTTCATCACCGCGTCGATGGGCATCAACGTGCTCGACGCGACGAACGCCAGCAGCAGCACGCGCTTCGCCTGGAGCCTGGGCGGCGGTGGCAAGTGGATGGCGGCCAACCAGAAGGTCGGCCTGCGGGCGGACATCCGCTGGATGGTAACGCCGGTCCCGTCGGGCGAATACGGCACGTGGTGCGACTACTGGGGCTGCTACACGACCCAGGGCACCGACTGGCTGCACCAAGGCTCGGCCGGCCTCGGTCTCATCTTCGCCTTCTGACCTTCCGGTCGTGAGTCAGCGCCGCGGGGCGACAGTACCCCGCCCCGTGGGCGGCACGCGCATCACGGAAGCCTATGCGCGTGCGGTCGCCCGCGAGGCGTACTTCTGGGCGTGGCCGATGGTGAGCATCTACAACCGGCGCCTGGCCTTCAGCCAGGCGCCGTCGCCCACGTTGGTGAATGGCGTGCTGCCGTTAGCGCCGCTCAACCGCCTGGCCATGCTGCACGACTACGTCGAGCCCGACCAGCGTTGGATAGCATGTCCGAACCAGGATGTCGTGTATGGCGCGGGCGTGTTCGCGCTCGACGAGAGCGAGGTCGTCCTGCAGGTGCCGGACTTCGGAACGCGCTTCTGGGTCTATCAGCTGGTGGACCTGCGTACCGACAGCTTCGCGGACATCGGGGCCATGTATGGCACCAAGCCTGGCTTCTATCTCATCGTCGGCCCCGGCTGGGAAGGAGCGACGCCAGCCGGCATTACGCGTGTGCTCCACTGTCCGACGCGGACCGGGATGGTCGTCCCGCGCGTGTTCCAGGACATGGCGCGCCAGGACAATCGAGCCGTGCAGGATCTGATCGGCCGCATCGACATGTACCCGGTCGACCAGTACGACGGGAGGGAGAAGCGTCGCGACTGGAGCAGGCCGTCGAGCACGAAGCCACGGATGGCGGACGCTGGATCGGGGGAAACGAAGTGGG
>Ga0070684_100005100_pt1 | contig 10036 bp, 15 predicted proteins | sample KBSC723LmetaG_FD_65653 | JGI IMG/M metagenome (GOLD analysis project Ga0070684, IMG submission 65653) | Corn rhizosphere microbial communities from Kellogg Biological Station, Michigan, USA - KBS C7.2-3L metaG | ecosystem: Host-associated > Plants > Roots > Rhizosphere ...
ACGCTGGGCGCGATGCCGCTCTACCACACGATGGGCATGCACTCGCTGCTCGCCATGCACCTGGTCGGCGGCTGCTACGTGTGCCAGCCCGAATGGGATGCAGAAGCCGCGCTGGAGCTGATCGAGCGCGAGCGGATCAGCTCGCTCTACCTCGCCCCCACGCTTTACCACGACCTGGTCACGCACCCGCGGCTCGGCGACTTCGACATCTCGTCCGTCGAGACACTCGCCTACGCGGGCGCGGCGATGACAGGCGCGCTCGTGGAGCGCTGTGTAGCGGCGTTCTCGCCGCGGCTGTTCGTCAACCACTACGGCTCGACCGAGATCTACACCTATTCGATCCACCGCGACCAGGCGGCGAAGCCCGGGTGCGCCGGGCGACCTGCGCTGAACGCGCGGCTGCGACTAGGCGAGAACGGCGAGATCCTCTGCCATATGTCCTCGGACGAGGCGTTCGCCGGGTACTGGAACAGGCCGGACGCGGACGCAGCGGCCATCCTCGGCGGCTGGTACCACACGGGCGACGTCGGCCGGCTCGACGAGGACGGCGACCTCTGGCTCGACGGGCGGCTCGACGACATGATCGTCTCGGGCGGCGAGAACATCCATCCGCTCGAGGTCGAGGACGTGCTCGCCCGCCACCCGCGTGTGCGCGAGGTCGCCGTCGTGGGCGCGCCCGACGAGCGGCTCGGCCATCGGGTGGTCGCGGTCGTCGTCGCCGGCGACGCGGTGACGGCGGACGAGCTGACGGCGGACGAGCTCGACGCGCACTGCCTCGCCTCCGACACGCTCGCCCGCTTCAAGCGCCCGCGCGAGTATCGCTTCGTGTCCGAGCTCCCGAAGAGCCCGTCTGGGAAGATCCTGCGCAGGATGCTGCGCCAAGGAGACACGGCGTGAAAGGCCAATTCCCGGGGACAGTCCCAGGGACAAGGCCAGGAGGGACGGCTTCGACGTCCGAAGCGGCCACCTTCTCGTGCGGCCAGACGTCCGTTTCGGCCCTCCTTTTGGCCGCTTCCGGCCAGGTCCGGGGGACTGTCCCCCGGAATCGTCCGGAGCGGGCATGACCGACAACAGCGGCTTCCGCGTCGACCGCGACGGCACACGCGGCCTCGTCACGATCACGCTCGACGACCCGGCGAAGATGAACCGCGTGCCGCTCGCCGCGCGTGGGCAGCTCGCGCACCTCTTCGCCGAGCTGGCCGGCGACGACGGCGTCCGCTTCGTCGTGATCACCGGCGCAGGCGGGAACTTCAGCGCAGGCGGCGACATCGCTGCTTTTCTCGAGGCCACGCCGGAAGAGCTCTCCCGGCTCGCCTGGAACGTCGCCGCCCCCGAGCGGTTCCCGAAGCCGGTGATCGCGCGCATCCAGGGCTACTGCCTCGGCGTCGGGCTCGAGTTGGCGCTCGCCTGCGACTTCCGCGTCGCCGCCGACGACGCGCAGCTCGGCCTCCCGGAGATCGGCCTGGGGATGATCCCCGGCTCGGGCGGCACGCAGCGGCTCGCGCGCCTCGTCGGGCTGGGCCGCGCGAAGGACGTGGTCATGCGCCGCCGCCGGATCGGTGCCGCCGACGCGCTCGCGTGGGGGCTCGTCTCCGAGGTCGTCCCGGACGCCGAGCTCGACGCGGCGGTCGAACGCGTGCTCGCCGACCTCGACGGGCTGCCGCCGCTCGCCCTTCGCACGGCCAAGCGCGTCCTGAACCACGTCTACGACGCGCCGCTCTCGGTCGGCCTCGAGCTCGAGGGCCTCGCCTACGGGCTGCTCCGCACGACCGACGACTTCCGCGAGGGCGTCGAGGCGTTCGGCGAGAAACGAACGCCGAGGTTCGAAGGCCGCTAGGCCCCTGCCGGTCTCGGGCTCAGCCGACCGTCGTCGTCACCACATCGCTCGAAATTCTCCCGGTCAAGGGATCCGGCTGCGACCGACGCAGGCGGACGGTGGCGTCTATCCCGCCGCCCGGGGCAGTACGGAGCTCCGCGTCGCCGCCGTCCACGCGGGCAAGTCGACGGACGATCGCAAGACCGAGGCCGGATCCCGGGCCGGCAGTGCGCCCTCGCCAGAACCGGTCGAATGCCCGCTCACGCTCCTCGGCCGTCAGCCCCGGACCGTCGTCCACGACGTGGAGCTCGACCCAACCGTCCTCCGAGGACGCCGAAACGACCACGGTGTCCGACACGGCGAGTGCGTTCGCGACGAGGTTGTCGATCATCTGGCCGAGACGATCGGCCGTACTGCGCACGCGCAGGCCGCGCTCTCCCGAGCGGATGACGCCGGTGCGCTCCGCCAGCCGATCGGCCAGGACTGCGTCCACGCCCACCGCCTCGGTCCCGCCCGTCGCCGCGTCCGCCCGCGCAAGCGAGAGCAGCGCTTCGACCAGCCGGCCGAGCCGCTCGACCTCGGCGAGCGCGGGCCCCGCCGCTGCCGGATCCATGTTCTCGAGCCGCAGTCGCAGCGCTGTCAGCGGCGTGCGCAGCTCGTGCGACGCGTCGGCCACGAACGCCTGCTGCGACTCGAGCAGTTGCTCGAGCTTGGCGGCCGTCTCGTTGAGCTCGTGGGCGAGCCGCCGCACCTCGGGCGGCCCTTCCTCCGGAGCACGGGCGTCCAGACGGCCGGCACCGATCTCGGCCGCCACCTGCTCGACCCGCCGGAGGGGGCGGACGACGCCGCGTGCGAGCCAGAGGCCGACCAGCGTGACACCGGCGAGCACGATCCCGGCGATCGCCGCCAGCGTCAGCCAGTAGCGGCGTACCCGCCGGTCGACAGCCGAGGTCGGATACGTGATGCGGGCGGCACCCATGATTCTCCCCGACGAGGCGATCGGCACCGCGACGTAGAGCAGGTCGACGCCAAGGGTGGTCGAGTGCCGAACGCCGGAGGCGACCCTCCCGGCGAGCGCCGCGGCGATCTCGGGACGGCTGGCGAAGCTCGTGTCGCCCGGGGTCGCACGCGTGTCCACGACGGCGTCGCCACGCTTGTCGACGACGACCACTCGGCCCCCTGTATCGGCTTGGTACCGAAGGGCGATCGTGCGGAGCGATGCCGGCGACGTCTCTCCCCTTCCCTCGAGCGCGCCTTCCGACAGGGAGGCGACGGTGACTGCGTCGCGCTCGACCTTGCCCTCGAGATCCTGGCGCTCGTTGTGCGCGTACGTGATGCCGAGCGGCACCTCCAACACGGCCAGCACCGCGATCGTCAGCGCCAGGTAGCCGAGGAGGAGGCGCCTGCTCATCTCAGCCGGCGCGAAGCCGGAAGCCGACGCCGCGCACGGTCTCGATCCAGCCGGGATCGCCGAGCTTGCGGCGCAGCGCCGCGACGTGCACGTCGATCGTCTTCGGCGAGCCGTACCAGCGGGTTCCCCAGACCTCCTCGAAGATCCGCTCGCGGCTGACAGCGGCACCCGGGTCGGCGAAAAGGAGAGCGAGCAGGTCGAACTCCTTCGGCGTCAGCGCCACGTCGGTGCCGTTCAGCGTCGCGCGGCGGGCCCGCGTGTCCACCTCGAGGTCGGCGACGCGCGTCGCCCCGGAGGCCGGTGCGGGTTCCGCCCGACGCAGGACGGCCTTGATCCGCGCGATCAGCTCCCGGAGACCGAACGGCTTGACCACGTAGTCGTCGGCTCCGAGCTCGAGCCCGACGACGCGGTCGACCTCCTCGCCCCTGGCACTGACGACGATGATCGGCACGCGGGAGCGCTCGCGCAGGCGCCGGCAGACCTCCAGACCGTCGAGGTCGGGCAGTCGGAGGTCGAGCAGCACGAGATCCGGTGCCTCCGCGGCCAGCGCCGCCTCACCGGTAGCCGCGCGCTCGACCGCGAAGCCCTCCCGCTGTAGACCCTCGACCAGAGGCCCGGCGATCGCGTCCTCGTCCTCGACGACCAGAAGTCTCACGAGGCAATCGTCGCACCGGCCAGGTCGGCCGGCATCCGGTCTTTTCCGAACTCTTACCGTTTGCAGGGCAAAGCCTGGCGCCGCCCTCGCCCGAGGCTAACCGGGGGCCGCCTACGGTGGGCTCAATCGACTGAAGGAGCCCGCATGAAGCGCAGACATGCATTTCTGATCTCCCTGATCATCGGTGCGGCCGCGATCTTCGGCACGTTCGCCGCGACCCACTCCGTCCGGCTCGGTCGGGCGTCGGCGCAGCCGGGGATCTCCGGCGCGCAGATCGCGGCGCACAACCGCGCGCTCGACCGGACCGAGGCGAGGCTCCGGCGGATGCTGTCCGGGCAACCGGCCGCGGAGCATGCCGCCGCCGCGCGTCGGCAGCGGGTGATCTACGTCCGGCCCGCACCGCACGTCGTCACGCTCCACCATGGCGGCCACGAGGACGAGAGCGGCGAGCGGGAGGCGGAAGGCCGCGAGGGCGATGAGTTCGATGACTGATCACGTCGCCCGTCTCTACGCACTGGCCGTCGCCGTCCTGGTCTTCCTCGTCGCCTGGGCGGCGGTCGCAGACAGGCCCTGGGCGAGCGCTTCGACGGCGACGCCCGACCCCCGCGTCCAGGCCCTGATCGTGAAGCAGCAGCGCGTGCGGACGGAGGCGCTCGCCGTGCAGCGCGTACTCGCCGCCCGCCGGCAGCAGGCCGCGCTCGCATCGACGACGCCTCCGCCGGCGCCCTCCGTCCGGGTGGTCACGCTGCCGCCCCTGACGATCACGCGGACGTCCTGATGGAGCGCCGCTCGTTCCGTGCCATGGGCACGGTGGTCGAGCTGCTCCTGGACATCGAGCCGGGCGCCGAGAGCGATGCCGCACTCGCACGGGCCGAGCAGGAGTTCGAGCGACTGGAACGGCTGCTCTCGCGCTTCCGGCCGGACTCCGAGCTCTCGGCGCTCAACCGCCTGGGCATGATCGATGCCGGCGCCGACCTCGTCGCCGTGACAACTCTGGCGCTGCAGGCGCGGGAGCGCACCGGTGGGCTGTTCGACCCCACGGTGCACGATGCGCTCGTCGCCGCCGGCTACGACCGCACCTTCGAGAACCTGTCCGGCGACGGTCCCCCGGTTTCGGCACAGGCGTGCGGAGGCGCTGTCCGCATCGAGGGGCGGACGATCGAGCTCGAGCCCGGCTTCCGGCTCGACCTCGGCGGCATCGCCAAGGGATACGCCGTCGACCGCGCGGCCGACCTTCTCGGCGATGTCGGCCCGTGCCTCGTCAACGCCGGAGGCGACCTCGTCGCCCTCGACCGATCCTGGCCCGTGGGCGTGGAGACGGCCGACGGACAGATCACACTCGCCCTCGAGGACGGCGCGATCGCCACCTCGGGGACGGACCGCCGCCGCTGGCGTCGCGGCGGGGCGGAGGCACACCACCTGATCGACCCGGCTCTCGGCCTCCCGGCGGCGAGCGACTACTTGCGCGTGACCGTGATCGCACCCACTGCGACCGAGGCCGAGGTGCTCGCCAAGGCCGTCTTTCTGGGTGCGCCCGTGCAGGCGCCGACCGTGCTCGTCACGACCGGCGGACAGACGGTGCTCGCCGGAGGACTGGGATGAAGACCGACCCGACGTTCTGGCTGCTCGCGCGGGCGAGCGGGCTCACCGCCTACGTGCTGCTGACGAGCTCGGTCGTCGCCGGCCTGACCGTCAAGGCCAAGCCGTTCGGGCGACGGATCAAGCTGCCGGTTGCAACGGACGTCCACCGCTTCCTCGCCCTGCTCGGGCTGGGAGCGGTCACCGCGCACGGGCTGGCGCTGACGCTCGATCGGACGGTGCGGATGCCACTGGCCGGGCTGCTCGTCCCCGGGCTCAGCCCCTACCGGCCGCTCGCCGTGGGCATCGGCGTGCTTGCAGCCGAGCTGATGATCCTGATCTACGCCTCGTTCTCGCTCCGCCGCCGGATCGGCGTGCGGAACTGGCGCCGGCTGCACTACCTCACCTTCGGGGTGTTCGCCGCCGCCACTATCCACGGTCTGGCCGCGGGAACCGACCGCTGGGCGTTCGGCCTCTACGCGGGCGCCGTCGCCCTCGTCGCGAGCCTGACCGCGTGGCGCGTCCTCACGATCACACCAACCCGGAAGGGAGGAACATCCGATGAACCGCATCGAAATCGACCGGTCGCTGTGTAACGGCATGGCATCGTGCGTGAAGGTCGCCCCGGACACGTTCGACCTCGACGACGAGGGGATTGCAATCATCGCCGGCGAAGCCGACGAACGTGCGATCGAGGCGGCCGAGTGCTGCCCGTTCGCAGCGATCGCCGTCTTCGACCAGGCCAGCGGAGCCCGGATCGTCTAGGTTCGAGCCATGCCCGCGCGGCGTTCGTTCCGTCTCGCGCTCGCGGCCGCCGCGGCCATCGCGGTCTCGGCCGCCGTGATCCTGCTCAACCTCGCGCTGCTCGGCTACGCCCAGCCGAGGAACGACCCGGTCGGGAAGCTCAGCCCACGCGCGGCATTCCTGCCCGCGCCGACCTCACGGCCGGTCCCCATCCCGCGGCCTGCACACGAGCACGCCGACGAACAAGACGACTAGCGGTACAAGCACCGCAGAGCGGCCGGTCAGGGTTTCTTCTCAGCCCAGGCGCGCTCGGCTTCTGCCTCCATCTCCTTGAGGCGCTCGTAGTAGTCGGGATACTCCTTCATGTGCGCGAGCGCGATCTTGCCGGTCAGGATCGGGTCGTCACCGGTGACGTCGGTCTGGGGGTCGTGCGACCCGTGTTCGAACTCGACGTCCATGCCGGAGCGGAATTGCTCCACGTCGAAGCGGCTCCAGTCGACTCCGATCTCGTCGCCGACGCGTCGAGCCTCTTCGATCGTCGTGCGCTTGGTCTCCGCCATTCTTCAGCCTCCTGATCGCTCTCTGGTCGCGGCTGTCGCTGCTCAGCCCGGGATAGCGGCGACCGCTTCGATCTCGAGCAGCGCGCCGGGGACCGCCAACGCCGAGACCTCGACCAGCGTGGACGCGGGCCGGGCCTCGCCGAAGAACTCCATCCGCACCGGGTTGATCTTCGGCCGGTCGTCGACGTCGAGCAGGTAGTGGACGACCTTGACCACGTCGTCGAAGCCGCACCCGGCAGCGTTCAGGCACAGCTCCATGTTCCGGAACACCTGCCGCGCCTGCTCGGCGACGTCGCCGTCTCCGACCAGCTTGCCCTCGGCGTCGATCGGCACGATCCCCGAGACGAACAGCAGGCCGCCCGCCTCGACCGCATCGGTGTAGTGGCTCATCGGCTCGGCCAGCCCCTCGACCCGATACTCCTCGCGATGGTGCGTCATCACCCGGATCGTACAATCGCCGCGTGGATCCGCAGTTCGTTCACTTCCCGGACGTGAAGGCGTTCGAGCTCGCCGCCGGTGTCTCCGGCCGGCCGCTCTTCGGCGAAGGGGCGATGCTCAACGTGATCGAGTTCGAGCCGGGCTCGACCGTTCCGCTGCACAGCCACGAGCACGAGCAGCTCGGCGTCGTGCTCCAGGGCATGCAGGCGCTCGTGATCGGCGGAGAGCCGCACGAGCTCGGCCCGATGGACGGCTACGTGATCCCGGGCGGCGTGGAGCACTCGGCCTACTGCGGCCCCGAGGGCGCGCTGGTGCTGGACATCTTCCGGCCGGTCCGTGAGGACTACCGGGAGCGCTGGCACTCGCTGCCCTAGCGATCGAGCACGGCCCGCAGCGCGTCGTCGAGCGGGGCGGGGCGCCCCTCGGCGTCGACGTGCACGACCGTGTGACGGCCCTTGACGTGCGGGTCGCCGTCCTTGGCGATCGCCCAGGCATACGTGACCGAGGTGCGGCCGACGTTCTCGACCCGCAGCCGGACCTCGATCTCGTCGTCGAAGCGAAGCACCTTCAGGTACTCGGCCTCGACCTTGCGGCGCGGGAAGCTCCCCCATTGCTCGCCGAGCACGCCGACCCGGCGCATCAGCTCGGTCTCCGCCTCCTCCGCCCACCTGAACGCCGACGTGAAGTGGATCCGGCCGCCGGCGTCGGTGTCGACCCACGCGACCCGGGTCCGGATGACCTCCTCGACCACCCCGGAAGCCTACGTCTCGGCGACAGGCTCGGTCTCGAGCACCCAGACCGTGCCGTCGGCGCACTCGACCGGCCTGCCCTCGCCGGGCTCGAGCGAGACCCGCAGGACGCGCACCTGCTCACCGTCCAGCTCGGTCAGCGCTCCCTGCAGGTCGCCGCCGGAGCTGCCGAACCGCCAGGCACGCACCTGCCGCTCGATCTCGGCGGCGGGCCGGCTCCAGTCGATCCCGGCGTACTCCGGCTCGAAGAACGACCAGTACTCGTTCGACTCGCCCTGCGGATCGCCCGGATCGCCGCGCTCGGCACGCTCGAGCGCCGCCGGCAGGATCTGCTGCACGACGCCGGCGATCCGCGGCCCGAGCTCGTCCCACGACCACTCGTCCCCCAGCGTCAGCGTGCCCTGGGACAGGATCGCCCCGGTGTCGAGCTCGGCGGCCATCCGGTGGAAGGTGACGCCGATCGCGCGGTCGCCGTTCCGGATCGCCCAGCCGACCGGGATCGGGCCGCGGTAGCGCGGCAGCAGCGAGGGGTGGAAGTTGACCACGCCGAGCCGTGGAACCTCGAGCGCATCGGCGGGCAGCTTCCAGGGGAAGCCGGCGCAGAGGGCGAGGTCCGGCTCGAGTGCGCGGAGCAGCGGCGCGATCCGGTCGCGCGAGGCCGGCATGACGACGTCGACCTCCGGCGGAGCGGCGATCACGTGGGCGCCGAGGTCGAATCCGTAGCGGCTCGTCGCGCGGACGCAGAGGAGGCCGACGGGCTCGTGGCCCATTGCGCGCAGACCCGCGACGTAGCCCTCGACCGCCGGCTGGATCTGGGAGATCAGAGCGACGCGAAGCGCCATGCCTACGCGCCGGGCGTGACGAGCACGCGGCCGGGCGAGCCTGCGAGCGAGGCGTCGAACGCCTCGTTCACCTGGTCGAGCGGGTAGCTCGGGCCGAGCAGCTCGCGCAGCTTCAGGCGGCCCGCGCGTGCGTGCTCGAGCATGAGCGGCAGCGCCACCGCCGGATCCTCGGAGCCGTACATCGTCCCGGTCAGGAACTTCTCGAGCCGGTTGAACTCGCCGAAGTCGAGGTCGAGCCGCTCGCCCGTCGCGGGGATGCCGACGATCACGCAGGTTCCGCCGCTCCGCGTGAAGCGGAGCGCGGTCGCCGACGTCTGCGGGTTGCCGACGACGTCGAGCGCACGGTCGGCGCCGTCCGGCGCGATCTCCTTCATCAGCTCTTTCAGGCCCTCCGGAGCCGTCGTGTGCGTGGCGCCGAGACCGCGGGCGAGCTCGAGCCTGGCCTCGAGCGGATCGACGACGACGATCGCCTCCGCCCCCGCGATCCGGGCACCCTGGACGCAGAACTGGCCGACGCCGCCGGCGCCGATCACCAGCACGACCTCGCCCGGCTCCGTACGGGCGGCGAAGAGGACGGCGCCGACACCGGTCAGCGCGGCGCAGCCGAGCAGGGCTGCCTCCTCGAGCGACACGCCGTCGCCGATCGGCAGCGCGCAGCGCTCGGTGACGGTGATCCGCTCCTGGAGACAGCCGGTCGCAGTGCCGCGGTAGAGCGTCTCGCCGTCGATCGTCATCCCCGTCGTCCCGTCGACCAGCGTGCCGCTGCCGATCGCCCGGTGGAGGTTGATGCACGCGGCCGGCCGACCGCGCCGGCAGTCGGCGCAGTCTCCGCACGACGGCGCCCACGAGAGCACGACCTCGTCTCCGGGCTTCACCGAGGCGACGCCGTCACCGATCGCCTCGACCACCCCGGCGCCCTCGTGCCCGAGCACCGACGGCGTCGGCCGCTCCCACTCGCCGCGGATCGAATGCAGCTCGGTCCCGCAGATCCCGACCGCGGACATCCGGACGAGCACGTCGCGGGGGCCGGGCTCGTCGAGGTCGATCTCACGGACCTCGAGCGGCCGCCCGGCCCCGCGGAAGACGGCGGCGCGCGACTTCACGCGCCGAGCGCGGCGGCGACCGATTTGCCGTCGGTCACCGTCGACACGTTCTGGAGCGCGTAGTTGATGGACGCGTTGTGCCAGTCGGCGTTCATCGTCGAGCAGCCGTCCTCGGGCACGACCATGAAGAAGCCCTTGTC
>Ga0070684_100005101_pt1 | contig 10035 bp, 10 predicted proteins | sample KBSC723LmetaG_FD_65653 | JGI IMG/M metagenome (GOLD analysis project Ga0070684, IMG submission 65653) | Corn rhizosphere microbial communities from Kellogg Biological Station, Michigan, USA - KBS C7.2-3L metaG | ecosystem: Host-associated > Plants > Roots > Rhizosphere ...
GCCTGCGCCCTCACGCCAGGCAGCTTCCTGCATGGGCCTGACCGTCGCGGCTTCTACGAAGTGACGCGCGAGGAACGCCTGGAGCTGTGGGACAAGCTCTATGATGAGCCCGGCTTCGGCATCTGGCTCGCGAATTTTCGCGAGATCTTCATGGATGAAGCCGCCAATGCCGAGCTGTCGGACTATATCGCGGGTCGCATCCGCCGCCGTGTCAAGGATCCCGGGGTCGCCGAAAAGCTGATCCCCAGGGATCACGGCTTTGGCGTGCAACGCCTGCCGCTGGAGACGAGCTATTTCGAGGCTTATAATCGCGACAATGTGCATCTCGTCGATATCGCCGAGACGCCACTGGTTCGCGTCACCGAGAAGGGCCTTCGCACCACCGAGCGCGACTATGAATTCGACATCATCGTCTACGCCACCGGGTTCGATGCCATCACCGGCGCCTATGATCTGATCGATATCCACGGCATCGGCGACGAAACGCTCGCTGGAAAATGGAAGCATGCGCCGTCCACCTTCCTCGGCATGCTCGTCCACGGCTTTCCGAATCTCCTGATGCCGACCGGACCTCAAAGCGCGTCTGCTTCGACGAATTTCCCGCGTGGCATCGAGAACGGCGTCAACTGGTGCACGGACCTGCTGCAATATATGTGGGACCGCGGCTACGTCCGCGCCGAAGCCACGCGCGAGGCGCAAGATCGCTGGACCGCACATGTGGCCAAGATGTACGAGATCATGCTGATGCGCAAAGCCAAGTCGTGGTTCACCGGCTACAACTCCAACGTCGCCGGCCACGAAGAGGGCACGGTGCGCTACTTCGTCTACAACGGCGGCACGCCGAAATTCGTCGGGATCATCAATGAAGTAGCGGCGAAGAATTATCAGGAGATCGAGTTCAGCTCGCTCCCGCGCGCCAACGTACAAGCGGCGGCCGCCGGCGCGCCAGCCTAGACCTTCGCCTGTCAGCCGGCAGCGTGCCCGTGCTGACAGTTGTTGACAATGCCCGGCTGTCGCGAAAACGCAACGCGTTTATGGTGGCTTGACGGCTCTGGAACAACCTCGGCAAATGGCAGGTCATGGACACCTCAAGGCTGCAGGACCTGATCGAATGGCTGATGGACGGCGCGCGCTCGGCGCCGTCGCCACCCGCGTTCCTGAAGGAGACCTGCGAGCGGCTGGCCGCGCTCGGAATCCCGCTCTGGCGCGTCGGCGCCTTCGTGCGGACGCTGCATCCGGACGTGTTCGGCCGCAGCTTCATCTGGCGGGAGGGCGGCGAGGTTACCGTCAACACCGCGACCTTCGATCTTCCGGATTCGCCCGAGTTCAAGAACAGTCCGCTCGCGATCCTGTACGCCAGCGGTCACGAGGTGCGCTATCGCCTCGACGATCCCGAGAGCAGGCGCTTTCCGTTCTTCGACGACATGCGCGGCGAAGGCGTCACCGACTATATCGCGCTGCCGCTGTTCTTCATGGACGGCACGACTCATGCCTCGAGCTGGACCACGCGGGCGTCGGGCGGTTTTACCGACGAACAGCTTGCGGCGCTGCGCTCGATCGTCCCGCCCTTTGCGCGCGTCGGCGAGATCTTCGCCATGCGCCGCACCGCGGCCGCGCTGCTCGACACCTATGTCGGCAACCGCGCCGGCGAACGCATCCTCGCCGGCCAAATCCGCAGGGGACATGCGGAGGCGATGCAGGCCGCGATCTGGCTCTCCGACCTGCGCGGCTTCACGTCGCTGTCGGATCGGCTGGTGCCCGAAACCGTGGTCGATATCCTCAACCAGTATTTCGATTGCCAGGTGCCCGTGATCCGCGAGCACGGCGGTGAGATCCTGAAATTCATGGGCGACGGGCTGCTCGCGGTGTTTCCGATCGCAAAAGACGGCGGCAATCTCGGCGAAGTCTGCGGCCGGGTGCTGCAGGCGAGCCGCAAGGCGCGCAGCAATGTCGATGCCATGCATTACCCCAGCGGCAATGTGGTCGAGCGCTTCCGCTTCGGTGTGGCGCTGCATATCGGCGGCATCCTGTTCGGCAATATCGGCGGCATGAGCCGGCTCGACTTCACCTGCATCGGGCCCGCGGTCAATCTCGCCGCAAGACTAGAGAAGATCGCCGGCCGTCTGCATCGCACCGTGGTGGCGTCCGCCGCCTTTGCCGGCGCCTGCCACAATGACTGGGTCGACCTCGGCGAGTTTCCGATCGCGGGCTTCTCGCAGGCGCAGCGCGTGTTCGGCCTGCGCGACGAAGCGGGGGCCGGTGTACGATGAGGCTGCGATCACCTCGTGGAACTGTCGGAACCGCAGCCTGCGAACGTCAGGAAGGCTGACATGTGCCGGATTGTCGCAGGCGTCAAAAGTGAGAACGGCGACACAGTAACGGCTCGCAATTTTTGATATCGTTGGGGCGATTTTGATTGAATTGCCGCGCGTTGATGGACGCGCCTCATAGGTTTTCTCAAGAGCCGCTTTGCTGCGCCTCCGCCAGAACAGGTCGGTCTTAAGTGGCGTGGAGTGAGTCATGCGCGAGAAAGTTCGCGATATCAACTCCGCCAGGAATTCCACCAGGAGTAATGTGTCGCCGGGCGCGGTGACCCCGCGTCGTCTCGCTGCCATCGTCGCCGGCGACATCAGCGGCTACAGCCGTCTCATGCAGCTCGACGAGGAAGGAACGCATGCGCGCGTCAAGCGAATCCAGCGCGACCTGATTGAGCCGAGCATTGCGGAACATCACGGCCGGCTTGTCAAAACCACCGGCGACGGCTTCTTTGCGATTTTCGAGAGTCCCGTCGAGGCCGTGCGCTGCGGCGTCGTCATTCAGCAGAACATGGTGGGACGCAACGCATCGCTGCCGCGTGATCATCGGATCGAGTATCGGATCGGCGTCAATTTGGGCGACGTCATCATCGAGGAGGATGATATTTACGGTGATGGCGTCAACATCGCGTCGCGTCTCGAAAGCATTGCCGAGCCGGGGCAGGTTTTTATTTCGGGCGGAATCTACGAGCAGATCAAGCACAAGCTTGTTTGCGGATATGAGTCGCTCGGAGACCGCAAGGTCAAGAACATCACCGATCCGGTCCGAGTCTACCGGGTGCTTCCGGACCCGGCTGCGTTCAACAAGGCCCGAAAGCGCCGGGAGAACATCTTGATTTTCCTGTTGAGCTTCGTCTTGTTTGTGATCGCCAGCAGCGCGCTCTGGTATTTGCTCCCGCAATCGCCTGGAAAGCCGCGGGATCAGGCGTCGACCCGCCTTTCGCCGGACGTGCCGCGGCCGCTCCTCGGAAAACCATCGGCGCAGCCTGCCCAGCCCTCGCCTTCGGCAGCGCCCGCCACTCAGGAAGCTGCGCGCCAGGACCGGCTGCCCGTTCTGGTCCCGCCGGCACCAAAGCAAACGCCGTCGCAACTTCAACCCGCGGCCCCGGTCGCGCCCCGAACGCAGCCGGCCGCGACGTTACGCGAACCTGAAATGAACATGCTTCCAGGTGGCGCGTTTATGATGGGCAGCAATGACGACAGCTCGGAGAAACCGGTTCACCAGGTCACCATCAAGCCGTTTGCCATCAGCCGGTATCCGATTTCCGTTCGGGAATGGAACGAATGTGCCGCAGCAAAGGCATGCGCGTTCGTGGCAACGGGCAGGGATGACGCGCCCGTCACCAATGTAAGCTGGAGCGATGCCAGGCAGTTTGTCGGCTGGCTCGCGGGCGCAACGCGCAAGCCATATCGTCTGCCGACGGAAGCCGAATGGGAATATGCCGCCCGCGGCGGGACGCAAACACGGTACTGGTGGGGTGATGAGTTGCGGCCCGGCATGGCCAATTGCAAGGGCTGCGCCGACGTCGCAGCCGTCGAGCAGCCGGCCAGGAGCGGCAGTTTCAGGCCAAATCCGTTCGGGTTGTACGATATGGGCGGCGCCGTCGATCAATGGGTCGAGGATTGTTGGCACAAGAACTATGGCGGCGCCCCGACGGACGGTTCGGCGTGGGTCGAGGGCGACTGCGGGTCGCATGTCATCCGGTCCGGGTCGTGGAAGAATGACGCGCGTTACGTGCGGACGGCGAACCGCGACAGTTACGACACGAGCGTTCGATATCCAACTCACGGATTTCGGGTTGCTCTTTCTCCGTGATGGTCTCGCAGGAGATGCAAATGAAGATCGTCCGGCTTGTGGTGCTGGCGGCGGCGCTGGCGCTGCTGCCGTCCGCTGTCCAGGCGCAGGGAAAGTCTCCGGGCAAGGACGCGCTGCTGTATTTCATCTGGCCGCAGAACGGCACAACGATCAAGGGCGGGTTCTGGTGCCGCTTCGGTCTGCGTAACATGGGCATCACCCACGCGGGCGAGGATTATCAAAACAGCGGTCATCATCACTTGCTGATCGATGTGAATGAACCGCTCGAAGTGAACGAGCCGATTCCGCAGGACAAGAACCACCTTCATTTCGGCGCGGGCCAGACCGAGGCCCGTATCGAGCTGCCGCCGGGCAAGCACACGCTCCAGCTCGTCCTGGGCGATACCAAGCACTTTCCGTTCAGTCCGCCGCTCGTCTCGGAAAAAATCACGGTCACGATCAAGTAGAACCTGTGTTTGGTCCCGCCGAACGGCGTCGGCGCGTCTACTCCTCGGGCTCGGTCGTGAACAGGAGCGGATAGCCCTTGGCGCGGCCGGCATCGGTCGCACGGGTCGCCTTGGTCTCGGCGACGTCCTTGGTGAAGACGGCGACCACGCAGACGCCGAGCTTGTGCGCGGTGATCATGACCTTGTAGGCTTGGTCCTCGGTCATGCGGAATTCGCCCTTCAGCACGGTGACGACGAATTCCCGTGGCGTGAAGTCGTCATTGACCAGGATGACCTTGTGCAGCCGCGGCCGCTCGACCTTGGTCTTCACCCTGGTTTTGGGCTTGGTAACGGTCTCGGGCATGCCCCCAGAATACAGCCTCGAAGGCGGGCTTGGAACCCGCGTGTTTTCGATGGCTTCCTTGCGCAAAGGCGCTGGCGAAGCGCTTTAAGGCATGATCCGGAAGGCGGTTTTCCAAAAAAGATCATGCCCAAACAAAGAGCTAAAGCGCGATGACGATTCATCCTGAACTCATCGCGCTTTAGTGTACGGAAGAGCCCGCCGCCATCGCGGGGGTGGAGATCAGCAATGTCCAAATCCACAGCGACAGGCTCTTCCGTTCGTTCGCTCTAACGGATCGAACCGTGCGCCGCTTGGACTATGGCGACAAACAAACGGCCTAATCGAGCGGCGGCACGGTACGTAGATAGGCAATCAGATCCTTGAGATCCTTTTGCTTCAGCCCGGCATAGAAGCCATAGGCCATCGAGCGCTCGGCCGCGATGAACTTGCCCTCGGCATCTCGCGGCGAATGGCAATTGCCGCAGGCCATGATCGTGTTGACAAGATAGTTGCCGCGCCGAACCGCACGGCATGGCGCCTTGCGCTTCGGCAACGAAAGCCGGCGCGATTTTGGCGGACCGATGGCTAACCGGAATGTGAAGGACAAGCCATGTTCCTGCTTTGCCTCGCCTGATTTGCGTGTCACGATCCCTTCATACGATTGGAGGGGTCAGCTGATGCGCTGGTGTGTCTCGATCGGGGCGGTGCTGTTCGCGGGCGCGCTGGCCGGCGGCGACGTGGCCGGCAATGCCGCGCCGGCGCCGCGGCAGCCGGGCCAGCATTCGGCGGCTCGATTGGCCGAAGACACCAGGCCGACCGTCGATGTCGAGCTGATCCTCGCGGTCGATGTCTCTTATTCCATGGACATGGACGAGCTCGCGATCCAGCGCGAAGGCTATGCGCAGGCGATCATCTCCAAGGAATTCCTGCAGGCGCTGAAGAGCGGACCGAACGGCAAGATCTCCGTCACCTATTTCGAGTGGGCGGCCTCCAGCGACCAGAAGATCATCATCCCCTGGCGGCTGATCGACGGGCCGGAGACGGCGGACGCCGTCGCCAACGAGATCATGAAGACGCCGATCCGCCGCGCCTCGCGCACCTCGATTTCGGGCGCGATCTATTTCGCCATGCCGCTGTTCGACGAGGATCCCTATCACGGGCTGCGCCGCGTCATCGACATCTCCGGCGACGGCCCCAACAACAACGGCGCGCCCGTGGCCGGCGCGCGCGACGAGGCGCTGTCGAAGGGCATCGTCATCAATGGCCTGCCGATCATGGTGAAGGAACCGTCCTACTCGACCATGGATATCGACAACCTCGATTGGTACTACGAGGACTGCGTGGTCGGCGGCCCGGGCTCGTTCGTGGTGCCGATCAAGGACCGCGAGAAGTTCAAGGAAGCGATCCGCACCAAATTGCTGCTGGAGGTCGCAGACCGCGTGCCGGAGCGGCGGGTCGTGCCGGTGGCCGAGCGGGAGCCGCGCGTCTCCTGCCTGGTCGGCGAGAAGATCTGGCAGGACCGCTGGGGGCGGTAGCCTCTGCAGAAGTCGCTAATTGAACTCGTCACGCCCGGCCATGACGGCGGCACTCGGGGCGATTTGCCTCACCTCGCTCGACCGCATTTGTTAAGTGTCCATTAACCTCGGGGATGGCCTGATCGGCCCCATGGCGGCGATCACGACCATCCCCGCCGGCAGCCAGATCTCGCCGGCGACCGAGCGCGTCTATCACCAGAGCAATCTCATTGGTGACTGGAAAGGTACGTGGTCGTCCAAGGATAAGCAGCCCGTCGAATTCAAGGTCATCAACATCCGCGGCGCCAACGCCCAGGTCGAATATACCCACAACGGCCACACGGAACGGGGGATCGCCAGCGTCGACGGCGCCACCATCAGCTTCGGCGACGTCACGATCGGGACCAAGAACGGATCGGTCGCCGCGCTGGAATTCTCGTCAGGCACCGCGAAGAAGTCCGCGATCCTCAACAAGGAAGCCGCACCGGTCGATCAGAACAAGCTGGTCGGAAGCTGGAGCGGCTTTTCCAGCGCCAACGGCCAGAGCGCGTTCTTCCAGGTCGTGTCCGTCGACGGCCGGGATGCGCAGGTCCGCTTCACCGCCAATGGCGGCATCCTCCAGTCCGGCGAGGGCATCGTGTACCAGAACACCGTCATGTTCGGCAGCAACGCGCAGTTCACGACCAGCGACGGGCAGAACGGCAATGTCGTGTTCAAGGTGGGCCCGAAGACCTATTCCGTGCCGGTGACGAAGAACAAGACGCCGGCGGCCTCGTCGTCCTCGTCCACGGTGAACAAGCTCGCGTAAGCGATTTCCTCTCCCTGCGTACGGGGAGAGGAAGCAAAAACGGCTCGGCGTCGTCAGACCTGCGCTTCCAGGATCAGATTGAACGGCGTTTCCGTGGCGCGGCGGAAGCGGGTGAGGCCGCCCTGGCGCGCCACTTCCCGCAGCCGCGCTTCGCCGGCCTGCGCGCCCAGCGCCAAGCCCACCTCCTGGTCGAGCGATGCCGGCGTGCAGATCATGGTCGAGGCGGTGTAGTAGACACGTCCGACCGGATTGAGGTTGTCCTCCAGCCGGTCGTTGGCAAAGGGTTCGACCAGCATGCAGGTGCCGTCAGGTGCCATGGTTTCGCGCACATGCCTCACGGCGCCGACCGGGTCGCCCATGTCGTGCAGGCAATCGAAGAAGCAAACGAGGTCGTAGCCGTTGGCCGGATAAGTCTTGGCCGAGTGCACCTCGAAGCTGACGCGGTCCGACAGTCCCGCCGCCTTCGCGTCCTTGCGCGCGGCTTCGATCGAGCCCTCGTGATAGTCGAAGCCGAAGAAGCGGGAATTGGGAAAGGCTTCGGCCATCAGCCGGGTCGATACGCCATGGCCGCAGCCGACATCGGCGACCTTGGCGCCGCGCTTGAGTTTCTCGACCACGCCGTCGAGGGCGGGCAGCCATTCCTGCACCAGATGGTGCTTGTAGCCGGTGCGGAAGAAGCGCGCCGTGCCGCAAAACAGGCATTGGCTGCGCCGGTTCCAGCCGACGCCCTTGCCGGTTGTGAAGGCCTCAGTCACTTTCGGCTCGTCGAGGAAAGCCGCTGCAACGACGTCGCCGAAGGCGCCGAGGAAGACGGGACTGTCCTCGTTGGCCAACGCCATCGTCTGCTCGGGCTGCATCGAGAATTTGCCTGTCTTGGCGTCGTATTCGACATAGCCGGAGGCAGCCTGCGCGGCGAGCCATTCGCGAACGTAGCGTTCGGTGGTGCCGGTGCTCTTGGCTAGCTCGGACGAGTCCATCGGCCCTTTCGAGGCGAGCGCTTTATAAAGGCCGAGCTTGTCGCCGAGCAGCACCAGCGATGCATTCATCGCCGCACCCAAGTCACCCACCATCTTCCCCATAAAAGCGTTCAGTTTGTCTATGTTGACGTCCATGACGGCCTCCTTGCTTGCTACTCGCCCTTGTCGATGGGCTACTACTCGACCGTCCCCTGCGCGTCGCTCGCGGCGCCCTTTCGGCAGCGCCGCTTTCTGTCAGTCAGAAGGGAGCAGGTTCAAAGGGCGCTGCGCCAATTCGACCTTGCTTCGCCGGTTGGCTGTGACCAGCTCGCAACACCTCCCTTGCAATCGCGTGTTCAAAAAGTGGCTGTCCCCATTGGGTCACGCTTCCGCCCGCATTCGGCGGCCGATTGCGTGTGGGGCCGGGCTGAACTTGGGGTTAATCATGCCTTCCATCAGCCAAGCCGGCATTGCCGGCGTTTCAGTTGATGTGTTGCGTACAGCTTTTATTGCGAGTCGACCGAACATCATTCGTGTGATTGGCCTGACGCTTGGGGCAGCGGCGCTCGCCGCCTGCGCGCAGTCCAATGTCGCGAGCCAGCATTCGGCCTTTGCGCCCGCGACTCGGCAGGCTGCGGTCGAGCGTCATCGGGAAGCGCCGCGCGTCTCCGTGGTGCGCCGGCATGATGCGCCGTCCGACAATATTTTCGCTTCGAAGCGCACGCCGGGCGGCCTCGCCAGTTTCTATTCGGAGGGACAGAAAACAGCGAGCGGCGAGAAATTCGATCCGAATGAATTGACCGCGGCGCACCCGAGCCTGCCGTTCGGCACCAAGCTGCGCGTCACCAACACCACGACGGGCAAGTCGGTGACGGTGCGGGTCAACGACCGCGGTCCGTACGTGCCGGGGCGGGTAGTCGACGTATCGTATTCCGCGGCACAGGCGCTCGGCATGGTGCGCTCGGGCACGGCGAATGTGAAACTCGACGTGGTGCAGTAGTCAGGCGAGCGCCTGCAATTCCTGATCGAGGTCGCGCAACAAAGAAAGCGCGGCGTCGAATTCCGTCTCGCCGATCGCACGCCAGATGCCGGCGACGCGCTCGTTCAAATCGGGAAGCGTTCGCGAAAGTCCCGCCGCCTCCTGCAGCGCGCCTTTTTCATTGATGAGATAGCGCTCGTTCTGGGCAAACAGCGTCTGCGCGACGCAGGCGAGCGCCCGATAGGCGCAGCCCGCGATGTGGGTTTGCTCGCCACGCGCGGCGGCAATCTCCGCATTTTCGATGGCGAACAGGATTTCCCACTGGAAGCGCTTGATCAGCGCCTCGCGCAGCGGTGCGGGATAGGGCACTGTCTTCGCTCTCAGCGCCGCGAGCTTTCCGCTCGTATCATGCAGCGACCGGCCCAGCGCGACCTCTCCCATCCAGATTGCGGAGCAAAAGCCGTGCGGGTGTCCGGGCTGGTAGTGCATGGCGATCTCACCATGGCGGCAGGCTTCGATCACGTCAGCGACATCGTCGAGATTGCGATAGAGCAGGTCGACCTTGCAGCCGTCGACGATGAGCCAGGCGCCGCCGACGATCCAGGGGCCCCAGCCGCCGATCGGCGTCACCTCGGCGGCGTCGGGCTTGTCAACAAGCGTTCGCACGACTTCCAGAAGCTGAACCGTGTCGAGCGGGTGCGCGGCGGAAAAATAGAGGCCGATGTCGTAGTCGGAAGCCTCGGTCGCCGTTCCGCGTGCCCGCGAGCCGCCGAGCGAAATCGCGGCGACGCCGGGCACTTCGGCCAGCGCAGACACGATGCGGTTCAGGATCGGATCGGCTGGCATCGGACCTTCCCGTCAGCGCGAGAACCGCGCCAC
>Ga0070684_100005104_pt1 | contig 10033 bp, 9 predicted proteins | sample KBSC723LmetaG_FD_65653 | JGI IMG/M metagenome (GOLD analysis project Ga0070684, IMG submission 65653) | Corn rhizosphere microbial communities from Kellogg Biological Station, Michigan, USA - KBS C7.2-3L metaG | ecosystem: Host-associated > Plants > Roots > Rhizosphere ...
CTCGTCGCCGCGACGCTCGCTCAGCGGGCAAAGGCCGAGTGCGCCATTAGACGCCATCGGCGACGCGACGCCTGATGACGCTTGAGCACTCGCGAGCGGCATCGGACACTCGGGTCGCGAGTGGACTTCGAGACCGCCCACCGCACATACGAAGGAGACTGCCATGACGAAGTATTCAAAGATTCCGGCGTCCTTGCTGGTCGTTGGCGCGATGCTGCTTGTCGCCACCATCGCGGTGTTGTCGGCAGACGGCTCGCGACCCGACTTCGAAGGCGTGTGGCGAACGGCAGAGGTCATCGTCCCCGGCCCGAGCCCTCAAACGTTCAAACCCGTGGCGACGCTCGCGATCTTCCACGGCCGTCACTACAGCCGGGTCGAGGTTCATTCGGAAGGCGCGCGGGCAGCACTGAAGGATCCGGCGTCTGCGTCCGCTGACGAACTGCGCGCGGTGTGGGGACCCTTCGTCGCCGAGGCCGGAACGTTCGATCTGAGTGGGAACGTCCTCACGATGCAGGCACTCGTGGCGAAGAATCCCGCCGCGATGACTCGCGGCGCGACCAGCGTTTACACCTATCAGCGAAGCGGCGACACGCTGACCCTGACACAGACTCGGACACCTTCTGGTTCGAGCGCCATGCCGATAACGGTCAAGCTGGTGCGCGTAGAATGATCTTCGATACGCGGCTACTCACTCCGAGGGGCCTCGCCCCTCGGACTCCCTTACTTTCGACGATTCGTCGGGGTCTGCCGCGAGACAAGGGTACGGTAGGAATGCGATCTACTCTGTGACGGTGGGCCGACTGCGATTTCTCCTCGTGATCCTCGCCTTCCTCGTCGGATGCGCGACTTCCCAGCCGGCACCGGCCGACATCCTTCTGTTCACCGGGCGCGGCACATCGTCGGGTGACGTCACGGCCCTCGAAGACATCTTGCGCGAGAGTGGCTGGCGTTATTCGACCGTCAGTTCGGCGCAGCTGGACGCGATGACCGAATCGAAGTTGAAGTCCTACCGTCTTCTGATCCTTCCTGGCGGGAACTTCGAAGTCATTGGCCACGGACTCGCGACGAGCACGACGACGAAGCTCCGCCGCGCGATCGGCAGTGGCATGAACTATCTGGGCATCTGCGCTGGTGCTTTTCTAGCGAGCGCGGCGCCGTACAACGGGCTGAATCTCACAGAGGGCGTCCGGTTTTCCTTCTACGCGCTCGAGGATCGCGGCATACGAAAGGCTCCGGTCACAATCGCTCGAGCAGGTGGCGCCCCCCTTGAAGTCTACTGGGAGGATGGCCCGCAGCTCACGGGTTGGGGGCAGGCGATCGCGAGATACCCTGACGGAACGGCCGCCGTCGTGCAAGGCCAGTTCGGTGGCGGATGGGTTGTGCTCGCGGGAGTTCACCCTGAAGCGCCGGAGCGCTGGCGCCGCGGCATGAACTTCACGACATCGGCTGATCAGAGTCGAGCGTATGCGGCGACGCTAATCGACGCGGCACTGAATCGCAAGACTCTGCCGCGCTGATAGCAGCGTCGCGAGCGAGCGCGCGCGCGAGCCACGCGGCCGGAGCGAGCCATGGAAGCGGCGAACGAGGGCGCGTGTCGGGGAGTCCGAGCGGCGAAACCCCTCGGCTAAGACTTAGAGACGCCGCTGATGAAATCGGCGACGTAACGTTGGATCTGATCGGGTGGCAAATCGTATCGGGCCTTGGAGTCCGGTTGGCCGAGATTGCCGCTGATGACGAACGCACGCAGGCCCGCCTGCGCAAGGCCCTTCGCCTGCGCGACGCTGAGCCCGCCGACCACCTGCACCGGCGCGGAGCTGCCGATCTTCTCGAAAAGGGCGCGGGCCACATCACCGAGATAGTTTTTCTCGATGAGTGTCGGGTCGGCGCGACGCGCGTCGGACTGCAGGTGGACGCCGACCGCGTCCACGCCGGCGTCGAGCATGCGATGCGCAACCTCGATCGCCTGTGCGGCCGGACCCTGATGCGGCACCATGATGTCGGAGAAGACGAGCCGCGGCAGCGCCGGATCGGTGCGCCTGAACTCGTCGCGCACGGCGCAGATCGCCTTGGCCGTGTCCACACCGGCGAGCGCAAGAAAATCAACGATGTTGCCGCCGCCTGCATAGACGGCGCGCGCTTCGAAGCCTCCACCATCCATCGTCTTCAAGTCAGCCAGCAGAAGCGCGTCGGGAAACTTCTTCCGGAACGCTGGCGCGACGTGCGAGATGCCTTCGTTCTTGAGCAGCGGCGTTCCCATTTCGACGATGTTGGCGCCGCCCGCCAGGGCCGCGCTGGCGACCGTCAGCCCTTGCTCGATGGTGGGGACGTCGACTGAGATCTGAAACGTGAAGCGGGTTCTGAGCTGATCGACCACGCGCGCGGAGGCCGCGTGCGTCTGCTTCGTGGCCTGCTGGGCCCGGACATCGGTGGGACGCATCATCTCGAAGATCGCACCCGTCGTCAGCGCACCTGCGGCGAACGTGCGGGCGCCGCTGAGGAACGATCGCCGGTCGATGTGCCCGTGTCGATATGCGCGGGAAAGGTCGAGCGGGGCCGTCGAACGGTTGAACGCGTTCCTTCGCTCCATGAGCAGCTCCTTCAACGACGAAGTGTAACCGAAGCTCGGCTGCGCTGCGCGAATTCAGCCGGTTCCACCGCTTTGTTGGAGTCATACTTCTAATGACAGGAGGCCTCGTGACGTCGAAAGATTGGGCGGTCACATTGATGGCCATCGCGGCAGTGTTCGGCGATGGCAGCGCGGTCCGGCCTCAGAATAGAGCCGGCTCCTGGCTGGATGAAGCAATGCCGGCGTCATGGAACAAACCTGGCGCGGCCATTCCCGCTGCGCCCACGCTTCAGGGATCCGTCGATCCGCGCTGTCGAGAAACGGCGCGCCCACCGCAGCTGGAAGAAGACATGCGTCTCCACGAGCAAGGATGGGATCTGGTCGGCACCTATCAGGGCGGTTGGCAGATGCTCGTGATCGGCGGGACGGCGGGCTACGACGGGATGTGCCGGCCACGGCAGTACCAGAATTTCGTTTTCGTCGATGGTGTGTACGCGGGCACGCTGTCACCGAGGCTGATGGACAGCCGCATGGATGGTGCGCTCGAACGCGTCTTCCTTCAGGGCGCGGGACGGCTGACTGCTGACTACGCGCGGTACGGAGAGAAGGACGCGTTGTGCTGTCCGTCGAGGACGACACACGTCGTGTTCAGCATTGCGACCGATCACGTGCTGCAACCCGTGTCCACCTCGACGTCCACACGGTGACACCGCGGATGCGTCAAGAAGAGCGTATGCGCCGCGACCGTTTTCTGGCAGCGATCATCAGCCTGGCGATCGGCCGCGAACGAGCGCGCGAGTGAGCCCACGCGAGCGGAGTGGGGCGTGCGGGGCCCCGCGAGCGAGCGTGTCGGGGAGTCCGAGGGGCGAAGCCCCTCGGAGTGATTGGGGACTTGTTATGCCGGACATCAGTCTGACCAGACGCGTGTCATGCGCCGCGCTCGTGACCCTCCTGATCTCGATCGCGAGTTCCACGCTGGCCCAAACGCCTCCGCCGACCGCTGGAAGCAACAAGCCGCTCGAAGGAACGTATTGGAAGGCGAGTGAGCTGGCCAAAAAGCCTGTACCCACGCAGGATCCGAAACGCGAGGCGCATCTGCAATTCGCAAAGGGTCGCGTCGCCGGCTCAGACGGCTGCAATCGGGTTGCGGGCGGCTATCAACTGAAGGGTGATCGCGTCACGTTCTTGCAGATGGCTGCGACGCAGATGGCGTGTCTGAAACCCAGCGGGACGGAGGAACCGTTTCACGCGGCACTGAAGAACGCGACGCGATTGACCATCACCGGCGACCGGCTCGAACTGTTCGATGCCGCCGGAACGCAACTGGCCGCGTTTCTGGCCGGACGCCCGCCGTCTGATTCGACGCCTTCGTCTCCGCTCGCCGGAACGTCGTGGCAGCTCGTGAAGTTCCAAAGCATGGACGACACGACCCTGACGCCGAAGGATGGCGCGAACTACACCATCGAATTCGCCGACGGTGGACAGCTCATCGCGCGTGTCGACTGCAATCGCGGAAAGGGAACCTGGAGATCCGCCGGACCGAGCGAGCTGGAGTTTGGCCCGCTGGCATTGACACGCGCACAGTGCCCGGAAGGTTCGATGCACGATCAGATCGTGAGGCAGTGGGGCAATATTCGATCGTACGTCATCAGAGACGGTCATCTCTTCCTGGCGCTGAAGATGGATAGCGGAATCTACGAGTTCGAGCCAATCCCGAAGCCGAAGTGAACTGAACGTCCACGGTCCCTCGGGTAACACGCCTCAGCCACGCGCCGCGACCAGGCGTTCCCATTCGATCGGATCGCGTGTCTCGGCATCTGCGATTCCGAGCTCCCGCAGCACGCCGATCACCGTCTGGCGGCGGGTCACTGAGACGGTCAGAATGTGCGCAACCACGCTGCCGAAAGTGAAGCTGACCGGTGGCGTGCACAGCGCGTCGATGAAGGCATCGTCCCACTCGTTGCGATCGCGAATGCGTCGGACCAGCGCAGAGAATTGCGGCTGGACCGCAGCCAGCCGCGCCCGCAGCGCGGCGATGCTGACGCCATCGCGCGGAGGAATGTCTCGTCCTCCGATCGCGGCGGTCCACACCTCTTTAGTGAAAACGATGCGCTCGAGCATGGTCCTGACGTCTGGTTCGGGACCCTCGAAGTCGTGAACGACGAGGCCTGGCCGCACGTGGCGGTCGAGGGCATCGTCGGAGAGCGTGGCGGCCTGCTCCAGCAGTCGCGCGGTGTGCCAATAGTCATGCTCGACGAGGCGGTCAGAGAGATCCATGGTCGAGGTCCTCGGGTGGCCGGGTAGCAATAGGCCGCCCGGCGGGTGAAAGTGGATGCCGTTGGGCGCGGACAGCCGGAAGTCACGTGGTTCGTCGGCGAACCGGCTCGGCGGCACGCCGTGAGCCCGGGTGAATGCGCGCGAGAAGGCTTCAACCGCGTCGTAGCCAGCGTCGAGGCCGGCGTTCGTGACGCTGAAGCCGCGGCCAAGTTGCCACGCGGCACGCTCGAGCAGGAGGCGGCGCCTCAACGCAGCTGGTGGCTCGCCTACTCCGGCACGCACCAGACGATTGAAGTGAAACGGGCTGAGCATCGCCCGCGCCGCCAATGCCCGCCCGTCGAGGCCCTCGTCGAGAGCCTCGATCACGGCGTCCACAACATCGCGCAGACGATCCGCTCCCGGCTTCATGCCGTCGAGTATGTCTCGCGGCGCGCCGGAGCGCATGACCGCAATTGCTGCCCATGCGCCTTCTGCACGTTCGGCGGGACATCCTGTTGTCGACCAGGTCGACCTCAGCTCTGAAAGGTCTGAAGAGCGTAGCGCCCAGCCGGCCGTAATTGGCAGTTGCAATGGACTTGCGTCACACGGGAGAATCCCCGTTTCGGCGCCCTATAGACTCGCACTGCGCGGCATTGGGCGGACGAGGAGAAACAAATATGACACCCTCGGACGGTGCGTCTTCGAAGACACTGCTCGGTTTGATCCAGGCGATTCCTGCTGACGAGACGGCAGTAATCGCGCCGGATCAGAACATTCGAATCACCTACGGCCAGTTGCGCACGCAGATCCAGGATGTGGCGGAAGCATTGGCAGCAGCGGGAGTGAACCGGGGCGACCGCATCGGCATGGCGCTCCCCAACGGCCTGCCGAACATCGTGACATTTCTCGCCGCGTCGATGATCGGAACCGCGGCACCGCTCAATCCCGGATACAAAGCAGACGAGTTCCGCTTCTACCTTGAAGACACCAACGCCAGGGTGCTGTTGCTGCCGCCTGAAGGACTTGAAGAGGCACGCGCGGCCGCCGGTAACATTCCAATTCTGACCGTGGACGTCGACACCGCCGGCACCGTGAGCCTCCGCGGCGTCACCGCACGAAAACCCGTCGCCCCGCCGAATCCAGACGACGTCGCGCTGATTCTGCACACGAGCGGCAGCACCGGTCGGCCGAAGCGCGTGCCGTTGAGCCATGCAAACCTGGCGATCTCAGCCGGCAACGTCGCGCGCAGCTATACCTTGTCGTCGAGCGATGTGTCGCTCTGCGTGATGCCGCTCTTCCACGTGCACGGGCTCGTGGCCTCAACCCTGGCAACGCTGTCGACAGGCGGAACCGTCGTCGTGCCGACGAAGTTCAGCCCGCTCTCGTTCTGGCAAATCGCGAAGGAACACGGCGCCACGTGGTACTCCGCGGTGCCGACGATTCATCAACTGCTCCTTGCGCGAGTGAAAAAGGATGCGCCGCGGCCGGCGGGCGCCGACAAACTTCGTTTCATTCGCTCGTGCAGCGCTGCGCTTCCCTCCCAGGTGATGCACGACCTGGAGGCGGCATTCGGCGCGCCGGTGCTGCAGGCTTATGGGATGACTGAGGCCGCGCATCAAATGGCGTCGAACCCCTTGCCACCAGCCGCACGCGTTCCCGGTTCGGTCGGACGCGGAACGGACGTTCAGATCAGCATCATGGATGCCGAGGGCAAACATCTGCCGACCGGCGCGGCGGGCGAAGTCGTCATCAAGGGACCCAACGTCGTGCGCGGATATGAGAACAACCCCGAAGCCAACAAGTCGTCGTTCGTCGATGGGTGGTTCCGGACCGGCGATCAGGGAGTGCTCGACGAAAACGGCTACCTCACGCTGACCGGGCGACTGAAGGAAATGATCAATCGAGGCGGCGAGAAGATCGCGCCGCTCGAGATCGACGAAGTGTTGCTCGGGCACCCCAAAGTGGCCGAGGCCGTCACGTTCGGCGTGCCGCACACGGCCTGGGGTGAAGAGGTCGCGGCGGCAGTGACCCTGAAGAGCGATGCCACCGAGGCCGAGCTGCTGGCTTACTGCAAGGAGCGGCTGGCCGACTTCAAGCGTCCCAAACAGATCCACATCACCACGGCCATCCCGCGCACCGCGACCGGAAAGATTCAGCGCCGCGTCGTCGCGCAGGCGTTCGCACCGCAGACGAAATGAAGCTGCCTCAGACGCCGACCGTCGCCGTCACGCGAGCGAGCGCCGCGATCCGCCTTCGCACTAGCGTGCTACGGCGGACAGGGCGGAGCGACGAGGGCGCGGCCGGAACGGAGCTGGTGGCGGAGCGACAGCATAGTGGAGGCCGCCAGGCGGGGTGCAGGGGTCCCCGCCGATTCAAGAGAAGTGCAGGGGAGTCCGAGGGGCAGAGCCCCTCGGATGAGAAATGAGAATCGTCGTCGCGGGCGCGGGCGCGGTCGGCGGGTACATCGGGGCTCGCCTCGCGAAAGCGGGTGCCGACGTCGTGCTGTTCGCGCGTGGTCCGCACCTGCAGGCGATGCAGACACGCGGGCTCCGCGTCACGAGCGACGAGGGCGACGACTTCGAGGTACGCCCGCAGGTCACCGGCGATCTGACGACGATCGGGACGGCCGATGTCGTGTTCCTCGGTGTCAAGGCGCATGGTCTCACGGCGCTCGCGCCGACACTGCGTCCTCTCTTTGGTCCCGACACGTTCGTCGTCAGCACCCAGAACGGAATCCCCTGGTGGTACTTCCAGAACTATGGCGGCGAGCTGGAAGGGCTGCGTCTCGAGCGAGTCGATCCAGGCGGCGTCATTGCCCAGTCAATCGAGCCGCGACGGGTGGTCGGATCGCTCGCCTACTTTGCAACCGACGTCGCCGAGCCGGGCGTGATCCATCACACCGAAGGCAATCGCATCAGTTTCGGCGAGCCCGACGGCAGCAAGTCGGCTCGAGCGAAGGCGATCGCCGAGGCGATGATCGCTGCCGGGTTTCGCTGCCCGGTCACCGCGCGGTTCCGGCACGAGATCTGGGTGAAGCTGCTCGGCAACGTCGCGTTCAATCCGATCAGCGCATTGACCGGCGGCACGCTCGAGGAGCTGGTCCGCCACCCTGATACGTCGAAGGTCGTGCGCGAGATCATGACGGAAACCGAGGCGGTCGCCGGAAAGCTGGGCATCGAAATGCCGATCTCGATCGATCAGCGGATGGCCGGGGCGGAAAAGGTCGGCGCGCACAAGACGTCGATGCTGCAGGATCTCGAGGCCGGCCGCCCGCTGGAGCTCGAAGCGGTCGTCGGCGCCGTCGTCGAGCTGGGAGATCGGCTCGGCGTGCCAATGCCGGCGACGCGTGCCGTCTATGCGTGCGCAAAGCTGTCGGATGGGAAAAGGCAACGTGCAAGCCAGGACGCCACAATCAAGACTGAAGCAGTGCGAACATGAATATTCACAATCGGTGGTTCCAGCTCGGTGCGTCGCTCATCGCGATGATCATGATCGCGAACCTGCAATACGCATGGACGCTCTTCGTCGGTCCCCTGCAGAAAAGCACGGGCTGGAAGCTCTCCGACATCCAGTTCGCGTTCACGCTGTTCATCATCTTTCAGACCTGGGTGCAGCCGTTCGACGGCTGGCTGATCGATCGTCTCGGGCCGCGCGGCTTCGTCACCGCGGCTGGCGTCATGTGCGGGCTTGGCTGGGCCGGAATGGGCTATGCGAACTCCCTTCCGATGCTCTACGCCCTCTACTGCCTGGCCGGCGCAGGTGCGGCGTTCGTCTATAGCGGCTCGGTCGGATCGGCGTTGAAGTGGTTCAAGGAGCGGCGCGGGCTCGCCGCCGGCATCATGACGGCGGGGTTCGGCGGCGGTACGGCGTTGTTCATTCCATTCATCCAGTCGTCGATCATCGGCAACGGTTACCGGGCGACGTTCGTTTCGACCGGCATTCTGCAGGGCGTCGTGATCGCTGTCGTCGCGCAGTTTTTGAGGCACCCGCCCGCGACGACGGCTCCCGGCAAGACCGAGAACAAAGCCGCGGCGACCGGTGAGAAGAAGCAATTCACGACGATGGAGGTGCTGCGGACGACGCAGTTCTACGTGATGTACGTCGCGTTTGTGTTGATGGCAACGGGTGGACTGCTGGTGACGGCCAACGCCGGTCCGATGGCCAGGTCGTGGGGCTTTTCGATCACGCTCGCCGCAACGCTCAGCCCGCTGGCTAACGGCGCGTCGCGCGTCTTCTGGGGCTGGATTTCAGACCGCCTTGGACGTGAGAGCACGATGATCGTCACGTTCATCCTGCAGGCGTTCTGTCTTGTCGCGGTGTCCACGCTTGGACAGATTTCCACCGCGTGGTTCGTGGCCACGCTGATCGCCGTCTACTTCACCTGGGGTCAGATCTATTCGCTGTTCCCGTCTGCATCCGCCGACTACTTCGGCACCAGGCACGCAACCTCGAACTACGCGGTGCTGTACACGGCAAAGGGCGTCGCCTCGATCATCGGCGCGTACGTCGCTGCGCTGCTTTACGAGCAGTCAGGCACCTGGACGATGGGCTTCTACGGAAGCGCCATGATGGCTCTGATCGCGGCCGCGCTCGCGTACGGGCTTCGCAACTCGCAGGCGACGGCGAATGCCAAGGCCAAGATTCCGGTAACGGCGTGATCAATATCCACGCGCTCGCGGCGGAGTTGACGTCCGCGTACGCCGAGTGTCGAACGCTCTCCACGCCACCCTCCTCTCGCGACGGTCTCGATTTGCCCACGGCGTATGCCGTTGAACGCGAACTCATGCGGAAGCGGCGATCGGACGGCCACAAGACGGCCGGGATCAAGGTTGGTTACGCCAATAAGGCGATATGGCGTGTCCTCAAACTCGAGACGCTGGTGTGGGCGCACATGTACGACGACACGGTGCGCTACGCGGAGGCAAACGCGGCCACACTCTCAATCGCGAAGATGATCTCGCCAAAGATCGAACCTGAGATCGTGTTCAAGATGAAAGCGCCGCTCAGCGCGGGCGTCACGGACGCAGGCGCCGCGCTCCAAGCCGTCGAGTGGCTCGCGCTCGGATTCGAGATCATCGACTGTCCGTACGCCGACTGGAAGTTTCAGCCTGCCGACTTCGTCGCGGCCTACGGTCTGCATGCTGCGCTGGTCGTCGGCGAACCACGTCCGGTCACGCAATCGAACATCTCCGAACTCGTTGAGCAACTGGC
>Ga0070684_100005105_pt1 | contig 10032 bp, 7 predicted proteins | sample KBSC723LmetaG_FD_65653 | JGI IMG/M metagenome (GOLD analysis project Ga0070684, IMG submission 65653) | Corn rhizosphere microbial communities from Kellogg Biological Station, Michigan, USA - KBS C7.2-3L metaG | ecosystem: Host-associated > Plants > Roots > Rhizosphere ...
CTGCCGGAGAGCGTGCCGGGCACCTCGATCGACCGGCAATGCGGCTCCTCGCAGCAGGCGCTGCATTTCGCCGCGCAAGCGGTGATGAGCGGCACCATGGACATCGTGATCGCGGCCGGCGTGGAATCGATGACGCGGGTGCCGATGGGCCTTGCCTCCTCGCTGCCGGCCAAGAACGGTTTTGGTCACTACAAGAGCCCGAACATCGAGCGGCGCTATCCGAACATCGTGTTCAGCCAGTTCACCGGCGCCGAGATGATGGCGGAGAAATACGGGCTCTCGAAGGATGAACTCGACGAGTTCTCCTACAACAGCCACCAGCGCGCGATCGCGGCGACGCAAGCCGGCCATTTCCGGAACGAGATCGTGCCGGTCGAGATCACCCGCGCCGATGGCACGACCGACACGCATACGATCGACGAAGGCATCCGCTTCGATGTCAGCCTCGACGGCATCAAGGGCGTCAAGCTGATCGCCGAGAACGGTAAGCTGACGGCGGCGAGCGCGAGCCAGATCTGCGACGGCGCCTCCGGCGTGGTCGTGGTCAATGAGAAGGGTCTCAAGCAACTCGGCGCCAAGCCGCTGGCGCGCATCCACCACATGACCATGATGGGCGGCGATCCCGTGATCATGCTGGACGCGCCGCTGCACGCGACCGAGCGCGCGCTGAAGAAGGCCGGCATGAAGATCGACGACATCGACCTGTTCGAGGTCAACGAGGCCTTTGCCTCGGTGCCCACCGCGTGGCTGAAGACCACCGGCGCCGATCCGGCGCGGCTCAATGTCAACGGCGGCGCCATCGCGCTCGGCCATCCCCTCGGCGGAAGCGGCACCAAGCTGATGACGACGCTGATCAACGCGCTGAAGCAGCGAGGCAAGCGCTATGGGCTGCAGACCATGTGCGAAGGCGGCGGCATGGCAAATGTGACGATCGTGGAGAGGTTGTAAGCCGCATCCACACCAATGGTGTCGTCCCGGCCTTGAGCCGGGACCCATAACCACAGCCGTTTATGGTTAGGCCGTTCTGGGGCGACAGCTCGTTTCAACAATAGTGTTCGGTGGTAATGGGTCCCCGCTTTCCGCGGGGACGACACCTTGTTTGCCTCGAAAGCTCGCGATGACACATCCATCAATCCACGCCCGCACGCACCCCGACAAAATCGCCTACCAGATGGCGGGCACCGGCAAAGCCATCACCTATCGCGAGCTTGATGAGCTTTCGAACCAGGGCGCGCATCTCTTTCGGAAGCTTGGTCTGAAGGCCGGCGACCACATCGCGCTGTTGATGGAAAACCGCCTCGCCTTCATGGAGATCTGCTGGGCCGCCCAGCGGTCAGGTCTCTATTACACCGCGATCAGCCGGTATCTCACCCAGGACGAGATCGCCTACATCGTCAGGGACTGCGGCGCCAAGGTCTTCATCACCTCGCCGAAATGCCACGAACAGGTCAAAGGCCTGGTCGAACAGCCGGACGGTCCTCTCCTCTATATGATGGACGAGCCGGCGCCCGGCTTCCGCTCTTTCGACAAGGAAGCGGGCGCGCAGCCGACGACGCCGATACCGGACGAAGTCGCCGGCTACGACATGCTCTACTCGTCCGGCACCACGGGCCGGCCGAAGGGCATCAAGCGGGAGTTCGATAAGAAGCCGATCGACGAACCAAACCCGTTCCTGAAACTCCTCTGCGCCAGCATGTGCGGCATGAATGCCGACACCGTCTATCTCTCGCCGGCGCCGCTCTATCACGCGGCTCCGCTGCGCTTCAACATGATGGCGACCATTCTCGGCGGCACCTCCATCATCATGGAATCCTTCGACGCCGAGCAATTCCTCAAGCTGGTCGAAAAGCACAAGGTCACGCAGTCGCAGCTGGTGCCGACCATGTTCGTGCGCATGCTGAAGCTGCTGGACGAGGTGCGCACGCGCTACGATGTCTCTTCGCTCAAGGGTGCGATCCATGCCGCCGCGCCCTGCCCGATCGATGTGAAGGCGAAGATGATCGACTGGTGGGGACCGATCCTGATCGAATATTACGCCGGCTCCGAGGGCAATGGCGTCACGGTCTCGACCTCGGAGGATTGGCTGACGCACCGCGGCACCGTCGGCCGCGCCGTGGTCGGCAAAGTGAAAATCCTGGACGAAAACGAGCGGGAGGCACCGACCGGGGAGATCGGCACGGTCTATTTCGCCGACGCGCCGGCCTTCTCCTATCACAACGATCCCGAGAAGACCGCGCGCGCCCACAATTCACGCGGCTGGTCGACGCTCGGCGATGTCGGCTATCTCGATGTCGAAGGTTATCTCTATCTCACCGACCGCAAGTCCTACATGATCATCTCGGGCGGGGTGAACATCTATCCGCAGGAGACCGAGGACGTGCTGATCACGCATCCCGATGTCGCCGACGTTGCGGTGTTCGGCGTGCCGAACGAGGAGATGGGCGAGGAGGTCAAGGCCGTGGTGCAGCCGCACGACATGGGCAAGGCCAGCAAGCCGCTCGAGGAGCAGCTGATCCTGTTTTGCCGCGAGCACCTGTCGCCGATCAAATGCCCACGCTCGATCGACTTCGCGGCCGAGCTGCCACGCACACCCACGGGCAAGCTGGTGAAGCGCCATCTGCGGGATCGCTACTGGCCAAAGACCGCGGTGAAAATTTAGCGCACAGTCGTCCCGGCGAAAGCCGGGACCCATTACCACAGGCGTTAGTTGTTGCGGTAAGCTTGGACCGCTAGCCCGCTTTACCACCGCGGCCTGTGGCTATGGGTCCCGGGTCGCGCTTCGCTTGCCCGGGACGACACCGATGAGAACTTCGATGACCACCCTTCCCCCACCGCCCCTCCCCGCCTCGATCCGCTCGCGGTACGTGGAAAACATCAACGGCCTCACCATGCACGTGCTCGAGGCCGGCTTCGAAACCAAGGGCCGTCCCTGTCTCCTGCTGCTGCATGGCTTCCCGGAGCTCGCCTTCTCCTGGCGCAAGGTGATGCCTGCTCTCGCGGAGGCCGGATATCATGTGATCGCGCCGGACCAGCGCGGCTATGGCCGCACTACCGGCTGGGACGCGAAATACGACGGCGACCTCAATTCCTTCCGCCTGCTCAATCTCGTGCGCGATGCGCTCGGGCTGGTTTCTGCGTTCGGCTACACCCATGTCGATGCGGTGATCGGCCATGATTTCGGCAGTCCCGTCGCGGCATGGTGCGCGCTGGTGCGGCCTGACGTGTTTCGCGCGGTGTCGATGATGAGCGCCCCGTTCGGCGGACCGCCGCGGCTGCCCTTCAACACCACAGATGCGCCGGCGAGCCGCGCAACTGAGGATCCCGTGCATCGCGAGCTTGCTGCGCTGGCGCGGCCGCGCAAGCACTATCAATGGTACTATTCGACACGCGAAGCGGACGGCGACATGAGCCGCGCGCCACAAGGGGCGCATGATTTTCTGCGCGCCTACTATCATCACAAGAGCGCGGACTGGAAGAACAACAAGCCGTATCCGCTGAAAGCGTGGTCGGCGGAAGAGCTGGCAAAGCTGCCGACCTATTATGTGATGGATCTGGCGAAAACCATGCCGGAGACGGTCGCCGCCGAGATGCCATCGCCTGCCGAGATTGCAGCCAACAAATGGCTGCCCGACAGCGAGCTTGCCTACTACGCCAGCGAATATCAGCGCACGGGATTCCAGGGCGGGCTGCAATGGTATCGCTGCGGCACGTCAGGCGCCTTCAACGCCGAGCTGCAGACCTGGTCGGGACGCACCATCGACGTGCCGTCCTGCTTCATCTCGGGCAAGCAGGATTGGGGCACTCATCAGCGGGCGGGTGTGTACGAGGCCATGCAGACGAACGCCTGCACCAACATGATCGGCTGCCATCTCGTCGATGGCGCCGGCCATTGGGTGCAGCAGGAGCAGCCGGCCGAAGTCAGCCGGCTGTTGCTGCAGTTCCTGAGCGAGGCGAACCGCCACGCCTGAAAGAAATTGACCCGCAGGCGCGAGGCTTCTATATAATTTAGAATTATTCTAAATTGAATAGAAGGCCTACCCTCGTGAAAAACTTCGCTGATCTGACCGAGCGCGAAGTGCTGGCCGTTGCGATCTCCTCCGAGGAGGAGGACAGCCGCATCTATATGAGCTTCGCGGAGGACCTGCAGGCGCGATACCCGGACTCGGCCAAAATTTTTGAAGAAATGGCCGGGGAGGAACGTGGTCATCGTCGTCGACTCCTCCAACTCTACGAGGAGCGGTTCGGCCCACATCTGCCACCAATCCGCCGCGAGGACGTCAAAGGCTTCCTGCGCCGACGTCCGATATGGCTCACCAAAAACCTGCCGCTCGAGACCATCCGCAAGGAGGTCGAGACCATGGAGTTGCAGGCCGAGCGCTTCTACGCCAGGGCGGCCGAGCAGGCGCAGGATGTCGGCGTCCGCCGCTTGCTCGGCGATCTTGCGGAGGAAGAGAAAGGCCACGAGAAGCTTGCGGTCAAGCTAACCGGCGAAATCCTCAGGCCGGACGTCCGCGAGGCCGAGGACAAGACGCGGCGACGCATGTTCGTGCTGCAATATGTGCAGCCGGGACTTGCCGGCCTGATGGATGGTTCGGTCTCGACGCTGGCGCCGCTGTTCGCCGCGGCGTTCGCGACCCATCAGAACTGGCAGACCTTCGTGGTCGGCCTTGCCGCATCGCTCGGCGCCGGCATCAGCATGGCCTTTGCCGAGGCCTTGTCCGATGATGGCTCGCTCACCGGCCGCGGCTCGCCCTGGATACGCGGCGCGACGACCGGCGTCATGACCGCGATCGGCGGTCTCGGCCACACGCTGCCCTATCTCGTGCCGGACACCTGGCCCAACGGGTTCTGGATCGCGACGTCGATCGCCGGCGCCGTGGTGTTCTTCGAATTGTGGGCCATCGCCTTCATCCGCGCGCATTACATGGATACGCCATTCCTGCAGGCGGTATTCCAGGTCGTGCTCGGCGGCGTCATCGTGCTCGGCGTCGGCATTTTGATTGGCGCGTCGTAGGCGATGGCAAAGCGCCAATCACCGAGATCGTGGGTCGGCGCTGGCCTCATCACGCTTCTCACGGCGTTGGCACCGCCGGCGCATGCGACCGATGAAATCCAGGTCTACAATGCCGGCATCGCCGAGGTCGGCCAGCTCACCATCCAGCAGCATCTCAACTATATCCCGCTAGGCATCAAGGAGCCGCCTTTTCCAGGCGGGCTCATCTCCAACAACAGCATCAACGGCACGCCTGAATTTGCTTATGGCATCACCGACTGGTGGGAAGTCGGCCTGTATCTGCCGTTCTCCATCAAGGATCAGAAATTCTATTCGAACGCGTTCAAGCTGAGGACGCTGTTCGTGTCGCCGCATGCCGAGCAGCGCAATTTCTTCTATGGCGTCAATTTCGAGTTCTCCAACGAGACGCCGCCGTTCGCGCAGACGCGGTTTGCGATGGAAATCCGCCCCATTATCGGCATGCGCAATGAAACTTACGAATTCATCGTCAACCCGATCGTCGATATCGGCTTCGGTAGATATGGCGAGGCGGATTTTGCGCCGGCGGCGCGGCTGGCGCGCAAATTCGGCCCGGATCTCTACGCCGGTCTCGAATATTATGCCGATTTCGGCAAGATCGGTGCATTCCCGTCGTTCGAACAGCAACAGCACACACTGTTCGCAGTCACCGATTTCAAGCTAGGCGTCTTTGACGTCAATTTCGGCGTCGGCTACGGACTGACACCCGCGTCCGACCGCTGGGTGGTCAAGACCATTATCGGCTATGCGTTTCCGGTGGCCGGCAGCAAGACAGCAGACGGCGATCGGCCGTCACTTGGCGCCATCAATCCGATGGCGCATGCTACCACGCGCATGCAGCAGCCTTGACAGGAACTTGCAATACGGCGTGCGCCGACGCGGCGTGACACCCCTCGCGCCACCTGCTGCCATCGCGCGATGAACCTTTCGCGGCGGCAATTCCCGTCAAACGCGTCTTGCAGGCGCCGGCTAAACTGCGCCATCATTCGCAGGCATCGAAGAAACAAGAATGGGAGTGCGCGCCTTGCCTAAATCGCAATGGAGCTTTTCGACCGCCGTAGAACTTTCGGCCGCGCTGAAGGCGAAGCAAGTCTCCTCAGTCGAGCTCACGCAGGATGCGATCGGCCGCATCGAGCGACATGACGGCAAGATCAACGCGATCTGCGTGCGCGATTTCGATCGCGCGATGGAGGCCGCGCGCGCTGCCGACGCGGCCCTTTCGCGCGGCGAGCACAAGCCGTTGCTCGGCATTCCCCTGACCGTGAAGGAGTCCTACAACATCGCAGGATTGCCGACGACCTGGGGCATTCCCGAGCAGAAGAATTTCATCGCAAAGGACGACGCGCTGGCGGTTACGCGGGTCAAAGACTCAGGCGGCGTCATCCTCGGCAAGACCAACGTGCCGCTCGGGCTCGGCGACTGGCAGAGCTATAACGACGTCTACGGCACTACCAACAACCCGTATCATCTCGCGCGCACGCCGGGCGGTTCTTCCGGCGGCTCGGCGGCGGCGCTCGCGGCCGGCTATGGCCCACTTTCGATCGGCTCCGACATCGGCGGCTCGCTGCGCGTGCCCGCCTTTCACTGCGGCGTCTACGCCCACAAGCCGACCTTCGCGCTGGTAGCCAACCGTGGCCATCTGCCTCCGGCGTTGCCGCCACTACCGCCCAACCGAGACCTCGCGGTGATCGGACCGATGGCGCGCAGCGCCGCCGATCTCTCGCTGTTGCTCGATGTGATGGCGGGGCCGGACCCGATCGAGGGCGGCATCGCCTACAGGCTGGCATTGCCGGCGCCGCGGCACGCGGCGCTGAAGGATTACCGTATCCTCCTGATCGACAGCGATCCGCTGCTGCCGACCAACAAGGACGTGCGCGGCGCGATCGAAAAACTCGCCGACAATCTCGGCAAGACCGGCGTCATCGTGACGCGGCAGAGCCCGCTATTGCCGGACTTCGCCACCACGTCGCGGCTCTATATGCGGATGCTGAACTCGCTTCTGGGCGCGAACTTCCCGCCCGACATCTACGCCGGGGCGCAGGCCGGCGCTGCACAGCTTGCGCCCGACGACATGAGCCTGCGTGCCGAGCGGCTACGCGGCATCACGCTCAGCCATCGCGACTGGGTACTCGCCGATGGCGCGCGCACGCGGCTTCGCGCACAATGGCGAGAGCTGTTCAACAGCTTCGACGCGGTGATCTGTCCGATCATGCCGACTCCCGCCTATGTGCAGGACCAGTCGCCGGAGCAGGAGGATCGCCGGATCAAGATCGACGGCGAGGAATTTTCCTATCCCGACCAACTCGCCTGGCCCGGCATCGCCACCCTGCCCGGCCTGCCCGCGACCGCGATCCCGCTCGGGCTCAACGCGCAGGGCCTGCCGCTCGGCGTGCAGATCGTCGGCCCGTTCCTGGAGGACCGCACGCCGCTGAAACTGGCCGAATTGATCGAGCAAGAGTTCGGCGGCTTCGTGCCGCCGCCGATGTTCAACGACTAGCGTCATTACGAGGAGCGAAGCAATCCAGAATCCCTCCGTGGTGAAAACCTGGATTGCTTCGTCGCTTTGCTCCTCGCAATGACGGCAGGCGAAAAAGGAGAAACGCATGAGCAGGGACTTCGACGAACTCACGGTACTCAACAAGGCTTACGTCGACTCGGTGCAGAACTGCGACGTCAAACGCTTCGACGAAATCCTGGCGCAGGATTTCTATTGCACCAACCCCGACAAGAGCCTCGTCGACCGCGCCGCCTTCCTGAAGCAGACCGCGATTCCCGTGAAGATCCGGAATTTGAAAACCGAGGACGTCAAGATCCGCATCCTCGGCGATTTCGCGATCATTCACGCCCAGACCAGCTACATGGATGCGGAGGGAAAGCCGGCCCACGGCCGCTACACCGACTGCTGGGCCAAGCAGAATGGCAAGTGGCTGGCGGTCTCGGCGCATGTAGCGCGGTGAACAAAACCCAACCCGTCGTCTCGGCGAAAGCCGGGACCCATACCGCGGAATCTATCGATAGATTTACGCGGCAAGCGACCTTCGCAAGAACCAAATCCTGTGGCTATGGGTCCCGGATCGCGCTCGCTAACGTTCGCTTGTCCGGGACGACGGGATTTTACGCATCAAACATGATCACGCTGCGCAGCGTCTTGCCGGCCTTCATATTCGCAAAACCCTCGTTGATCTCGGACAGCTTCAGCTTGGCCGAGATCCAGTCCTCCAGATGCAGCCTGCCGCGCATGTAGAATTCGACGAGGCGCGGCATGTCGACGCGGAAATGGTTCGAGCCCATCGACGAGCCCTGGATCCGGCGCTCGCGCAGGAAATCGAAGCCGTGCAGCTCGATCTTCTGACCGAACGGGATCATGCCGACGATGGTCGCGGTGCCGCCGGGGGCGAGCATCGCAAAGGCCTGCTCCGCGGTCTCCTTGCGGCCCAGCACCTCGAACGAATGCTGCACGCCGCCCTTGGTGAGTTCGCGGACCTGCTGCACCACATCGCCGTTGCGTGGATCGATGATGTCGGTCGCGCCTAGCTTTGTCGCAAGCTGCAGCTTGGCGGGATTGGTGTCGATGGCAATGATGCGGCCGGCGCCCGCGATCTCCGCGCCGTTGATCGCGGCCATGCCGACGCCACCGCAGCCGATCACGGCGACCGTCTCACCGGCCTTGACGCCCGCGGTATTCACCACCGCGCCATAGCCGGTGATGACGCCGCAGCCGATCAAGGCCGCGAGCTCGAGCGGCATGTCATTGCGGATTTTGACGATGGCATTTTCGTGCACCAGCATCTGCTCGGCAAAGGACGAGAGATTGAGGAACTGGTTGAGCTTTTCCGGCCGGTTCCAGGACAGCCGGTTCGATGCGCCGGGGATCATCTTCACTGTCGTGTCGGTGCAGAGCACGGGGCGGCCGGTGGTGCAATTGTCGCAGGTGCCGCAGAACACCGAGAGGCAGGTGACCACGTGGTCGCCGGGCTTCACATAATTCACGTCGGAGCCGACCTTCTCGACGATGCCCGCGGACTCGTGGCCGAGCACAGCCGGCAACGGGTGCGGGTAAAGCCCTTCGATGAAATGCAGGTCGGAATGACAGAGGCCCGCGACCGCGGTGCGGATCAACACCTCGCGCGGGCCCGGATTGGTCAGGCTGACGTCCTCGATCACCATGGGCTTGTTGACTTCATGCAGGACGGCGGCCTTCATCGGTGTCTCCTCATTCGTTTGTCGTTGGCTCACCTCTCCCGAAGGGAGAGGTGAAAATCGCGCCCGCGGCTCAAGCGAGCCTACGCCGCCGCAACCCATTCGCCAACCTCGGCCATGCCCGCCGAACGTTCGCCGAGCAGCAGCTCGGCGATCTTCTCTTGCGCGCGATTTTCCGCAAGCCGGAACGGATCGGCCGGCAAGACGCGGTGATCGATCACGAGCCTCGAGAGCAGAAGCCTTCGCGCATCGCCGCGTCTTGCGTGGATGCGCTGCGCTTCCCAGGCGAGTTGCACCGCACTTGCGACATGATAGAGCAGGCTGGTAGCGCGCCGCGACTCGGCCTCGTTCTCGCTCCGCGCCGCCACTTCGCGGGCAAAGCCGACCGCGCGGTCGGTAAGGCCCCGCAACCTGTCGCGCCAGGCTTGCGGCACCTCGGCGCTGTCATCGAGTCGCGCATGCAGGTCGGCGGCGAGTGCGGATTCCGCGCCGTGCCGCCCGACCGCGCGCTTGAGCGCATCGATCGCGACGATGTTGCCGGTGCCTTCCCAGATCGAGCCGAGATGCGCATCGCGCAGCAGCCGCGCGGTGGCGAACTCCTCGATATAGCCGATGCCACCGCGCATCTCGAGCGCATCGCCGCAGACTTTTCGTGCATCGCGCGTAGCGCGGAATTTCAGCGTGGGCGTCAGGATACGCAGCAGCGCCGCCGCATCCTGGCTGCCGGCTTCGGCGCGGTCGAGCGCGTCGGCGGTGAGGAAGCTCATCGACAGCGCCTGCTCGACCGGCAGCATGATCTT
>Ga0070684_100005107_pt1 | contig 10029 bp, 12 predicted proteins | sample KBSC723LmetaG_FD_65653 | JGI IMG/M metagenome (GOLD analysis project Ga0070684, IMG submission 65653) | Corn rhizosphere microbial communities from Kellogg Biological Station, Michigan, USA - KBS C7.2-3L metaG | ecosystem: Host-associated > Plants > Roots > Rhizosphere ...
CTCAAGGACGCCTCCGGGGCGGACCTGGTGACCGCGGTTCGGGTGATCGCCGAGGGTGACGCCCTCCTGGCCCCCTCGGTCACCCGGCGGCTGATCGACGACTTCGCCCGCCTCAAGCGGCAGGAACGCCCGAGTCGGCCGCCGCCCGCCACGCTGACCCCCCGGGAAACAGACGTGCTGCGCTTGGTGGCCCGCGGGATGTCCAACGCGGAGATCGCCGGTGAATTGACGCTGGCCGAGCAGACCATCAAGTCCCACGTCGGCAACATGCTGGCCAAACTCGGCCTGCGCGACCGTACCCAGGCCGTCGTCTACGCGTACGAGAATGGACTCGCAAGTAGCGACCCGGGCCGCGGACTGCTACCTGAGAGCTAGGTCGAAGTCGGCCCTCCAGGGTCTCGTCGGATCGACCTGCCGCCCGTACCGTTTTAGAAGAACGTCGGTTTCCAGGTGTCCAGACCTCGCACTTCTCGCCGGCTCCCAACCACGAGAAGGGGCAAGTCACCATGCCTAGCCCAACGCTGGCCCCACCAGTCCCGGCGGCCCCGGCGGCCCCGCCGGCCAGTCAGCTCCGCGGCAGCGATTTCGCCGGCCTGTCGCGCCTCATCACCGAAGCCGGCCTGATGCGACGGCGTCCCGGATACTACATCGCCCGCATCGCGCTCGTCGTCGGCTTCTACCTCGCCGGATGGACCGCCTTCGCAGCCATCGGCAACTCCTGGTACCAGCTGCTGCTCGCACCGGTTCTCGCCATCGCGTTCACCCAACTCGCCCTCGTCGCCCACGACATCGCCCACCGGCAGGTATTCCGCACCCGCCGAGCCAGCGAAATCGCCGGCCTCGTCGCCGGCAACCTCGGCATCGGCATGAGCTACGGCTGGTGGATGGACAAACACACCCGCCACCACGCCAACCCCAACCACGAAGACCACGACCCAGACGTCAACCCGGACCTGCTGGTCTGGTCGGCCAACCAGGCCCGCAACGCCAAAGGGATCGCCAAGTGGATCGGGCGCCGGCAGGCGTTGCTCTTCTTCCCCCTGCTCACCCTCGAAGGCCTCAACCTGCACGTCAACAGCGTGCGCGCCCTGTTCCGGCCAACCCTGCGCAACCGCCGGGCCGAAGCCCTCCTGCTGGCCCTGCACCTCGCCGCCTACCTCGCCACGGTCCTGCTAGTACTGTCACCCGGCAAAGCCGCCGCCTTCGTCGCCATCCACCTGGCACTCTTCGGCGTCTACCTCGGCTGCACCTTCGCGCCGAACCATAAAGGCATGGAGATGCTCAACACCGACAGCCAGCAACTGGACTTCCTGCGCCGCCAGGTCGTCACCTCCCGCAACGTCCGCGGCGGTCACCTCATCAACGTGCTGCTCGGCGGACTGAACTACCAGATCGAACACCACCTGTTCCCCAGCATGCCCAGCGTCAACCTCCGCCGAGCCAAGCCGATCGTCCGCGACTTCTGCGCCCAAATCGGCGTGCCCTACGTCGAGACCAGCCTGGTGCACTCGTACCGGCTTGCGCTGCGCCACCTCCACGAGGCCGGCGCGCCACTGCGCCGCAAACCCACGCCGAACCCGTGAACCGTTGTCCCACCGCGGACCGAGTGTTGCCTGCGCAGCGGATCGTTCTGCGGCATTCGGCCGCGTGTTAGGCTTCCAGCCGTTGACCCGTCTCGATCCTCGCCTCGGGTTGGTGGCGGCGGATCGTCGTCCCGATGGTGTTCGCCCCGATTGACCAGTGCGCTGGATTGAGCAATCTGCGCTTGTCCGCCGGCGCTGCACCCGCCAGCGAAGGTGGGTCAAATGACGATCTCTTATGGGTTCCTGAGCACGTATCCGCCGACCCAGTGCGGCCTGGCGACGTTCACGGCGTCGCTGCTGCGCGCGCTCACGTCGCCGGCCGGGAGGGATCGTGCGGGTGTAGTGCGAGTGGTGGAGTCCCCGACGTACACGGATCGCCCGGAGGTCGTCGGCCATCTGCTGGTGAAGGGAACAGCAAGCGTGGCGTCGGCCGCGGCCGTGCTCGATCGCCACGACGTTGTGATCGTGCAGCACGAGTACGGCATCTTCGGCGGGGCGGACGGCGCCGACCTGCTGCCACTGCTGCGCCAACTGCGCGCTCCGATGATCGCCGTGCTGCACACCGTGCTTCGCCGGCCGACCCTGCATCAGAAGGAGGTGCTCGAGCAGGTCGTCAAGCTCGCGGACGCCGCCGTCACGATGACCGAGGCGGCCCGGGCGCGGCTGGTCGCGGACTATGACGTGGACGTGGACAAGGTTGCCGTCATCCCGCACGGTACGCCCGAGCGATCGCCGCAGCGGCTGCTCGGCCCGTCGGCTAAACCCATGGTTCTGACGTGGGGGCTGCTCGGCCCCGGCAAGGGGATCGAGTGGGCGATCGCCGGGCTGCGGATGGTCCGCCATCTGTTGCCCCGGCCCGGATACGTCATCGCCGGGCAGACGCATCCCAAGGTGCTCGCCGAGCAGGGTGAGGCCTACCGGCTCATGCTGTACGCCCGGGTCCGGGCGTTCGGTCTTGCCGGTTTGGTCACGTTCGAACGCGGTTACCTCGACCAGACTCGCCTCGAGCGGCTGATCGCACGCGCCGATGTGGTGGTGCTGCCCTACGACTCGCCGGACCAGGTCACCTCGGGCGTGCTCGTGGAGGCGTTGGCGGCGCACAAGCCGGTCATCGCCACAAGATTTCCGCACGCGGTTGAGCTGCTGGGCGGCGGCGCGGGCCTGCTCGTGCCCCACCGGGACGGCCCGGCGATCGGCGCCGCCCTCAAGCGGGTGCTCACCGAACCCGGACTCGTCGGCGGCATGTCTGAAGCAGCGCGGCGCATCTCGCAAGGCAGCAGTTGGTCCGCTGTCGCCGAGTGCTACCGCGCGCTGGCCATGACGCTGCTGAGCCGGACGGCGGCAACGCTGTGACCGGGCGGTATCCCGAGCCGTCGTACGAACACCTGCTGCGGCTCAGCGACGATACCGGATTGCTGGAGCACGCCGACCACACGACGCCTCGCCGGGAGGGTGGCTACTGCGTGGACGACGTGGCACGCGGCCTGGTGGTGATCTGCCGGGATCCGGAACCGACGTCGGTGCTGCTGCGGTTGGCCGAGCGGTACCTGGAGTTCCTCATCCGCGCACAGTCGTCCGACGGTACGTTCCACAACCGTCTCGGCATCGACCGGCGCTGGCTCGACGATACCGGCACCGGCGACTGGTGGGGCCGCGCGCTGTGGGGCCTCGGGACCGCCGCGGCCCGCAGTCCACGGCACTCCATTCGGGAACGCGCCCTGAGCTGCTTCCAGCTCGGGGCGCGGTGCCGGTCACCGTGGCCTCGGTCAATGGCCTACGCCGCGCTCGGCGCCGCCGAGATCATGTCGGTGCAGCCGGACCACGCCGGGGCGCGCTGGCTGCTCAATGACGCGGCGACGACCGCCGGCCAGGCCGGCGAAGACCTGGACTGGCCGTGGCCCGAGCCCCGGCTAACCTACGCCAACGCACTCCTGGCGGACGCCATGATCGCCGCCGGGCAGCACCTCGCACGCCCGCCCGTACTCGGCGACGGGCTGCATCTGCTCGGCTGGCTGCTGGCGGAGCAGACGCACCACGGGCACCTGTCCTGCACACCGGCAGCCGGCCGACAGGCCGGCGACCGGCCACCGGCCTTCGATCAGCAGCCGATCGAGGCCGCCACGATCGCCGACGCATGCGTACGCGCCTTCGACGTCACCGGCGACCAACGGTGGCAGGCCGGGCTCACCTCCGCGGTGGACTGGTTCATGGGCGACAACGACACCGGCGTCAGTCTGCGCGATCCCACCACCGGCGGCGGCTTCGACGGCCTTACCGCCGACGGGCGCAACGCCAACCAGGGTGCGGAGTCCACACTCGCCCTGCTGTCAACCCTGCAGCACGCTAGCCGGCTGATCTGACCGCACGCCATCCGCGGAGAAGGTTCGCATGATCGACAACATTCACGGCCTGGGTCCCGCCGAACTCGGCGGCACACGGCTCGAGTTACGCAACAGCGCGTCGACCTCCGTCGCGCTCGACGGCTCCTGGTGGCCGCGCACCCGCGACAGCGCCGGCGAACTCACCGCCCTCATCCGGGCACTCGAGATCCGGCAGGCGCCGGTCAGGCTGCTCATGCTCAACCCACACGGCTGGCGGGACCATCCCCGCCGAATCGAATTGCTGGGCCGCAGCGTGCGCATCGACTGGATCACGATGCTCGACGAGTCCGTCGTGATCGGCGCGACCGCTCGGGGCGCCCGCATCGACCTGCACCTGATGATGCCGGCCGGCGGCGGGGAAGCCGCCATGGTCGCGAGCGCACCGTCCGGGACTCTCGCCGCCGTGCTGCCGGACATGCTGCCCACCGTGCTGCTCGAACCGGTCACGGTGGATGCGACGCTCGTCAGGATGATCGAAGCCCTGGACGGGTTTGGGACCGAGGCCCCGGACGCCTGGATCGAGCGCGTCCGCCTCATCCTGCGGACGCTCCGGGCCGACCTGCGCCGATACCACGACGCCCTCCGGACCCCAACCGGCACCTACGATCGAGTCGTCGCCACGGCGCCGCGGTTATCCAACGCGATCGCGAACCTTGAATGCGAACATCTGCGCGTCGGCGCCTCACTGGATCAGCTGCTGGAGTGGGCCGAGGGGCCACAACCGGCGACCCTGCACGTCCGGCTACGGAACAATGGACTGATTCTCGTCCAGGATCTCATCCGGTACCGGCAGCATGGGGCGGACCTGTTGTATCAGACCGATGAAGTGGATCTGGGCGGTCAGGGCTGAACGCTGGCGCAGGTCTTCGCCACGATGACGGGCGCTGATCGTTCGTGGGGCAGGCGGGGTTTGACCGGGGCGCGAGCGTCAGACGCAGGCGGTCCGGCATTTCCTCGACGTGGAAACGGTCGGCTTGGCCGCGGTCGGGCAGCATGGCGTCATCGAGCTCAGCGTTGCCGATCGTGCCGCCGGCCCGGACGATCAGCACGTTGAGGACCGCGCGGAGATTGACGTCCCCGAGATACTGCACACGAACCGCCTCTACATGTGACCCGAGGTCCTTAGCGCCCGGGCGGCACATGTATGCCGTCCGATGTCGATGTTGCCCAGCGTGTGGTAGCTTGAGCGTGTTGCAGTTGTGCGTTCCGAATACTTTGCCAGCGCCTGGTGGGTATCTGATCCCGCCCGGCGCTCTTTGTTTCCGGTCATCTCCGGATTGGGCCGTCACCACGGCGACGGCTGGACTCGCGCAGTGCGAGTTCCGGATTTTGCCTTCAAGGAGAAGACATGACGACCGGTACGGTGAAATGGTTCAACACTGACAAAGGATTTGGATTCATCGCTCCCGACGGCGGCGGCGCGGACGTGTTCGCCCACCAAACGGCGATCATGACCAACGGCTTCCGCAACCTCGAGGAGAACCAGCGCGTCGAGTTCGACATCACGCAGGGCGCCAAAGGTCCGCAAGCCGCGAACATCCGGGCCGTCTGAAATCGACGCGCGGATCCTCGATCTGGAACCGCTAGCGCTAGCCGCACTCCGGCATCGCTAGCCGGCGGATCACCGGCCATGTTCGGCGGGCCGGCGAACGAACGGACGCGACGCCTGTCAGCGAGCGGCACACTCGCCGAAGGTCAGACGCGGTGCGTGATCGCCGACATCAGCACTCTGCTCCGTGAGGCACCGCCGCGTCACCAACGCCACCCGGTCCGGTTGAGGCTCGAGCGGCCCAACCGGGCTGATAGCAGCCGCCGGGTGGCGGCTCGGCGGTCGCGCTCCTCGGCACGACCGCCGGGTCGGCCACACGCCACAAAGCCGAGTCGACCATCGAGCCAGGCCTCGCGATTGAGTTGACCGGACGTCCGGGTGCCCGCTAATTTGCGCGCATGCATACCCGCGCCTCGCGGGCGTGCTGGGAGCGAGGACTCGAATCCCCCCTCGGACACAAACCGAATCCCAACGGTGCGCGGCAAGATCGATTTCTGCCCGCACCGTTTGCGTGTCCGGCCGATAGGTCAGCCGTAGGCCAAGGCTGCGGTAGACGTCGAGTTTCTCGTCGGGATCGGCGTCGCGCAGTGCGGCGACCATGTCGCCGAGTTCCTCGACGATCGCGATGATCTCCTGCTCGGTGAACGTGGCCTCGGGCGGTTCGTTTGTTGCCATCGACGCCTGCTGCCGGTGCTCGGCCTGGCGGCGTTCGGCTTGAGTTTCGGCGATCCAGCCAGCGACGACGGCCGGATCCGCACCAGCGTCAAGCGCAGCCCGGTAGCGAGCCAGCTTGACGTCGCAGTCGGCAACTGTCGGCGCGGCCGGCACCATGACGGCGGCGGGCGCGGCGACGGCGGCTTGGTCGACGAGTTTGGCAATCGTATGACGGCGTTGCATGGGTGAGAGTTCCTGGACGAGCCAGGTGTCCAGCGGTGGGATGAGGATCTCTTCGCGCATGATGACGTTGCGGGGATGCTCGATCTGGTTGGCCTGAGCATATTCCTGCGGGAAGCGGCAGCGGTAGTAGGCCACGCCGTGGGAGTGCTGACCCTGCATCTTGCGACCGCAGACACCGCAGACCACCAGGCTCTTGAACACGTAAGGGTGCCGGGACCGGTGCGCCCGCCTCGGCGCGGTGCCGGTGCGGGCCCGCTGGTCGAGCATCTGCGGCACCTGATCGAAGTCGGCCTGGGTGACCAACGCCTCGTGGACGAGGTCGTTGGAGGCAATCCATTTGGCGCGGGGGTTCCAGCGCATCACCGCGGTGTGGCCCAGTGCCACGTCGTCGACGTCGAGGAGGATCTCGTCGGTGCGCTGCTTGTTCCACACCTGCCGGCCGGTGTAGCGCGGGTTGGTCAGGATGACCCGGATGGCGCTCTTGGACCAGCCGACGCCGTCGCGGTGCGGGTTGCGGGCGCGGTCGTAGGCGGACGGGCACGGGATGCCTTGGCTGGGTTGGGGTGTGGGCCGAGGTCGCGCAGCATGTAACCGTAGGGCGGACGCCCATCCAGGTATCGGCCCTCCATCTGGGTTTGGGTCGCCATCGCGGTGCGGACTCGAACCTTGACCCGGTTGCGCTCCCCCTTGCTCATCCCTCCGAAGACCGACATGACCAGGTCGTGGGCCTCGTTGTTCGGATCGATCGGCCCACCGACCTCGGGCACCCACAACTGGACGCCGTAGTGCTCGAACAACGGCAAGGTCAGCCCGAACTGGTTGCCGTAGAAGGCGCGATGCGGCTCTCCGATCGCCACCGCCGCAAAGCCCCGCCGCGGGTCCCGCAGAGACGCCAGCAAGCGGCTCGCTTCCGGCCGTCGCTGCCAGGGCAACGACCGGCTCTGTCCGACGTCGAAGAACCGGAACTGCGGGCCGATCACACCACCGTGTGGTGCGATCAGCGCGCGAGCCCGTTGGAGCTGCCATTGCAGCGACGATTCCGGGTCCTGATTGTCCTCGGTGGACACCCGCCCGTAGAACGCGAATTCGAATTGCGGTGTCGGGACGGTTTGCCCTCCGTGGTGGCGCCCGGCGCGCTCGCGGTCAATGGTCATGGTTCCTCCCCGGCGGTGTCGAGATTCTTGCCACGGACGCGGTGGACCGCGACCAGTAGGCGGAGCAGTGCCCGCGCGGCGACCGGCCCGAATTCCGGTGGATCTGCTGGCACTGTGACCTGAGGCGTGCCGCCTGATGGCGGGTTTTGTCCACCTGGCGAATCGTCGTGACAATTGTATTCCTGAATGGCCGGTTCCGGAAATTGTGACGATGATTGTTCCATAACTCCCCCATGTAATAGCTCGTAGTTGAAGAGGCTTGCTTTCGATTGGCATCGGGTATCTCCTCCTTGTTCTAGGTCGTCGAGTCGATCGGTGTTCGCGTCGCAGCCACGAACTCGTCCGACGTCGACACATCGGCGCCAACGGAAGTTGCTAGCCGCTCGCCGGCCGTCAAATCTGGCTCGGCAGTTCCGCGTATCGACAATGGCCGGTTCCGGCGCACGAGGTACGCCGGTTCCCCGCACCAGAAGTCGACGGTTCCGCATCCTCCAGGTCCTCGGTTCCGGATCGCAGCAGGTCGGCGACGGAACCCGGAACCGCCAAGCGCCCGAACGATGATCGGAACGCTGACGGGCGCCTCCGAACAGCGGTCAGGGCTCGTGCCCCCCTGGGCGTGGTCAGGGTGGCCGACTCGGGAGCGGAGTTGCATTCGCATCGGAAGCGGCGGCTCCGGAGGACGCAGACGTCCTCGTACGCGGCGACGGGAGTGAAGGTCTCTTCGACGCCGACGCCCTGGCGGCCGATGCGGATCGCCCGATGAACGTTGTGCCGGATCCGCACGCCGGGACACGGACGGGGGGCCAGTCATGGACACGGTGGCCCACGTACCCGAGGGACGAACTGATACCACCCAGACGTGCGCGGTCAGCTCGGATGAACGCACCCTCGCCGCGGGCAGCCGGGTGCTGTTGGTCGCCGACCCGGCCGCCGGACGGCTCGTGGTGCATCCACCGGCCGCCTTGGACGCCATGATCGGCCAGTACCACGCCGCCGTGCTGGGCGGTGAGTCGCGATGACCGCGCCGGCCCGGGCCGACCTGGACGCGGCCCTGCTCCTACTGTCCCGGCTCGGCATCACCCCGCCGACCTGGTCGGCGCGACGCCGAGCCGGCCGCCGGCACCCGCAAGGTGTACACCTCGTACTGGAACCGGATCCTCGAGCAGTGGGCTGAGCGGCGGCTGGACGAGCCGGACCCCTCCGAGACCAAACGCCTGGCCGAGCACGTCAAGTCGCACGTCGTGGCTCGCCGCAACGCGCGTGGCGGGCGCAGCGCGGCCGAGCACCTCATCGCCGCCCTGCGCTGCGTGTACAACCACGCGGTCGCCGACGGCCACCTCACCGACAACCCGGCCCGGAAGGTGGCCAAACCGCGCCGGCTGCCCAGTACCCGCCGCGCGGCCCGGACGCCCGCCTGGCGGTACTGTCCCGGTCTGCTCAGCTGGAAGGCTTCGTACATCGTCCGGGCGGCAGTCCACCAGTTGTTCCGTGACGGCTCGACGTTGCTCTGCCAGACGATCGGGCTGTTATGCGGCGCGTTGTTCCAGTACTCGTGGTCGTCGGGGATGGACGCGCTCGGCGCGGCGTGCAGGATCTCGGAGTAGCCGCCCGGGCCGCGCCAGTTGGCGGTGTAGTCGGATTCAAACTTGCCCGCGAGCCACTTGGTATCACCACGGAAATTCCGCAGCGTCGGCAAGTTGAGGTACACCTGATCCCCCACCAACAAGGTCAGGTGCGGTCGGTGAACGGCCGGCAGGTGCCCGACCAGGTCCCCGGCGAACCCGGCACGGTCCTCCCCTGGTAGAAGCAGGAGGACAACAGCACATTGAACGAGTCGGCCCCGTTCAGTGGCACCATGGCCGGCAGCGTACGGATCGTCAGTACATCGGACCACGTCGTGCCGTCGCCGCCGATTGCACCGACCTGAACCCGGTAGGTGGTGTCCGATTCGATTTCCTGCCGGAACTCGTAGACACCCGTGAAGCACCGACGGACGTCCGGCTCGACCATGTCCGGTGCGGGACGAGCCGCGGACAGCTCCCGCAGTGGCACAGGTTTCCGCTCGGCGCCGTCCACGAGCCAGCGAAGCGGCATCGCTACGCTGATGTCGAACACTCCCACCCACAGCTGCAGAACGGGTCCCGGAGCTGCTCTCGGATGGAGAACCAGGTCCATAACGCTGTCTCCTCGACCAGCCGCGACCATAAAGCAGATGGGTCGCGAAGGCAACCAATTCCAGGCGTATCTGCGACGGTAGCCGACCGTTCAGCAGATCTGGCAATCGCTAGCAATATCTGACGACGCCGGTCGCGAGCAACTCACGAATGCATTCCTTATCGGACCCGTTCGGGTGGCCGGCGAGAGTGTCGAACACCGCAGGGTTTCTTGCGCTGGGACCGCGACAATCTCCTGGCGGTCCAGCTGCCTGCCGCTTCGCATCGTTCGAAAGCCGGTCGATCCAAAGT
>Ga0070684_100005109_pt1 | contig 10028 bp, 9 predicted proteins | sample KBSC723LmetaG_FD_65653 | JGI IMG/M metagenome (GOLD analysis project Ga0070684, IMG submission 65653) | Corn rhizosphere microbial communities from Kellogg Biological Station, Michigan, USA - KBS C7.2-3L metaG | ecosystem: Host-associated > Plants > Roots > Rhizosphere ...
CTCGAGCCAGCCGGCGAACGCCGCGTGCCAGCGGGCGCGCGCCTCCTTCGAGACGCGCTCGTACGCCGCCTCCCGGATCAGCGCGTGGCGGAACCGGTACGCGTCCTGGGCCGGCAGCACCGCCTGGTCGGCGCGGAAGAGCTGCTTGCGCTGGAGCGCCCGCACCGTCGGCAGGATCTCGTCGGGGTCGGCGCCGAGCGCCCCCAGCGCCCCGAGGTGGAACACCTGCCCCTCGATCGAGGCCCGCTCGATCACCCGCCGCTCGGCCTCCGTGAGCCGGTCGAGCCGCGCGGTCAGGAGCGCCTGGATGGTGGGCGGGAGCTCGAACCGGTCGATGGCGCCCGCGACCTCGACGCCCTCGTCGCCCCGGCGCACGAGCCCGTCGTCGAGGAGCACCGCGACGAGCTCCTCGGCGAACAGGGGATTGCCCTCGGCCGCGGCCACGATCCGGTCTGCCACCTCGTCGGGCAGGTCGGCCCCGAGGAGCGCGCGCACCAGCGCGTCGCCGTCGGCCTCGGAGAGCGGCTCGAGGAGCAGCGTGTTCGCGTTCAGCTTCCCGCCCGACCAGCCCGGGCGCACGTCGAGCAGCTCCGGTCGCGCCATGCAGAGGAGCAGGACCGGGACGTCCGGGAGCCAGTCGGCGAGATCGTCGAGCACGTCGAGCAGCGGCGGCTCGGCCCAGTGGATGTCGTCGAAGGTCACGACCAGCGGCCCTCCCGCCGCCACCGCCGCGAGCAGCCGCCGCAGCGCGACCCGGGCGTCCTCGACCCGGGCGGTCGCGCCTGCCACGCCGAGCAGCGAGCCGACGCCGTCGGCCACCTCCCCGGCGATGGCCGGATCGACCAGCGCGCCGAGCTTCGCGCGCATGTCCTCGGCGGAGTCGTCCTCGGCGATTCCCGCGAGCGACTTCACCGCCTCGGCCAGCGCCCAGTAGGTCACGCCCTCGCCGTAGGAAAGGCACCGCCCGGCGCAGATCGTCGCCGCCGACTCGACGTCCTCCAGGAACTCGGCGACCAGCCGCGACTTGCCGACGCCGGCGGTGCCGAGGACGGTGACGAGCTGGCAGGAGCGCTCCTCGGCCGCCCGGTCGAAGGCGTCGTGCAGGATCCGCCGCTCGCGCGCCCGCCCGACCAGGACCGTCGCGGCCGGGCGCAGCCGGCGGGCGGGGTCGTCGTCGACCGCGACCACCCGGAACGCGGCGACGGGGTCGGCCTTCCCGCGCAGGTCGAGCGGCTCCACCGGCTCCGCGATCACGGACTCGTGCACCAGCCGGTGCGTCGGTGCGCCGATCAGGATCTCGCCCACCGGCGCCGCCTGCTGGAGCCGCGCGGCCGTGTTCATCGTGTCGCCGGTGGCGATGGTGCGGGCGGCGGGAGACGCGCCGACGACGACCTCGCCCGTGGCGATGCCGATGCGCACGCCGAGTCGCACCCCGAGGCGGGCGTGGAGGTCCTCGCCGAGCAGGCGCACGGCCTCGCGGGCTTCGACGGCCGCCCGGACGCTGCGCAGGGCGTCGTCCTCGTGCGCCGCGGGCACGCCGAAGAGCGCGACGACCGCGTCGCCGATGAACTTCTCGACGTGGCCGCCGTGGCGCTCGAGGGCGGCGGACACCGCGCCGAAGTAGCGGTTCATCACCTCCCGCACGGCCTCGGCGTCGAGCTGCTCGCCGAGCCGGGTCGATCCGGCCACGTCCGAGAAGAACACTGTCACCACCCGCCGGGAAGCGGCCAGCTCGTGCTCGTGCTGCACCGGCGCCGCGCAGGCGGGGCAGAACCGCGCCCGCGCGGGCAGTGGCTCGCCGCACCTCGTGCAGGTCGCGTCCACGCAGGCAGCATGGCCGTGGCCGCGGCCCGGTGTCAAGGACAGCCGGTCGCGACCGGCGGGCCCGCCTGCGCCAGGAACGCGGCGACGGCGGCGCGGATCTTCGCACTGGCGCTCGGGCCCTGCAGCAGGTCCCAGCCGTGCACCGTGCCGGGGATCAGGAGCGCCCGCCCGTCGCCCGCGCGGCGGACGAGCTGTGCCGCCGCGGTCTGGCCGATCAGCGGATCGGCGCGACTGCCGACGACCAGCAGCGGCGCCCGGATGCGGCCCTCGTACGGCACGGCGTAGAGCGGGGGCACGCCCTGGCCGTAGCTGCGCAGGTCGGTCTCGCCGGACGCGCTGACGACGCCCGAGACGCGCATGCAGTCGCGCCCCGCCGCGATCAGGGTCGCCGCCCCGCCGAGCGATGCGCCCATCGCCACGACGTGCTGCGCGCCCAGTGCCGACGCCTCCTGCACGGCCGCGGCGACGTCGAGATCGAGGCGGTCGCCCTGCGGACGCTCGTCGAAGAGGAGCACGCGGTAGCCCGACCTCGCCAGCTCCGCCGCGTACGGGAACCATCCGCACAGCGAGCTCGGGTACTCGTGGTCGAGAACGACCGTCGTCGTGCCGCTGCCGAGCACGTCGCCGTGAAGCGCGACGCCGTCGCCGGCGGCGAAGGCGACAGGCCGGGCCGAGCCCGTCCCGGCGACAGCGCTGCCGCACTCCTGCGCGGCCGGCTGCGGGTGCGACGGCGCCGCCGCGAACCGCTGCAGGAAGGTGAAGACCGCGGCGCCGACGGTGGCCGCGGGCGGGCCGTGCAGGAGGGCGACGCCGTGGTCGGCGCCCGGCACCTGCACGAGCTGGGTGCGCGCTGCCGGCGCGGCCCGCGCCAGCGCGGGCGTGTCGGACGCCGAGTACGGGTCCTGGCGCGCGACGGCAAAGAGCGCCGGCACGCGCAGCCGCCTGGCCGAGGGCAGGACGTCGGTGCTGCCGAGGTCCCGTTCCGGCGAGAGCGCGACGACGGCGTCGGCCAGGCCCGGGTCGTGCGCCGAGGCGATGATGGCCGCCTTGGCGCCCTCCGACGCGCCGCCGAGCACGACGCGCGTCGCGCCGGCGCTTCGCAGCCACCGAGCCGCCGCCGCGGCCTCCAACTGCGGGGGCTCGGACCGGTAGTCGAACAGGAGGACGCGCACTCCCTGCCGCGAGAGCGTCTGCGCGAAGGGCAGCCAGGCGCACAGGCCGAGGTCGCTCTCGTTCGCGAGCACGACGCCGGTCGGCCCGCGCCCGAGCACCGCTGCCGGGAACCGCTCGGCGCCGGCGCGCACCCTCACGATCGCCGTCGACGGGCCGCCCCGGACGCAGCCGTCGAGCGCCGCTGCGCCCCGGTGCGCGTGCGTGCTCAACCCCGACGACCCCGAGCACGCGGCCGCCAGCGCGACGAGCAGGAGCGCCGGACATGACCGCAGGATCGACATGCCGCCCTCATGGTGCCCGGTCCGCGCTGTTGCGCAACCCGGAACCCGCGGCGGGCTAGGCTGCCGCCGCGATGGTTGCGCAGACGATCACTCTCGGCGACACCGAGGTCAAGCGGCTCGGGATGGGGTCGAACCGGCTCGAGCACACCCCGCAGAACATGGAGTTCGTGCGCGCCGCGGTCGGGGCCGGCCTGACGCACATCGACACCGCCTACCTGTACACGTCGGGCGAAAGCGAGCAGACCGTCGGGTCGGCGCTCGACCTGCCTCGCGACGGGCTCGTCGTGGCCACCAAGGGCGGCTACCGCGAGGGCGAGGGCAGGCCCGACGTCCTCCGCGCGCAGATCGACGAGAGCCTGCGCCGCCTGCAGACGGAGGTCATCGACCTCTACTACCTGCACCGCGTCCATCCGGACACGCCGCTCGAGGATTCGATGGCCGTGATCGCCGAGGCCCGGGACGCCGGGAAGATCCGCCATGTCGGCATCTCCGAGGTCGACGTCCGCCAGATCGAGCGCGCCCGCGCCGTCGTCCCGATCGCGGCCGTCCAGAACCTCTACAACCTGGCCGAGCGCGGCCATGACGACGTCGTCGAGCACTGCACCGAGCAGGGCATCGTCTTCGTCCCGTACTTCCCGCTCCGCGGCAAGGACGCGCCGGCGGTCGCGGAGATCGCCGATAGCCATGGCAAGACCGCGAGCCAGATCGTCCTCGCCTGGCTCCTGCACCGCTCGCCGGCGGTGCTGCCAATCCCCGGCACGCTCTCGCTCGACCACCTGCGCGACAACCTGGCGACGCTCGAGATCGAGCTCTCGCAGGCCGAGGTCGACACGCTGAGCGCGCGCTGAGCGAGGCTGCCGGGAGCTAGTCGACGCCTGGGCTCATCCGGGCGGCATCGATGCCGGCTGCGAGGTCGTCGTAGACCGGGAGCGCGTCGGCCATCCGCACCAGATCGGCCAGGCGCCGGGCGGCCGACTCCGGCGGCGCGACGGCGGATACCGCCGAGCCGCCCTCGGCGCATTCGAGCAGCGCCCCGACGATCGTGCTGTCCACGAAGCTCGCGCCGGACAGGTCGACCACGATGGGCCCACCCGCGGCGCGGACGTGCCCGAGCTGCTCGCGGAGGCTCGGCTGGGTGGCGATGTCGTGTTCGCCGTGGAGCGAGAGCAGCCACACCCCGGCGCGGCTCTCGACGTCGATACGGCTGTCCGGGAGATCCGGCAGGCCGGGTTCGGTCATGGAGACCATCCGTTCCGTCCCCATCGCGAGATCCACACGCCCCCACCGGCCGAGGAACCAGGTTGGTGACGAGGACCTGGGCAGCCGGCGAGGGGAGCAGCCTAGCAGCGTGAGCCAGATCACATCTCCTGCGGAAACGGGTACGCTGGGCGGACGATGAGCGATGCCGCGATCCCCTGCAGGTTCCCCGGCTGCGAGCGGGAGGCGGTGGTGCCGGTGCTGCCGACCGGCGAGGAGGGGCTCGCGCTCTGCCCGGAACACCGAGAGCTGCTCCTGGACGATCCCGAAGAGTTCCGCAGGCTCTGGGGCGCGCTCGACCCGCGCCCGCGCCCACCGCGCCCGCCCTACCTGCAGGACCCCGCCGGCTGAGCGCCTGACCGGGTTTTCACGGCGCCCGTTCCCGGGAACGTCGGCGGTCCTGTTCCCCGGGTCAACGCTCGTCGAGTCAGGGACGGGGACGCGCCTCACCATCCGCGGACCGGTCGCCTGAATCCCGCCCGGATCGTGAAGATTGACGGTTTCTGCGATGATGTTGCCGTGGAGCACGAGCGGGAGCAGGAGCGCGAGCTGCGGCGCTGGGCCGTCGCGCTCGCCGGCGCGCGGGAGGCGGATCGCCGGGCGACGGGCAAGGCCATCCTGATGCTGCTCGAGCGGATCGAGTCGCTGCGGGCCGAGCTCGAGCGGCGGCCGCTCGAGGTGGCCGTCCCCGAGGCAGAGCCCGAGCCGGTCGCCCAGGCCGAGCCGGAGGCCGTTGCCGAGACGGATCCCGACGAGGACACCATGGTCGTCGGCCTGCGCGAGCGCCTGCGGGCGGTCACCCACCGCAGCCACGACTGAGCTGGTGGCCCCGAGCGACCCACGCGCCGCCCGGGGCCCAGTCGCGCCGAGCGCCTGCGTGGCAATTCTGTGCTCGGCTGCGCATATCGAGCGAGCCCCCTCCGGCGGGCAACCGCGGCTCCCTCGACGAAGGCCGGATTCCCACCGGTGTCCGGTTTCTAACGCGTGGTCGGAGGGCCGGTAGGGTTGGCGCCATGACCGACTCCCACCGCTTCCAGCCCAACCGCCCCGACGAGACAAGCTACGCCGGCGTCGGCGTCACCTTCGGCCGAGTGCCGCTTGCGCTCGACCCGGCCGGCCTGGCCGGCGCGGACGTCGCGATCCTGGGTGCGCCGTTCGACGAGGGAGTGTCGTACCGGCCGGGGACACGGTTCGGTCCACGCGCGATCCGGATGGGCGAGGACGTCGCGTTCCCGATCGACCGTCCGCACATGGAGCTCGGCATCGACCCGTACGCCGAGCTCGATGTGGTCGACTACGGCGACATCGAGGTGCGCCCATCCGACCTCGAGCGGTCGCACGCGCTCCTGCAGAAGGGGGTCTCCGAGATCCTGGCGGTCGATGCGATCCCGGTGGTGCTCGGCGGCGACCACTCACTGTCGATGCCGGTGCTGGCCGCCCTGGCCGAGCGCTTCGGGCCGGAGGGCTTCTCGGTCATCCACTTCGACACGCATGCCGACACGGGCGACTACGAGGGCGAGGCGCCGCACGGCACGCCGTTCCACCACGCCGTCCGCGACGGCCATCTCGACGGTCACAACATCGTGCAGGTCGGGCTGCGCGGCGCGTGGCCGTTCCCCGCGGACTTCGAGTGGATGCGAAGCGTCGGCTTCCGCTGGCACACGATGGGCGAGATCGTCGAGCGCGGCATCGCCGCCGTCACCAGGGACGCGATCGCCCACGCCCGTTCGCGAGCGCCGCGCACCTACCTCACGGTCGACATCGACGTGCTCGACCCGGCCTTCGCGCCCGGCACCGGCACTGCCGAGCCGGGCGGCCTCATGACCCGCGAGCTGCTCTGGGCGGTGCGCACCGTGTCCTCGCAGGTCGACCTGTGCGCGATGGACATGGTCGAGGTGTCGCCGCCCTACGACCCGACGGGCATCACCGCCATGGCCGGTCACAGAGTCGTGCTCGAGACGCTGTCGGGCATCGCGCTACGCAGGAGCGGCCGCGAGGCCAGGCCGGAGCGGCCCTGATTCGCTAAGGTGGACGGATGGGTGGGTACGCCGAGACGTACCACCGGTGGCAGCGCGATCCGGAGGCGTTCTGGCTCGAGCTCGCGACCGCCGTCGAGTGGGAGCGCGAGCCGGGCGCGGCGCTGGACGCAAGCGGCGCGCCGCTCTACCGCTGGTTCCCGGACGGCCGCCTCAACGTGTGCTTCAACACGCTCGACCGCCACGTCCGCGACGGGCGCGGCGAGCAGGCCGCGCTGATCTATGACAGCCCGGTCACCGGACAGGTGCGCCGGTACACCTACCGCGAGCTTCGGGACGAGACCGCGCGGGTGGCGGGAGCGTTCGCGCGGCTCGGTGTCGAGCGCGGAGACCGGGTGGTCATCTACATGCCGATGGTGCCCGAGGCGGTCATGGCGATGCTGGCCTGCGCGCGGCTCGGCGCCGTGCACTCGGTGGTCTTCGGCGGGTTCGCCGCCAACGAGCTCGCGTCGCGCATCGAGGACTGCCGGCCGAAGCTGATCGTCGCGGCGTCCTGCGGGATCGAGCCCACGCGGATCGTCGAGTACGGGCCGCTCCTGAACCACGCCCTGGAGATCGCCGGCGACGAGGCAGCCCGCTGCGTCATCCTGCAGCGCCCCCAGCACGAGGCCGAGCTCGTCGAGGGCCGCGACATCTCCTGGGAGCAGGCGCTCGACGGGGCAGAGCCGGCCGGATGTGTCCCGGTCGCCGCGACCGATCCGCTGTACATCCTCTACACGTCGGGAACCACCGGCGTCCCGAAGGGCATCGTCCGCGACACGGGCGGATACGCCGTGGCGCTCGAGTGGTCGATGTCGGCGGTCTACGGCGCCGCACCCGGCGACGTCTACTGGGCGGCGTCGGACATCGGCTGGGTGGTCGGCCACTCCTACATCGTCTACGGGCCGCTCCTGCACGGCTGCACGACCGTCCTCTACGAGGGCAAGCCCGTCGGCACGCCCGACGCGGGCGCGTTCTGGCGCGTGTGCGCGGACTACGGCGTCGACGTGCTGTTCACCGCCCCGACGGCGATCAGGGCGATCAAGCGCGACGACCCGCGCGGCGACCATGTGCGCAATCACGACCTCTCGCGTCTGCGCACCCTGTTCCTGGCCGGCGAGCGCTGCGATCCCGACACGCTGGCATGGGCCGAGGGGTGCCTGGGCCGGCCGGTGATCGACCACTGGTGGCAGACCGAGACCGGCTGGGCGATCGCGGCCAACTGCATCGGCCTCGAGCGCCTGCCGGTGCGTCCCGGCTCGTCGGCGAAGGCGGTTCCGGGCTACGACCTGCGGGTGCTCGACGAGCAGGGCGAGGAGGCCCCTGCGGGCGACATCGGATCGCTGTGCGTCAAGCTGCCCCTGCCGCCCGGCTGCAGCCCGACGCTCTGGGGCAGCGACCGGCGCTGGATCGACGCGTACCTGTCGCAGTACGAGGGCTACTACCTGACCGCCGATGCGGGCTACATCGACGACGACGGCTACGTCTTCGTCATGAGCCGCACCGACGACGTCATCAACACCGCCGGTCACCGGCTCTCGACCGGCGCGATCGAGGAGGTGCTGGCGGCGCACCCCGATGTCGCCGAGTGCGCCGTCGTCGGGATCGCGGATGAGCTGAAGGGCCAGGTGCCGATCGGCCTCGCCGTGCTCAAGGCGGGCGTCGAGCGGGACCATGCGGAGATCGCGGCGGAGCTCATCGCCCGCGTCCGCAGCGAGATCGGCCCCGTCGCGTCCTTCAAGCTCGTCCGCATCGTGGCCGCGCTGCCGAAGACGCGCTCCGGCAAGATCCTGCGCGGCACGATCCGCAAGATGGCCGACGGCGAGGAGTGGCGCATGCCCGCCACCATCGAGGACGCGACGGTGCTCGACGACCTCGGCAAGGTGCTGGCCGAGCTGGGTCGCGCGCCGTCGGCTGCCGGCTAGCCAGGCGGCCCGGTCGCCGCCGCGGCGTGGCACTCGGCGTCGATGCAGAGCCGGGTTCGGTCGCGGTCGAAGCACATGAGCCCGACGTACGTGCGGCCGTCGTCGCCGAGCACGACCACCCGTCGCCCGGAGTCCTCGCCCAGCCTCGAGACGACGTCTGCCAGGCGGTCGGAGGCGGCCACGATCGGCGGCTGGGCGGTCGCATGCGCGGCGATGGCCGCCCCGTCGTCGGCGCCCTCCAGGTCGTCGTGCCCGACCGCTCCGGCGTACGCCCCGTCGTGGAGCAGCGGGATCAGCCGCACGGAGCCGGACGCGAAGATCGCCCGCCCGTCGGCGACGGTCGCGTCGGCCGGAAGCTCCTTGCCGCGCACGGTAACGACCTCGCCCGCGGTGCGGTCGAGGAGGTCGGCGACGGTGATGTTTACGGTGCTGCTCACCGGTATCTGCGCCGGCGCCGGGGGCGGCGCTAGCTGACCCGGAGTGTACTGGCGGGCGAGAAGCCGGACGACTTCTTGAGCGCCTTGTCGCGCAGCCGCGCGCGCAGCTGATAGGTGCCCGCGCGCGCAGGTGTGAACGTCACGAACGTCGTCGTGACATCCGTCTTGAGCCACGCCCACTTGCTCGCGCCGGGCCGCAGCACCTCGATCTCGGCGACCCAGCCGCGCCTGCCACAGTCCCGAAGACGGCGCACGTCACCGCGCAGACGGAGTCGCGGCGACCGCCGCCGGAACGGCGACGAGCCCGAGCGCGATGGCGGCCGCGAGTCGCAGGCCGCGCGTGCGGGTGAGAAACATCCGTCTCACCGTAGGCGGCGATCCGGAGATTTGTCCAGAGGCACGCGAAAGACCCCCGCCCGGAGGCGAGGGCCGTTCCCGTGGGACGCGTTACTCGACGATGCGCGAGGAGCCGCCGGCCAGGTCCGACGCGATCCGCTGGAAGATGCCGGTCAGCGAGGTCGGGTTGGGGACGTCGTAGAAGTAGGACGGGTCGGTCGCCATGTTCTCGATGGCCTGTTCGGCGCCGGGATCTGGGTTCTCCAGGTACTTGCTGAAGTCGGCCGACGTGAGCGTGTTGCCGCCGATCGTCGCGCCGGGGGAGGCGTAACAGTCGTCGCCGTTCGCCGTGTAGGCGATCGAGTACACGAGCACCCCGGCCGCCTTGGCGACGCCGGCGCTGGTCGCGCCCTGGCCGCACGGGTGCGTCAGGTAGTTCGACGACCCCGGCAGGAAGTTCGGGCCGACGTTCGCCGCGCCGTCCGACAGGATGATGATGGCCTTCTGCGCGTCCGGGCGGCCGTCGGCTTGCAGCTCCTGATAGGCCGCATCCATCGCCTCTGCGTAGGCCGTGTTCCCGCCGGGCTGGACGCAGTTGACCGTCGAGATGAGCGGTGACGAGCTGACCAGGTTGCCGGTGGTCGTGGCGTACGCGTTCGACAGCGGCACGACGGTGTACGCGGCGCCGGCCAGGTTGTAGGTGCCGCCCCTGTTGCTGCTGGTGAAGTACGAGGACACGTTCGTGCACGCCGCGCCCGCCGAGGGCGCCGGCGGGAGCAC
>Ga0070684_100005110_pt1 | contig 10028 bp, 10 predicted proteins | sample KBSC723LmetaG_FD_65653 | JGI IMG/M metagenome (GOLD analysis project Ga0070684, IMG submission 65653) | Corn rhizosphere microbial communities from Kellogg Biological Station, Michigan, USA - KBS C7.2-3L metaG | ecosystem: Host-associated > Plants > Roots > Rhizosphere ...
GACTGGGGAGGAAGTTCAGAATGACCCGGCACACGCTGTCCGTGCTCGTGGAGAACAAGCCGGGCGTCCTGGTCAGGATCGCGGGGCTGTTCGCGCGGCGCGGCTTCAACATCGACTCCCTCGCCGTCGGGCCCACCGAGCACGAGGAGATCTCCCGCATCACGATCGTGGTCAACTGCGACGAGCACCCGCTCGAGCAGGTCACCAAGCAGCTGAACAAGCTGATCAACGTGCTGAAGATCGTCGAGCTCGAGCCGGGCGCGACGGTGCAGCGCGAGCTGATCCTGATCAAGGTCAGGGCCGACGCGGAGAGCCGCTCGCGGGTGCTCGAGGCCGTCGGCCTGTTCCGGGCCAAGGTGGTGGACGTCGCGCTCGACGTGATCACCGTGGAGGCCACCGGGAACCACGAGAAGCTCGACGCGCTGATCAAGGTGCTCGAGCCGTTCGGTATCAAGGAGCTGGTGCAGTCCGGGATGGTGGCCATCGGCCGCGGCGGCCGCTCCATCACCGACCGCGCGCTGCGGCCGGTCGAGCGCAGCGCATAGATTTTCGTTCCGACGACAACACAGAAGAAGGGCCCGTTTCAGTGGCAGAGATTTTCTACGACGACAGCGCCGACCTGTCCGTGATCCAGCGCAGGCACGTGGCCGTCCTCGGGTACGGCAGCCAGGGGCACGCGCACGCGCTCTCGCTCCGCGACTCCGGCGTGGACGTGCGCGTCGGGCTGCCCGAGGGATCCAAGAGCCGCGAGAAGGCCGCCAACGACGGCCTGCGCGTGGTCACGCCCGGCGAGGCGTGCGAGGAAGCGGACCTGATCATGGTCCTGATCCCGGACCACCTGCAGCGCCAGCTGTACGCGGAGGCGATCGCCCCGTCGCTGGTGGAGGGCGACGCGCTGTTCTTCGCGCACGGCCTGAACATCCGGTACGACCTGATCAGCCCGCCGGACGACGTGGACGTGTGCATGGTCGCGCCCAAGGCCCCGGGCCACCTGGTCCGGCGCCAGTTCGCGCAGGGCCGCGGCGTGCCCGTGCTGGTCTGCGTCGAGCAGGACGCGACCGGCAACGCGTGGCCGCTCACCCTGGCCTACGCCAAGGCCATCGGCGGCACCCGGGCGGGCGCGCTGAAGAGCACGTTCACCGAGGAGACCGAGACCGACCTGTTCGGCGAGCAGACGGTGCTCTGCGGCGGCGTGGCCGAACTGATCAAGGCCGGCTTCGCGACCCTGGTCGAGGCGGGCTACCAGCCCGAGTCGGCCTACTTCGAGTGCCTGCACGAGATGAAGCTGATCGTGGACCTGATGTACGAGGGCGGCATCTCCAAGATGTACTGGTCGGTGTCTGACACCGCCGAGTACGGCGGCTACACCCGCGGCCCGCGGCTGATCAACGAGCACACCCGCGAGGAGATGCGCCGCATCCTGGGCGAGATCCAGGACGGCTCGTTCGCCCGGGAGCTGGTCGAGGAGTTCGACGCGGGCAAGCCGAACTTCCTCAAGCGCCGCGAGGAAGAGCACAACGAGCAGATCGAGCAGGTCGGCGCCCGGCTGCGGCCGCTGATGTCCTGGCTCGACGAGGACGAGTAGCAGCAGGTTTAGTCGCCCCGGACGGGGTAGCGGGTCCCGATGGCAGTGAACAGCACGCAAACCAGGACCCGAAGCAACGCCCGCGCGGGCAGGAGCCCGAAGACGCCGGTTACCCCGGCGGCCTCCGCCCGCCGCACCCGTCCGGGGCGGGTCTCTCCCGCCCCGCTGCGCTCGGTGCCCATCGCCGGCAGTAAGCCGAAGCCGTCGGCTTCGGCGGCCGAGGTGGTCCAGGCCTACCTCAAGGTCCAGGTCGCGACGCTGCGCTCGCTCGAGTCCAAGGTGCGCGCCGACGAGTTCGACTCCGTCCACCAGATGCGGGTGGCCACCCGCAGGCTGCGCGCGACCCTCCGGTCGTTCGGCACGGTCATCCCGCGTCCGGCGACCGAAAAGGTGGCCGGGGAGCTCAAGTGGCTCGGCGGCCTGCTCGGTGAGGCCCGCGACGGCGAGGTGCTGCCCCAGCACCTGCTGGCCAGCCTGGAGACGGTTCCGGTGGAGCAGCTCATCGGCCCGGTCCAGGCCCGGGTCCAGGGCCACTTCGCCCCCCTGCGGGCCTCCGCCCGCGAGCGGGTCATCGAGGCCTTCGGCTCGGTGCGCTACGCCAAGCTGCTGGCCAACCTGGACCAGCTGGCCCACGACCCGCCGCGGGGCCCGCAGGCCGGGGCCCCGGCCCGCGACGTCCTCCCGGCCGCCGTGCACAAGGCGTACCGGCAGGCGAAAAGGCGGATGCGCCGGGCCAGGCAGGTGCCGCGCGGCCAGGCCAGGGACGTCGCCCTGCACGAGGCCCGCAAGTCGGCCCGGCGGGCCCGCTACGCGGCCGAGGCCGCCCGCCCGGCGTCCGGCAAGCCCGCCCGCACGTTCGCCCGGCAGATGAAGAAGGTCCAGTCGGTCGTCGGCGACCACCAGGACACCGTGATCGCCCGCCAGGCAGCCCGCGACCTCGGCATCGGTGCGCACCTGGCCGGCGAGAACGCCTTCACCTACGGCCTGCTCTACGAGCGCGAGCACGACCAGGCCGAACGCCTCCAGGCCCGCGTCCGCACCGTCTGGAAGAAGGCCTCCCGCCCCCGCTACCGCACGTGGATGCGCTAACCCCGGACGCCCTGTCGGCCGCCTGCTGGACGCACTGAAACCGGGAATCCACTGCGCTAGAACGCACTGGATCCGGGGCTTCATGGCGTTCCAGTTGGTCCGGCGCACCGCAGACCGGATCCACTAGGACTTAAAAATAGTGTCTCACATACCGAGACAGACGTCTTGAGGGACGTCCGTCCCGTTCCGCGCTGCGGTAACGTAGCAGGCACTATGCGGCACCTCGTACTCATCGCCTGCCGCAGCGGAGCCTGATCGAAGGCAGGCCGGCAACCCGCTGCGGGGGTTTGCTGCTGGCCGTAAGTCCGATCCGGATCTCGATCAGGAGCACTTCTGTGTACGACATGTATCCCTGGGACTCTGACAGCCAGGGGGACTACCCGCCCGAGCCCCTCCGGTCCTGGCGGAACCCGAACCCCCGTGAGACCTCCCCCGTGACCTCCCCAGCCCAGGCCGTCCAGACGGCCCTGGACCGCCGGGATAACGGCGGCGACGCGGCCGGCACGCACGCGGCCAGCACGCACGCGGCCAGCACGCACGCAGCCGGAACGCGCGCGACTCCGCCCACGACCAGCCTGACCCGCCAGTAAGGTTCAGGCATGAGTTCACGAACCATCAGGCTGGCCGTTGTCGGCGGCGACGGCATCGGCCCCGAGGTGACCGCCGAGGCGCTCAAGGTGCTCGGCGCCGCCACCCCCGGGCTCAGCATCGACGAGACCAGTTACGACCTCGGCGCGCGGCGCTGGCACCGCACCGGGGAGACGCTTCCCGACGCGGTGCTCGAGGAGATCAGGGGGCACGACGCGATCCTGCTCGGCGCGGTCGGCGACCCGGGCGTGCCCAGCGGCGTGCTCGAGCGCGGCCTGCTGCTCAGGCTCCGCTTCGAGCTCGACCACTACGTCAACCTGCGCCCGGTCCGGCTCTACCCCGGCGTCGCGACCCCGCTAGCCGCCGCCCGGCCCGAGACGCTGGACATGGTCGTCGTCCGCGAGGGCACCGAGGGCCCGTACACCGGGGCGGGCGGTGTCATGCGCAAGGGCACGCCAGCCGAGATCGCCACCCAGGAGAGCATCAACACGGCGTTCGGGGTGGAGCGGGTCGCCCGCTACGCCTTCACCAAGGCCCTGACCAGGCCGCGGCACAAGCTCACGCTCGTGCACAAGACGAACGTGCTCACCTACGCCGGTGACCTGTGGCAGCGGACCGTGGACGCGCTGGCCAAGGAGTTCGCCGAGGTGTCGGTGGACTACTGCCACGTGGACGCCGCGTCGATGTTCTTCGTCTCCCAGCCCGAACGCTTCGACGTCATCGTCACCGATAACCTCTTCGGCGACATCCTCACCGACCTGGGGGCCGCGGTGGCCGGCGGGATCGGGCTCGCCGCGAGCGGCAACATCAACCCGGAGGGGACCGCGCCCAGCATGTTCGAGCCGGTCCACGGCAGCGCGCCGGACATCGCCGGCCAGGGCAAGGCCGACCCGACCGCGGCCATCTTGTCCGCCGCCATGCTCTGCGAGCACCTGGGCCTGTCCGCCGAAGCCGCCCGGATCGAGCAGGCCGTCGCCGAGGATCTGGTCGAGCGCCAGGGCGCCTGGGCGGCGCGCACCACCGTCGAGGTCGGCGACGACATCGCCGAGCGAGTAGCCGGCTAACCGGCCGGCCCATGCCACGCGCCTGCCGGGCCAGACCGGCAGGCGATCCCGCCCGGCGGGCCCGGCAGCGCACCCACCGAAAGGTGAGACCCTAGTGACAATGTCTGCCCGCGCGGGCGAGAAGGAAGTTCCCTGTCATGATTGATTTCGATATCCGCCCGGCTAGCCACCCGGTGCCCGACGCCGAGCGCGAGAAGCTCCTCGAGGCACCCGGCTTCGGCCAGCTGTTCACCGACCACATGATCACGCTGCGCTGGTCCGCGGACAGCGGCTGGCATGACGGCCGCCTGGAACCCTACGGGCCGTTCACCCTGGACCCGGCCACCTCGGTGCTCCACTACTCGCAGGAGTTCTTCGAGGGCCTGAAGGCCTACCGCCAGGACAACGGCTCGATCACCATGTTCCGGCCGGACGCCAACGCGGCCAGGTTCAACAGCACCGCGCGCCGGATGGCCATGCCGGAACTGCCGCCGGAGACCTTCATCCGGGCGCTCGAGCTGCTCGTCGCCCAGGACCGCGAATGGGTCCCGGGCGGCGAGGGGAACAGCCTCTACCTGCGGCCGTTCATGATCGCGACCCAGCGGGGGCTCGGCGTCAACCACCCGTCGAGCGAGTACCTGTTCTGCGTCATCGCCTCGCCGGCCGCGTCCTACTTCGCCAGCGGGGTCAAGCCGGTCACGGTCTGGCTGTCGCAGGAGTACACCCGGGCGGCGCCGGGCGGCACCGGCGGGGTCAAGACGGGCGGCAACTACGCGGCCGCCTTCGTGGCCCAGCAGCAGGCCGTGGACCAGGGCTGTGACCAGGTGGTCTGGCTGGACGCCGCGGACCACCGCTGGGTCGAGGAGATGGGCGGGATGAACCTGTTCTTCGTCCGCGGCGGCGACACCGGCAACCCCTGGATCGCGACGCCCCCGCTGACCGGCACCCTGCTGCCCGGGATCACCCGCGACTCGCTGCTCAAGCTGGCGCCGCAGCTCGGCGTCAAGGCGGTCGAAGAGCCGATCACCACCGACCAGTGGCAGGCGGAATGCGCGGCCGGCGAGCTGACCGAGGTGTTCGCCTGCGGCACCGCGGCGGTCATCACCCCGGTCGGCCGGGTCAAGAGCGAAACCGCGGCGTGGACGGTCGCGGACGGCGAGCCCGGCCCGGTGACCATGCGCCTGCGCGAGGAGCTAGTCGCCATCCAGTACGGCCACAAGCCGGACCCGTTCGGCTGGATCCATAAGGTCTGCTAGCGCGAGACCCGCGCTCACTCGCCCGCGGCGCGCCGGCTCTGCCGGCGGCGGTACTCATGTCCGGGCCCGGACCGGCAGCGGCAGGTCAGCATGGTGCGGATGGAGGCCGGGACCTCCTCGAGCGAGCTGACCGGGCCGTCCGGGAACGACAGCCGGACGGCCACGGTGCCGTCCGGGGTGAGCACGAGCAGTTCAAGGCCGTGCCGGTCCAGGCCGCGGGGGATGACCCAGTCGGCCTCGACCAGGCCGTGCGCGCGGACGCAGCCGGCCAGCTCGGCCATGTGCCCGTTTTCCAGGTGCTCCAGGATGCCGGGGGCCACCCGCCACAGCGGGTCGGGCGCGGCGGCGTGAAACGCCTCGACCGGGACCTCGGCGGGCACGGCGCCGCCGAACTCGACCGACCGCAGCGCCACCGCGCAGGCGGTGATCCTGGCCGCCGTGTCCCGGGCCACGGCCCGCGCCGTCCCGGTGAGCCGCAGCGAGGAGAAGGGGACGGCGGCCGGCACCGACACGGTCACCGCGTCCGGGCAGGTGGTGAGGCGCTGCTCGAGCATCGACCCGGTGGCGGCCAGCAGCAGCGGGCTGCCGTCCGGGCGGGTCCGGACCGGAACCCGGCCGGCGACATCCTGGCGGGCGTTCGCCGGGCCGGCTTCGCTGACGGTGGCGGCCGCGGCCCGGGCCAGCGCGGTGCGGGCCAGTTCGGCCAGGGACGGCCCGGGGAGGATCTCGTAGCTCATGATCATCATTAGATTAGGTAAGGCTAACCTAAGTCAATGGCCAGCAGGCTGGCTTTCGGGGCCGGATCCGGCTCGCGTCTCGGATGGTGAGATAGATAACCCAACTACCGAACGGGTGTGGCAGACTGTCACCGTGACGTCAGGCCGCATCATTATCGGCTGGCGCGCCGGCACCTAGGGCAGCAGCCCTAGCGCCGGGACAAGGTCCCGGACGTCGGCGCGCAGACCTCTCGCGTACTCGCGAGGGGTCTTTTTGTTTGCGCGGCCCACAACCAATCCCAGGAGACAATCCGATGCTCGACGACACCTTTCACGTCTACGACACGACCTTGCGCGACGGCGCCCAGCAGGAGGGCCTGAACCTCAGCGTCGCCGACAAGCTCGTCATCGCGCGGCAGCTGGACGAGCTCGGTGTCGGCTTCATCGAGGGCGGCTGGCCCGGCGCGATCCCGAAGGACACCGAGTTCTTCCGCCGCGCCGCCACCGAACTGGACCTCAAGCACGCGCAGCTCGCCGCGTTCGGCGCGACCCGCCGGCCCGGCGTGAAGGCGGCCGACGACACCCAAGTCGCCGCGCTGCGCGAATCGGGCGCGCCGGTCGTGACCCTTGTCGCCAAGAGTCACGACCGGCACGTCCTTCTCGCCCTGCGGACCACGCTGGAGGAGAACCTCGCGATGATCGCGGACACGGTCTCCCACCTGCGCGAGAACGGGCAGCGGGTCTTTCTCGACGCCGAGCACTTCTTCGACGGCTACCGGTCCAACCCGGACTACGCCCTGGAAGTGGTCAGCACGGCCATGCGGGCCGGCGCCGACCTGGTCGCGTTGTGCGACACCAACGGCGGCATGATGCCGAACGAGCTCGGCGACGTCGTCACCGCCGTCCGCGGCCGCACGCAGGCCCGGCTGGGCATCCACTGCCACGACGACACCGCCTGCGGCGTGGCCAACACCCTGGTCGCGGTCGACGCCGGCGTCACGCACGTGCAGGGCACCGCGAACGGGTACGGCGAGCGGGCCGGCAACGCCAACCTGTTCAGCGTGGTGGCCGGCCTGCAGCTGAAGAAGGGCCGCCAGGTCGTCCCGGACGCCGGGCTGGTGGAGATGGCCAGGATCGCGCACCAGATCAGCGAGGTCACCAACGTCGCCCCGGACACTCACCAGCCCTACGTCGGCCTGTCCGCCTTCGCCCACAAGGCCGGCCTGCACGCGAGCGCGATCAAGGTCGACCCGATGCTGTACCAGCACATCGACCCCGCGCTGGTCGGCAACGACATGCGGATGCTGGTCTCGGACATGGCGGGCCGCGCGTCGGTGGAGCTGAAGGGCCGCGAGCTCGGCTACGACCTGTCCGGCGACAAGGACACCATCGGCCGGGTCACCGAGCGGGTCAAGGACATGGAGGCGCGCGGCTACACGTTCGAGGCCGCCGACGCCAGCTTCGAGCTGCTGCTCCGCGACGAGCTCGGCCAGCGGCACGAGTACTTCGCGGTGGAGTCCTGGCGGGTCATCGTGGAGCGCCACCCGGACGGCCGGATGACCAGCGAGGCGACGGTGCGCCTGGAAGCCAAGGGCGAGCGCCTGGTCGCGGTGGGCGAGGGCAACGGCCCGGTGAACGCGCTGGACAAGGCGCTGCGCGCCGCGCTCGAGCAGATCTACCCCGAACTGGCCGCGCTCGAGCTCACCGACTACAAGGTGCGGATCCTGGCCGGCACGCACGGCACCGGCGCAGTGACCCGGGTGCTCATCGAGTCCGACGACGGCACCGGCGACAGCTGGAGCACGGTCGGCGTGGACGAGAACATCATCGCCGCCTCCTGGCACGCCCTCGAGGAGGCCGTCACCTACTGCCTCCTCCGCTCCGGCCGCGAGCCCAGCTAGCCCGCCGCCCCCGTCCCCCTCCCCACGCCATGAAACCCGGGATCCAGGGCGTTCGAACGCCCTGGATCCCGGGTTTCATGCTGTTCTGCCGCGGCCCCTACGCGGCCGGCACCTTGTCCAGGAAGCCGTAGACGCTGCGGATCTGGCCGCCCCCGTTGAGCACCGCGACGTCGAACCCGATCACGATCGGCTCGGCCGCGCCCTCGGGCCCGAGGTGCCAGGTGAACCGCGCCTGCTCGTGGTGCGCGTCGACGGGTCCGCCGAGCGTGAACACGAAGTCAGGGAACTGCTGCTGGACCGCGCCGATGAGCCCGTCGATCTCGGCTGGCCCGTTCGCGTCACCCAGCGGATCGGTGTAGCTGCCGTCCTCGGCCCACAGCTCGTCGACGAGCTTGCGTCGCCGCGAAGCGTCCTTCTCGTTCCACGCGGCGAGGTAGCGCTCGACCATCTCCTGCATCGGATTTCCCTCCGTAGATAACTACCGACGGCCTCGATCCTGCCGACTGGAGGGAAGCGTCGCAATTACCTCCGAGGTAATGTGAACACGGACGAAACCCGGCTAGGCTCACCAGATGCACGCCGGAGACCTGATCCGCGAGTGGCGGCAGCGCCGCCGGCTCAGCCAGCTCGACCTCGCCATCGCGGCGAACGTCTCGTCCCGGCACCTGAGCTTCGTCGAGACCGGCCGGTCCCGGCCGACGAGCGAGATGATCCTGCACCTGGCCGAGCACCTGGACGTGCCGCTGCGCGACCGCAACGCGCTGCTGCTGGCCGGCGGCTTCGCGCCCGCCTACCCCGAACGCGGCCTGGCCGAGCCCGAGCTCCACGCCGTCAAGAACGCCCTGAAGCGCGTCCTGGACGGCCACGAGCCCTACCCGGCCGCGGTGGTGAACCGCTGGTGGGAGCTGGTCGACGCGAACGCCGGCATCGCGCTGTTCACCGGCGACGTCCGCCCGGAGCTGCTCGAGCCGCCGGTCAACGTGCTGCGGCTGAGCCTGCACCCGGACGGGATGGCGCCGCGGATCGCGAACCTCCCCGAGTGGCGCGCCCACCTGCTGGCCCGCCTGCACCGCCAGGCCGAAGCCACCGGTGACCCCCGCCTGTTCAGCCTGTATTCCGAGCTCGAGGCCTACCCCGGCGGTCAGGGGGACCAAGGGGCCCAGCCGCCCCTGCCCACCGACGTGGTGGTCCCGCTCCGCTACCGCACGGCCCAGGCCGAGCTCTCCTTCCTCAGCATCACCGCCGTGATCGGCACCCCGATGGACGTCACCGTCGAGGAGCTGGCCATCGAATCGTTTTATCCGGCCGATCCCCAGACCGCGAAGGCCCTCGCGTGACACACGGCCGGCTGAGCCCGCGCGCGCTGAACCGCGCCGCGCTGCACCGCCAGCTGCTGCTCGACCGGGCCCCGCTGACCGCCCTGCAGGCGGTCGGGCACCTGGCCGGCCTGCAGGCGCAGGCCCCGCTGGCCCCGTACGTCGGGCTGTGGACGAGGCTGGCCGGCTTCCGTCATGAGGAGCTGAAGGAGCTTATTACCGAACGGGCCGTGCTTCGCGCTCACCTGATGCGCAACACGGTCCACCTGGTGGACGCCGGGGACTACCTCCGGTTCCGCCCGCTGTACCAGCCTGTGCTGGCCCGGCACCTGGCCGGGAACTTCGGGAAGAACCTGATCGGCGTCGACCTGGCCGAGCTCGCCGCCGTGGCGGCGGACCTGCTCGGCCAGACCCCGCTGACCCGGGTCGAGCTCGGCGCCCAGCTGGCCCCGCACTGGCCGGACCACGATCCCGCCTCGCTCGCCTACGCGGCCAGCCACCTGCTGCCGCTGGTCCAGGTGCCGCCCCGCGGCC
>Ga0070684_100005112_pt1 | contig 10021 bp, 5 predicted proteins | sample KBSC723LmetaG_FD_65653 | JGI IMG/M metagenome (GOLD analysis project Ga0070684, IMG submission 65653) | Corn rhizosphere microbial communities from Kellogg Biological Station, Michigan, USA - KBS C7.2-3L metaG | ecosystem: Host-associated > Plants > Roots > Rhizosphere ...
GCTTGCTACTCTGGCAACGAATGCCGATTGTAGGAACGGGAGTCGACCTGTGCGAGGTGGACCGGATCAAGAAGGCCCTCACATCGCCGCATGGAGCGCGCCTTTTGGAGCGCGTCTTCACACCGCGGGAAATCGCGTATGCGCAGCGGAAAGCGAATCCCTATGAACGTTATGCCGCGCGATTCGCCGCCAAGGAAGCCGGGATGAAGGCGCTGGGAACGGGCTGGCGTGGCGGGCTTGGCTGGCAGGATCTGGAAGTGATCAATCTGCCCTCCGGCCGTCCGACGCTCCAACTGCATCGCAGGGCCGCGGAGATTGCGGAAAAGCTGGGTGCCGTAAACATCGCGCTTTCGATCACACACACGTCCGTTCAGGCGCTGGCCATGGTGATTATCGAAGGGAAATAACTACCTTCGCGCCACAACGACGGACTTCCAGCTCATGTTTCCGGCCGTGTCCGTGCTGCGGATGATTACGGTATTCGATCCAACCAGAAGCGGTATGACGGCGCTCCAGGACGTAGTCCCGCTGGCCGTGCCGGAAGATCCGGTATTGGTGGACCAAGTCACGCTGGCGATTCCCGAACGGTCTGAAGCGGTTCCCGTGAACCTCAACGATGTAAGGGTGGTCGCAAAGGACGTGGTCGACGGGTAGGCGATGGTCAGCGTGGGTCCTGTCGTGTCCGTCCCGGGCGGCGGCGGGGTTACGATGACCTGGCGCGTGACGATTACGGTGCGGGAGGCGCTTCCGCCGCTCGAGTCGGTGGCAGCCATGGTGATCGTGTTCACTCCTATAGCTAACGGGATGTTTGCGGCTAGCCAGTTCGTCCCGGTGACGACAGCCGGTCCGAATGCGCCTGTGCTCAGCCACCACGTGACGGTCGCTCCTCCGCTGCCGCCGGTGACAGTTCCGGAGAGCGAGATGGACGTGGCGGTGGTGGTCGGCGGAGGAGCGGTCACCGTAAGCGCCAGCGGCGATACGACGATGCTCTGGCGGGTCACAGTGACGGAATGGGAGACGCTTCCGCTGGTGTCCGAAGCCGTCACTGTGATGGTGTTCAACCCGAGGGCCAGCGTTATATTCGCAACGGTCCAAGTTGAGCCGGTGACAACTGCCGCCCCATACAGACCTGTACTCGAAGACCAAGTCACATGGGCTCCGCCGCTTCCGCCTGTCACGGTTCCAGACAGCGGAATCGAAGTGGCGGTGGTCACAGACGGTGGAGTGTTCACGGTCAGCGCCAGCGTCGTAGGCGGCACGACAGCGCCCTTGGCCGCGTAGAGCAATAGAATGGCGGCTTTATCGCTGGGTTGGAGTCCAGTCCAGATCCTGTAGTAGGGATACATTACAGCACTGGGATCATCGGAATGCGCCAATCCGAGCGAGTGCCCTAGTTCATGCAAAGCAATGCTGAATACGTCGAAATCAGAGCCAATACGCCAGGTTTCCGCGTCGTCGAAGTGCGTATCTCCGGCCAGCGGCTCAGGAGATATCGGCGGAGGCGCAAATGTGTGCGCCAGGATGCCGCCGGGGCCGTCGAAGGGAAATCCATCCCCGTGTTCCCCTTTGGCGAAGAGGAGATTCACCGTCTGGTTGGCCGTGGCGCTTGCGCCAGGAAGCCAGGTAATCTGGGCCACCGCAGCCCAGGTCATCATGGCGCGGACGATTTCAGCCTGGGTGGCGGCTACGGGTAGCTGATCGGTCAGATGACTGAAAAAGTAGGAGAGAATTACGGCGTTCATGCCAGGACCATCCCAACCTTCGCCGGTGTTGAGAATATTTTGGTTGAGAGTATCCGCCAAGGCGAACACCTGGATTCCCTGGATTAGATCGGACGACGCCGGAAAGATGAACTCGACCTCGTCCTGAACCGCCAGGCTGGCGAGCGCCTCCGCTTCCCGAGTCAGGTCCGGAACGTGCACCATCAAATGCCGGCTCAGTAAGTCAGGGTTTTCCATCAACTCGATCCCCGGCAGGCCCAGGATGATGCGCCGGGCAGTGGCCGGATCCACATCGGAATGGAACTCGACCACATAATATCCTCGGATCACCGACGGATCGCCATTCGCGATCAGTGGGCTGATCTTTTGCTGCGGAGTGAGTGCCCCCGCGTAGTGCAAGCCCACGGTGGTCAGGTCTGCGTATACCGGGATGTTGACCAGCACGCCGTTATCTGGAACGTACTGGAGCAAATTGGCGCCGCGTGCGGTGAGCGCCAGCAAGGTATCGCCCGTGGGAAACGTGGGGAACTGAACGATGATGTGGATCCGCCCGGAGGCGGGGGGTATCTGATAGACCTCGGGGCCCTGGGGAGGAATCTTAAGCCGGAGCGGCGGCTGCGCCAACATAAGTGCGGGACCGCAGAGAACAAGCATCCACCGGAGGAATTTCATGATCCTCTCTTCGTCCGGTGTGAGAGTATTCCAATCCGAATCGCACTGAATTGCGAGTAAGCATTTTCTTATCCCATGCCCTGTTTGTTAGCTATCCTGTTTGCCGCGCTCGCCTTGAACACAAGTGCGTCCGCGCAAACGGCCGATGCGCTGAGATACACGCCTGCCGTGCTCGCAGGCAGCGATTGGGTGGGCGACAACGGTCCTGCGACGCAGGCGCTCTTATTCCAGGCGGAGGGCCTGGCTACGGACTTATCCGGGAATATTTATATTGCCGACGCGCAGGGTCATCGGGTGCGGCAGGTTTCCCGCGCAGGAGTCATCCGTACCATCGCCGGCACGGGGCAGCCGGGATTTTCCGGCGACGGTGGGCCAGCTTCAGCGGCGCAATTGAATTCTCCCTACGGGCTGGCGTTCGACAATCGCGGGAATCTTTATATCGCAGACCTCGGCAACGGGCGGGTGCGGCGGGTAACTCCGGATGGAATCATTTCTACTGTTGCCGCAGCGCCGCTGATATCGCCGCGCAACCTGGCAGCCGACAACGCAGGCGGTCTCTATGTTTCGGATTTTGACGGCCACGCGGTGTATCGTATCGGGGCCGACGGTGTGCTTGTTCCGCTCGTGAGCTCGGGATTGCGATATCCGACGGCAGTCGCGGTCGATCGATCGGGAGTGTTGTACATCGCCGATAGCGGAAATCATCTGATCCGCAAATACGAGGGCGGACGTCTCATTTCCATCGCGTCGGCCGGCACGCCCACGGGAATGGTATTCGATGCCTCGGGAGCTTTGTACATTGCAGACGCGACGGGCGGCCAGATTCAGAAGATCGCGATCGATGGAGGAGCCTTTAGTGCGCTTCCGGTCACTGCTCGCGATGTTGCGTTCGGCCTGGACGGCAGACTTTACGCTGCGGCCGGATCGATCGTCCGGGAGGTGCTGCCAGCGGTCCGGACGATCGCAGGGGGAGGCAGCACGGCCTTTGGCGATAGCGGCAAGGCCTCGGATGCGCGCCTGAATCGTCCCAGTGGCGTGGCGGTAGACGCGATTGGGAACGTCTATATCGCCGACCGTGACAATCACCGGATCCGGCGTGTGGGTATCGATGGTGTGATCACAACGATCGCCGGAACGGGTGTTGCGGGAAATACCGGAGACGGCGGCCCGGCTACACTCGCAAAGTTGAACGGGCCGACGTCGGTCAGCCTGGACGGGGCTGGCAATTTGTTCGTCGCCGACACAGGCAATCATCGCGTGCGCAAGTTCACGCCCGGCGGAATCATGCTGGCTGTGGGAGATATGGTCGGACCCGTGGATACCGCCGTAGACTCAGGGGGCAATGTGTACATCGCTGACGCGAGCGCAGGCAGAATCTACTTCGGTTCGGCTTCCGGAGTGGTGGCGCCGTTCTTGGACGGATTGCAATCGCCGGGTGGGGTTGCGCTCGATTCCGGCGGGAGCTTATATGTCTCTGATACGGCTGCAGGACGCGTTTTTCGGCGCTCGCTTTCGGGTTCAATTGCAGACCTCGGCCCAGGGCGCTGGATCAGCCCGCGCGGCATCGCTATTTCTCCGGACGGAGAAGTTTTCGTCGCGGATTCCAGCCTCGGCCAGGTCCTGCGCGTGAGCAAGTCCGGCTCTGTGACGCCGCTGGCGATCGATGGAACGACGGGAACGCCCTGGGATGTCGCCATCGGATCTGGTGGAACGCTGTACGTGGCCGATGCCGTTGGGAATCGCGTGTGGGTGCTGACGCCAACTGCCGCAACGTCGGCCGGCCGCGCGGATGCCGTAAACGCGGCCAGCCTTTTGCCGGGCCCGATTGCTCAGGGGATGCTGGTCGCGATCCGTAGCGCGGGGCAGGCAACCAGCGTCTTCTTCGGCGGATATCCAGCAGTCATTCTTGCAGCCAACGAGACGCAGATCCTGGCCCAAGCGCCCGCGCAAATTTCGAATGCGAATTACATTCAGATCGAAGTGCGCGACGGGGACATCTTGCGGGCCAGCATCCCGGCGACGGTGGCTGCTGCGGCACCGGCTCTCTTCACCACCAGCTCGGGCCAGGCCGCCGCCGTCAACCAGGACGGAGCTTTGAATTCCGCAGAACATCCGGTATCGCGCGGATCGTGGATATCGTTATACGGAACCGGCGAAGGGATCGCGGGACTTCCCGCATCCGTACTGATCGGAGGCTATTCGGCGGAGGTGCTCTACTCGGGAGCGGTCGCAGGCTATCCCGGGCTGTTTCAGATCAACGTGCGGGTTCCGTCCGGTTATGTGGCTCCCGGAATACTAAGTGTCGTCTGGACGGTGGGCGAGGCTGCGAGTCAGCCGGACGTCACGATCGCGGTCGAATAACTAAGTCCACAATTCGTTCACGGGGCCGTAGGTACCCTCGCTGGCGAACGGGACATATTCGAATCCGCGCTTGAAGGGATCGTCGTAGCGAATGGTGGTCCAATCGATGCCTAGGGCGGAGTAAATCGTGGATTCCAGATCCTCGGGACGGACGTAGCGTGGTGCAGGAGCGCCACTGCTGCCGGCCCATCCATAATCGGTCACCGCCGAGTGGTCGGCGTTTGTCGCTCCGATGACTTTGCCACCGCTGATGCCGCCACCGGCGAGTAGGGACGATAGCAGCAGAAAGTGATCGCGTCCCCCGGCGGCGCTGATGCCCGGGGTCCTGCCGAATTCGCCCACCATCACGATCAGGGTGCTGTCGAACTGGCCAGCGGCTTTCAGGTCGTCGATCAGCGCCGCCACGCCGGCGTCGAGCTGCGGGCCCATGGTGAACATGTTGCTCCCATTGGGATTCTGCAACCCGTAGATATCGGTGTGCATGTCCCAGCTTCCGAAGCTGATCTGAATGAACCGGGTTCCTTGGTCGGCGGCCAGGATCTGTTTCGCAACCAGGCAAGAGTTGCCAAATGACGTTCCGGTGTTATTCACTCCGTAGCGCTGGCTGTCGGCAGCCGAGAACTTGAACGCGGCGTCGACAGCCGAGTTGTACATCATTCCCTTGGCGGCGCTGTAAAAGGCATCGTAATCCTGCAGCGGCTGTCCGTAGGGCGAATTCGTACGCAGGGGGTCATCAATCTGGTGCAGCCGCGAGAACATGTTATTAAACACGGTCTGGCCGTTCGCGTTGGTGGTGCCGGGAATACCCGCCGTTCCATTGGTGCCGTTGGGCTGATTCAACCGGAAGGGAGCATAGGTCGCCGGGAAATAGCCATTTCCGATACCGCCGCCGGAGTTGAGAGCTACGAAGGCCGGGAACACCTGTCCCGGCTTGCGTTCTTTGTCTTTCTCGATCGCCACCACGCTGCCGATATTGGGCGCGATGTTACCGAGCGCCGCTGCCGGATTGCGTCCGATCTGGGCCCAGGTTTGGGCGAGTGAATGCACCAAAGCCCAGGCGCTCATGGAGCGGACGAGGGCGATGTCTCCCAAGTGCTGCCCCAGTTTGGGGAAAATGCCCACCGGCCAATTGACGTTATTGATCATGGTGGGAGCAATCCGACTCTGAACAGCCGCGCTAATATCGGGGGTAATCTTCAGGTCCCAGCTGTCGCGCGGACTGGGGGCGCCCGTGAGCAGGATGAAGATGCAATTCTTGGCGGTGTTCTTCGTGGCCATGTTCTGGGTCACGATTGCGGGCGAGGAAGCCGCCTGTTGCCCCAGAAGATAGGACCCACTGAGACCCGCGCCGGCCAGCTGGAAAAAGCGCCGGCGACTGAAATCCGGACGACTAAAGTAGGACTGGTGATGATGGGGATACTTGCGGGCGAATTTTTCGGCCGGGTCCTCGAAATACTTTCTAGGCTGGTAGACTTCGTCTGGCATGGTGGCCGGTCCTCCTAATAACTAAAAACGAAATCGACCTTGTTGTAGAGGCTCCAGTAAAGGTAGCGGGCCTCGGTAGTCCGGGTCGCCTGGGTCTGCAGGTTTTGAAGGGCAGTGCTCATCTCGGCTGCAGTCGGATAGCGGGAGAGCACGTTCAGAAACAGCGTGCTCACCAACTGATCGTTAGGCAGCGCCAGAGCTTTGACAATCAAACTGGTAGCGGCAGACGAATTCACCCGCTGCATGATGAAGTTGTCGTTCATCAGGTCGAGGGCCTGAGAAATCGACCCGTCTCCGCGCCGATCCTGATCGTCGCGATTGCCGCGCAGGAAGGCGTCCAGGAACCCAACGCTCGCGGCCGTTCCATTTCCGCCTGTGTTGCGAGGCTCGGGAAGCTTCATGGCCCAGTTCACAGTGGTCGGATTCCAATTCGCGTTGGTGTATGTCGCGGTTACGCCGGAACTCTGGGTGATCGCGTCCGCCACCTCTTCCGACCACAACCGGCGAACCAAATGCCGCGCGAACAGTGTTTGCGAGTTCGGGTCCCAGGTGCCGGTATAGCGCGAAGAAAGCTGGTACGCGCGCGAGTTTGCGATCTCCTTCATCAGCGCTTTCAGGTTGTAGCCGCTGTTGACGAAGTCCTGCGCCAGTGCGTTGAGCAAACGGGCATTGGTCGGCTGCAGGGTGCAGGGATTCTTGTCCGAGGGGCAATCCGTCGGAGGATTGTCCGGATCCAGCCGCATCGGATCGAACTGATTGGACGGGCTCACGATCCCTAAGCCGAAGAAGTATTCCCAAATGTAATTCACCGTGGCGCGCGCGAACTGGAAGTCTGAGGTGATCTTCTGTCCTAGAAACGCCCGGTAGTCGGTGCCGGCGGGGGCGGTCGCGCCATCGAACAGGTAGGTCGGCTTGACTGTCTGGGTGGCCCCCACGCAACGGCCATTCGCATCCACCGTGCAGCGAGCCGGACGATTGCCCGTCGTGGTGTTCAGCTGGTAATCGTTAACCCGGTTGTTCAGCGCGCTCCAAGGCGGAGTAGTTCCGTTGGGGGTCCCCTGCGTCGTCGTGCGCGACATGAAGGACGCCATGCCCCAGGCCTGCTGCCGGGTGGTGTAGTAGCCCCAGAGACTCAGCGAATCCAGATGGCCGCGTCCGTTATGGCACAGCAGGCAATTCATATGGGAGATGCCCAGAAAAGTCTCGGCGACATTCGCGGCCTGCAAATCGAACTGATCTTGCACCGGGCCGCCGCCCATGTATCCGCCAACAATATAATTCAGCTCGCCTTGGGTATAGCTGCTGGTGCCGATGGCTGAAATTAGCTCACGAGCCATTTGGTTGTATGGTTTTCCGCTGGTGAGCGAATCGCGGATGTAGTTGTTGAATGCGACCACGCCCAGGATATTCCGTTGGATCTGCGTGTTTTGCGAATTGTTCTGGAGAAAGTCGCCGAACCAGATGGTCCACTTGTCCACCCATTCGGGTGATGCCATGAGCGCGTCCACCAGCTTGGCCCGCTTATCGAAATTGCTGTCGTTCACGAAAGAAGTTACTGCGTCGGCCGTAGGGATTCGGCCGGTGAGGTCGAGCGTGACGCGGCGCACAAACTCGTAATCCGTAGTCGGCGGTGCAGGAGCCACGCCGGCGTCAGCCATCGCCTGGAACAGGTACTTATCGATGTTATTGGTGCTGTGCTGCAGCGTGTCCGTGCGGCTGCCGCCCGGCGCCGAGGGCATAGCGTTGGCCGTGAAGGCAGCCATAACTTCCGAAGCTAAAGGCAATTGTTCCACGACGGCGGCGGTTAACCTTGCCTTTTCAACCAGGCGCCGGCTGCCGTTAAACTTGTCGCGGTTGGGGCCGAAAAAAGTACAGCTCGGATCGGAGACGGGAAGCTCGGCGGTGGATGTATCCGGGGGAACAACCTCAACAGGAGTCTCCGGCAAAGGAAACTGCGGCTTGGCGAGCATGAATCCCGCGGCGGCAACGAACAGACCCACCCCGCACGCTGCAACGATCCTGAGTGTGGCCATCCTAACTCCCTCCACGACCTGTATACAAACAACTCTAACCCGAAGCCGCACCGGCAGTTGCGGTTTTTGGTACCTAGTACTTCTAACTTAGTTCCAACAACTTACACCCGTTCAGTTGTTAGCAGGCACCGTTATAGCCAAGGTATTGTACTTCTTCTTCCAGTATGAGTCCAGAACGATCTAGGACTCGCTGTTTCAGGATCCCGATTAGTTCTTTCACTTGCCGCGCGGTCCCCCCGCCGGCGTTGTAGATCAGATTCGCGTGGTAATCGGCCACACGGACCCCGCCCAGAACCATGCCTTTGGCCCCGGCGAGCTCCAGAAAGTAGGCGGAGGGAACTTTTCCTTCCCGGATCACCCGTTCAGGGACTTGGGCCCGGACCGCTTCGGGAAGTTCGGCGAGCAGCAGATTCTTGAAGATACTCCCGGCGCAGTGCATGGTTGGGGGGTATTTCTCGTTGCGAATCTTGAGGATCCCGTCAGCGGTGTCGCGCAACTGAGCGGGATCTCCCCGCGTGAGCCTCAGGGTGGCATCCAGCACGATCCAGTCTTTGTTCCTCTTGAAGACGCTCTCGCGATATCGGAACTCGCAGGCAGCGTTGCCGATTTCCCGAACTTCCAGGCCATCGAAGAAGCGCACGGACTCGACGAATTCGTGGATCGAGTGGCCGTAAGCCCCGGCATTTCCGTAGATCGCGCCGCCCACCCAGCCGGGAATGCCCGTCATGGTGTGCAGACCCTCGAGACCGGCCGCGACCGTCGCGTCCACCAGGTCCTGGAGTACGGCGCCCGCCGCGACGCGCACGAGGGGTCCATCGATTTCGATGCGATTTGCCGTGTAGCGCAGGACGACGCCAGGGAATCCGCTGTCATCGGCAACCAGGTTGCTGCCTCCGCCGATCAAAGCATAGTTATCGTGTATGGAGGTCGCCGCGATTAACGCAGCTTCCGTCGAGGCGTCCGCCAGTAACCGGGCCGGCCCGCCAATCGCGAAGCGGGTCAGTGCGCTGAGAGAAACGTTTTCGGTACACTCTACTCCAGGGATCGAGGCCAGCAGCATCTCTCACCAGCGTAATATGTTTCCTGGATTTTCTCCCGAAGCTTTGAAGTTTTTGCGGGGGTTGGAGCGAAATAATCGCCGCGAATGGTTCCAGCCGCGCAAAGAGATTTTCGATACGCATCTGAAGGATCGGATGATGGAGTTGGTAGAAGCGGTCAACGCGGAACTGCTGCGCTTCGCCCCGGATCACATCACCGATCCCAAGAAAGCCGTGTACCGCATCTATCGCGACACGCGCTTCAGCGCCGACAAGACGCCGTATAAGACGCATATCGGAGCGATCTTTCCGAACCGGAACCTTGGGAAGCAGTCCTCGGCGGGGTTCTATTTTCATATCACTGCGAAACGTGTGGGGGTCGCGGTAGGTTCTTACATGCCAGGTCCGGACGAATTGAAGTCGGTGCGGGCCTGGCTGGCCGAAAACCACGCGGCCTTTCGCAAGGCTTCCCGGAAACCTCAAAAGCTATTGGGAAAACTTCAGGGCAGCAGCGTCACGCGGATGCCAAAAGGCTTCGCTTCAGACCATCCGGCTGAGGATTTGATCCGGATGAAACAGTGGCTGTACTGGGTAGAACTGGACGTAAAGCTCGCCACCACGACGCGGCTGCTGCCGGAACTAGTGAAACGCTTCCGTGCAGCCGCGCCGGTGATAGAGATGCTGAACGCGCCTCTCCGAAGGGCGGCTCGCG
>Ga0070684_100005113_pt1 | contig 10020 bp, 9 predicted proteins | sample KBSC723LmetaG_FD_65653 | JGI IMG/M metagenome (GOLD analysis project Ga0070684, IMG submission 65653) | Corn rhizosphere microbial communities from Kellogg Biological Station, Michigan, USA - KBS C7.2-3L metaG | ecosystem: Host-associated > Plants > Roots > Rhizosphere ...
CTCCGCGCCGCGGGCGCGCACGTGATCGACGTTGGAGACGAACGAGACGGGCGTCGTGGATCCGTTGAGCGTCTTGAACTGCGAGATGATCGCGTCGTGCACGTCGTCCTGGAACAGTGAGAGCTGCACGCTGCCGCGCTCGAAGCGCCGCTCGGCACGGAGCTCGGCGGAGGTGACGTTGTCCGGCTTGAGGTTCGGGTCGGGCGACGTGAACGTCGTGCCCGTCGTGACCAGCTGATAGAGCTCCGCCGCCGTCGCGAACCGGTACGCCTTGGCCAGTGCCGCCGTGAGCGTCCAGTCCTGCGATGCGTGCCAGGACAGCAAGGCCTTCGGTGAGAACTTGTTCCCCGTCACCGTCGGCTGCGGGACCCGGGTCACCGTGGTGTCGGTCGGGGTGGTGCGCGTGGCGACGTTGAGTCCATCGAACCCGCGCCAATCCTCGTACCGGCCGCCGACGGTGAGCTTGAGATCAGGAGTGAGGTACCACGCTTCCTGCGCCCAGAGCGCCTTCGTCTCCGTCTTGCCGTCCCCCTCGCTGAAGATGTCCTTGTCCGAGTGGCTGGCGCCGTCGCGCCAGTTGCTCGTGTTCCACGTCGTGTTCTTCAGCGCGTAGCGCTCGTAGTGCACCCCGGAGCTCAGCGTGTGTCGCGAGAGCTGACCGCCGGGCTTCCACGTGCCCTTCAGGTCGAGCGTGCCCCAGCCCGTGCCATCCAGCACCGCCACGCGGCCACTCTGACTGAAGCTCGTGTCCGCGGCGCTCACCGGCATGCGCTGCTGATCGTAGTTGAAGCGGTAGGTGGACCCGACGAGCTCGAGATCCCAATCCTTCTTCCGATCCGTACGCAGTGTGAACGCCTGCGCCGTGTGGCGCTGGTCCAGGTCGTACACGCCGCTGGCAAACCCCGTCTGGTTGGCGTAGGTGGGCTGCCCCTGCGCGTTGCTGAGGTACGGATCGACGCCGCTGTTGCCGTCATTGCGCCAGAGCCCGAAGGTGTACGACGCGCGGAGCGTCTTCGTGACGTCGTACGCCATCTTGATCTTGCCGTTCGTCATGTGCGTGTGCAGCAGCCCGCTCGCGCCGAGCACGTTGGCCGCGGCGTTGAGCTTGTTCGAGTCGGGGTACGCGCCCGTCGTGTTGTTGGGGATCGACCCGCTCGTGACGTAGCTCAGCGGCTGGCTGTTGCTCTTCTGATAGTTCCCGCTCGCCCAGAAGGCGAAGTTGCCGAACCGGTCGCCGACGCTCGCGCTGGTCTGCGACGTCATGAAGTTGCGCTTCGTGCCGTACAGATCGAAGCCCTGCAGGGCCTGCGTCTGCTGGATCTGCCCCTCGAGCTTCCTCGGCAGGCGCGTCGTGATCTCCATGACGGCGCCCATCGAGCTGCCGGAATACGCAGCGGAATAGGGGCCCATCATCATGTCGATGCGCTCGACCTCCGGCGGCGCGACGAGCCCCCAGCGCGGGCCGCCCACGGTGTTGTTGTTGGCGATGAGCGCGGTGAGGGGCACGCCGTCGGCGAAGATCAGGCTGCGCGCGCTCGAGCTGGTGCCCCAGACGCGCGTGGCCAGCGTCGCCTGGGTATCGCCGTTGTTGCGCTTCCGGAGGAAGACGCTCGGCAGGTACTTCACCGCGTCCTCGGCGTCGACGAGGTTGACCGTCTCCTCGGCGCGACGCTGCGTGATGCTGACCGTGACGGGGAGCGTGGTGAGCTGGATCGGCTTGACGCTGCTCCGGTCCTCACGCTCGGCGGTGACGTTGATGGTGGTGAGCGTCTGGGCGGAGTCGCGCGTGGGACGCGTCACCTGCTGCGCGTTCGCGCGACCGGCGAGGAGCGCGAATACGGCGACGGCTGCGACGTATCTGGGGGACATGGTACGTGGTGGTCTCTATGAGGGACCGAACGCCGCTCGCCCAGCCGCTCGCGGGAGCGGCGACGACGAGGCGTCGAACGGAGGCCGATGCACGGAGCTCGGCCGATTTTTTTCCGGGATCGCGAGGGGGATCGCGTCAGCGCGGCGTCGTGTCCGATTCGGGACACGAGCGCGACTGGACGATCCGACGACGGGCTGTCAGCTCAGCGCCGTGGCGGGAGGGCCGTTCGCGAAGGGGAGGAGCCGATCCGGCTCGGGGCTCGTCGGCCGCGCGGGCTCGAGGTCGAGCGGGCGGCGCGGGGTCGCCGCGACGAGGGCGACGTGCAGCGTCGTCGCGCTGGGCACCGTCGGCAGCGCGACGGTCGCCGAACAATCGCCGATGCAGGTGCAGTCGCAGCCGTGGGCGTCCTGGCTGCCGCCGCCCTGATGGCTCGCCGGCTGGTGGTGCATCCCGCCAGCCATCGCCCCCTCGCTCGCGCGCATCATCGCCCCCATGCCGTGCATGTCGCACCGGAGATCCTGGGCGTTGCCGAAGCCCACCTGACTCAGAAGAGCCAGGAGGACGAGCACGCCGCGGAGGCGGAGCAGGAGGGAAGAGGGACGACGCACGATCAGGATGCTATGCGGGTCGGGTGCCAGGCGAAAGTCGGGGGCACCCCGACCATGAAGGACGGAGCGCCTCGGCGGTTTATTCCTCTGACCGTCGGAACCGCATCTCCTCACCGGCCAAGGAGTTGGGGTCACGCCAGCCAGCTCGTGCGCGACGACGGGACGCGACCGCAATCTGTCCGTAGGCGCTTACCTGAAGCTTACACCCCCGGACCGGGTCAGTGGCCCACGTGCGGCCCCCTGTCGTGGCGAGCCGACACGGTTTGTGGTGCCAGCCGGACATACACCGCAAAGCCGGTCGGAGTCGCCGAGCCGTAGAGCGGCGAGAGAGAGGCGGGCAGCAGGTTGACCGAGCCACGGGCCCCGATGCCTGCCCGGACGGCGCTCGCGCCTCCCACCTCCACGAGGTACCCGCCGGTGAGTGCCATCACGTTGAACTCTCCCTCCGGCACGGTCGGGCCGAGTGCCAGCTCCTCGGCGTCCTTCCGCACGTACTCGGCACGGGCGAACAGGTTGTGGATGCCTCCGAGCTGGAGACTGGATTCGGCGAGGTAGCTCGGCTCCAGGTGGCCCGAGTATGCGTGCTGGTTCGCGCCGAACACGAATGCTGTTGAGCTGCGCACCCGAGGCGAGTGGGTGTGCGCTCATGACCGAGAATGCGCGCGCCGCATCGATTCGTCGGGCACCGCGGCGTCGGGGCTCTCGAGATAGGCCCACGATCCCGAGAGGCTCCAGTTGGCCGTCGGATTCCAGGTGAGACGCGCCGCGTACGAGTCGAGCGAGCGACCCTCGTAGTCGAAGTCCGTGCGCGTCTCGTCCGGCTCACGACCGTTGAAGATCGACGCCTCGAGACGCAGCGATCGAGTGAACACGCCCGCCGTGAGGACGCCGAAGGTGACGTGGGTCGCCTCCTGCCAGTGGTGCACGATCGGCGCGAGCGGAACTGGAGCTTGCTGCGCGCGGTCTGGCGCGTCGCCATGAGCATCGCCCAGTTCAGGCTCGCCAGGTGATCGACGCCACGCGGGCCATTCTGCTTGTCGTACATCCCGAACACGACACCGTGCGTCATGAACGTCCAGTCGCCGGCCCGCGCATGGATGGCGCGCATCGGCGCGGCATCGGGCAGCCAGGAGGTCCCCGAGCCGGTGCGCTCCATCGGGATTCCGAGTGGGCTGGCCACTTCCATCGGCCGCTTCGCCGACGTGTCCGCCTCCGTCTCGTGATCCATGTGCGCCATGTCGTGATCCTGCGCACGCGCGGAAGGCGCGAGCATCATCGACATGGCGATCGCCGCGACGCGGAGCAGTGGGTGCTGGCGGGAGCATCGAGAGAAGGGCAGCGAAAACATTCGATGAGGAAATCCAAATTGGGGCACTCTGTCCCGAGTGCGTCGGGCCGGCGCGCCTCGAACGCGAGTGGCGTGCCCCGATCAGGGCGTGATTCGCGCGCGAAGTTGCGTCCGGAAACGGTCCGAGCAGGGATGTGAGTTACGGCACACAAATGGCGTCCCGATTCCGGGTGGCTCGGCCATATGTAGGCCGGCCACTGGCACACAGCCAGGTATTCACCATTTCGGGGAGGCGATGCACATGAAGTACGAGAAGCCCGCAGTTCAGCGTTTCGGGACGGTCCGCGAGATCACGCTTGGCGCTGGTCAGAACACGCCGGGCGACGCTACGAACCTGTATCATCGCTCGTAGTACTCGCACGTCCATGACGCGCGCGGTCGCGCGGGGCTGAGCTCTGGCGCGACCGACCGATCCGCCACCTGCCATCTCTCGCAAGTCAATGCGGGACGCACTGTCGTTCTCCCTGGTACGTCGTCACCGGAGGGGTGGCAGCGTGGTGTGATTGCCACGGATACTGAGGCAGACAGAACACACGTCGCCGTCCGGGCAAACAGTTTTTCACTGACGCACCGCATGCGAAAAGCTCCAGGGATGTCCTTCCTGGAGCTTTCGTTATAGCGTCGTGCAGCGCAGCCTTGCGTTCGCTACCCGACCGAGGCCTCGACGGGGATCTCCATCTGTTCGGAGGTGCGACGCGGACTCGACATCGACGCGAGCGATGGTGCGGCTGCATCCTCGCCGACGCGGAATCGCGCGACGTGGGTCTGGGTCACCTCGACGAGATGATTGAGGTGTTCCGCCGCCTGGACGATGGAGCTCGTGCCCGAGGCAGTTCCGCGTGTCACGTTCGAGATGCGCTCGATGGTCTCGCTGATCTGCGCGCTGGTCGCGGCGTGCTCCTCTCCCGCTGCCGCCACCTGGCGAATGCGGTCGAGCACCTGATCCGAGCTCGCGATGATCGACGCGAGCGCGGCATGCGCGTGCGAGACCAACTCGCTGCCGCTGCGCACCTGGCCGGTCACGTCTTCCATCGTCATCACGACCTGGCGCGTCTCCTTCTGGATCCGCGACACCATCGCGGCAATGTCGCGCGTCGCCTTCGCGGTCGACTCGGCCAGCTTGCGCACCTCTTCCGCCACCACGCCGAAGCCGCGCCCGTGCTCTCCCGCACGCGCCGCCTCGATCGCCGCGTTGAGCGCGAGGAGCTCGGACTGGCTCGCGATGGCGTCGATCGTGTTGGTGATCTCACTGATCGCGGCGCTGCTCGCCCCGAGCTGTTCCACCGCCGAGGAGGAGCTTCGCACCACGTCGACGATGCGCTGCATCCCCGCCGCCGTGTCTTCCGCGACGCGACCGCCGCGCTGCGCTGCTTCACCCGACTGCGTCGCAATCTCGGCGGCCACCGCGAGGTGGCGCGCCGTCTCCGACGCCGTCGCGCTGAGCTGCTCGGCTGCCGACGCCACCTCGAGCGCCTGCGCCGTCTGCTCCTCGGCGCCCACCGCGAGCGCTTCGGTGCTCGCGTGGATCTCCTGGCTCGCCGCGACCGTCGCGTGCAGCGCGTCGTTCACCTGCGCGACCATCGCGCGGATGTCGGCCACCACCGTGTTGAAGCCGCGACAGAGCTGGCCGATCTCGTCGTCATTCCGCACGGGCAGCGTCACGGTGAGATCGCCCGTCGACAGCTTGTCCATGCTGCGCAGGACCTCACTCACGCTCTGCTCGAGGTATTCCTTCTCGGCGCGGAGCGCCTCGCGACGGGCCTCCTGCCGGCGCAACCATTCCCGCGCGGCGGCTATCGCCGCCGCGATCAGCAGCAGTCGGAACCACCACGTCTTCCAGAAGGGCGGCGTGATCTCCAGGCGGATCGAGGCGCCGTCCTCGTTCCAGACGCCGTCGTTGTTCGACGCCTTCACGTGGAAGGTGTAGCTGCCCGGCGCCAGGTTCGTGTACGACGCGGTGCGCTGGCTGCCCACCTGCTGCCACTGTGAGTCGAAGCCGTCGAGCTTGTACGCGTACTGGTTCTGCTCCGCCGCCGTGTAGTCCAGCGCGGCGAACTCGAACGTCATCACGGATTGCTTGTAGGAGAGCACGACGCGCTCGCTCTGCGCGATGTGCTTCGCCAACGGCGAGCCCTCCGCGCCGATCGGCACTTCGCGGTTGAACAGCTGGAAGCCGGTGAGCACGACGGGCGGCCGCCGGTCGTTGCGCCGGATCTCGGCCGGCCGCACGACGTTGAAGCCGTTGTTCCCGCCGAAGAACAGCGTGCCGTCGCGCGCCGCGAAGTAGGCGTGGCCGTTGTACTCGTTCCCCTGCAGGCCGTCCGCGGTGGTGTAGCGCTTCACGCGCTTGCCGGCGACGTCGAAGCGCACGATGCCACGGTCGGTGCTGATCCAGAGCGCGCCGCTGGCGTCGAGCGCGAGGCCGGCGATGTAACCGCTGGGCAGCCCGTCGCCTTCGCCGAAGTGCGTGAGGAGCTTCGACGCCCGGTCGAAGCGGTCGAGTCCCGTCGTCGTGCCGATCCAGACGATGCCGTTCTCCCCCTCGATCGCCGCGCGCACGGTGTTGCCGCTCAGGCTCGACGAGTCGGCAACGAGACTCTGATGCAGCGTGATCGTGCCCGACGTGATGTCGTAGTCGGCCAGGCCGGAGCCTTCCGTGCCGATGAGCAGGTGACGCCCGTCGGGTGATCCGCCGATCACGCGGACCGCCACCGAGGTCTCCGTACGCGCCACGCGTCCGACGAGCTGCTCCGGCGAGAGCACGGACTCGAAGCGCTGCCGTGCACGATCGAAGCGATAGACGCCGTGCTTCTGCGTGCCCGCCCACAGGGTCCCATTGCCGTCCACGTGCAGCGCGAAGACGTTGTCGTCGCCGAGGCCGGCGTTCTTCGACGTGAAGGCGGTGAACGACTTCGACGCGCGATCGAAGCGGCTCACGCCACCGGCCCACGAGCCGAGCCAGGTGACGCCGTCGTGGTCCTGCACCACGTCGAGCACGGCGTCGGAGTTCAGGTTCGAGGTGTGCGTGGTGTAGTGCGTGAACTTGCCGGTCGACGGGTCGAACTCGTTCAATCCGCCGCCATCCGTCGCCACCCAGTAGGCGCCGGCGCGGCTCTCGGCGAAGGCGCGCACCGTGTTGAAGCCGAGACTCGCCGGATCGCCCGGCACGGCGTGATAGTGGCGGATCGCGCCGCTGTTCGGCGTCGAGACGTTCACGCCCCCCGTGAACGTGCCGACCCACACCGTGCCCGCGGCATCCTCGTGCACTGCCCAAACCGACGGGCTGTTGAGCGACGCGGGGTTCATCGGGTCGGAGCGGTAATGCCGGAAGCTGCTCCCGCCGAAGTCGAGGTAGTCGAGCCCGAAGTTCTCGGTGCCGATCCAGAGCCCGCGCTTCCCGGCCGGCGCGATGCTCACGACGCGGTTGGCGCCGAGGCTGCGCGGGTTCGCGTCGTCGTGCTGGTAGCGCGTGATCTCGCCCGTCTCGGGGCTCAGTCGCGCCAGGCCGCCGTTCCACGTGCCGATCCACAGCACGCCGGTCGCGTCCTCGACGATGCTCCGGACGTCGTCATCGGGGAGCGAGCGGGGATCCTGGGCGCTGTGGACGTAGCGCCGCGTCGTCCCGTTCGGATCGAGGACGACGAGCCCGCGCGTCTGCGTCCCGATCCAGAGCTGTCCGCGCCGGTCGGTGTGGAGGGCGAGGACCGGGACGCCACGCAGCAGGCCGCCGGCGGCGCCGTCCGCCGGCGTGGCCGAACCGGTCGCGCCGTCGAAGCGATACAGGCCGTCGTCCGCCGCGATCCAGAGCCCGCCGCGTGCATCGTCGGCGATGGCGTGGACGGTACGCTCACCGCCGGCGATCGGATAGTTGATGAACGCGTCCTGATTCGCGTCGTATCGGCTGAGGCCCGCGTTCGTGCCCACCCACATCGTGTCGCCGCGATCGGCGTGCACGACGTGGATGGTGCCGTCGGCGATGCTGCGCGGGTCGGCGCGCCGATGCCGGTAGCTGTGCATGACGTAGCCGTCGTACCGGTCGAGCCCCTTGTCCGTGCCGAACCAGAGGAAGCCGGTCCGGTCCTGGAAGATGCTCTGGACGTAGGAGCTCGAGAGGCCGGCGTCGGGGGTGAGCTGCCGGAAGCGCAGCTCCTGTGCATGCACGGGCGCGGCTGCAACGAACGCGAGTGCCGCACCGAGTAGCGCGGCGCGAGCACGGCGGGCGATCGACGCGCCATGCGGTGGCTCTGTGAGGCGTCGTCTTGTCACGTGCGTGTGTCCCCGGGATCCGAGCGGCGATCACGGGAGACGGTCGCGCGCAGGGGAGCGTAACGCATCCCCGCATCAAGGCCAGACCGGGACGTCGGGGCCGCCGCTGTCCGGATAGCGGCCGAACACGCGTCCACACTCCGGACACGACACGCTGTGGGGCCAGAGGTCCACGGGCTCGCGCTGGACGCGCCGGTTGTAGCGGCGCGCGAGCACCCAGGCCACCGCGCCGACGATCAGTGCGCCGGCCGACGCGCCCTTGAGGGCCTGCCGGGGGAGGATCACGCCGGCGACGAGGCCGAGCACGATCCCGAGGAGGACGCACTTGCCGATCTGCAGCGGTGAGCTGGCGAGGTCGCCGACGAACATCACGTCGACGTCCTTGCCCGCGACGGTGGCCCCGCAGCCGGGGCAGGTGAGCGACGTCGGCCCGGACGAGCGTGTGGCGCTCGGCCCGGTCGAGACGGATTCCTGATCCACGATGACTGGTTGCTGGAGTGCCGGACGGCTTCGACGCCGGTCCGGTGGCGACGCTCGCTCGCGCGAGACGCGCCGATGACTCGTCAGACCAGTGCGGTCGGCGGCCCCAGGGCTGGCGGCAGGATGTGCGCGACGGATGCGGCGCGCCGTCGTGGCGCGGTCGGCAGCCCGACGCGGGTGCGATACGTGACGCTCGCGATCTCGACGACGCTCGCCGTGGGAAGCCCTTCGGCGACGTGCCGGCCGCCCTCCCCACAGGCGGTGGAGCACTCGCGCGCTACCGCGCGTGCGGGTGGCGTGGGGATGGGATCGGGCGCCGCCTCGCGGACGCTCATCACGCCCGTGCGGTCCGGGAGCGCGCGCTGCGCGCGGAGCATGTCGACCTGCACGCTCACGCGCGAGCCCGCGGGCACGGCGATCATGCCCGCGACCCAGATCCCGATCAGCGCCGCCAGCGCGCGTCCCCACCAGTCGCGTCTCACGCCGACGAAGGTTGCGAATCGACCGCAAACGCGCCAGCGCGAAGTTGCACTTTCCCGACTCGATCCTACCGACTGTGCTTGTACATCAGATCGATGATCTCGTCGTACATGGGCTCCGCGTCGTCCGGCCCTGAGCGGATCGCCGCCGACGCGCAGTGGCGCAGGTGGTTGCGCATCAGCTCGCGTCCGACCGATCGCAGCGCCTCGTGCACGGAGGAGATCTGCATCAGGATGTCAGCGCAGTAGCGATCCTCCTCGACCATCTTCTGCAGTCCGCGCACCTGTCCCTCGATGCGACGCAACCGCTTCACGTTGCGCGCCTTCGCCTCCGGGTCGACCGCGACTGCCTTGCGCTCCTCGGACGCATCGCCCGGCAGGGCGCAGCCGCACTGCAGCACGGTGAGCGGGGAGTCGGGCGCGTCGGGCGACGCGTCGTGGTGGGGGGCGGTGTCGTGCGCCTTGCGCGAGTGCGACATGGGATCCGTGTCCTGACTGGGGAGCCGCCGGCGCGCGCTCATGCGAGCCGCGCGCCACGGAGGCGCAGACTGTTGGTCACGACGCTGACGGAGCTGAACGCCATGGCCGCGCTGGCGATGATGGGGCTGAGCAGCAGACCGAACGCGGGATAGAGGACCCCCGCCGCCACCGGAATGCCGACGACGTTGTAGATGAATGCCCAGAAGAGGTTCTGCTTCATCGTGCGCATCGTACGGCGGGAGAGCGCGATCGCCTGCGTCACGCTGCGCAGGTCGCCGCGCATCAACACGACGTCGGCGGCTTCGGCGGCGATGTCGGTGCCGGTGCCGATCGCGATGCCGACGTCGCTCTGCGCGATGGCCGCGCTGTCGTTGACGCCGTCACCGACCATGGCGACGACGCGGCCCTCTTCCTGGAGCTTCCGGATCGCATCGACTTTGCCCTCCGGCAGCACGCCGGCGATGACGTGACCGATCCCCGCTTCGCGCG
>Ga0070684_100005114_pt1 | contig 10020 bp, 7 predicted proteins | sample KBSC723LmetaG_FD_65653 | JGI IMG/M metagenome (GOLD analysis project Ga0070684, IMG submission 65653) | Corn rhizosphere microbial communities from Kellogg Biological Station, Michigan, USA - KBS C7.2-3L metaG | ecosystem: Host-associated > Plants > Roots > Rhizosphere ...
CTGATGGGCAATATGTGGAAGTGCAGAGCGGGAGGTTGTTTAATCAATCGGCTGATGGCAGCACTTTTACTCCTTTCAAGCACAGAGGATTTTTACCGCATACTACTGATGTGTGGACGGAATACTGGTTCCCGGTAGTAAAAACAAAAGGATTCGTTGCGGCTAACAATTTCGGTGCATTAAATATTAAACATGAAAATGGGTTCCTAAAAATTTATTTCTCTCCACTGCAAAAAACCGATGATGAATTAAAAGTTAACTCCGGCGATAAAACTATTTTCTCAAAAATTCTAAAGTTAAATCCACTTCAGACTTTTGCCGATTCGATAAAGATCAGTGGGACCGATAAAGCAGTGGTGGCAACCCTTGGAAACAAGCTGGAATATGACGAAGACTCCACGGCCAATGTATTAAGCAGGCCGGTGCAGACGCCTGCTAATTTTAACTGGAACTCTGTCTATGGTCTTTACGTGCAAGGCAAAGAAAATATTCGTGAACGTGAGTATACGATGGCAAAAGAAAAATTAAAGGCCTGCCTCCGGGCAGATCCTTACTATACCCCGGCATTATCAGATCTTGCCATGCTTCTCTATCGAAGCGCTAACTACGATGAGGCATTGAGAACAGTGAAAACAGCTTTGTCGATAGACACCTATGACCCTGCTGCGAATTATTATTACGGTTTGATCAACGTCAGTCTTGGAAACATAACAGATGCTAAAGACGGTTTTGATATTGCGTCGTTGGATATGTCGTTTCGCAGCGCTGCGTATACTAATCTTGCAAAGATCTATTTATGGGAAAATAATTTCCAAGAAGCCATCGAGTATGCGCGCAAAGCAATTGACTTCAACAAGTATGCAATCGATGCCGCCCAAGTTCTTTCCTGTATCTACCGCCTTCAGAACAACAAGGGACAAGCAGAAAAAATATTGGATACACTTAGGGTATATGATCCTCTGAATCATTTTGTGCGATTCGAAAACTATTTATGGCAACCGACAACAGAGAATAAAGCAAGATTCACGGATTTGATAACAAATGAAATGCCGCAGGAAACGTACCTGGAGCTGGCAATATGGTATTTTAACATTGGCAGAAAAGAAGAAGCAATTAAAGTATTACAATTATCACCCACGAATGCCGAAGTGTTATATTGGGAATCGTTTCTCGAAAATAAATCATTGAATACTGATCAACTGCATCCAGACCTGGTATTTCCTTTCCGCCCAGAGACGGCGGAAGTATTAAAGACTCTTAGCCGGGAAAACGATCATTGGCTGCTGAAATATCATCTTGCTTTAATTCAATGGAGCTACGATAATATAGCCCAGGCAAAGCAACTTTTTGAGAGTTGTGGTAACACACCCGGTTATGCACCCTTTTATGCTGCAAGAGCTAAGTTTAATATGAAGAACGACACTAGCCAGGTACTCAGTGATCTGCAACAGGCTGCAAAACTGGATAAACAACAATGGCGGTACGGAAGCAGTTTGGTCAACTATTATTTGTCCCGAAAACAAAATGAGCAGGCACTGATGCTGGCAAAGCAATATAAAGATCAATTCCCTGCTAATTATATTTTAGGAATGCTTTACGCAAAGACGTTAGTGGTCAATAAACAATACAACACTGCAAATGCACTCCTTAAATCAATTCAAATATTGCCCAATGAAGGTGCTACAGATGGACGGCAGTTATACCGGGAAACTCAACTGATGCTTGCATTAGATGAAATGGAGAAAAAGAACTACAAGAAGGCCTTGCAGTACATAGACGCATCGAAACAATGGCCCGAAAATCTCGGCGTAGGAAAACCCTACATGGAGGATATAGATGAGAGAGTAGAAAATTGGCTGGCTTATGAAAGCTACAAAAGGTTGGGCAATGAGCAAGCTGCCCGGTCAATGCTTGATAAGATACTTGCATTTAAGCCCTATAACGATGAAAATGGAATGGTTTTTCCGTCGGTGAGAAATCTTGCTACTGCATGGGCATTACAAACAACCGGCCAGCAGGATGAGGGCGAAAAACTTTTGAAGGATTGGGTTGAAAAACAACCGGAAAACAATTTAGCAAAGTGGACATTCAATGCTTACAATGGTAATGATTTCAAACTGTCTGATGAAACACCAACCGATGAAAACTATCGTGTGTTACAAAGGTGGATAACAATCTCAGCGAAGCGATAATTTCGATTGAGTCGCCCTGAAACTATGAAAGCGCTACTTTGCTTACAAAGATGCTTTTAAGTTTGAATTCTAAATCATTCTTTACTCAGTTTTGACCTATTCTATTTACTTCAACCCAAAACGGCAATTGCGCCTTTGCGTTTGCAGTAATAGCACCATAAAGTTTATTCTCGAGTTGGGTCAATTCAAATCCCATCTTATATGGTGCCGTCTCCGTATCATCAACATGTAAGTCGCCAAAAATGTCAAAGAATAACCTCTCATTGAATTCTAGATTTGAGATTTTTAAAGGGTTGCCGTCTTCAAGTGTAACGAAATTGTTACCTTCCTTAGAAAGTGAAATTGTAATATCGATATCTTTTTTGTATGTGTGGATCTTTCCCTTCCATGTGCCATATAATGAATCTGAAATTGGAAATGTTTGTGCATGAGTATCGGTCCTTTGATAGCTTGCAACATTTTGTCTGAATTTGGGTAATACGCTTGAAAAAGTTTCATTAATAATATTTGTGCATATATCTCCACTTATTCCAGTGTTAGTCAAAAAAATTACGGCAACGTTTTCGGAGGGGATCATTCGTAACCACGCATTTGCATCGCTAGTTCCTCCTTGACTTGTGACGGCTTTAAATCCATAATAGTTTGTATTTATGGACCAACCTGATCCATGAAATCGATTAGCATCGCCGGTTGAAACCACGGTGTTCTGCATGTAATCAATTGATTTGTCAGAAAGAATTTTTGTTCCGCCAATTACCTGGTCTTTTAAGTAAAGCATAGCAAATTTTGCAAGATCATCAACACTGCTATAAACACTTGAAGCGCCCGGTGTATAGGAAATCACGTCGGAGGTGCGGCTTCTTAGGGAATCAGAATTATATCTTGCAGCAATGTTTTTGTAATTTAATGATGTTCCTAAAAAAGAATTCTGCATGCCAAGGGGAGTAAATAATTGTGATTGGAGATAATTCGAAAAACTCTTATTGGATACATCAGATATTACTTTACCTAAAATACCATACCCCAGGTTTGAATAATCAAAATGATTTCCCGGCTCCCAAAAAATAATTCCATATCGCTGAATAGCTGAGTCAATTGATTCGTGGCAAGAAGTCTCACTTAGGTAACAGTCGCGATGATAACTTGTAAGGCCGGACGTATGATTAAGAAGTTTTTGAATTGTTGCACTATCAACGTTCCACAAGAAGCTGCTGACCTTTACATTTTTAAGATACTTATTAACAGGGCTATTTAAATTGATTAGATTCTCTTCACAAAGTCGCATAATTGCTGTTGCTGTTATAGATTTAGAGAGCGACGCGAGATAGTAAGAAGTATGGATGTTAGCCTTTACATTGTGCTCTTTATCCGCAAGTCCAAAACTTTCTTCCCATAAGATTTTACCATTTTTAATAACCGCAATTGATATAGAGGGGACCTTATTGGTGTCCAATTGCTCATTTATCAATTTTTTTGCTTTACTAAAGTCCGGTTTGGGATTTTTTGTCAATTTAGCCTGAGCAGATATTTCCGTTACCGAAATGAACGAAATAAAAATCAGAGCGGTGATTAATGAATGCTTCTGAACATCAGTTCTCCGGTAAAAAAATTTCATCTTCCTGCCTTTTTAGTCTTATACGTTCAAAAAAATAATTTTGTTACAATGAGGTGAGCGAATGTCTTGCAAAATTGCTATCAACGTCCGGCAGCACGCTGCAACCGGGGGCAGAAGCTTTGCAAAGCTCCTGCGTCGTTTTGAACCTGTTCGTAACTCCTTATTCAGTTCGTAAGTTTTTTACCGGATTTGCGAGTGCTGCTCTGACAATTTCCCTGCTAATAACGATTAGCGCGATCACATAACAAAAAGAAGTGGAGATCAGTCGCGGGAAGGAACAATGACCCGCTCCCGGAGTTTGGCATACCAGGCAAGTTTGTGCTGGGTCGATTGGTGGCCCTCTTCACCTGGAAACTGAAGTTCGTCAACCTGGATTGCACTCAGTGCAATGTCGAATATTGACACGCTGCCAGGAGTCCCAGGGGTACAGGTTAGCTCTGCTATTCCCCCGTTGAACCGTACATCGATATTTAGAGCGATGATGCTTGAAGTGAGCCCATAGCCCCATAAGTTCAGTTTGACCTTGTCTTCCGCTGGTCCTGCTTTCAGTTTACATTCTATCGATTGATCAAGGTCGATGATCCCATTTAATTTAGTTGGAGTTACGGAGGCCTCACCAATTATAATGTAATGGCCCGAAGGCAGCACCAGGCGTCCTATCACCTGGTCGACATTGTCAATGGTTTGCCTGTCCGACCATTTGTAATAAAATGCTTTGCTCATAATTTTTCTTTTAGGGTTGAGAAACAGAAAAAATATCCATGAATGGCTGTAATTATAAAGACGAAATCTACAGCTATGCTGCGGTCAAATACTTAGTCGGAATTTTCGCAAAAACATAAACGAAAGGGACGAAAAAATATGGATTTTGAGTTGGTTGGTTATCTCACAGATGTCACAGATGAACACAGATTTTTTGAACCATCAGTGAAAATCGGTGTAATCTGTGAGCAACATTCCCATAACGGTTCATTCTTATTTGAGTTTTGCAGCTACATCATTTGCCCGTTCTAATAAGCGAGGTTCAGCAAATTTTTTTGTGAACTTAGCAAAGGTCGATGAGGGGCCGCGCCATCTGAGCTCGTCAACATTCTTAAATAACGGTGCATCTGTTTTTAACGTAGCGAGCCGTTTGAAAAGCAGGGCTTGTTGCCGTTGTTCTGCGAGGACATTCCTTGGAAATTGCTCAATTTTACCGTACTGGTTGAGGAGCCTGGCTGCGCTGATCTTTCCAATCCCGGGAATACCCGGGTAACCATCAGCGCTATCGCCAACCAATGCAAGAAAATCGGGAATGAGTTCGGGATCCACTCCAAATCTTTTTTTTATATCTGCAGCGTTGCGTATCGTATTAGACCGGCGATCGATCTGAACGACACGATCATCACGAACACATTGAGCCAGGTCCTTGTCAGGCGTCCAAATGCAAATTTTCAAAACGCGTCGATCGGCGGCCGCAAGGTGCGCGGCAGAAGCTAATCCATCATCAGCTTCCAGCTCTATCATTGGCCAAACGACAACACCCATCGAAGACAATGCTTCCTCGAGCGGATGAAATTGGGACCATAGCACCGGGTCGATCCCGTCGCCCGTTTTGTAATCGTCCCACAATTCGTTGCGAAATGATTCGATTATATGATCTGTTGCCACACCGACGTGGGTGGCGCCTTCCTCGATCATTTGCAGTACTCCATTCAAAACACCCACTGTTGCACCAAATGGTTTGTCTTTTCCTTTGTTGAAACTGCGCAAGCCATAAAAGTGGCGAAATAGTTCATAAGTGCCGTCGATGAGATGCACGATCATAGTTAATGTTATTGCATTTTCCGCAGATAGCCAACTTTCCGAATGAAGAATGAGTGATGAGTAATGAGTAATGAGTGATGATGAGTGATAACACCCGTCATTGACGGGAACTCAAATGCGCGAACTATCGTGAAAGATTCATGTCTCACGATTCACGTTTGACGTTTCACCTTTCAAGTTCCTACTGTTCAGCGAACGTCTTTCTCTTATTTATAGCAGGATAACGAGAGGTAAGTGAATCGGAGATCCTGGCAGTGTCAGCAGAAGTTGCATGTAATTCAAAATATAGTTTGAAGGTAGCTGAATCTGTTGTGGACATCTTGATAGGGATGTTTCCTTTTTTCAGCATGTAGTACCGGTAAAAAGCCCTCTTTTTGTTCGCGACTTCTATTACAAAACGATAACTGTTATTAGGAGCCTGCGTCATCGGTTGTTTGATTGCAGTTGTGGTGTCCATAGATGCGACCTTGCTGGAAGTATCCGTTATGGCGGGACTAATTTCCTCTGCTGCCTGTGAAGAAGAATCGGGTTGATTTAATTTATAGCCGAACCAGATAATGACGGCAACTGTCCCGAGAGCAAGAAATGCGAGAAATATTTTTTTGGATCGCGGACTCTTTTCTTCTTTTGGCTTCAATGTTTCATATGTTGTCAGAAGCCCGTCAGAGATCGAAGTAGCCGATAATTCCTTTATCCCTGTTTCTTTTACTTTGCTAACGATCAAATGATCAGCAGTGAACTCCAGGTTACCATTTTTATTTTTGACCAATGTCCCAATCCCCTCGATCTGTAAGGGCTTACCGATGTTCAGGAACTGAAGTCCCAGTTCTATGTAAGATGCGAGATCGGACGATGCGAGCGTTTTCATTTTTCCTGTTTCGGCAGAAATAAAACCGATCAGGCTGTCATCATCTTTTACCGAAGCATTGTGTTGAAAGCTGATTCCTTCAGAAGGATGCTGTGCATCAAGGCTTTTTCGTGCAGAAGGATCAATTAAGAATGTACCGATACCGGCGAGATCAAGTTTTTTTTGCTGGTACAGATAATCGGCAAGCAAGGCGGCAAGTTTCAAGGTGGTTGGATTTTATCCGCACAAGATAAACAATTTGTATTACCATTGCAAGATGCTGAACATGCTCTTTCATATTTCAATCTTGACCTAATTTTACATTTCTGAACAGCGACAATATGGGTGTACTGACCACGGAAGAGGAAAAATTCATCGACTATTGGGAACATAACCGTCTCAAGAAAAGGAAAATAACTAAGCAATTATCCATAGGCCTTCCTGTTGGAGTGTTATTAGTTATCGGCATATTTGCCAGCGTTTTCACCAGGTGGGACAAGCACGCCGATGTGCAAATGAGGGAAGAGATGCAGTATACCGCCGGTCCAACGCTCATTCTTGTATTCATCGTTGCAGCACTGCTTATCGTTACATTCTTTGTCATTTTTTCCGCGCGACATAACTGGGACCTGAACGAACAGCGCTATAAAGAACTTAATGCCCGCATTGAAAAGGATCAATGACACTGCTTGGCAAATAGCGTAGCTCACAGATTCCACAGATATTCACTGATTCAGCTCAAAAATCCGTGTTAATCTGTGAAATCTGTGAGATAAAGTTTTCTTTCAAACCTTGTATCCGGCCTATATTTGCGGTTCAAAAATTTACCGATGAAAATCTTTTTTCTTGCTTTGCTAACCGTTGCAATATTGTTGTCACAAAGTGGTTGTCAGAAGAAGAGCTCTGCTTCATCATGTACACCGGCTTCGGTTGCAAGTGAGGAGCCGACTATACTCGCCTATGCCGCCAACAATGGCATTTTTGCAACGCGTCATAGCAGCGGTTTGTATTATGAAATAATTTCTCAGGGGAATGGTGCTACACCGTCTGTCAATTCCAAAGTTTTCGTTACATATACCGGTAAATTGCTTGACGGACGCGTTTTTGATCAACAGGCAGACTCCAGCAAAACCGGCTGGGTGCTGGGTTCATTGATCGCTGGCTGGCAAATTGGATTGCCATTGATCCAAAAAGGTGGAGAGATAAAGCTCATTATTCCTTCTTCGCTTGCTTATGGCTGTGATGACAGCCGCTTGCCTGCAAATTCTATTCTCTACTTTGATGTTCACCTCGCAGACGTACAGTAATAATTACGACTCGAACATCGCCTAACTTTGCTCAATGAATCCCCACGACTCATATGAGCCGATATCGGTATTTGATATCTTTAAAATTGGAATTGGACCCTCAAGCTCACATACACTTGGCCCCTGGCGCGCTGCGCAACGATTCGTTCAATCGCTAAGAGAAAAAAATTATTTAGAGAAGGTCGTGGACATTGAAGTTTTGCTCTATGGTTCGTTAGCAAAGACTGGTCATGGTCATGGTACTGATATAGCGATTCAATTGGGTCTAAGCGGTGATGATCCTGTAAGTTTTGATGTAAACAACATTACTGCTAAGGTCAATAGTATTGCTTCCATGAAAAAAATTCTCCTCGGCGGATCGCACGAAATCGATTTCGATCCGAAGGAGGATATTGATTTTCTCATCACCGAATCACTTCCTTTCCATCCCAATGCGCTTAGTTTTTTAGCACATTTAAAAACTGGTCCCGACTATCGGGATGATATTGCGGAAACATATTACTCGGTAGGTGGTGGATTTGTTATCAGGGAAGGAGAAGAAACGTCCACAGCTAACGCAGTACAACTTAGTTTTCCGATACAGATCGCAGATGATCTTCTGCACTGGTGCCGTAAAACCGGTATGCCTATTCATGAGATAGTGATGGAAAATGAAAACTCGTGGAGACCTGAAGACGAAACAAAGAAAGGATTACTTGATATTTGGGAGGTGATGAAAGAATGCATGTTTCGCGGTTGCCACACAACAGGTGTTTTGCCGGGAGGATTGAATGTGAAACGTCGCGCAGCAGATCTCAATAAACGATTATTGAATAACAAAGTACTCACGAACTATGATGATTGGATAAAAGCGATCCGTGCTGGGGGCAATAGTTTTAAATATACACTGGATTGGGTAAGCTGCTTTGCGCTTGCAATCAATGAAGAAAATGCATCATTTGGAAGAGTAGTGACGGCCCCTACAAATGGCGCAGCAGGAGTTGTTCCGGCGGTGCTGCAATATTTTTTGGTGTTTGACCTCACCTCCGACGCTTTGGTCGGAGTCAGACATTTATCGTCTGACCCTGACCCCTCTCCAAGGGAGAGAGGAAAAATCGAAGAAGATAAGATCGTTCAGTTTCTTTTGACCGCTGCGGAAATCGGAAGTATTTTTAAAAAAGGATCGACGATCTCAGCGGCGATGGGTGGCTGCCAGGCAGAGATCGGAGTCTCATCCGCAATGGCGGCTGCCGCGCTTACCGAATGCATGGGTGGCTCACAACGCCAGGCAATGATGGCTGCAGAAATTGCAATGGAACATCATTTGGGTCTTACCTGCGATCCGATTGCCGGTCTTGTACAGATACCATGTATTGAACGCAACACGATGGGAGCAATAAAGGCGATCACTGCATCACAACTTGCCCTACAAAGCACACCTGATTTTGCAAAGGTTTCTCTCGATGGAGTGATAAAAACGATGTGGGATACTGCAAAGGATATGAATACAAAGTATAAGGAAACCGCCGAGGGCGGCCTGGCTGTGAATGTTCCACTGGGGTTGAAGGAATGTTGATTCATTTACTTTCTTTGCTTGTGCAAAGAAAGTAACAAAGAAAGCACAGCCGATTTTGATGCGGATCTTTTCCTCTCTCAACCATCACGCGGCCAAAATCGGCGTTGGGAACTGAACTTCCTCGTACACTTCGCGCCGAACAACAAGCAGGACGGTATGAATTGTTTCTGTTGGACACCCTATGCCGTGTGGGTGCTCAAAATGAATGATGCAAAGTTTTAGGTGGAGGCTGAATTGTAGTAGCAGAGGTTTCAGCGCCTTCATCCCGACGTCATGTTAAGTTGTATTGCGACCTAAGTGACGCAGTGGGGATGTAGCGCCTGCAGTATTTGCGAAGTTTAGCCGTAACATCAATAACAGTTGACGAAGAGCGAGTGAGAAAGCGGCTTAGAGGAAAGCAACTGTTCACCGTGCATGATAGGGCTGATAGTTCTGCACTTGTGCGCTGGCCCGGCAATCCGGCGCAGTCCCGCAGGGCGGGAGATTTGCCTTGAATTTTCTTTGTTTCAAGACAAAGAAAGTAAAACAGGCTTTTCTTTCAAGAGAAAAGGCGGAAGAGTGTGCATTAGCAAAGAAAGAAAAATTAGTCACGATCTCTCAGGCAATGCGAAATGAGGACGAAAGATCTATTTTCGAATTGGGACACTCTGAATTTTGAGCAAGGCTTTATTTTTCGTTGGTGATGGAAACCGTAACTT
>Ga0070684_100005116_pt1 | contig 10020 bp, 15 predicted proteins | sample KBSC723LmetaG_FD_65653 | JGI IMG/M metagenome (GOLD analysis project Ga0070684, IMG submission 65653) | Corn rhizosphere microbial communities from Kellogg Biological Station, Michigan, USA - KBS C7.2-3L metaG | ecosystem: Host-associated > Plants > Roots > Rhizosphere ...
GTCCGCTTCCTGCGAAGCACCTTTGAGAAGGCGCGAGCCGGCGTCAAAGACGAGCTGGAGGAATTCCCCGACCAACTGGACCCGAAGCGTCTGGAGCGCGAGGAGGCCGCCTACACGCGTCTCCTGGCGGCATTGGACGAGCAGGTGATCGTCCCCGACCGAGATGTCCGCGACCTGATCGCGGACCTCGCCGGGATCGTCGATCGCGCCAACGAGTACAGCCGCGTCGTCGAAGAGCACGACGCGCTACACGGCTTGCTCGCCGGGCTGAGCGGCACCGGCAGGGAGAGCTCGTGACCTCGCCCGCCACCCGTGTGGTCGTCGATCAGTTCGCGCAGAACCTCGTCCGTGCCCGCAAGCGGGCCGATCTCTCCCAGGAGGAGGTCGCCGTTCGGGCTTCCGTACATCGCACCGAGATCAGCCAGCTTGAGCGTGCCCTCCGGGTTGCCCGCATCGACACGCTGGCCAAGCTCGCGGGCGCCCTGGAAATCTCGCCGGGCTGCCTCCTTGAGGGGATCTCCTGGGAGCCCGGCGGAATCACGCTGGGCGGCTTTCGGCCCGCGCCGCCATCGGAGGCCGGGAAATGAAACCAACAACAAAAGAAGCCAGCCAAAGTCAAAGCAAGAAGCCAAGGCAAGAAGCAAGCCAGCAAAGAACGAAGCCAACCGAAAGCAAAGAGAAGCAAGAAGAAGGACCCAAGAAAGCAGGCAAAGGAAGAACTCAAACAGCAACCACCCAACCGCCGACACACTACGAACCCCTCCGGTTCGTGCCTGGGCCGCAGTTTGGTGATTCCAAACGTCAGGAAGGCTAGGGCGTGATGGCGCTAGCGACTCCGGCCGTGCCTCCGGCGGCCGATTGTGGCACGGCTCCGCCGTGCGGAAGCCGCCTGTATGGAGGCCCGGCAGTACCCCTGACCTTCGGTCTTTTGCCGAACAAGTGGATCAAGCGAAGGCTCCTCCGGCACCAAGGGGGCATGGAGAGAAATGCCCCGCCAATCACCTTCTTCACCGAGCGCACCCTCGCCGCCTATCTAGCCGTTTCCGACCGCACGATCCGCAACTGGATCAGGAGAGGCGAGCTGCCCTCCTACAAGCTCGGAGCCTCAAGGCGGATCGACCCGGCAGACGTAGACGCCTTCCTCGCCCAACGAAGGGAGCTTCCATGAGGCGAGAGTCGCCAATCAAACGCCGCAATCCGTCCGGGGAGATCGTCTGGGTCGCGAGATACACCGGCAGCGACGGCAAATACCGAATAGCCAAGCCCCGCTGGAATCGTGGGAAGGGGACCTTCAGGCTCAAGCGAGAAGCCCAGCAGGCGATCGACGAGGCCTACGGGCTCTCAGACCGCCCCGACACCTTGGGCGAGTACTTCGCCACCTGGCCGACCCAACACCCAAGGTCCGAGCGCACCAACGAGACCAACGAGCACCGGATCAGCCGCGTCCTCGAGGTCGAGGTGGAGGGCATCCCGCTGAAGCAATGGCCGATGCGCGAGCTGCGCCGCCGCCACGCGCTCGCCCTGGTCGACCACATGCTGCGAATCCAGGGCCGGGCCACAACCGGCGTTGTCGGCATCCTCCGCTCGCTTTCGGCCATGGCCGAGGACGCGATCACCGACGAAGTCGCCGACCTCAACCCGTTCAAGGGCGTTCGAGTCAGATCCAACGACCCGAGGGCCAAGAAGAAGCGCCGCCCGATCCGCGTCTTCAGCTTCGAGCAGATGCACGCTTTCGCCAAGGCAGCCGGTCGCTACGAGGCAATGGTCCGCGTCTTCACCGACACCGGCATGAGGCTGGGGGAGGTGCTGCCACTTCGGAAGGACGACTTCGACGGCGAAACCCTGAAGGTCCGCCGCACCGCCCACGAGGGCGCGATCCTTGACGGCACCAAGACCGACCACGGCGAGCACGACGCAGGGAGGACCGTCCCGATCCCGGCGACCCTCGCCTGGATGATCGAAGCCCAGATGCGCCTCAACGGCGAGGACTGCGACCTGCTGTTCGTAACGCCGACCGGCCGCATGTGGCGTGAGCGCAACTTCTACCGCGACCTCTGGCACCCGACTCAGAAAGCCTCCGGCCTAGACATCCGCCCCCACGAGTGCCGCCACTCCTACGTCACCCATCTCCGCGCCGCCGGCATCAACGACGCCGACCTAGCCGAGATTGCAGGGCATCGGGTCGAGACCATGCTGGCGCGGTATACCCATGCGGTGGGTAAGAGTTTTGTAGAGGTACGTACCGCGATCGGATGAGTCAGACCGGTCGGGGACTCATCCACACCTTGGATCCGTTAAGGCCATATCTGGTGCCTAGGTGGGCAAACTACTTTGACGGTTTCAACGCGTAGCCTTCGATCTCGGTCAGGCTGGCTTTGGCGCCATTCAGCATGTGATTGATGGCCGTGCTGCTCTTGGAAGTTGCGACAATTACCTGTTGATGATGGTCAGCGCTTCTAGCCAGGCGCCGGAAAAGTGCTGCAAGGCTCTCCTCTTTCACTTCTTGTTGGCCAGGCTCGTCCAAGAGGAGCAGGCCTGGATGAGCAGTCTCAAAGTTGCGGGACATCTCTAGTAGGCCGACCAAATAAGCCCAAATCATCCGCACTCGGTCCGACGCTGAGAGCTTCTCAGGGCGCAGTGGAGAGCCGGAGCGCATTGGCTGATAGTTGTCGGGAGCTAGTTCAATCTCGTCTGGCGGAACCGAAGAGAAGCCATATTCGCTGAGTTGCTCGCGGACCAGTTCAGCGAATGCCTTTAGCTTCTCGTCATCGCCTTTGGTCAATGTTCCTCGTGCGCCGATCTCCTGAAGCGCCGCACTTACCTCTCGATACTCAGAAGCACGCTCTTGCAACTCCTCCTCTACCGCTGTTAGCGCGTGTTCGAGTCCTTCAAGTTCGTCGATTCGATCAGCGAGGCGCACCTGTTTTGCGATAGCAGCTTGAGACGGCGCGTTACCGTTTTGAGTCAGTGCTCCCTTTAGCGACCGAATGGATCGTCGAGTCTCGTTCAGCTCGCTGCGCAACGCCCCGAGGCGTTGACGCGACGCGAGCAGCACCTCACTGGCGTCGCTATGCATTGCCTTGAAGGTCTGTAGCTCCTCATCGATCAATGCCCGATTCTCCTCAAGGCTCATTACGGGGCCGATCTCTCCGCCGAGTAGCGTTGTGGGCAAGGGCTGGTCGCAAGTTGGACAGCTTCCTTTGTCAACCGCGAGAGCCTGGGTAGAGCCAAAGTTGCGCAGCTTGATGGCGTCGTCGTAACGCCCGCGATCCTTCTTCAGAGCATCTAGGCGCATATTAAGCGCCTTCAATTCGCCGTCTTGCTCACGCACCTCTTGTGCAGCAGCGGCGTAGAATCCAGACAATTCGTTGGCGCGTTCTTCAGCTTTCTTGAGCTCGTTGGCGTCGTCTGAGGCGCTGTCTTCAGCCGACGGCACAGGCCCCGCCATCTCTGTGAGCTCGTTTCGCAGTGAGCTCAAAACCTCCCCGAGCGATTGCCAAGCATTCGCATAGTGAAAGCGGATAACGGGCCTGACCTGCGGGGGCCATTCCGAGCTCGCCTCAATGGGTAGGTTCTCGACGCGTGCCCCCGCATCGCTGACGCGATTTGTAAAGGCCTCTACGGTGCTTCGCCAAGCTCCGCGCGCCTCTTCGCGCCGGGCCATCAGAGTGTCCCGTTCGGCGGCGCGGGTTAGTGAATCAAGCGAGAGAAGGAACTCGGTTGCGCGCTGCTCGGGATCGCGCAGGCGCAGGTATCGCGGCATCACTGAGGCAATCCAACTCCAGCCTCGGGTCTGCTCGACAAAGAGCAGTGGTGCTATCACCTCGGTATAGAGAAGGACGGAACTGCCGTCCCAACTTGCTACCTCAGGCAACTGCCAGCCGATCAACTCAGCTAGACGGTGATGGAAGCCGGCCTCGTTTTTGGCCGCGCCTCTTTCACGTACGTAATAGTCATGCCGAGTGTGAGCTACTTCGGGTTCGCTCAAGGCAGCCCCATTCCAGGTTTGCACTAGCTCGCGATGCGCTCGCTCGGAGCGAATCGCTCGCTGGACGCTCATGACCTGCCCTTCTACACCGGCTAGCTCAGCGATTGCGGACGATTCAAGGACAGCCTCGCGATGGTCACCATCGTAGATCTCGCTGGTCACAGCCGGCGTGAACGGCACGGTGCGGCCGGGCCCAAGCATTCCCTCCCAACCGAGTGCGTAAAGGATGGTCATGAGTACTGTCGTCTTACCCATGTTGTTCTCAGCGCGGATTAGGTTTAGCCCTTCGCTGAAACGCAGAGTCCTAGTAAGATTCCTCTCTGCGCCAGTTACCTTTGTCTCACTGGCTACGATCCGAAGCTTCATCGGACCTTCCGCCCTAGAAGACGTCGTACGGCGGCCTGGCTGAGTTGGGACGGGAGCGAACCGAGGAGAGACTTCTCAACGGCAAAGATTTGCTCGTCCTCGTCGATCGCGGTAAGCAGCTCATTAGCCTCGGCGCCAAGCCCCCAGTAGCGCTTTTTCTTCCACGTGAGCAGCCCAAAGCCGTGGGCAAGGGCGACTGTGCGGTCAAGTGCTGGCTCAAACCGGACTACTGCTTGCTCGGGTCGTATCTTCCCCGCGAGAAATTCACCCAGCCGCTCTGCGCTTTCGGTTGAACGCACGGCCCAATTTAGGACATGGAGCTGCTCGTGGGTTGCTTGCGAACTGCGACAGGCGCGAGTTAGCATCAGAGTCAGTGGGATGCGCCAGACTGCGCGAAGATCAGCGGCGGTGGGGGCCGGTCGCTCGCGAAACACGAAAGGTCGATTGAGCAGCGTGTCGAGTTCGGAGTCAGCGTTCACTTGGACTCCGGAAAATCGAGCGGGCACTCCATAAGCCAACGAGCGATTGTCGCGTGTGAAAGTCGGTTCGCGGCATCGTCTCCTATGGCGGCCGCCTGCTCGCGCAGACGACCCTCAAGGCGTTCACGCACACCTGTTACCGACCCGCGGTGAAGCTCACCTACTTCGCGCTCGCCCAGCACGTTGCGTCGCTCCGTGTCGATCTGACGAGTCACCTGCTCCCGGATGAGCGGATGATGGCTCTTAAGGCCCTCAAGGATGTTGTCCCCATCAACCGCTCGGCGCAGCATTTGTCCTCGCGCTCGGGCGGGATCGCCACTCACCTTCGCGAGCTTTAGGTCCATAGTTCGCACTTGCTCGGCCTCCTCGGAAGCGAGTCGTTCGATTGCCTCTTCGGCGACTTCATCGCGAACCACCGCGATCGTTGCCGCACCGCGTTCTTCGACAAGGGCTCGCTCCCTGGCGAAGTCGTCGGCGGTTTGAATGACAATGGCGAAGTCGTCAGCAAGGAACGGTAGGTCCTTTTCGCGCAGCTCCGCCTCCTTTTTGCGGGCGTGTATGACTAGCTCCTTAGAGTCATGCAGGGGTACAACGAAGACCCAACGCCGTATCTGGTGGGTGCCAACTAGCGCTGCAACTCGCTCGTGTTTTTTGGCGAGCTTGCCCAGATCGACAGTCATCTTGTCGCGCTGGGCTTCATAACGCTGCTGTACTCCTACCTGATCGCATGCATAGCACTGGTAGGCGCACCCCTCGCCGTCGACGCTAAAGCCCTCGATCCCTAGATCACCTCGGTCCCGGTCAGGGACGCGCTGGTAGCTGGAGGGAGCATGACGCTCCGCAAAGAGCGGATCGCAAAACTCTTGCCACTCCTCCCCCGACCAGTCGGCCTCCATCGCGGCAAGCCTAGCTCATGCTCAGAAGAATTCGTAGGACTATGGGGGCCGTTGTGCAAACTTCGTCCTCACAAGACAAACATTTTGGTTTTCTTATGACCCCCCGTCGCGGGGGCAGGGCATCCGCTGGGGTCGGTACCTTTAGCTTCATGGATCTCCGCGCACAGCTTCGTAATCTCGATGACAGTCTCGGTGACTTCAAAGCGACCGATCGAGCTCCTGATCAGCTGATCGCCCTTTTCAACGTACTTCTGGGAGAGGCCAAGAAAGTGCAGGGGGAAAATCCTGTTGTCGCCGCCATCGCCGAGGTCGAACCCCATGGTCTGGGGGAGTCGATCAATGCAGGAGGTCTCAAGGCCCTGACGGGGCAATTGTTGACCGCAATCCCTAGGTCGGCCCCCACCGTCATATAGATCTTCGGCATCGCCTCCGAGCTAGCTCGGTGGGCATTTTCGGACGTGGCCTTGGGGGCCTGCTCAAGGTCCGCGTGTAGTCGTATTGTCTACATGCATGGGCGCCTACTACAGCCGGGTTCTCGATCACGCTTTAGGGGCGCTGTTGCGCGTTGAGTTCACGACGCACGGCAGCAACGTCATCGACTACGCGGTCGTTTTGTTGCTCGATACCGAGAAGGGAACGAAGACGGTTCGCGTCTACGATGCTGCCCATGGCCACAACGAGATGCATCGATATACCCGCAGCGCGGGCAAGGAGCCTGGCACGGCCTTTCATAGCGGTACTCTTGGAGAAGGTATGCGCGCTGCGATCGCCGAGGTCGAGCGCGGATATCCCGAGATGATCGAAGGATGGGAAAGGCAATGACCGCCGACAGCAATCGTTCTCCTGCCGCCAAGGTGATGGACGAAGCAATCGACCTCGCAATCGAGGGCCGCTCGCCCTATCCAGAGCGCGCTGCGTTCATCGACGCTGATGCTTCCTCGGCCGGCCATGACATAGAGCGCGCTGCGGATGAAGGCTTGTCGGTCGTCCTCGTCTCTTCTGACGGCAGCACCCGAGTTCTAAAACCGGAACTCGCAACGAGCTGAGCGCGCTCCACGGTTGACCTTCGGTCGAAACGACCGTACCGGACAAGTCGCATCTCGGTCACATAATCGGCGCTAGTCCGCTCCCCATGCGGTCGCCCCTCAGCCTTTCAATCTGAACTTCATCGAGATCGCAGTGTCTCGGTGAATCCGTGTGGCGGCGGCCTCTGGTCAAGGGCGATCGTCGATGTGTCGATACGCGTGTCGATGCTTCCCCGTCGCGTCGTTTCTTGTCTTCTCGCACTTGTCTGCTTGATCAGCTCCGCAGGGTGTGGATTGTCCGTCGGCCCGTTCGGCTCCGAACTCGACAAGTACGCCAGCAAGGTCGACGAGATTTGCGTCGAGAGCTTTCATCGGGGGATCGAAGGCGAGGAAGAGGCCGAAGCGATTGGCGAAGAGAGAGGGTGGAGCGGATCGAAGATCGAGGCGGAGATCCGCTACGCATGGGCTGGCGCGCTCGTGGGGCAGTATCGGATGCTCAAGGAACTCGGCCCTGCCCCGGAAAAGACCGGATTGATGGATCGTTGGGCGCGGACCTCGCTACAGCGGGCTGACCTGTACCGACGCATCGGTGACGCTTGGTTGGAATCCAACCCTAATCGGGAGATGGGCTCGGAGATCGAGCTGAACCTCGCGAAGACCATGTCGGACCATCTCGCGGAGCCGCTTCCCTTCCAGATCTGTGGGAAGCCCACGAATGGCCACGACAACGAACGCCTTCCGACGGGACAGCTTCTCGGCCACGCGCCGCTGATTTACACGGCCGAATTCCCACTGAGCTCGCTGTCGGCTCTTCGCCGGGTCAGGGGTGTCTACTGGCGTCACCACATAGCCGGCCGAGTAGTGCATCGAGTCCCCGGATCGGAGACCGTCCTCGTCGAGATACATCTCAGGCCCAAGTTTTCGCGGAGCGTCGTCGGCTCAGATCTTCGGCTCTTTCGTGGCCGCCGGGACCCGTCGGTGACCTGGATCGGGATCGTTCCGGGCGAATGAACGACCGGCCGACCAATTGGAGTCGCTCCGGGCGATCGACGGCGATGTAGCCAGCGGCCGTGAAAGCCGATGACGGTCAGAGGGTGAGGAAATCAGCAGGCGTGTAGACCGGAATCGTCGCGGCGAGCGCAAGTAGGTGGCTATCGCCGGAAACGAGCGCGGCGTCTTGGCTGTGAGCTAGGGCGATCAGGTAGTCGTCGTCTGGGTCTGCGCAGTGGATGGGAGGGGGTGCTTTGGGATCTGGGGCAAGCTCGGCAGTTCGGCCTAGTAGGTCGAGGTAGGCGGTGACGCCGTCGCGAACGACGTAGCGACGGAACTTCTCTCGCCGCAGGACCATCTCCAGCTCCTCGAGCAGCAGCGGCGAGACGACCAACTCGAAACCGCCTTCGCCGACGGTGAGGAGGAGCTTCGCGGGTGTGCCCGATGGCGTGATGAGGGCGGAGACGAGAACGCCTGGGTCAAGGACCGCCCGCGTCACGTCTCTCCCTGCGTGCTTCGTGGAGCTCGGTCCTCGCCAGCTCCATGCCCTCGTCTTCGCCTGCGGGGCTCACCTTGGCCCAGATTGCTGCGAGATCACCGATACCGAGGTCGCGACGGAGTGCCTCCTCGATCACCTGCGAATCGCGCTTGCCGGTTCGCGCGGCCTTGATCTTGACGGCGCGGAAGACATCCGCGTCAAGGCTGACGGTCGTGCGAGTCTTTGGCATAGATGCATTATTGCATCATGATGCAAAATGGACTGGGTTTCAGCAGGCGGAGCCCTGGATAGGTTGGGCCTAATGACTTGCTGGCTGGGCCGCTCATCGAGTGTCTGTACCGCTCTGATCTCTCTCTTCGTTGGCTTGGCGTTCGTCGCCACAGCTTCAGCTGGGCAGCCTCCACCCGGAGCTTTCAGCACGCCGTTCACGACCTTCCGAGGCTCGTCTTCGGGATTGAAGATGTACGTGGACCTGGTCGAAGAACGCATCGGCTTCGGGGCTCATGGGCGAGTCGCCTGCGCGAACGGCTCCGAACATTGGCAGTTGGTGGTCGAAGGCGGGCTGGGCGGCAAGGTCGATGCGGGCGGGCATTTCCAACACACCGAATACGAGCCTGCGGAACCCGGCGAAAAGCCGCCCAGTACGGAACGCGCCACGAGCAGCGTCACCATTGAAGACGTCGAAGAATCGATCGTCTATGGAGTTCCGGCTTTCTTCACGGAGGTCAAAGGGCGCGTGCTCTCGAACACCGTGGTCGGCTGGATCCGTTTCTGGGAAGGACCGGGCCGGACTCCCGGCAGCCTGCACTACAAATGTGGCACCGGCTCTCCGGATGGCAAGTGGGAGAAGTTTGTCGTGCACAGGGTCAACGGGCCGGCGCAGCCCCACGGTCACTGGCCGCCCTCAAAAGCTGCTCCGGCCGAACGGAAAGCAACCTCGCCGGCTCTGCCTCAAGCGTTTTGTCAGACGCCACCGGCGCAGGCGAAGGGCGAGCCGCCCAGCGGCTTCTTTCGGGTGAGACCACATGGCTGCCGGTTTCATCAGCTCGGCCTAAGCTCAGAAGAGAACAACCTTGCCGACCTCACGTTCAGGATTCACTGGCGTCGGTGGACGGCAGCCAGCGCCAGCGGAATCGGAAGGCAGCGCGTCTTCGTCGTCAACTACAAGACGCATAAGCACTCCCTTTCGAGCGCACCGGTAGTGATGAGGCTAAGTCGCCCGCGACGGGTCTGCGGACACCAGGTCTTCACTGAGTTGGAGATGCGGGCCTATCTCGGCGGCAACCTAGTCAACAACTACAAAGCCGATCTCAACGAACTCGGTCCTGCCGAAGAAGGATGTCCCCAGGCTCGCTAGCCCACCGGGTCGCATTTCGGTCACATCGCCCCCGCAATCCCGCTCCCCAGGCGGCCCACCCTCAGCCTTTCAAGCCGAAGGTCGGCGGCGCGATGGTGCTGCTGTAAAGACTTAGAAAGCGCACATCTCGGCTAAAGGTGGCCCGCCTAACTTGGCGCCATGAGCAAGCGAGATTCCTATGCGCTGGTCTTGGACGCGATGGTTGCCGAGGCGAGTCGGCCTGCTTTCTCGGCCTCGCCGCCACCGCGTCCAACCCTGCACAGGGTGCGACTCAGGCCTCGGCCAGAGCCTCTTCGAGGTTGTCGAAGCAGGTGGTCCAGCCCTCTTCGTGGGAGCGAGCCGATTCTTCGTCCTTGAGGTTGCTGTGCCTGAAGCGCACCGTGGTCACGCCGGCGGCCTCTTCGAAGTCGAGCTCGATCA
>Ga0070684_100005119_pt1 | contig 10018 bp, 15 predicted proteins | sample KBSC723LmetaG_FD_65653 | JGI IMG/M metagenome (GOLD analysis project Ga0070684, IMG submission 65653) | Corn rhizosphere microbial communities from Kellogg Biological Station, Michigan, USA - KBS C7.2-3L metaG | ecosystem: Host-associated > Plants > Roots > Rhizosphere ...
GCGTGTCGGTCGCCATGCCGCTAGCGCTTGCTCAGACGCCCGAGGACAAACCCGACAAGGACGGCCGCCCCGACCGCCACCGGCAACGGGTTCTCGCGTGTCTTCTGCTGGACCTGGGCGGCGGCGGTCCTGGCGCTCTCGGGAGAGGCCGCCTGCGCCTTCCCGAGGAGATCCTCCTTGGTCTCGGTGACCTTGGTCTTTGCGGCGGTCACCTTCTCCTGCGCCTGGGCCTTGACGTCGGTCTTCTCGGCCAGCGCCTCGACCGTGTCGCCCATGTCCGCCCGGGTGACCTCGATATCCCGCTCGATCTGTTCGACCGAGCGGCCACCGGGCTGCGCCGGGTTTCCTGCGGCCTCGTTCGCCGTCTCGTTGCCCTTCGGGTCGGTTGTGTCGGTCATCGGCGCCCCTCCTGCGCTCGGGCCTTTACGGTTTCCACGTCCTGCTTGGCGCTGCTGATCGCCTCCTCGGGCAGCGGCGGCGTGGCCTCCTGCACCCTGTTCTTGCCCACCAGCGCGAGGACGCCGGCCACCGCGGCGAGCACGAGGCCAACGATCACCGCCGCCAGCCAACCGTCCACGGCGGTGGCCAGGCCGAGGATCGCCGCGGCGACGAACGCCCCCACCGCGTAGGCACCGACCAACCCGGCGCCGCCGAACATTCCCGCGCCCACGCCCGCGCGCTTGCCCTTCTCGGCCAGCTCGGCCTTCGCCAGCGCCACCTCTTGGCGCGCCAGCAGCGTCGTCTGGTCAGACAGCTGGCGCACCAGCTCCGCCATGGACGCCTCCGAGGCCAGGTTGTTGTTTCCCTGCTCTGCCATTCCGCCTCCTCGCCGCACGACCTTTCAGCGTTGTGACCGGCGAAGTGCGGATTCGGTTACGCGCCGCCGTAACCAGGCCGATGGCGTTCTGGTCTTAGGGGTAATGGAGCCGGCGTGGATGTCCCCGATGGTGATCTCGTCGACCGGGCCCGCGGCGGCGACCTGAGCGCTTTCGGCGAGCTCGTGGAGCGCCACGCGGACGTCGTGTTTCGCGTCGCCGCTCGCGTGGTGGGACCCGACGAAGCCCAGGACATCAGCCAGGACGCCTTCCTGCGGGCGTTCCACCGCCTTTCCACCTTCCGGGGGCAGGCGCCGTTTCGCGCCTGGTTGCTGCAGATCGCGCACAACGCGGCGCTCAACGCCTTGGCCCGCAAGCGGCCGGAGCCGGTCGCCCCGCCCCACGAGCACAACAGCGACGCCGAGACGGCACCGGCCGACCGCGAGCCGGCGGCGATGCTCGAGCGCTCCGAGCGGTCGCAGCGGCTCGAGGGCAAGCTGCGCATGCTGCGCCCGACGTACCGGTCGCTGCTCGTGTTGCGCGATCTCGAAGGGCTCTCCTACGAGGAGATCGCTGAGGTCCTCGACATGCCACTCGGCAGCGTCAAGGGCCGGCTTCACCGTGCGCGAGGGGAGCTGATCGAGGCCCTGCGCAACAACGCCTACGACTGGGAGCTGCCGCGATGACCACCCCCGGCGCCGACGCCGAGAGCCCCGCCGAGCGCGCGCTGGAGTCACGGCTCGCGGACGTCCGCTTGCTTCCGCCGGAGGTCGGTCCGGGCCTCGCGGCCGCGATCGTCCGCACGGCGCGCTGGCAGCGCGCCGTGCGAGCGCCGGTCGTCCTCGCCGGCGCGCTGGCGCGCGCCGCGGCCGATGGGCTCGGGATCCTGATCGGCCTCGGCAAGGAGCCGCGGGCGTGACCACGGCGAACGCGGCGATCCCGATCCTCGACCAGGCCGGCCGGGCGCTGGGCGGCTTCCTGCCGCGCCTGGGCGGCGCCCTGGTGCTCCTTGTGGTCGGGTTGCTGCTCGCGCGCGTGCTCGGCTGGGCCACAAGGCGTGGCCTGACCCGGATCGGCGTCGACGACCTCTCTGCGCGGCTGGGCGTGCAGCCGGTGCTGGAGCGCGCCGGGCTGGGGTCGTCGCTCGTCCGTCTCCTCGGCCGCATCGTGCGCATCGTCGTCTCGATCGTGGCGATCTTCGCGGCGCTGTCGCTCCTGGGCCTGCAGTTCCTGTCCCAATCTCTCAACCAGGCCGTGCTGGCCCTCCCCGAACTGCTCATCGCCGCGGCGCTCGTCCTCGTGGGGATCGTGCTCGGGGGCTGGGTCGGCGAGCGCATCGAGCGCGCCAGCTACCAGATGGACCTGCCGCTGCCGCTGGGCCGGCTCGCCCAGGTCGCCGTCGTGACGGTGTTCGTGATCACGGCCGCTGCGCAGATCGCCGTGCCGACCATCGTGCTCATGGTCCCGATCGGCCTCGCGCTGGCAACGGTCGGCGCGGCCTTCGCGCTCGCCTTCGGCCTCGGCGGTCGCGACGTCGCGCGCGCGGTCAGCGCCGGGCGCTACGTCCGCTCCGCCTATGCCCCGGGCCAGACCATCACGGTCGGCGACATCACCGGAACCGTGCAGGCGATCGAGGGCGCGACGACCGTGCTCGACGCGCACGACGGACGCACGGTCCGCGTCCCCAACCACCTGCTGCTCGAAAGCGTCGTCACCGTGCATGCGGAGTGAAGACGCGTAGCTGCCGTCAAGGAAGGGAAGCGCCCGATGACGCGGCGGCGGCCCTCTCGGCGGCCTGCTTGACCTCGGCGAGGGTGTGCTGTTCCTGCTCGAGGTTCTGCCTGAGCAGCTCGACCACGTCGCCCTTGCCCATCGCGTGGGCGTGGGTGATCAGCCCCTCGTAGACCGCGATCTCGTAGTGCTCGGTCTCGGCTGCCCCGGCGAGCAGTACGTCATCGACCACCGACGCCCGGGATTTCCTGACGTTGGCCTTGCGCTCCTTCGCGATGCCCTCGATGGCGGGACAGGGCGAATCGTGGATGTCCCAGCCGAAGGCCGCAAAGACCTTCGCGAGGTTGGCGATCTGCCCGCGGGTCTCGTTCTGGTGCTGTCGGAAGAGGCCGGCGAGCTCGGAGCTCTGGGCGGCCCTGGCGTTGGCGTTGAGCATCTCCAGCACGGTGTGCTCCATCTTCAGCGCGGCGCCGAGCTTGAAGTTGTAGAGCTCCTCCGGGGTGCTGAGCCGTTCGAACACTGCGTGCTCCTCTCATGAGACCAGCCTGCGCCGTCGGTCGGGGGTCTTATCGCCGGTGTTGAGCGATCAGCATCCGGCCCATCGCTTGGGCGCGCTTAGCGGTCTCGACGTCACCCTCGGCGGCGCAGACGATCGAGCCTTGCATGAGGATGTGCCAGGAGCGGGCGAACGCCTGGGGGTCGCGTAGGTCGGCTTCTTCGGCCATGGTGGCGACGACGCCCCGGACGTTCTCCAGGTAGTGGATGCTGGCTCGGCCGGTGGGGTGCGAGGGGCCCATCTCGAACAAGACGTTGATGAACACGGACGCCTCGAAGTCGTCGCTGCGGAACCACTCGTCGAAGATGTCGAAGATGGCCAGGAGCTGGTCTTCGGGATCGTCGGCCCGGCTGCGCGCTTCCCGCTCGACCCAGCCATGCGTCCAGACGTCCTCGCGGCGCTGGAGGAAGGCCAGGACAAGGTCATCCTTGGACGGGAAGTGCCGATACAGCGTGGCCTTGGCCACGCCCGCGGTCTCGATGATCTCGTCGATCCCGACCGCCTGGATCCCCCGCCGGGAGAACAGCTCGTAGGCCGTCGCGAGGATTCGCTCGTGTGCGTCGGTGGTCGGCGGTGGTGACGTCGCGGACATATCGCGTAGCGCCAGCCTAGCGAATAGGTAGACAGGTCTGTCTACGCCTGCTAGAAAGAACGGTCTGTCTGTAGAAAGACCTGTCTGTCTATCTCGTAAAGGAGGTGCTGCGATTCACGAGGAAACCGCGCGGTCGGCCCGGCACGGGCAAGCTCCGTTCGCCACCACGACGATCGGGCACCTCACGGCAACGTCCGCGTGCTCGGAACCGGGAACATTGACGATCGGGCTCGACGGCGAGCTCGACATCGCGACGGCTCCCACCTTTGAACAGCTCCTCGGCGAGGTCGAGCGGGACCGATGGCCGACGGTCGTTCTCGACCTGCGGGGCTTGAGCTTCATCGACTCCAGCGGGATACGCGTGCTGCTGGGCGCCCACAACCGCATCGGCCGCCAAGGGGGTCGCATGGTCCTCTGCCACGCGACGCGCGCCGTGCGCCGCACGCTGGCCGCGATCGGTGTCGACAGCATCCTCGAACTGACCGATGCCACCGACGACGACCAAGGACCATCGGCCGGGCCTCCCCCGTTGCCGTCCGGACTATCGCTCGTTTCTGCGGGCGAGCCCGTCGCCGGCCCGACGCTGATGGAGGTCACCAACGCGGTGGTCACCGCCTGCAAGGCGCACACGGGAAAGGGACCCACGCGAGCCAAGGCGCACCTGCGTTCCGACGCGCTCTGTGTCGTCCTGCGCGACTGGATGACCGTCGCCGAGGGCACACTGGTGGCGAGTGGCCGCAAGGACCTGGTCGCGGAGTCACGCCGCCACTTGCACCAGCAGGTCGCCGACGCCGCGCGGTCAAGCGTCGAGCAGGCGACCGGCCGCAACGTGATCGCCACCCGAAGCCACATCGAGTTCGACCGCGTCACCGCGACCGTCGTCTTCACCCTGAGCCCGGCGGCGTAGGCGCGTCGACGCGGGCCGGCCGCCACATGGGCGGCCGGCCGTGCGTCGGGCGTCGGTGGCGCGGTCTTGCGCAGCTAGCGGCCGTGCTCGACCGGCCCGAGGATGTGCGTGGAGACGAAGTCCCCGACCTGCCCGCCGAGCGCCTGCCCGGCGTCCTCGTCGTACCGGAAGTGCTGACCGGCGTAGATGCGGCTCACCGAGGCCTCGTCGGCCGCCTGCGAGAAGCTCGAGAAGCTCCGCGTGACGCCGGGGAGGGTGGCATTGGTCAGCGAGAGGTCCTGACGGTCGCTGCCGAAGAACGCGCGCAGCGCCGTGGCGGCCGACGCGCTGATCTCGGCGTGGGCACCGGCGTAGCTGGGGTCCAGCGCCGTCGTTGCCAGCGGCGTCCACGCGGGATCGCCGGCGGTGTCCGGGTTGCCATCGTTGTCGGCCGCCTGCACCGCGGTGACCGGGCGCCAGCGGTGGTAGGCGTACTTCGAGTCGTACAGCGCGATCACGCCGTCGGCCACGCTGGTGTCGAGCATCGCGAACATCCGGGCGTTCTGCGCGAGCGTGTTCTGGTGCGCCATGCCCGCCGTCTGAGCGATCTGGTTCCAGACGTTCTGCACGGGCGCGGCGCCCCAGAACTGACCGATCTGGGTCTGCTCGGGGGTCCGCGCGGCGCTGTTCATCTGGCCCAGCGACTTGACCTCGTTGAAGTCCGCGGTGTAGCGGGACGAGGTGACGGACGGAGGTGCCGGCGGCCGGAACTGATCACCGGTGCGGAGGGCGAACGGCCGCACGGCTGCCCAGTGCGTGAACATGGGTTGCTGGAAGCCCGGCGGGGTGAGCTGATATTCGCCGGGGCCCGCCTGCGGAGTGAACGGCGGGGGTGTGGCCGCAGAGCCGTCGTCCGCACGTGCGGCGAGGATGGCCTCGGCGGCGTCCGTGCCCACCCGGATGCCCTGGCGGACGTGCGCGCCACCACCGATCTGGGAGAGCGAGTCCTGGTACTTGGAATCGATCACCGGCTGCTGGCTGGGGAACAGCGCCAGCAGGGCCGTGTGCGCGGCCGCCGCCGCCGCTGCATCGGGCGACGCCGCGCGCGGAGCCGGGTGCCCTCGCAGGTACGGGGCATTGCCGCCCTCGATGGCGTTGACCGCGTCGTAGACCGCCAGCTGCGTGATGGCCAGGCTGCGGGTGGGATGGACGGTGGCGGGCTGCGCACCCGGCGTCTGGAGCAGCTGGAGCAGGGTCTGGTTCCACTGGATGACCTGGTCGGGCTGACTGGACGCGCGGCCACCGCGCACGGCGTGCTTGGGCGCCGGTGCAGCGCTGGCGACGGCCGCGAAGGACACGGTCGCCAGGAGGACGGCGAGCGTCGCCGCGATGCCCAGCGTTGCTGCGATACGTCTCATGGAGGGAGCTCCGTTCGGTTGGGGACGAGCTATCTACTACGCATCGTAGCACGACGGCTCGTAGTACTATGCTGTCCGTAGGATGCCCCAGGTGCTCTACATCGAATGGAACGCTCCCGCGCCTGACGTGGCCGGCGAGCTGCGCCGCGGCCTGCAGGACCGGCTGGAGGGATCGCGCGGCGTGCACGCAAGCCTCTGCCTGCAGGACGGGCCGCGGCTGGCCGTGTTCATGGTTGTGGACTCGCCGGGCATGCTCGACGCGTACGGCCGCTGGTGCCGGCTGCGGATGGAGCGGCTCGCCGGGGTCAGGCCGTCGCGGCACGAGACCTTTGCACTGCTCAGTGCGGTCGAAGGCGCGGCCGGGCTCGCCGCGGTCCTCCACGGGCGGCGGGCGGCCTAGCTTGCCCCCCGATCCCACATCTCCTACAATGCGTCGTATTCCCGCCCGGAAGACGAAGAAGAAGGCGCCCCCGCCACCCCTGCACGAGCTCGAGGCCGAGGTCATGGAGGAGGTCTGGGCGCAGGGTGAGGCCCCGGTGCGCTCGGTCATGGAAGCGCTCAACAAGGGATCGCGCAAGCCGCGCGCGTACACGACCTACATGACGATCATGTCCCGGCTGGACGGCAAGGGCCTGCTCGAGCGCCGCCGGGAGGGAAAGACCGACTTCTACCGGCCGACACTCGAGCGCCAGGCGTACCTGAACCTGCGCGCCGAGGCGGAGGTCGACGCGGTGGTCGCCCAGTACGGCGACGTCGCCCTGGCCCACTTCGCACGTCAGGTGGGCCTCGACCGAAACCGCCTCGAGGAGCTGAAGCGCCTTGCCGAGCAGTCCTAGGGACGGCGCCCGCATCGATGCCGGGGCCTCGCGGCTCTTCGGCCTCAGCGTGGTTCTCGCCGCCGGCGCGCTGGTCGCCATCGGCGTCGCCCTGGTCGACGGAACGAACGCCGTGCGCGTCGGCCCGCGCGAGCCCGTCGGCCACTTCCAGGTGCTGCACGAGAGCTTCACCTACCCGAGCGCGAACGTCGCCGCCATCGTCCTGCTCGTGCTCGCCGGGCTCGGCCTGTTCGTCCTGCTCCGGCTGACCTGGAGCGCCGTGGCCGAGGTACTGGCGCAGCGGCGCTTCTCGCGCGCCGTCGCCGCGCAGCACCCCCGCCCCTACGGCGACGTGATCCTCGTCGACGACGACGAGCCCCGCGCGTTCTGCGCCGGCCTGCTGCGGCCGCAGATCTTCTTGTCGACGGGGACGCTTCGCCAGCTCCGCGACGACGAGCTCGAGGCGGTGCTGGCCCACGAGGCGCACCATCGCCGCCGCCGCGACCCACTGCGCATCGCGGTCGCGCGGGTGTTCGGCCACGCGTTCTTCTTCCTGCCGATCCTGCGCCGGCTGAGCGACCGCTACTGCGCCATGGCCGAGCTGGCCGCCGACGACGCCGCCGTGCGCACGGCCCCGGGGGGCAGCGCCACGCTGGCCTCGGCGCTGTTGAGCTTCAGCGCCACCGCGCAGCCGCACGGCGCCGTCGGCATCGCGCCCGAGCGCGTTGACCACCTGATGGGCCGCACACCCAGCTGGCAGTTGCCCGCCGCGCTGCTGCTGGCCGGCTCGGCCACGATCGTCGTTCTGGGCGCCTTGGCGTGGCAGGCGGGTCAGATGGCGGTGGTCAGGGCGACGTTCAGCCTGCCCTTCCTCTCCACTCGGCCGTGCGTGATGGCGCTGGCGCTGGTACCCGGAATCCTCGCCGCCGTGGCCGTGACCTACCTGCGGCGCCCCGGCCGCTAGACGGCCCGAGCTCGCCGGCCGGACCGCCGACGGCGCCCGGCCGTCATAACTACGTTGCGTCGTACTATGGCTTGTAGTAATGTGGCGGCCGCAACACGCAACGACAACAACCGGCCGAGCGCCAGCGCGCGTAGGCCAACCACAACCACGACAACCGAGGTCCACAGACATGAAACGACTCCTTCTCCTCGCAATCGCGCCGGCGTTGGCGGCGCTTGTCGTCGCAGGCTGCGGCGGCGGCAGCAGCAGCACCCAGCAGACCAGCACGCAGAGCAAAGCCGCCGCGCCCTCGGGCGCCGCCGCGACCGTCAGCCTCAGGAAGCTGAACGTCGGCAACGCCCTCGTCGACAGCCAGGGACGCACGCTCTACCTGTTCGAGGCGGACAAGGGACCCATGAGCACCTGTAACGGCGCCTGCGCAAGCCTTTGGCCGCCCGACATGACGTCGGGCAAGCCCAACGCCGGCCCGGGCGTGGACGCGGCCAAGCTCGGGACCACCAAGCGCAGCGACGGGACGCTCGAGGTCACCTACAACGGCCACCCGCTCTACCGCTACGCCCCCGACACCAAGCCCGGTGAGGACACCGGCCAGGGCCTGAACCAGTTCGGCGCGAAGTGGTACGTGCTCGCGGCCAGCGGGAGCAAGATCGACAGTGACTGAGCGCGGCCACAGAGCGCAAGGGGTCTTCCGCTACCTCGGTGCGGCGGCCCTGCTCGGGGTGGGCATCGACCACCTCCAGCAGTACTTCGGGGCGTCCTATTCGGCCATCCCGACGATCGGGACCCTGTTCGCGCTGAACTTCGTCGCGGCCGTTCTGCTGGCAGCCGGCCTGATCGCGCCGCTCGAGCGTCTGTTCCCGCGAGCCGGCAAGCCGATCCTCGGCGTCCTGGCCGCGTCGGGGATCGGCGTGGCGATGGGGTCGCTGATCGCGCTGCTGGTCAGCGAGCAGACTCCGCTCTTCGGCTTCATGGAGAACGGCTACCGGCAGGCGATCGTCATCTCGATCGTGCTCGAGGTGGCCACCGTGCTCCTGCTCGGGGCGTTCCTGGTCGGGCTGCTCCGCTCGACCTCCATACGGCCCCGCATGGCGCAGCGCGCGATGCGGTGACGCCGCGGCGCCCGGCGTCGGGCGCGAGCACACGCAGTCTCGGCGACGGCACCCCGTGTGGGTGCCGTCGCCGCGTTCGTGCCGCCCAGCTGGATCGGGCCTGCCGCGGAGCTTATGCTACGCTGCATCGTACTACGCTATGTAGTTGATTCCATCCGGCCCCGATAGGAGCTTCACCATGACCACTTGGTACGCCCAGACCACTGCGCCCGCACCGCCCGAAGACGTCCTCGACGTCCTCACCGACCCGGCCGCCCTGGCCCGCTGGTCCCCGGTGGGGTTCGACATCGAGGAGATCGACAGCGAACGCCTGCGGGCGGGGACGCACGCGCGGGTGGCGGGCTCGCTGGCTGGGCGCGAGGTCAGGTTCGACGTCGCCGTCAAGGAGGCGGAGTCCGGGCGCCTGCTCCTGCAAGCGTGCGGGCCGGTCGGCCTGGACGTGGAGTACACGATCGCCCCCGCGCCCCACGGGTCGGCGATCGACGCGGCGATCACCGTGCGCGGCCAGCGCGGGATCACGAAGAAGGTCTTCGCCAGCGCGCTGCAGGGTCTGCTTGCCGTCGGAGGCCTGGAGGTAGCGCTGCACCGACTGGTGCGCGAGGCCGAGCGCCAAGAGCCGCGGTCGCTGAAGACGAAGCGCTGAGCTGACAGACACGCGCGGGTGTGCGACGCTCGCTCAGGTGACGCCGGCGGTGACGCTGCGAGAGATCGAGGCTCGTGACGCCGAGGCCTGCGCGCGGATCTGCTTCGAGGCCTTCGGCGCCTTTCATGACCAGCACCGGTTCCCGCGCGACTTTCCGGCGCTGGAGATGACCACCGGAATGTTCGGGGCGCTGACCAACAACCCGGCGATCTGGGGCGTGGTGGCCGAGGTCGACGGACGTGTCGTCGGCTCCAACTTCCTGTACGAGGGAGACCCGATCGCGGGCGTCGGGCCGATCAGCGTCGATCCCGAATACCAGCGCGGCGTGGGGCGCAGGCTGATGGAGGCCGTCATCGCGCGCGGTCGCGAGGCGTCCGGGATCCGCCTCGTGCAGGACGCCTTCAACATGCGCTCGCTTTCGCTCTACACGTCCGTCGGCTTCGACGTGAAGGAACCCCTGGCCCTGGTCAGCGGCAAGCCTCACGGCGG
>Ga0070684_100005120_pt1 | contig 10017 bp, 9 predicted proteins | sample KBSC723LmetaG_FD_65653 | JGI IMG/M metagenome (GOLD analysis project Ga0070684, IMG submission 65653) | Corn rhizosphere microbial communities from Kellogg Biological Station, Michigan, USA - KBS C7.2-3L metaG | ecosystem: Host-associated > Plants > Roots > Rhizosphere ...
GTCGCCAATCGTGACCGGAGCAACGAACACATTGTCGCTGCCCGTGTGGACATTGCGCCCGATCTCCGTCCGGAACTTGCCAGGGCCGAGCTCGGGCCGGTAGTTGGCCGTGATCGCGCCCGCGCCGATGTTCGTCTCCTCGCCAACGTCGGCGTCGCCGATGTAGGACAGGTGAGGGACCTTCGCGCCCGCTCCGATGCGCGAGTTTTTGATCTCCACGAATGTGCCCGCCTTCGCTCCTGCTTCGAGGTGGGTTCCGGGGCGAAGGTAACAGAATGGGCCGACGGTCGCACCGGGGCCGATCTGCGCGTCGACGACCACTGCATGCGGCCCCACCACGGCGCCGGCGGAGATCGTCGTCTTGCCTCGAATGACCGTGAACGGATGGATCTCGGCGTCCGGCTCGATCGCGACGTCCGGCTCGATCCACGTCGTCTGGGGATCGACGATCGTGACGCCCGCGAGCATGTGCTCCTCGTTGATTCGCTCGCGGAGCGCTGCCGCGGCCGCCGCGAGCTCGGCGCGCGTGTTCACGCCCTCGGCCTCGACGGGATCGGGTGCGACGAACGCGGCGACATGATCGCCATTCTCAACGAGTGCGCGGACCGCGTCAGTGAGATACAGCTCGCCCTGCTGGTTCGCGGTGTCGAGTCCTTCGAGCGCCCGCCAGACGCGGTCGACGGCAAACACGTAGATCGACGAGTTGACCTCGTCGACTGCGAGCTCGTCCGGTGAGGCGTCGCGCGCCTCGACGATCGCGCGTACCGAGCCGTCGTCGTCTCTGAGTACGCGCCCGTACTCGCGCGCATCGCGCGGGCGAAACGACAGGATCGTCGCCGCGGCGCCTTCCCGGCGGTGCGTCTCGAGGAGCTCGCTCAGAAGCTTCGGGCTGACGACGGGTGCATCGCCGCTGAGCACGAGCAGGTCTCCAGCCACTCCGTCGAGCGCTTGCCGGGCCGAGGCGAGTGCGTCGCCGGTGCCGCGCGGCTCGGTCTGAACAGCGGTCTCGACCCCGTCGAAGCGTTCAGCGCCTTGCGGCGACGTGACCACGACGAGCGGGTCGGCGTCGATCGCGCGCGCGGCTTCGACGACCCAGTCGACCATGCGCCGGCCGAGGAGCTCGTGGAAGTGCTTCGGCGTGTCGGACTTCATCCGCGTGCCGAGCCCGCCGGCGAGCACCACTGCTGCTGGTTTCTGGGTCATGGGATGCAAAGTGCTGGGGCGCCAGGATTCGAACCTGGGATCACGGGACCAAAACCCGTTGCCTTACCACTTGGCTACGCCCCAATAGGCGCTCGAAGTCTAGCTCCGGGTCGTGAAGAGGAGCACCAGGGCGAACACCGCGAGGATGCCGACTGCCACGAGCGCGAGCGTCCCGACCACGATGACGAGGATCGGGATCATCATCACGAACGCCTGTGAGACGGCGGCGATCCAGGCGATGTCTCGGGCCGGCCCCGGGCGGAGGCGATGTCCGAGCCAGAAGAAGACAACGACCACCGCGACGGCGACGCCGAGCGTCAGCAGCCTCGGGATCGCGTGGACGATCAGGAGCAGGCCCTCGATGACCGCGATCCAGACGGCGATCGCGATCCGGCGCTCGCGCAGCCACCGGCCGAAGCGGCTCTGTCGGTGCTCGATAACGCCTGGTTCGATCACGTGGCCAACGCTACCAAGCAGGCGCCGCCAGCCAGGTTGCGCAGCCCGCGGAGAAGCGTTCGCGCGCAGCGGACGCCCGTTCAGGATCGGCGAAGAGACCGTAGACCGTCGGGCCGGCTCCGGAAACGTCTGCGCGGAACGCGCCGGCGTCGAGCAGGTCCTTCGCGAGCGGTGAGGACGCAAGGTCGTTCGGCGGCAGCGCGGCCAGATCGCGCACTTCGAGGGCATCGAGCAGTCGGCGGCGCCGCTCGTCGAAGCCCGGCTGGCCCGTGAACGCCGCGTAGACGTCCGCCGTCGATGGCTTCGTCGCGCCGTCCGGAAGCATGAGCAGCACCGAGTAGTCACGCGGGAGCTCTACGGGCTCCAGCGTCGTACCGTCGCCGGTGCCGAGTTGCGTTCCCGTCGTCAGGAAGAACGGGACGTCCGCACCGAGGCCGGCCGCGACCTCGTGCAGGCGCTCCGGGCTCAGCGGGGACGGAAGTGTCTCGTTCGCGAGGCGAAGCGCGGCCGCTGCGTCGGAGCTCCCGCCTCCGAGGCCGGCGGCAACGGGGATCTGCTTGTCGATCTCGACCGACCAATGCGGATCGACTCCGGCGAGAGCGGCGAGCGCGAGGAGGGCGTCGCGGACGAGCGTGTCCTCCGGGAAGCCAGCGACGTCGAGGGCCAGGCCCGGCTCGAGGGAGATGCGGTCCGCTAGATCGATGCGCTCGAGCAGCGTCACGACCTCGTGTTTCCCATCCGGGCGCAGCGGGCCGACGGCGAGCGCGAGGTTGATCTTGGCGGGGGCGTCGAGCGACTTCATCGGAGCGCCGCCGCGAGGGCGACGAACTCGTGCGGCTCGAGCGCCTCTGCGCGCACGGTGGGCTCGCGGTCGATCGCGGTTAGCGCCTCTGCTGCCCGCGCGCGGGATGCGAGGCCGGCGAGCTCGATCGAGTTCGGCAGCGTCTTGCGCCTGTGAGCAAACGCCGCTTCGACGACGCTCTTCAGATCCGAGAAGCGATCCGGCAGCGGAACCCGTCGAAAGGCGACGAGCGCGGAGTCGACGTTCGGCTGCGGCCGGAACACGGTCCGCGAGACCGAGTGGAAGCCGGTGCGCTCGGAAGCGAGCTGGACGAGCACCGAGACCGCGCCGTACGCCTTGGTGCTCGGGCGAGCGAACAGCCGGTCTGCCACCTCGCGCTGCACCATCACCGTCCAGTGGTCGACGCTCGGCAACCCGTCGAGGCTCTCCACGATCAGCGGCGTGGCGACGTTGTACGGAAGGTTCGCGACGAACTTCGACGGCGCTGGATCGAGGGCAGCCAGATCTAGGCGCAGCGCGTCACCGAACAGGAAGTCGACGTTGGCGTGATCGCGCAGCTGCTCGGCGAGGTACGGCTCCAGTCCTCGGTCGAGCTCCACTGCGTGTACGCGCGCCACACGCTCGGCGAGGTACGCGGTGAGAACGCCGAGACCAGGGCCGACCTCGAGCACCACGTCGCCCGCGTCGAGCCCCGCGAGCCGCCCGATGACTCCGAGGATGTTGTCGTCGACGAGGAAGTGCTGGCCCAGCTCGCGGTTGGGCTTGACCGGCAGTTTCACGGGAGCGAGAACGCGGCCGCCGCGTTCGCGTCGATCTGCGCGGCGAGGTGCGCCGGATCGGAGCCGCGAACCTTGGCGAGCTCCTCGAGGGTGAGCACGACGTTCGCCGGCTCGTTCGGCCTCCCGCGGCGTGCCTGCGGTGCGAGGTAGGGGCTGTCCGTCTCGACGAGGATTCGCTCGTCGGCGACCTGCGCGGCTGCGGCTCGGAGGTCGGAGGCCTTCGGGTACGTGACGTTGCCGGCGAACGAGACGTAGTAACCGCGCTCGAGCACGGTGTCCAGCAGTCCCGGCGACGAGAAGCAGTGCATGACGACGATGCCGTCGAAGCCGGAGAGCACATCCGCTGTGTCCGCGTCCGCGTCGCGTGTGTGGATGACGACCGACTTGCCGAGATCGGCTGCGAGCTCCAGCTGGGCCTCGAAGAGCCGGCGCTGGCGATCGCGAGGTGCACCGTCGCGGAAGTAGTCGAGTCCGGTCTCCCCCACGGCGACCGCGCGGTCGTGCTCGGCGAGATCGCGCAGCTCGTCGACGCGGTTCGCCTCTGCAGCGCCCGCCTGGTGCGGATCGATCCCGACGACGGCGAAGACCTCCTCGTGGAGCTCCGACAGCTCGAGCGCCGTTCGGGACGACTCGATGCCGGTGCCGACCGTCACGATGCGCTCGACGCCGGCCGAACGCGCCCGCCGGATCAGGGCCGACGGCCGGTCCGCACACGCGTCCAGGTGCGCGTGGGTGTCGATCACTCCGGGAGTGCGGCGTGCGCTTCCATGCGCGCGAGCTCTTCGGGCACGACGACATCCGGATCGAGCTTCTTGAAGAGCGGCCGCGGTTTCTGAAGCGTCTGCCCGGGCGAAAGCTCGCTCGGCGCCCAGCTGCCGGTCCACGGCTCGTAGTCGCCCGTCAGCACCTCGTGCGGATCCTCGTCGCCGCCGACCTGGCGGAGCTCGAGCGGCCCCGCGAGCGTTCCCTCGTTGCCGAGCAGCTCGTGCACCGTCTGTGACGAGAACGGGAGGAACGGCGCAAAGATCGTCTTCAGGCTGTCGACTGCGCGCAGCGCGACGTAGAGGACGGTTCCGGCGCGCTCGCGGTCGCTCTCGATCAGCGCCCACGGCGCCTGGTGGTCCGTGTAGCGGTTGACGAGCGTCGCGAGCTTCATGGCTTCGGCGAGCGCGGCCCGGAAGCGAGCCGCCTCGATCTGCTCGGCCACGAGGTCGAAGCCGGCCGCGATCGCATCGAGCAGCGCCGCGTCCTCGGACGTCAGCTCGCCCGGCTCGGGCACCGCGCCGAAGTTCTTGTGCGCCGAGCTCAGCGTCCGGTTGACGAGGTTGCCCCAGTTCGCGACGAGCTCGTCGTTGTTCCGGCGGACGAACTCGGACCACGTGAAGTCGGTGTCCTGCGTCTCCGGCCCGGCCGCGGTCAGGAAGTAGCGGAGCGGATCCGGGTCGTAGCGGCTGAGAAAGTCGCCGACAGCGATCGAGACCCCGCGGCTGACGCTGAACTGCTTGCCCTCCATCGTCAGGAACTCGCTCGCGACGATCTCGTCCGGCAGCTCGAGCGGCTTGCCCGCGCCGAGCTCGCCGCCCGCCTCGTACCCGAGCAGGATGCTCGGCCAGATCACCGTGTGGAACACGATGTTGTCCTTGCCCATGAAGTACAGGTGGCGCGCCTCGGGGTCCTGCCACCACTCGCGCCAGGCCTCCGGCGTTCCGCGGTTCACCGCCCACTCGACTGCCGCCGACAGGTAGCCGATGACCGCATCGAACCAGACGTAGATGCGTTTGTCGTCGCGCTCCGCGTACTCCGGCGGCACGGGGATCGGCACACCCCAGTCGAGGTCGCGCGTGATCGGCCTCGGCTTCAGGTCCTTCAGCAGCCCGAGCGTGAAGTTCCGGACGTTCGAGCGCCAGTGCTTCTTCTCCTCCACCCACGCGGTCAACTGCTCCGCGAATGCGGGGAGGTCGAGGAAGAGGTGGTTCGTCTCCTTGAAGACGGGCGGCGCGCCGTCGATCTTGGAACGCGGGTTGATCAGATCGACGGGATCGAGCTGGTTCCCGCAGTTGTCGCACTGATCCCCGCGGGCCGAGTCGAAGCCGCAGATGGGGCACGTACCCTCGATGTACCTGTCCGGCAGCGTGTGGCCGGTGGTGGCCGAGAATGCGCCCATCGCCGTCTGCTCGACGATGTAGCCGTGCTCGTACACGGTCCGGAACAGATCCTGGACCACGCGGTAATGGTTCTTCGTCGTCGTCCTCGTGAACAGGTCGTAGGACAGACCGAGGTCGTGCAGGTCCTTGCGGATGAGGCCGCTGTAGCGATCCGCGGTTTCACGCGGTGACAGACCCTCGCGATCGGCCGCGACCATGACCGGCGTGCCGTGCTCGTCGGTGCCGCTGACCATCAGGACGGAGTCGCCCCGCAGCCGGTGATAGCGGGCCGTGATGTCCGACGGGACGCCGAAGCCGGCGACATGCCCCAGATGCCGCGGGCCACTCGCGTAGGGCCACGCGACGGCGACGAGAATGCGCTGTTGGCGACGGTTCGGGAAGGCGTTCCTCCGGGGCGGGCTCGGTCTTGGACATCTTACGGAGGGCCGGTTGTGCGAACCCGCGTGCGACCACGGGTCGCCGCCGACGCCAACCGATGACGCCGAGCGCGACGAGCGCCAGGCCGGCCGCACCCAGCAGAATCAGCAGCCGTCGCGAGTGACCCGCTCGTAGTCGACCGACGGACGCCACGGGCGGTTCCGCACTGACACGGGCGACCGGTGCGGAAAGACGTTCGTGCTGCTCCCTCGCCCGGCTCCGGCCCGGCGCGGCGGTTCGCACTCGCGGATGTTGCACTGGCGCGGGCGGCGTCCTGGACGCCTCCAGGCGAGCACGGGGTCGTGCCGTGTGCGGCGCCGGCTTCGGCGTCGTGCGCACGGGCACCGACGCCCGCGCGCGCACCGGCGCCGGAGCTCCCACGGATCGATGCCTTGCACGCGCGTGCACGACGGCCGGATGGCGAGGGCGTGGCGTCACCCGTCCGGGAAGCGCCTGAGACGTCGACACCGGAGGAACCGGAGCTAGAGCCTGCGCCGGTTCCGGCGGCGCAGGCTCCGGAGCAGGCTGCGGAGGCAGCAGTGTCAAGGGATCGACGTATCCGTTCGCATCCGCCGTGTGGCGGATGCCGAGGTGCACGTATGGCTCCGTCCCCTCGGGCTCACCGCTCGGACCGATCGTCCCCACGACGTCGCCCTCGCTCACCCGCGTTCCCACGGTTACGCCGATCGAGCCGAGGTGGACGAGCGTCACCGACCAGCCGTCCTCGGTGCGGATCGTCAGACAGAGCCCCTGGCGGGGAAGCTGGCCCGCGTACGCGACGACTCCGGTCGTTGCCGAGCGGACATCCGAGGCCGTCGGAGCTCCGATGTCGATCCCGCGGTGCTGCCCGCCGGAGTAGGGGTCGCCGTCGGAGACGAACGGTCTCAGCACCGGGCCTTCGACTGGCCATGCCCACGCCGACGCCGCCGGTGCGAGCACGAGAGCGGCAAGCAGCGTTACCATGAGCGCGTTGCCTGATCTGAAAACCATGAGGCCAGAGTATAGTGGCGCTCGGCTGTTGTCAAATATGATTACAGCGAGGCGCGGTAGAGGCTGTTCCGAGAGTGCCCGGTGAGCCGCGCGACGAGGTCGGCGGCCTGCCGGCGGCCGACACCGGCCTCCACCAGCTCCGCCACGGCTGCCAGGGCGTCCGCATCCGCATCCGCCCCACGCTCAACCGGCGCAGCGCCGATGACGACCGTGATCTCGCCGCGACGAGGCTCGGCGAACTGACGGGCGAGCTCTGCCGCAGTCCCGCGGACGACCTCCTCGAAACGCTTCGTCAACTCGCGGCAGACCGCAACGCGCCGTTCCGGGAACGTGTCGGCCAGCGAGCGGAGGCTCGCGGGCAGACGGCGCGGCGACTCGAACGCGACCACCGCGTCCGGCCAACCCGCGAGCTCGGCCCACAGAGCACCCCGCGCGCTATCGGTACGAGGCAGGTATCCGACGAACCGGTACCGCTCGCCGACGAGCCCGCTCGCCACGAGCGCCGTCTCCACGGCCGACGGACCGGGCAGCACGGTCACCTGCACCCCTGCTGCGAGAGCCGCCTCGATCAAACGCGCACCCGGGTCGTTCACGCCCGGGAGCCCCGCGTCGCTCGTCAGCGCCACCCGCTCACCGGCCTCGAGGCGCGGCAGTACCTGAGCCGTCCGCTCCGCCTCGTTGTGCTCGTGGTAGCTCAGCAGCTTCGCGTCGATCCCGTGCCGCCCGAGCAAGACCTTCGTCCGGCGCGTGTCCTCGCAGAGGACGAGGTCGGCCTCCGCCAGCTCGCGGAGCACGCGCAGCGTCACGTCCTCGAGGTTCCCGATCGGCGTCGCGCAGACCGCTAGCAACTAGACGGCCTCGAACGCCACGAAGCCGGCTCCGACGAGCCCCGCGTCGGGGCCGAGCAAAGCCGGAACGACGCGGACGAGATCCCGGCCGGGCGGGAGTGCCTCCATTTTCATCGCCTGCAGGGCGGGCTCGAGAAAGAGATCGCGTGCCTGGCTGAACCCGCCGCCGATCACGATCACCTCGGGGTTGAAGACGTTGACGAGCGAGCCGAGCCCTGCCCCGAGCCGGCGCCCGATCTCGCGGACGGCCTCGAGCGCATCGGCGTTGCCCTCGCGCGCGGCGCCGACCAACTCGCGGCCCGTCGTTCCGTCGCCGAGGATCTCGCCCGCCATTCGGTCCGCCGTGCGTCCCGAGGCAAGCTGCTCGAAGTGCCCGTGGCCCGTGCAATAGATGCCGCTGCAGGGCTCGCCGCCGTACTGAAGGACCATGTGCCCGATCTCCGCGCCGGCACCAACCGAGCCGCGGTAGGGCTTGCCGTCCAGGATCAGACCACTTCCGATCCCGGTCCCGAGCGTGAGCATGATCATGTGGCTCGCGCCTCGTCCCGCCCCGATCTTCCACTCCGCGATCGCAGCCACGTTTCCGTCGTTGTCGAGCGCGATCGGGACGGAGAGCCGATCGGCCATCCGCGCACGAAAGTCGAAGTCCTCCAGCGGCACGTTCACCGAGCCGATGACGCGGCCGGCGCGCTGGTCGATCGTCGACGGAAGCCCGAAGCCGACGGCACCGACCCCGTCGTCCAGTAGAGCGCTCACGACCTCGTCGAACGCGTCGAGCAACTCGTCCTGCGACTCGGTCGGCGTCGGCCGCTCGATTCTTCGCAGGATCTTCCCGTCCCGGTCGATCACGCCCGCCGCGATCTTCGTCCCGCCGACGTCGATACCGAGGGCCCGTTCTGCCACGCGGCTACGATACGCCGCCGAATGGCGCAAGGAGAGAAGCCCTATCGCGTCTACCGAGGAGGTCGCGTCAAGGGGCGTGTGCCGACCCTCGGCAAGCCGGAGCGCACACCGCCGCGCACCGACCGGTCGCCGCAACGCTTCAAGGGGCCTGGTCCGAAGCAGCCGGGCCCGAAGCGCCAGCGGAACTGGGGCCGCTGGATCGGGATCGGCGTCGTCGTGTTCCTCCTGCTCGTGCTCGTGTGGGGCGTCGCGAGCTACCTCTCGATTCGAAGCGGCGCAAAGGCCGCCAACAAGCGGCTGCCAGCATCGGCGAAGGCAGCGCTCAACCCGCAGAGCGGGCTCATGCTCTCCAACCCGAGTGTGATCCTGCTCCTCGGCACGGACCACTCGTCGAAGATCCGAGACCGCAACAGCTTCGAGCGCTCGGACTCGATGATGCTGCTCCGCACAGACCCGGGCAAGGGCCGGCTCAACTACCTCTCGATCCCCCGCGACCTCCGCGTCAACGTGCCCGGCCACGGCTACGACAAGATCAACGCCGCGTTCCAGCTCGGCGGGCCGGCCCTCGCGATCAAGACCGTCCGCAACTTCACCGACGTCGAGGTCAACCACGTGGTCGTCGTCGACTTCGACGCGTTCACGAAGGTGATCGACAAGGTCGGCGGCGTCGACATCGACGTCCCGGGGCCCATCCTCTCGAACAAGTTCGACTGCCCGTACGCGACCCAGGCGCGCTGCGACCGCTGGCAGGGCTGGCGCTTCGCGAAGGGGATGCAGCACATGAACGGGCAGCGTGCGCGCGTCTACTCGCGGATCCGGGAGAACAAGCTGAACCCACGCGAGAGCGACGTGACGCGAACCGAGCGCCAACAGGCGGTCATCCAGGCGCTGCTCGCGAAGCTGACGGGCCTGGGCGTCCTCGTGAAGCTCCCGTTCGTCGGCGACGACGTCATGAAGCCGCTCACGACCGATCTCTCGGCGGGTCAGATGATGCAGCTCGCGCTCGTCAAGAAGCGGAGCGGCAACCAGCTGCATTGCCACCTCGGCGGCACGCCGGCAGGGTTCGGCGGGGGCTATCTCCAGCCGGACGAGGAGGCGCGGCGCACGATCGCGGCCTTCCTCGGTCGCTCTGCACCGCAGCCTCCACTGCCGGGATCGGCTTTCGGCTCCGGCTGCAGCTAGCTAGCTCGCTAGCTCTCCGCGACCTTCTTGACGTCCGTGTCCTTCTTCTCGCCCTTGTCGGAGGACTCGCCCGGCTTGTCGCCGTCCTTCGACGGCTTGCGCGAGCCCCGGCCGTAGTCGGTCGAGTAGAACCCCGAGCCTTTGAAATGGACCGCAACCGGGTACAGGACCCGTTGCACGGGGCCCTCGCCGCAGACCTCGCAGACCTCCGGCGGTTCCTCCGTCATCTTCTGGAAAACCTCGAAGTGATGCCCGTTCGGGCACTTGTATTC
>Ga0070684_100005122_pt1 | contig 10017 bp, 9 predicted proteins | sample KBSC723LmetaG_FD_65653 | JGI IMG/M metagenome (GOLD analysis project Ga0070684, IMG submission 65653) | Corn rhizosphere microbial communities from Kellogg Biological Station, Michigan, USA - KBS C7.2-3L metaG | ecosystem: Host-associated > Plants > Roots > Rhizosphere ...
GCCGTCCCAGCTGACCGAGTTGACGAATAGCTGGGTCCCCTGCAGCAGCTCCTGCACGAGCAGCTCCTCGTTGGCGCCGTGCAGGGCGTTGGGCCGGCCGAGGTTGGCGGCGAAGGCGGCCTTGATCGAGGCCGCGTCCGGGCAGACGCTGACGCCGTCGGTGCCCGCGCTGTCGAGCGGTTTGACCACGACCGGGGCACCGCCCCGCGCCCCGGCCCAGGCGACCGCCGCCGCAGCGTCGGCGGTCCTCAGCGCTTCCGCGGTGCGCAGCCCGGCACGTTGCAGCGCCTCCGACATCGCGCTCTTGTCGCGCCGCGCCCGGCTCAGCTCGCTGCCGTTGGAGGGCAGCCCAAGCCGTTCGCTGAGCGCGTCGGCAAGCGGAACGCCGGGCTCGGCGCCGACGACGACGAAGGCCGGGTCGTGGGCGGCAAGCCGTGCCGCGGTCGCCTCCAGGTCGCCCTCGTGGACGACGTTCTCGACGAAGTCGCCGGGGCGGAAGGCGCGCGCGTAGAACTCGGGCAGGCGGGGGCTGCTCTGCACGTGCACGACGGGCCGGCCGGCCGCGGCGAAGCGCGGCGCCAGCCGCGCCCCGGTCGAGTAGGCGTCGACGACGACTGCCGTGCGCCCGCTCATGCGGTGGCGACGAGGACGAGGCGGTCCTCGGGGCGCTTCGGGCCGCCGGCGAAGTTGCCGTAGCGCTCGACGTCGCGGAAGCCGACCGCTTCGGCCATCCGCTGCAGATCGTCGGCCTCGTACATGCGGATCCGCGAGTCCACTACGTCCTCGCCGTGGACGTAGTGGACGTGCAGCATCCCGGTCGAGAAGTCGACGTCGAGCGTTTCATGCACGCCGTTGGTCTCGCGCTCGACCACGCCCTCGTCGGTTTTCAGCCGGTGGCGCGAGCGCTCCAGATCGGAGAGCTCCATCGCCATCCGCCCGCCCGGTCGCAGGGCGTCGTGGTAGGCGCGCAGCATCGCCTCGTCCTCGGCGACGGTGGCGCCGAAGCCGAAGCTGGAGGAGAGGCTGACGAGGCCGTCGAAGCCGCGCAGCGCCTCGGGCAACGGCTGCATCAGGTCGGCGACTACGTAGGTGGGGCCGGGATAGGCGCGCTTGGCTTCGGCGATCGCGATCTCGGAGATGTCGACGCCGACCGCATCGATGCCGTGTTCGGCGAGGGCGGCGACGAAGCGGCCGAGGCCGCAGCCCGCGTCGAGCACGCGATCCCCCGGCTGCAGGCCGAGCAGCTCGATCGCCAGCGGCGCCTCCTCCTCGCTCGCGTCGTAGCGCCCGAGCCGCTCGGCGACGCGCATGTAGGCGGGACCGTAGGTGTCGACCTCGTTCAGGAGCGGCGGTTGATCACTCATAAGTTCCTAAGCGTAGCTTGGCGCTGCCGCAGGCGCGAGTCGCGGCGCGGGCGTCAGAATCCCGCGAATGAAGCCCGGCCAAGGGACAGGCGAACCGGCGCTGAGCGCCATCGGGCTGCGGCGCGACTACGGCGAACGGACGGCGCTCGAGGGCGTCGGCTTCGAGCTGGGCGGCGGCGAGACGCTGCTCGTCCTCGGTCCCAACGGAGCCGGCAAGACGACGCTGCTGCGCATCCTGGCGACGCTGCTGCGACCGAGCGGCGGCGAGCTGAGGGCGCTCGGCTGCGCGATCCCGACCGAGAGTTGGAAGCTGCGCGGCCGGATCGGCCTCCTCGGCCACGAGCCGCTGCTCTACCGCGACCTCAGCGGGCGCGAGAACCTGCGCTTCCACGCCCGCCTGCACGGGATCGGCGGGGAGCGCGCCGAGGCTCGGATCGGGGAGCTGCTCGCCGCCGTCGCGATGGAGCGCCGGGCGGACGAGCGGGTCGCCGAGCTCTCGGCCGGGATGCGGCAGCGGCTGGCGATCTGCCGCTGCGTCCTGCACGAGCCCGAGCTCTTGCTGCTCGACGAGCCCGACTCCAACCTCGACGCCGGTGGGCGCGAGCTGGCGCGCGCCCTGATCGGCCCGGGAGAGGCCCGCACCCGCGTCGTCGTCAGCCACGATCCCGAGCGCTTCGAAGGCGAAGCGGACCAGGTGCTCCGGCTCGAGGCCGGGGGAAGGCCGGTCCTCGCATGACCCCCGATCGGATAACACCCACCGGCACCGCCTTCGCCGCGATCCTGGGCAAGGACCTGCGGGCGGAGCTGCGCACCCTGCAATCCCTGCCGGCGATGGGCCTCTTCGCCGTCACCACCTTCGTCATCTTCCGCTTCGGGCTCGACCGCACGACCCTCTCCGGCAGCCTCGCCGCGGGCGTGCTCTGGGCGACGCTGCTCTTCGCCGCCCTGCTCGGAGTCAACCGGCTCTTCGTCGCCGAGCGCGAGCAGGGCGGCTTCGACGCGATCCGGCTCGCCCCGATCGACCGCAGCGCTCTCTTCGCCGCCAAGGCGGCGGCCCTGCTCGCCTACCTGATCGTGCTCGAGCTGATCGTCGTCCCGATCTTCGCCCTCTTCTTCCTCGACTCCGCCGCCGCGCTCGGCCCGCTCGCCGCCGTCCTCCTGCTCGCCGACCTCGGCATCGCCGCCACCGGCACGCTGATCTCGTCGATGGCGGTCCACTCGCGCGCCCGCGATCTGCTCGGGCCGCTGGTCCTCCTCCCCCTCCTCGTGCCGCTGATGATCGCCGCCACCGGCGCCAGCGAGCCGCTTCTGGCCCTGGGCGGTCCCGGTTATCACCGCTTCGGCACCTGGCTGGCGGTGCTCGGGCTATACGATCTGGTCTTCCTCCTCGTCGGCTACGCCGTCTTCGACTTCCTCCTGGAGGACTAGCGGGCAGCAGCAAAGAGCACCGCGAGGGACGCATGTACAGCCAAGGACTCAGACCTCTCTCCATCGCGACCGTCGTGGCGCTCGCCGCCGGGCTGGCGCTGGTCTTCTTCTACGCGCCGCTCGACGCCGACCAGGGCTTCATCCAGAAGATCTTCTACCTGCACGTGCCGCTGGCCATTACGTCACTGGTCGGCTTTGTCGTCGGCGGCGTCTTCGCCGTCCTGCACCTGCGCAGCGGCGAGCGGCGCTGGGACGCCTGGTCCTATGTCTCGATCCACATGTCCGTGATCTTCGGCGTAGCGGTGCTCATCACCGGCTCGATCTGGGCCAAGGCGTCGTGGGGGCACTGGTGGGTCTGGGAAGAGCCGACGCTGGTCAGCTTCCTGATCGTCTTCCTGCTCTACGCCACCTACTACCCCTTCCGCTACGCGATCGAGGACCCCGAGCGCCAGGGTCGCTACGCCTCGGTCTTCGCGGTGACGGCGGGCGCCTTCGTGCCGCTCAACTTCATGGCCGTGCGGATGGCGCAGAGCCTGGTCCACCCCCGGGTCTTCGCCACGACCAACGGCGGCCTGCCGGGATCGATGCTGCTCACCTTCCTCGTCTGCCTGGCGGCGACGGCTCTGCTCTGGATCACGCTGGTGAAGCTGGAGCTGACGGCGAAGAGCGCCTCCGGACAGCTGAAGCGGCTGCGCCGGGCGCTCGAGGGGCCGGTCCCCCGCGCCGGCTCGCGGATCGCACCGGAGGTGTCGTGATGCTCGAGCTGCTTGCCGGCGCACCGGCGCTGCCGCTCGACGAGGCGGGCAAGTACGTGGCCGGCGCCTACGTGGTCTTCCTCCTGCTGATCGTCGTCTACGTCGCGATCATGGCGGCGAAGCTGCAGCGGATCGAGCGGGAGCTGAGGGAGCTGGCGGTGGTGGCAGAGAGTCGCGCCAACGGTGCGACGGCCGCCCCCGGGCGCGAGGAGGTGAACGCCTGACATGTCCGAGCTCCTCGCTCTCGGCGTCTCCCACAAGACCGCTCCGCTCGACCTGCGCGAGCGGCTCTCCCTCACCGAGGGGCGCGCGGTCGGGGCCCTGCGCGAGCTGACCGAGGCCGCCGGCATCCACGAGGCGGCCGCGATCTCGACCTGCAACCGGACCGAGCTCTACCTGGTCGTCTCCGATCCGGTCGAGGCGGAGTCGACGGCGCTGGGCGTGCTCACCCGGCAGGCGGAGATCCGCCCGACGGAGCTGCTCGGACACCTCTACTCGCTGCGCTCTAGCGAGGCGGTGGGCCACCTCTTCCGCGTCACCGCCGGGCTGGACTCGATGATCGTCGGCGAGGCCGAGATCCAGGGGCAGGTCAAACGCGCCTACGAGCTTGCCCTGGTCGAGGGCGGCACTGGGCCGATCCTCAACCGGCTCTTCCGCGGCGCGCTCACCGCCGGCGGTCGCGCCCGCGAGGAGACCGGGATCAGCGAGAAGAACGTCTCGATCCCGTCGGTCGCGGTCGACCTGGCGCGGCGCGCGCTCGGCGACCTCGCCGATCGCCGCGTGCTCGTCGTCGGCGCCGGCGAGACGGCTGAGCTGGTCGCGCGCGCCCTGGTCACTCGCGGCGTCGCCACGGTCTTCGTCGCCAACCGCCATTACGACCGCGCGATCGGGCTCGCCGAGCGCTTCGGCGGCAACGCCGTCCGCTTCGACGAGCTGCCCGAGCAGCTCGAGCATGCCGACATCGTCGTCTCCGCCACCAACTCCCCCCACCACATCGTCGAGCGAGACGAGCTCGAGCACGTGATGGGGTTGCGACAGGGGCGGCCCTTGCTCCTGGTCGACATCGCGGTGCCGCGCGACGTCGAGCCGGAGTGCCGTGACGTCGCGGGGGTCAGCCTCCACGACATAGACGACGTGCAGCAGATCGTCGAACGCAACGCCAGCGGCCGCGAGGCCGAGGCGCGGCGGGCCGAGCGCATCCTCGACGCCGAGCAGGACCGCTTCGAGCGCTGGCTAGCCTCGCTCGAGGTGGTGCCGACGATCGCCGCGCTGCGCGAGCGGGGCGACGAGGTCGTGCGCCGCGTGCTGGAGGAGAACGAGAGCCGCTGGCGGGAGCTGGGCGAGGCCGACCGCGAGCGGTTGAGCGCGATGGCGAAGGCGATCGCCTCCCGTCTCCTGCACGAGCCGACCCTGCGGATGAAGCGCTCGGCGGGGAGCGACGAGGCCTACCTCTATGTCAGCGCCCTGCGCGAGCTGTTCGGCCTCGACGCCGAGACCGAGCCGGAGGCCGAGGCAGGCGCGAACGTGACCGAGCTGCGCCGCCGCAAATCCACTTGACCCTGCGCATCGCGACCCGCGGCAGCGCGCTCGCCCTTGCCCAGGCTGGGCAGGTTGCCGAGATACTCGGCGGGGCCGAGCTGGTGGAGGTCTCCTCGGACGGCGAGCCGGGCGACAAGGCGCGCTTCGTGCATGGCGTCGAGCGGGCGCTGCTGGACGGGGCGGCGGAGGTCGGCGTCCACTCGGCGAAGGACCTGCCGGCCGAGCTGACCGAGGGACTGATGCTCGCCGCCGCGCCGCAGCGCGAGGATCCCGCCGACGCCTGGGTCGGCGTGGGCACTTCGCTCGAGGACGTCCCCGAGCGAGCACGGGTCGGGACCGCCAGCCTGCGCCGCCGCGCCCAGTTGCTCGCCATCCGGCCGGACCTTCAGGTGGGCGAGCTGCACGGAAACGTCGACACGCGGCTGCGCAAGCTCGCCGAGGGAGAGCTCGACGCGATCGTGCTTGCCGTCGCCGGCCTGCGGCGCCTCGGCCGCGAGGACGAGGTCGGCTTCCGCATCCCGAGCGGGGCGATGACTCCGGCGGCGGGCCAGGGAACCCTGCTGCTGCAGGTCCGCGAGGGCGACGAGGAGGCGCTGCAAGCGGTCGATCCGCTGGTAGACGAGCGGACGATGCGCGAGCTGACCGCCGAGCGCACCGTCGTCTCCCTCCTCGATGCCGACTGCACGAGCCCGATCGGAGTCCACGCCACGACGACGGGCGGCGGGGCGGCGATCCGCGTCGACGCATTCGTCGGCCTACCGGACGGCAGCGAGTGGATCCGCGACCGCCTCGAGGGCAGCTCCGAGGAGCCGACGCTGCTCGGAGCCGAACTCGCCCAGCGCCTCCTCGCCACCGGCGCCCGCGAGATCCTCGACCGGGCGGGAGGATTCGTGGCATGACCCCCATTCCGGTGCGATTTATGTCCCTATACCGAGCAAAAGTCGCACCGGAATGAGTGCGCGAGCTGGAGTCGTCTACCTGGTCGGCGCGGGTCCCGGCGACCCGGGCCTGATGACGGCGCGGGCGCTGGAGCTGATCGGCTCCGCCGACGCGATCTTCCACGACCGCCTGATCCCGCCCGGCGCGCTCGACAGCGCCCGGGGCGACGCCGAGCTCGCCTACGTCGGCAAGTCCCCCGCCGACGTGCCCGCCCCCAGGGGTCCAAAAGGACAGTCCAGAGCGGGCACGTCCAAATCTGTGCCGCAGGGGGAGATCAACGAGCGGCTGATCGAGGCGGCGCGAGACGGGAAGAGCGTCGTGCGGCTGAAGGGCGGCGATCCGTTCGTCTTCGGCCGTGGCGGCGAGGAGGGGGAAGCTTTGCGCGCGGCCCGGATCGAGTTCGAGGTCGTTCCCGGGGTCACCGCCGGCGTCGCCGCCACCGCATATGCCGGCATCCCGGTCACACATCGCGACGATGCCTCCGCGGTCGCCTTCGTCACCGGTCACGAGGACCCGCAGAAGGAGGAGAGCGCGCTCGACTGGGATGCGCTCGCGCGCTTCCCCGGCACGCTTGTCTTCTACATGGGGGTGAAGCGGCTTGCCGCCAACGCGGCGGGGCTGATCGAGGCGGGCCGGGACTCCGATGAGCCTGCGGCGGCGATCGAGCGGGGGACGATGGCCGGACAGCGCACCGTCGTCGCCACCCTGGGGACCCTTGCCGAAGCGGTCGAGCGCGAGGGGGTCGGCGCCCCGGCCCTGATCGTGGTCGGGCCGGTGGTTCGGCGGCGCGAGGAGCTGGCCTGGCTCGGGCGGCGTCCCCTGCACGGGCGCCGCGTCGTCGTCACCAGGGCGCGCACGCAGGCGAGCGGGCTGGCGGCGACGCTGCGCGGGCTCGGCGCCGAGGCGGTCGAGCTGCCGGCGATCCGGATCGAGCCACGGATCGAGGACGACGAGGTGCGAGACGCGGTCCGGGCAATCGGCGATTACGCGCTTATCTGCCTGACCAGCCCCAACGGAGTGCGCCTGCTCTTCGAGGCGCTCGCCGCGGCCGGGCGGGACGCGCGCTCTCTCGCCGGCGCGACCGTCGCCGCGATCGGACCCGGGACCGCCCGCCAGCTCGCACGCCGCGGCATCGCCGCCGACGTCGTGCCGGAGCGCTTCGTCGCCGAGGCGCTGGTCGAGGCGCTGGCCGAGGTCGAGGTCAGCGGCAAGCGTGCGCTCGTCGCCCGCGCCGCGGAGGCCCGCGACGTCCTGCCCGACGTCCTGCGCGAGCGCGGTGCCGAGGTCGACGTCGTCGCCCTCTACGAGACGGTGCGAGAGGAGCCCGACCCCGAGGCAGTCGACGCCGCCGCCTCAGCCGACTACGTCACCTTCACCTCGTCCTCCACCGTGCGCAACCTGGTCGAGGCGCTCGGCGACCGCTTCCCCCGCGCCGCCCGCGTCGTCTCGATCGGCCCCGTCACCAGCGCGGCCGCGCGCGGCGCGGGCCTCCAGGTCGACGTCGAAGCCGAGCGCCACGACGTCGACGGTCTCCTCGCCGCCCTCCTCGCCGACGCCGACCGGTGAGCTTCGGAGCTCCCCACCGCCATTACCGCATCACCGACTCGACCAACGAGCGGGCGCGGGAGCTGGTCGAGGCCGGCGCGCCGGGCGGCACGGTCGTCACCGCCGGCGAGCAGACCGAGGGACGGGGGCGACGGGGGCGGGTCTGGACAGCGCCCGAGGGCAAGGCGCTGCTCTACTCGGCGGTCCTGCGGCCGCTCGACGAGCGGCACCTGCTGCTGCCGCTGTCGGTACCGCTGGCGATCTGCGCCGCTGCCGAGGAGCTTCGCCCCGGCGTCGAGTGCAGGGTCAAGTGGCCCAACGACGTCTGGCTCGACGGCCGCAAGCTCGCCGGCGTCCTGATCGAGGCTCGGCCGCAGGACGGCTGGGCCGTGATCGGCATCGGCCTCAACCTCTCCATAGCCCCGGACGAGTTCCCGCCCGACCTGCGCCAGCCGGCGGTCTCTCTCTTCCCCCCGACGGTGGTGACTCGGGGGAAGCCCCTCCGGAGCAACAGCGGAGAGGCTCCGTCGGAGCTTCCCCCGAGTCCCCGCACAGCAGCCGAAGTCCTGAGTCGCCAGCTCTCACGCTGGGTCTTCGCGAAGGAGGACCGGGTCCTAGCGGAGTGGCGCCGGCGCGACGCCCTGCGCGGTCGCGAGGTCGGTTGGGAGGACGGCTCAGGAGTCGCCGACGGCATCGACAGCCGCGGCAACCTCGTCGTCGTCGTCCCCGGCGGCGGCCGCCTCAGCCTCGGTGCCGGCGAGGTCCAGCTCCGCCTCTGAGTCGGCGTCCTTCTTCGTCGCCTCCCCGGTCGGCTTCCGACCGCCCTCTTTCGCCGTCGCTCGTTTCTTGCCGCGCTTGCGTCGCCTGCCGCCTTTGGGGAAGTTGCGCAGCAGCTCGCGCGCGATCGCGGAGGGCTTGCGGGCCATCCGCATCCGCGCCCCGCGCAGAACCTCTTCGCCCTCCGGCGTGTGGGAGACGGCGCCGGCCAGCAGCGCCACCGCCAGCCGCCGGTCCTGTTTGCGCGCGGCGTGGACGAGGCGGCGCGCGTTGCGCCCGTGCGCCCGGCCGGAGGAGTTGACCAGCAGGCCGAGCAGCCGCTTCGTCTCCGGCCAGCGCTGCACGGCGTACTCTTCGTGCAGCTCGCGGGTGTAGGAGGCGAGCCGCCAGACCCAGGCCTGCGCCTGGTCGCGGCGGCCGATCCGCTTGTCGACCAGCGCCTGCAGCAGCGTCTTCGTTCCGGCCCGTTTGTCCTCGCGGCTCCAGGTGCCGACGATGTCGATCGCGTCGTCGAAGGCCTCGGCGTCGCCGAGGTCGGCGATCTCCCCCAGCGCTTTCAGCTTCAACTGCGAGTTGCGGTTGCGCTGGACGCAGGTGAGCAGGAAGCGGCGGCGCAGCTCCAGCGAGCGGGCGCCCTGCAGGATCGCCCGCGCCTTGCGCCACCCCTGCGGGTTGACCCGGGCACCGGCCAGCGCCGCCCAGGCGTGCTGCTCGGGGTAGTCGAGGTTCTCGACCGCGATCCGCCAAAGCTCGCGTTCGAGCACCTGCATCCGCCGCTCCTCGGAGTCGGAGACCGGGACGATCCGCCGCTCGACCCGGATCCGCCGCCCGCGCGCCCGCCGCACCGGACCGATCACGATCGCGCCGCCGCGGTAGACGTCACGGTCGAGCAGGCTGTGCAGGGTGACGATCGCCTCGTCGTGGGTCGTTGCGGGATGGACGAAGTCGATCACGAGGCCGGCCTCCTTGCCGGGCGCGCGGCGGGTCACGCGGCCCACCCGCTGCTGGTAGACGCGGCGCGAGGCGGTCGGCGCCAGGTGCATGCAGAGCGTCGCTCGCGGCGAGTTCCAGCCCTCGGCCAGCAGCATCGCGTTGCAGAGCACGTCGACCTGCCCCCGCTCGAAGCCGGCGAGGATCTCGGCCAGTTCGCGCTTCGGCGTCTCGCCGGAGACCGCGCGCGCCGCGATGCCGGCGTTCCGCAGCGCCTGCGCCACGTTCTTCGCGTGCTGGACGCCGGCCGTGTAGAGGACGCCGGGCATGCCCTCGAAGCGCGTCTTGTAGAGGTCGGCGATCGCCACGTTGAAGGGCTCTTGGTCGAGCAGCGCGGCCAGCTCCTCCTGGTCGAAGTCCTGGTCGACCTCGCCTTTTCGCAACGGCACCTTTGCGATCGTCCGCACGCCCGGCCCAGGCGGGATCCGCATGCAGCGCAGCGGCGAGATGACCCCGCGGCGCGCCGCCTGGATCAGGTCGAAGCGCGAGGTCTGGGTCGGGAAGAGGTCGGCAACGTGCCGGGCGATCAGGGCGCCCGTCGCGGTCATGCCGATGAAGACCGGACCGACCCAGGCGCGGATGCAGGCGCTGGTCTTCTCGCCCAGCGCGGTGTGGGCCTCGTCGCAGATCACGATCGAGTAGGCGTCGGAGATCTTCTTGTGGTTGCGGACGAACCACTG
>Ga0070684_100005125_pt1 | contig 10015 bp, 10 predicted proteins | sample KBSC723LmetaG_FD_65653 | JGI IMG/M metagenome (GOLD analysis project Ga0070684, IMG submission 65653) | Corn rhizosphere microbial communities from Kellogg Biological Station, Michigan, USA - KBS C7.2-3L metaG | ecosystem: Host-associated > Plants > Roots > Rhizosphere ...
CAGACTCATGTCGAGCTGTAGTGTGCGCTGTCCTCAGCGCATTTTGATGTGAAGCCGCGGACTAATCTCCGCTGAGGACAGCGGACTCTACAGCACCTGTCTGCTGCGGACTCAATCACGCCAAAGAACGGCGCGCACCGGTGCGCCATCGGCACCCGCGATTTTCAGAGGCAGGGCTGCAAAATTGTAAATGCCGGGAGCGACGTCGGTGAGATCGAGCGATTCGATGATGGCGATTCCGGCATGGGCAAGCGCATGGTGATTCTGCAATGATTTCGAATCTAATTCGTCCATCGACGGCAGATCGACGGCCAGCAGTTTCACGCCATTCTTTTGCAACCACGCCGGAACATCAGCCGCAATTACGGGGATTCGATTTGGAAAAACTGTCGAGTCGTTCCATCGACCGGTCTTTACCAGAAGGCGCGAGGTCGCGGCGATCTGTTCGGCGTACGGACGGAGATCCTCGAGAGTGATCAGATGTTTCTCCGTCGATTGAAAAAAAGTTTCGGAGAGGTCGACCACCGTTGCGCGGCCAAGATAAATCTCGAGCGACGCTTTCTCGATTGGCCCGCCATTCACCTCGAAATGAAATTGGGCATCGGCGTGCGTGCCGTTGTGCACGCTCATCGCGATCGCGCCGAGATTTACGCTCGCACCTTTTGCGATCTCGTTCGTAACACGATAACGAAACGGCTCGTCACCGGGCCATTCGGCGAAATCGTTCGATAGCGTTCGTGAGATGTCCCAGATCTTCATCGTGTTGTAGAAGGAGCGGCGGTCCCCAGACCGTCGGGGCGATCTGGAGATCGCCTTTCCTTGAGTTCTTCAAGAATTGCTTGCGCAGCTCTTTCGCTGGCGCCGGTGCCGCCGAGTTTGATGGTAGTCGTTTCAAAATCCGAAATCATTCGATCACGTGCGGGTGAGTCTTCCATGAGCAAACGGACAGCGGCAACGATGGCGTCCGGTTTTGCCTCGTGTTGAATAAACTCCGGAACCACTTCTTTACCTGCAAGCAAATTAGGCATGCCGAGAAAATCTACATTCACGACAAGACGCGCTGCCACGTACGTCGGCCAGGCAACTTTATAAATCAGGACGAATGGCATTCCAAAATAAGCAGCCTCAAGCGTGGCGCTTCCCGAAGCCACGATTCCAACGAAGACGCGCTGCATGATGGTTGCGGTCTGTCCGATCGCGATTTCAATCGTTTCGCGATCCGCTAATTGGTCAGCTCTCAACATTTCACTCAGCTCGCGTGCGAGTTCTTTGGATGCAGCTGCGACTTGGAAGCGCAAAGTTGGGTTGAGTTGCAACAGTCGGCGCGCGGTTTCGATCATCACCGGAAAGATTTTTCGGACTTCGCGCGAACGACTGCCGGGAAAAAGTCCGACCAAATTTTGATCGCGGTGAGTATCGATCTTCTGAGTCTCAAGCCTTTCTACCATTGGATGACCGACAAATACCGCGCGGAGTCCCGATGCGGCGTACAAATCGGCCTCGAATAGAAAAATGCAGAGCACAAGATCGATGAAGCGCGCCATTTTTTTGATGCGGCCGCGGTTCCATGCCCATACCTGCGGGCTGATGTAATAAATAGTTTTGTGGCTTTGCGACTGTTTTCGCAGAGCGCGCGCCAGTCGCAAATTGAAACCTGGATAATCGATCAAAACGACGGCGTCGGGTTTGCTTTCCTGAATTTCTTCGAGGGTCTCACGAAACTGCTCGCGAAAATAACCGTACTTTCTCAGGACTTCCCATAAACCGAGAACAGCTGCATCGCCGATCCAGTTTTTAATTCGCGCACCGGCAACCTGCTGCATTTGCGGACCGCCGCGGCCGATAAATTTTAGCTCAGGATCCAACACGCGTAGCGAGCGCATTAACGCTGCGGCGTGATTATCGGCGCTCACTTCGCCAGCGACGAAATAGATGGTCATGGATTCCATCTCCGTTGTAGCCACGAGCCTGTGGCGCGTCCACCGTTGATGCTCACGAAAAGATCGCCCGCAGGACGGCTGGCTACAGCAGCGAATGACCAGGCTGTATTATCCAATCGACGAGATTTGCTTCGTGATCTTAACCGCCAACTCCAACGCTGCGGTTGCTTGAGACCCCGACACACGCGGCTGTCGTCCGGTGGTTGCGCATTCTATGAATGACGCGAGCTGAAGCCTGAGTGGTTCGCCGTGTTCGATCTCGGCTCGGTCGCGCCAAATTTGTTTACCGACGCGGCGATAGATCTCGCCGCTTTGATTTTGATAATCCAGCGAGATGTAGGCGTCTTCCTGAAAGATTCGAATCTTGCGCATGCGCTCGGGGCTAATTCGGCTGGCGGTTACGTTTGCCACGCAACCGTCTTCAAAGTGGAGTCTCGCGTTAGCAATGTCTTCACTCTGGCTCAGCACAGGCACGCCGACTGCATCGATACTCCACAGAGGCGAGCGGACAAAATTCAAAATGACTTCGAGATCGTGAATCATTAAATCGAGCACGACGCCGATATCAGCGCTGCGTTCTGTATACGGTGAGAGTCGATGCGATTCGATGAAACGCGGATGCGTCAGATGTTTTTCGAGCGCGCCCAAGACTGGATTGAATCGTTCGACGTGCCCCACTTGCAGGATGAGAGCGTTAAGCGCAGCCAGATCAGCAAGCTCGGTAGCCTGTGAAGTGTTGTCGGTAATCGGTTTTTCGATGAGCACGTGCTTGCCTTTGGCGAGGAGAGCGCGTGCAACATCGTAATGAGTACTGGTGGGCGTTGCCACGGAAGCCGCGTCGACCATAGAGATGAAATCATCGAGGGATTTGGCAGCGGCAGCGCCGAATTTGCTCGCAATGGTGCTGCTCCTGAACGGCTCCACGTCATAAACCGCGGTAAACTCAGCGGACGGAATTTCCGCGTAGAGCCGTGCATGATTACTTCCGATATGCCCAACACCAACAACGCCAACGCGCAGCTTTTTCATTGGTCCCCTAATGCAGTCAACTCCGAAAGCTTCCGGGGTCAACGCTCGAAACTCTTCGCCAAGGAATGATGGCTCCAAGCCATCAGATCTGGAATCGACGGCAGCCCAAGCCGTCCCTCTTTGAATAGACGCAATCCAGCGTCCTTACTTCCGCGACCAGTTGGCGAGAAACCAGTCGTAAGTTTGCGCGATGCCTTCTCGCAACGCAATCGTTGGCTGCCAGCCGAGCGCGCGGATTCTGGTCACGTCCAAAAGTTTGCGCGGCGTTCCGTCCGGCTTTGTTTTATCCCAAACGAGTTTGCCGTCGAAACCGACTACATCGCAGATTAACTCGGCCAGCTCGAGAATAGTCACGTCTTCGCCGCAGCCGACGTTGATGATTTCTGGCGAATCGTATTTCTCGAGCAACAAAAGAGAGGCGGCGGCAAGATCGTCCACGTGTAAAAATTCCCGGCGTGGTTCCCCTGTTCCCCAAACGACGAGCTTCTTCTCATTTCGGGTTTTCGCTTCGTGCGCCTTGCGCAGGAGCGCCGCGAGCGCGTGTGACTTCTCCAAATCGAAGTTGTCGTTAGGGCCGTAAAGATTTGTCGGCATCACCGAGATAAAATTCGCGCCGTACTCCCGCGCATACGCCTGACAAAGTTTGATTCCGGCGATTTTCGCGATCGCGTACGCTTCATTGGTTGGCTCCAGCGGACCCGTAAGCAGCGCATTTTCCTTAATTGGTTGCGCCGCCAGCCTTGGATAAATGCAGGAGCTACCTAGAAAGAGCAGCTTGCGCACACCATTTTCGTAGGCCGAACGGATGACGTTGTTTTGGATGCGCAAGTTAACAAGCAGAAACTCCACTGGATGATCATTGTTTGTCTTAATCCCGCCGACCTTCGCCGCCGCGAGAATAACTACCGTTGGTTTTTGTGTCTGAAAGAAGGACGAAACTGCGGATTCATTATCAAGATAAAGCGAGCGGTCGGCCAAGAGCAGATTGGAGAAACCTTCTGCTTGGAGCCGTCGAACGAACGCGCTCCCTACCATTCCGCGATGGCCGGCAACGAAGATTTTGTCAGATTTCTTCAACTGCACTGTAGTCTCTAGTCAGGAATAGTCCGGCAGGCAAGGTGTCCCTGACGCGATGCCGGCCTAACAACGCCTTAGATCGGAAGTGCGGCTTCCAGCCGCACTCGGCTGGCAGGCTGCCAGCCTGCCGAGAAAAGCTGGAAGCTTTTCTTCCTGTGTTCATACCTCCCCTGCTGGTGTTTGGTCTTGCTGAGAATGGCGCATCCATTTTGAATCCGGGAGAATGAGATTCATTCCCTGGTTCGCCGCGATATGGCTAGCGAGTGCCGCTTTTGCCCAAAGATCGCCGGCACCCAATGGGCCGGTCGATCAACTCATTCCCTGGTTGTTGGATGAAGGTCAACAACTGCGCGGCATCCCGTTCAGTGAACTGATTTTCGACACCACCGGTAGAAAGGTGCTGCCGTTTGAGTCGAACAGCGCCGTGGATCAGCGGGTTGCGAAAGCGATAAGCACGGCGTGCGATAAGACGATGGAGCGATTGAACGCGCCGGATAGCGCGATCCAAAATGTCGACCGGATCAACGAAGTCAGCAGCCACTTCGAAGACACTCTGCGGGAGCTGCTCAATACGACTCCAGGTCTGCAGTGCGATTTCCCGCGCACAGTCGAAGGCAAAGTCCAACGTTCAGGTTATCCGGACCTGCGCATCATGGATGTACAGAGCAAACGCGTGTTCTATTTGGATCCCAAGCTTTACGCCGCCGGAAGTCGCGACAGCAGTTTCCGCACGTTCTATTTCGAGCCGAAGAAGTCGACAAACAAAGTGCGCGATGACGCGGTCCATTTCGTCGTTGGATTCGAGCACGCGCCACGCGAAACCGGATCGGGTGCTGCGAAAGCGACATGGAAATTCACACGTTGGGATCTTGTCGATCTTTCGCGGTTTAGCGTGAAGCTGAAGGCCGAATTCCAAGGGAGCAACCGCGACATGTACCGGCAGGAGGCAATTGTCGCTTCCAGCGCAAAGTGAGTTCGTCGAAATTTCGTCATCCTGAGCGGAGCGAAGCGCAGTCGAAGGACCCCGTGGCATTACGGTGAGTAATGCCGCGGAATTCCTCGACTTCGCTCGGAATGACTTTGTTTTGTAACGCTTCGACGAACTGGATTGTGAGACTAAGAGTTGCCCATACTCATTGCGGCGGTACTTTGTTATTCCAATGATTGCGAAACCACAGGAAACATTTCAGTTCGACGCGATTGATGACGTCCTGAGCGACATCGCCAAAGGACGCATGGTGATCGTAACGGACGATGCCGATCGGGAGAACGAAGGCGATCTGGTAATGGCGGCGGAAAAAGTGACGCCTGAAGCGGTCAATTTCATGGCGACGCACGGCCGCGGCTTGATCTGCGTTCCCATTTCCAATGAGCGCGCCGATCAACTGGGTTTGCAACGCATGGTGGTGCAAAACCGCGAAAAGCATAACACCGACTTCACCGTTTCAGTGGACGCGGCGCGAGGCGTGACGACCGGCATCAGCGCCTATGATCGCGCAACGACAATACTTGCAATCGCTAATCCAAAATCGGCGCCGGAAGATCTGAACCAACCTGGTCACATATTTCCACTACGCGCAAAAGATGGCGGCGTGCTGCGGCGCGCCGGTCATACTGAGGCCGCCGTGGATCTGGCAAGAATGGCAGGCCTCCAGGCGGCGGGCGTGCTCTGCGAGATTTTGCATGACGACGGCACCATGGCGCGTCTTCCGGAGCTCATGGAATTCCGCAACAAACACGCGCTCCGCATTTGCACGATCCAGAGTTTGATCGCGCATCGACGCAAGAGCGAGAAGCTGGTGGAGCTGGAGCAAATCGTTAAAATGCCGACCGATTACGGCGATTTCGATTTGCACTTGTACCGCTCGAAGGTTGATGGACAGCACCATCTCGCGCTGGTGAAGGGCCGGATCGACAAGAACAAATCAACCTTGGTGCGCGTGCACAGCCAATGTCTCACCGGCGACGTTTTTGCGTCGCGCCGATGCGATTGCGGAAATCAATTGCATGCGGCACTACGGCAAATCGAGGAGGAAGGACAAGGAGTTCTGATCTACATGCGACAGGAGGGCCGCGGCATCGGATTGGCGGCAAAAATTCACGCTTACAAGTTGCAGGAGCAAGGGCTCGATACCGTAGAGGCCAACGCGAAACTTGGATACCCAACTGACCTGCGCGATTACGGGCTCGGCGCACAGATTCTTTTCGATCTGGGCGTGCGGCAGTTCCGGTTCCTCACAAATAATCCAAAGAAAGTTGTCGGCTTGGAGGGTTACGGTTTGGAAATGATCCAGCAGGTGCCGATCCGGGCCGAAGCCAATCCGCATAATGAGAAATATCTCGAAACAAAAAAGACGAAGCTCGGGCACTTGCTGTAATGACGAAGCTCGAATGTCGAATGACAAAGGAATGATCAAATGCCGAATTACAAAGAGCGAGGCCTCGGATCGTTTGTCATTTTGCGTTCGTCATTGATTCGTCATTCATCATTCGTCATTCGTCATTTTTAGATGTCGAAAGCCTCGCCGTCTCCTCCGGGAAGTGCAAAAACAAGACGCACGTTCCACATTGTTGCGAGCCGGTTTAATGCGCAGTACGTGGATGGGCTTGTTGATCATGTGACAGAGGAGCTGCACGCGCTCGCGCCACACGGTACGATTCTGGTTCATCGCGTCCCTGGCTCATTCGAGATTCCTGTCGTTGCTCGCGAAGTTGCGATTCAAAACACAGCTGATGCGATCATCGCATGCGGGGTGATTTTACAAGGTGAAACCAATCACGCAGAAAACCTGAGTCGCTCCGTTACTGATGCCTTGCAGCGCATCGCCATTGAGCACGGCGTGCCGGTAATCAATGCAGTACTTAGTTTTGACAATGACAACCAGGCGCGAGCGCGGTGTCTTGAAAATAAAATCAATCGCGGAACCGAAGCCGCACGCGCAGCGGTGGAAATCGCGAACGTATTGTCGGAAGTTCGTAGCAAACAAGGAGCGGATGGTTTCCAAACCGCCGAGGAATAATGGGTAAACGACGGCGCGCTAGAGAAGCTGCGGTTCAATATCATTTCTGGCGTGATCTCCAGCATGGTGAAGGACCGGACAAGATCGATGAGTTCTGGGAGTTTTGTCCCGCGCCAGAGCGGGTGCGCGAATTTGCCCAGCCATTAATCGACGGAATGGTGGCGCACTTGCCGGACATCGATGAGCGCATCCGCCGCTATTGCGAGAACTACGAGTTTCGCCGGATTTCAGCGGTGGATCGCAACGTTCTGCGGCTGGCGATTTATGAAATGCTTTACCGCGATGATATCCCACCGGTTGTCTCCATCAACGAGGCCATCGAGCTGGCGAAGGCGTACGGCGGCGCCGATTCAGGCCGATTTGTGAATGGTATTCTCGACCGCATTCGAAAAGATTTGGATCGCCCCGCCCGTGAGGCGATGAAGAGAGAATCGTCGGGTGTTGACGCGGAGTCATCCTGAGTAAGCAAAGCGAAGTCGCAGGATCCCGCGGCGTAAACACAGCGTAGTGCAACGGGATTCCTCGAATTCGCTCGGAATGACGTCATGAAATTTTTAGAAACTCTCGCCAAACAATTCGCCGGCAAACCGATCGATTGGGACGAGCTCGAAGAAACGCTCATCCGCGCCGACCTCGGCGTACCGATGACAATCCGAATCATCAAAACGCTTCAGGAACGCGAGGCATGGGCTTTGCTAGGCATCGGCGATGTAATCAAGGCAGTCCGCGAAGAGATCGCACGGATTCTGCCGCGCGATCCGGCGCCAATTCGTCGAGCGACTGGCAAACCGACCGTGATTTTGATTGTCGGCGTCAACGGCACCGGCAAGACAACATCGACAGCAAAACTCGCTCAGTATTTACAAGGAAGAGGCGATTCACCCGAACCGCCCGCGGGCGACTGGGGTCAATCGCCGCTATCTCGCGTCATGCTCGCGGCCGCAGACACGTTTCGCGCAGCGGCTATCGAGCAGCTCGATATCTGGGCAAAAAGACTGGGCGTTGAAATTGTTCGCGGTCAGCACGGAGCAGATCCCGCGGCGCTTTGTTACGAAGCATATCAGGCAGCAGCCAGGCAGGAGATTAACTTTTTGCTTTGCGACACTGCTGGCCGGCAACACACCAAGGCCAACCTCATGGCCGAGCTGCAGAAAATAAAACGCACTGTAGAGAAACTCGACGCCGACGCACCGCAGGAAACGTTGCTTGTCGTCGATGCGAGCACAGGCAGTAACGCGCTAAGTCAGGCGCGCGAATTCCACAACGCGCTTGGACTCACTGGCCTGATCGTCACCAAACTCGATGGCAGCGGCAAAGGCGGCATTGTGGTGGCGATCCAGGACGAACTTGGAATTCCAACCCGCTTCGTCGGCACCGGAGAAAAGCTCGACGATTTTGCGCCGTTCGAGCGGAAAACCTACCTCGAGAATTTGTTGTGAGGCACGAGCTGCGCGCTTGTAAATCGAGTGCATTGTCAACGCGCTAAGGCGCGGCAGGAGAAGCTGCCGGCAATTGAAAGAACGTCAGGCAGACTGCCACCGCCGCGCACACACAGATCAGGTCCACGAGCAGCATCGTGCTCAGAGCGTAGCGGGTGTTTTTGATCTTCACACTGCCGAAGTAGACGGCGATGACATAAAACGTCGTCTCCGCCGCGCACTGAAAGACGCAAGATAAACGGCCGGTGAAGGAGTCCGCGCCGTACGTCCCCATCGCATCGAGCAGAAATCCGCGGCTGCCGGCCGAGCTGAATGGCCGAAGAATTGCGATTGGCAGCGCGTTAACGATCTCGTCGTTCACGTGAATGGCACGAAATATCGTCGTTAGCGAGTTCGCGAATATTTCGAATAATCCACTGTTCCTAAAAAGTGAAATCGCGACGAGCATGCCGAGGATATAGGGAAAAATAATACGTCCGACTGCTAATCCGTTGTAAGCACCCTCGACGAATGAGTTGAAGATTGTCGTGCCTTTTGCAGCGAATTCCTTTTCGCGGAACAAACTGTAACCGAAAATCGCGAAGATAAGCGCGACCAGCAAACCGTTAGAAAGATTGCCGGTGAAATGGCTTTTGCTAATCAGATCCAGCCGCGTGATGTAAATAAGCAATGCAGCGATGACGGCGACGATTCCGCCGATTGCAATGACAATCGTTGCGTTAAGCAAATTGATCCGCTGCCGGATGCCGACGAGCACGAGCGCCGCAATCGTCCCAATGAACGACGTAATAATGCATGGCAGCATCACGTCGGCCGGGTTCAACGCATGCTGCGCCGCCCGATAACTGATAATCGAAGTCGGGATGAGCGTCAGCCCGGCTGCGTGCAAACACATGAACATGATCTGCGGATTGCTCGCGCGGTCCTTTTGATCATTCAGTTCCTGAAGACTCTCCATTGCCTTTAAGCCGAACGGTGTCGCCGCGCTATCGAGCCCGAGGAAATTCGCCGCGAAATTCAGGGTCATGTAAGAGATCGAGGGATGACCGCGCGGTACCTCCGGAAAAACATGGACGAAAACCGGACTCAGGAGTTTCGCGACCCGCTCCGCAGCCCCGCTGTCAATCAGCAGCTGCAAGATCCCGCTGAAGAAGGACAAGTACGCAATCAACGGCAACAGGAGATCCAGAATCGTGTACTTGCATGTTGGCAGGATACCGTCGGCAGCCTGCTTGCCGGAGTAGACCTTCACCACGCCATTGTCGAGCGTGTAGTTATCATTCCCAATCGTGACCTTGTGATCGGGCGCAGTTTGCAAGCTGTGCTGCAATTCAGATGGCAGCTGCTCAATGTAGTACTCGCGTTGTAGCAGCGGATCGTCCTTCTTGCCGTTAACGGCAAATTCAATGGCGTAGTATCGACCGCTGAATAGCAGGAGGAGAAGGTAGCCGATCGAAAAGAGGAAGAGAGCGACCCAAAATCTGCTTAACGCCATTTGGAGCAGGAGCTA
>Ga0070684_100005130_pt1 | contig 10012 bp, 6 predicted proteins | sample KBSC723LmetaG_FD_65653 | JGI IMG/M metagenome (GOLD analysis project Ga0070684, IMG submission 65653) | Corn rhizosphere microbial communities from Kellogg Biological Station, Michigan, USA - KBS C7.2-3L metaG | ecosystem: Host-associated > Plants > Roots > Rhizosphere ...
TGGCCGCTCGACGAGCTGGACCGCCTGGCGCGCGCTGCCGACGCCGGACCGGCGCAGCTGCTGCCGGAGCTGCGGGCGCAAATCGAGCGTCTCTTCTCGGCGCCGTACAAGCGCGAGGCGCACGTGCTCGCAGGCGCCGAGGTGGAGGACGCCCGCGCGTTCGAGGCGGCCGCCAGCGCGCTCGACGGCCTGGCCGAGCTGGGCCGCCGCGACCTGAGCGCGCGCCGCCTGCACGACGTCCTCGCGGAGCTGCCGGTGCGGCTCGGCGAGCGGCCGCAGCCCGACCGCGTGCTCGTGGCCACGCCGGAGCGCATCCGCGCCCGCCGCTTCCACACCGTGTTCGTCTGCGGGCTTCAGGAGGGCGAATTTCCGCGCGGCCGCCCTCCGGACCCGTTCCTCTCCGACGACGACCGCCGCGCGATCGCCACAGCCACCGGGCTCGTGCTGCCTGTGCGCGAGGACGAGCTGGATCGCGAGCGGCACCTGTTCTACGTGGCGGCGTCGCGGGCCGAGCGCACGCTGTTCCTCAGCTCGCGCTTCAGCGACGAGGAGGGCAACCCGCAGCCCGGCTCGTTCTTCCTCGAGGACGCGCGCGACCTCTTCACCGAGATCGAGCCGCGCCGCCGCTCGCTGTCGGACATCGTCTGGAGCCCGGAGGAGGCGCCGACGGAGGTGGAGTTCGAGCGCGCGATCGCGGCCACCGGGACGCGCACTGCGCCCGCGCCGCCGGACGGCCTCACCGCGGACGAGCTGCTCGAGCGCTTCCGCGCGCAGGAGGCGTTCAGCGCGAGTGACCTCGAGACCTACGCCGACTGTCCGGTCAAGTGGCTCGTGGACCGCCAGCTGCGGCCGCTGGCGCTCGAGCCGGACCCTGAGCAGATGGTGCGCGGCCGCTATGCGCACGAGGTGCTCGAGCTCACGTTCAGCCGTCTCCGCGAGGAAACCGGGTCGAGCCGGGTCACCCGCGACAACCTGGCGGCGGCCGAGCGGCTCATGCGCGAGGCGCTGCGCGACCGCCAGAGCGCGTTCCTGCTCTCGCCGTCGCAGACGCGCGTGCGCGCAGCGGTGCGCCGTCTCGAGTTCGACCTGCTCGCATACCTGCGCCACGAGGCCGGGCGCGACGGCGTGTTCGAGCCGGCCGAGCTGGAGCTGCGCTTCGGCGTGGGTGAGGACGGGCTGCCCGCGGTGCCGCTGCCGGGCGACGGGATCTCGGTGCGCGGCGTGATCGACCGGATCGACACCTGGAACGGCTACGGACTCGTGCGCGACTACAAGAGCGGCCGCAGCGTCTACAAGGTGGCCGACTGGCGCGAGAAGAACCGCCTCCAGGCCGCGCTCTACATGATCGCCGCGCGCGAGCTGCTCGGGCTCAAGCCGGCGGGCGGCGTGTACGTGCCGCTGGCCGGCTCGGAGCGGCGCCCGCGCGGGCTCGTGTCGGACGAGCTGCGCGAGGAGCTGGGCAGCGACTTCTTCGAGAACGACTTCCGCAGCTCCGATGAGCTCGAGGAGCACCTGCGTGCCGCAAGCGACACGGCCTGTGAGCTGGTGCAGCGAGTGCGCACGGGCGACGTTCACCCCTGCCCCGACACGTGCAAGTGGTCGAGCGGCGGCTGCCAGTACCCGTCGATCTGCAGGCACGAGGAATGAGCTTCGAGTTCACGGCCGAGCAGCTGCACGCGATCGAGTCGCGGAGCGGGTCGCTGTTCCTGCATGCCAACGCGGGGTCGGGCAAGACGTCGGTGCTGGTCGAGCGCTTCGTGCGCGCCGTGCTCGAGGACGAGGTCGCTGTGGACCGCATCCTCGCGATCACGTTCACGGAGAAGGCGGCGGCCGAGCTCAAGCAGCGGATCCGCGCGCGCTTCCTCGATCTCGGCGAGCGCGAGCACGCGCGCGCCGCCGAGGGCGCCTGGGTCGGCACGATTCACGGCTTCTGCTCGCGGCTCCTGCGCGCACATCCCCTGGCCGCGGGGATCGACCCCGAGTACCGCGTGCTCGACCAGCCGGAGACCGAGCGCGTGGGGCTCGACGCGTTCGAGCGGGCGCTCGAGGAGTTCCTGGAGTCCGGCGCGCCCGAGGACGCCGCCGCGCGGCTCGAGCTGCTCGCCAACTACACGCCGCAGAAGCTCGAGCGCATGGTGCGCACGGTGCACTCGCATCTGCGCAGCCGCGGCGAGCTGCGCCCGCGGCTGCCCGAGCTGCCGGCGGTCGCGCCGAGCGGGGAGGAGGCAGCGGCGCTCGAGGCGGCGCTGCGGTCCGCCGTGGCGGGCCTTGCCGGAGCGGGCGGCGCGACCGTGGAGCGCGAGCTGGCCAAGATGCGCTCGTGCGCGGATCTACTCGGCGAGTTGCGCGGCCAGCTCGCCGACCCCCAGCGACTGGAGAAGCTCGAGCCCAAGTCCGGCAACGCGAAGGCGCTTGACACGCCGGCGTTCGCCGATCTTGCCGAGGCGTTCAAGGCGTACCGCCGTGCGTGCGTGGCGCTCCGGGAGACCCGCGACTACGAGCTCCTGCGCGAGCTGCTGTTGCTCTACGACGAGCGCTTCGCGGAGCTGAAGGACGAGCGCTCGGGGCTCGACTTCGAGGACCTTCAGCTCCTCGCGCGCGACCTGCTCGCGGGTGATCCGGCGCTGCGTGAGCGTTACCGCGAGCGCTTCGAGCACGTGATGGTCGACGAGTTCCAGGACACAAATCGCCTGCAAACGGCCATCTTGGCGCTGCTCGACCGCGACAACGTGTTCACGGTCGGCGACGCCAACCAGTCGATCTACTCGTTCCGGAACGCCGACGTGGAGGTGTTCCGGAGCGCACGCGAGGCGGCGGCGGAGCGCGGGCGCGATGCGCGGATCGCCCACAACTTCCGCAGCCGCGGCGAGCTGCTCGACATCCTCAACCTCGCGTTCGCCGAAGTGTTCGAGGACGGCTTTGAGCCGCTGCGCCAGCCGGACGGCGTCGGAGACGCGCGCGGACCGGCGCGCACGGAGCATCTGGTGGACCTCATCGCGGTCGACGGGGTCAAGCAGCGCTGGACCGATCCGTTTCCGGAGAACGGGGATCCGCCCTTTGGACCCGGGCGGACGCCGTTGTGGCGGGCGGCCGAGGCGCGGCTGCTTGCCCACCGGATCGCCGAGCTGGCCGGCCCGGATGGACCGTTCGAGCCGGGGGAGGGGGCAGTGCTGGTGCGCGCGAGCACCGACATCGCGGTGTACGAGCGCGCCATCGCCGACCAGGGGCTGCCCACCTACGTGGCGGGCGGCGGCGGCTACTGGAGCCAGCAGCAGGTGGGCGACCTGCGCGCATACCTCGCCGCCCTGGCCAACCCGCGCGACGAGCTCGCGCTGTACTCGCTGCTCGCCTCGCCGCTCGTGGGCGTCTCGATCGACGCACTGGGGCTGATCGGCGTGCGTGCGCGCTCGCTCTCGCGCGACGTCTGGTGGACGCTGTGCGAAGGCGTCGAGCCGGGCACGCTCGCGCCGGAGGACGAGCGGCGGCTGCAGAAGTTCGTGGAGCGCTTCGGCGCCGAGCGCGAGGAGGCGTCGCGGCTGTCGCTCGAGACGCTGATCGACCGCGCGGTCACGCGCTCGGGCTACGACCGCGTCGTGCTGCGCATGCCGGACGGCGAGCGTCGCATGGCCAACGTGCGCAAGCTCATGCGGCTCGCACGCGAGTACGAGGCCGACGAGGGGCGCGACCTGCGCGGCTTCATCGACTTCGTGGCCGAGCAGGACATGCTGCGCGCGCGCGAGGGCGAGGCGCCGCTCGAGACCGAGGGCATTTACGCCGTGCGGCTGATGACGATCCACGCGGCCAAGGGGCTCGAGTTCCCGGTCGTGGCGGTCGCGGACCTCGGCCGGGTGGCACACAAGGACGACGACGCACTGCGCGTGACCGAGGACGGCCGGGTGGGCCTGAGCGTGGCGTCGATGGCCGGCGGCTCGACCAAGGCAATGGCGCTCGAGGAGATCGAGGAGGAGCAGGCGCGCAAGGCCGATCAGGAGGAGCGGCGCGTCTTCTACGTGGCGATGACCCGAGCGCGCGAGCACCTGATCCTCAGCGGCGCCACCGATCTCGAGAAGTGGCCCGAGCCCAAGCGCCTCGGCGCGCCGATGGACTGGATCTGGCGGTCGCTCGCGCCGGACCTGCGGGAGCTCGGCTCGCGGGGTGTTTCCGAGCGGGGCGTGCGCTGCGTGGTGTGCTCGCCGTCGTGTGTCGAGGACACGCTGCCGCGCTCGTCCTGGGCGCCGGGGGCTGTCGCGTCGCCGAACGGCTCGGCGCCAGCCGGGGTGCAACCGCCGCTGCTCGCGCCGGTGGAGGCGGCCGGCGCGCCTCCGCTCGGCCGGCTCAGCTACTCGAGCCTCGAGAGCTACCGGCGCTGCGGCTACCGCTTCTACCTCGAGCGCGTGGCGCGGCTGCGCGCCTCCGTTGCCGAGATGGCGGACGCCGCGGGCGAGCCGGTGCCGGAGGGGCTCGACGCGCTCCTGCGCGGCACGGTGGTGCACGAGCTGATGGAGAACTTCGACTTCGCGCGCCCGCGTCCGCCGGAGGCGAGCGACGTCGAGGAGCTGCTCCAGGGGCATGCGGCCAGCTTCGACTCCTCCAACGTGGAGGACATCCGCGCGCTGATCGGCAACTTCGCGTGCTCTGATCTGTGCGCGCGGCTGGCAGCCACGCCGCGGGTGCGCCGCGAGCTGGCCTTCGCGTTCACGCTGCGGCCGCACGGCGTGGCGGGGGCGAGCCTGCTCGTCAACGGCGTGGTGGACGCATATGCCGTCGAGAGGGGGGCGGAAAAAGCGCTCGTCGTGGATTACAAGAGTGACCCCGTCCAGGGAGTCGACCTTGAAGCGGCATGCGACGAGAAATACGGCACCCAAAGGCTGATCTACGCGCTGGCGGCGCTGCGCTCGGGCGCGGCGTCGGTGGAGGTGGTGCACTGCTTCCTCGAGCGGGCGGACGAGCCGGTGAGCGCAGGGTTCTCCGCGGCGGACCTGCCGCGCCTGGAGGCGGAGCTGCTCGCCCTGGCGGGCGGCGTGATCGACGGCCGCTTCGTTCCCACCGACAAGCCCCATCGCGAGCTGTGCGCCACCTGTCCGGGGCTGGAAGCGCTCTGCTCGTGGCCCAAGGAGCGGACCCTCGCTCCCGCGAATCCGCCGGTCTGACCCCTACTCTCGACCGTCCATGACCACCGACCCGCTCACCACGGGCGCCGACACCCCATCGTCCGGAATCGAGGGATACCCAGGGCCTTTTGCCGTCGGCCGCTACGCCGCCGGGCTGCGCGAGCGACTGCGTGAGTTCGCGCACGTGTGCGTGCTCGGGGAAGCCAGCGGGGTGCGCTTCGGTCGAGGACCCAACGTCTACTTCGAGCTGCGCGACGCCGACGGCGGCCTGCCGTGCGCGATGTGGCGCGACGACTTCGAGCGCTCCGGGCTCTCCGAGGAGGACTTCCGCGACGGCGTGGAGGTGGTGGCGGCGGGCGGCTGCGACTACTACGCGGGAGGGCCCACGGCCTCGCCGCGCTTCACGTTCAGAATCAAGCAGCTGCGGCTCGCGGGCGAGGGCGACCTCCTGGCGAGGCTCGAGCGCCTGCGGCGGCGGCTGGCGGAGGAGGGCCTGTTCGAGCGGCAGAAGCTGCTGGCGCGGCCCGCGCTGCCGCGCAAGATCGGGGTGGTCACCGCGGAGACGGGTGCGGCCCGGCGCGACCTCCTCGCGGGCCTCGAGCGCCGCGGCTGGCGCGGCACGATCGTGTGGGGCTACGCGCCGGTGCAGGACCGCCGCGCGGCGGGTGCCATCACCCGCGCGATCCAGGACCTCGCCGCGGTGGGCGAGGTCGAGACGATCGTCGTCACACGCGGCGGCGGGAGCATCGCCGACCTCTGGGCGTTCTGCGACGAGACGCTGTGCCGTACGGTCGCGCTGTTGCCGGTGCCGGAGATCAGCGCGGTGGGCCACCACGTCGATCGCACGCTGATCGACGACGTCGCCGCGGTCTGCTGCTCCACGCCCACGCACGCGGCGGAGGCCGCGGTGGCGGTCGATTGCGCGGCCGCTCGCCTCTCGCTGCTCGCGGCCGCCTCGCGTCTCGACACGCGGGGACGGGCGGCTGTACTGGAACGCGCACGGGCACTGATGGCGTTCTCGCGGGCGCCGCGCGAGCGTGTGACGGCGCACCGCACGCACCTGCGTCAGAAGGCGCGCGAGCTGCGGGCCGCGTCGCGGCGCGGGCTGGCGCTGCGCGGCGACTACCAGCGGCGTATCGCGGGTGCCGTGATCGAGCGCAAGCGCGACGCCGCGCTGGCATCGGCGGCCACCGGGCAGGCGCGGCTGAGCGCGCGCGCGGCGGCGCTGTCGCGAGCGGCCGATGCGCTCGAGTCGCGCAGGCGTGAGGCGCTGCGGGCGCACGCCGCGGCCATTCGCGGCCACGATCCGGAGCGAGCGCTGGAGCGCGGCTACGCGATCGCGCTCGACCCGGAGGGCCGCCCGCTCGCGAGCGCCGCGGCGGTCAAAGAGGCTTCGAATTTCGAGTTGCGCATGGCGGACGGCAACGTGCCGGCGCGGGTGCGCGAGGAGGTGAAGGAATGAGCGCTGCGCCAGCGAGCTACGAGTCCGCCGTGGAGCGGCTCGAGGAGATCATCAAGCGCCTCGACACGGGCGAGGCGGGCCTGCGCGAGACCCTCGATTTGTGCCGCGAGGGCCGTGAGCTGATCGAGTACTCGGCGGGCGAGCTCGACGCAGTCGGAAAGGGCCTGGAGGAGCTCAAGCTCGATGAGTTGATCGAGCGACTGGAGGGAGCCGCGCGCTAGCCCTGCAATCCGTCCGATCCCCCGCTTACTTTGGTCCTCGTACCGCATCTCTACTACGGGGGAAACCGGACCTGATGCCACTCTGCTTCATAGAGCCCCAAGAGGCGATCCGCGTGGTCGCGGAGTCGGTTGGCCGTGAGGCCCGCCGGCAGCTGCTCGGTGAAGTCGTCCGCGCGTGGGTCGATGAGATCCCCGACGACGAGCTCGACGTCCACTACGCGAAGGCCGTCGACGATCTCGACGACGAGGATCTCTCGATGCTCGCCGCCTGGCACGCCTCGCTCAACGTTGGCAAGCCGGTGGCCAACAAGGAGTTCCTGGTCGGCGCCTTCGGCAGCCTCGGCGAGCACCGCCGCGAGGCCCTCCGAATAGCAGCCGGCTTCCGCGGCGACGAGGCCTTCGAGGCCGGCGCCAGCGAAGAGCACGCCCTCGAGACCGTGCTGCCGTGGCTGTCAGAGGACCGCGCGCTGGAGCTGGCCGCCGAGGCGCTCGAGCTGTACTGCTGGGACCGTCTGGGCTCCGACAACTGAGACGGCTGCAAACCTGCGCATCTCTGCGTCATCGGCCCAGCCATGTGCAGAGCACTATGGCTGGGCCTCTTCCTTGATCTGCTCGGTTTTCGTTCGTCTCAGCTGCCGGAGATGCTCAGACAACTAACAGCGCGAGCCTCCATCTACCCTCCGCGATGTGGGAGCGGAGGGCGCTGACGTCTATGTAGCCGGGACCCTCGCGCGCTGGGTCGCTACGCGTCGGCCGGGACAGGCGGCGGTCGACCTGCCGGGCATCCACGGTCTGCTGCCGTGCCCCGAGAGGCCGCGCGCTCGGCTGCTCGTAACGGACGACCGGGCATACGACACGCTGGCGGCGCTGCTGCCCGATCTACATGCCGGCGCGATTGACGTGTTCGACGCGGCCATACGCTGTGCCGGGCTCATCGACGGCCAGTGCGGCTGGTGGGTGTCTGAGCGCTCGACAGCCATGGTCTGCGGCGACCTGCGAAGCGTTCCTGCTTCCGAGCTGCCCAGCGAGCTGACGCTCCGGAGGGTCCGCCGGCTGAGCGGCGATCCACCCGAGGGAGTCCCACTCGAGGACGCGCGGGCCGCCGTCCTGCTGGCAGATCCCCGCATCGAGGATCCGGACGCCTTCGCCGACTTCGTGGATTCGCTGCCCCCCGAGGCGCACTTGTTCGCGGCGGTGGATCGAGACGGTGTCGTGCGGGCGACATCGGGACTGGTCGCGCTCGGCAGCGAGGGCAGGGTGTTCTTCGTCAACACGGTCCCCGGCTGGCGTGGTCGCGGGATTGGGCAGGCGATGACGGCTGCCGCAGTGCACGCCGCCTTGGAGCACGGGGCGGAACGCGTCTGCCTCGACGCGACGGGCGCAGGGCTGGGCATCTACAGGCGCCTCGGATTCGAGACTGTCTCGCAGTCGACGAGGTTCACCGCGCCGTTATCGGCGCCGGCGAGCCGAGGCGAACCGCACCACCGCGGTGACGGCGGCCGCTGCCGCCCCTCCGAGTAGCCACCACGGCAAGGCGCCGACGCTGCAGCTCCCGCCGCCCTCGCCCGATCCGCACGTACTGGCGCGACCCATCCCTTCCAGGGCCCAGAGGACAAGCAACGAGATTGCGACCGATAGAGCGGCGATGGCGGCTGCGATCCGCACGGGGCCAGGCGTCCCGCGAGCCGTTAGGCTCGGGCCGCGATGACCAGCTCGCTGCCACAAGAAGTCCAGGACGTCTTCACCAAGTTCGTCACCACCGAGTACACGACGATCGACGCGCACGGCCAGCCGATCACCTGGCCGCTCACGCCGTACTACAAGCCCGGCGAGCCGTGCGTCGACGTGACCACCGGGCTCGGCTATCCGAAGAAGGCGAACGATGCCCGCGCGAACCCCAGGGTGGGCCTGCTGTTCTCGGACCCGACGGGAAGCGGGCTGAACGACCCGCCGATGGTGCTGGTCCAGGGCACCGCGGAAGTGGACGACAGGGACCTCACGGCCAACCGCGAGCGCTACGACCGCGAGCTCGCGGCCAAGCTGCCGGCCACGAAGGAGATCGCTCCGCCGGCTTTCATGAAGCGCTTCTTCGAGTGGTACTACACGCGCGTCTATGTGCACGTTCGTCCCGAGCGGATCTACATCTGGCCGGGCTGCGACGTCACGCGCGAGCCGCAGCTCTGGGATGCCCACATGGAGGAGGTGCGCTCGGGCCACGACGAGGAGCGAGAATCAGATCAGCGCCGGCCGGAGGGTGGCGCCACCACCTGGGACGAGCGCATCGAGGAGCTCGGCGAGCTGCACGAGTCGGCGGTGATCTCCTTCGTCGCGCCGGACGGGTTCCCGTTCGCAATCCGGGTGCCCGTCAGCGTCGACGCGAGCAGCCGCACAATCAAGCTCGACGCCGAGCCCGTCGGCGTCCCGCTCACGGCCGGCATCGCGTGCCTCACCGCGCACGAGCACGACGAGCGCTTCACCTACCAGCGCAACTTCCAGGTGCGCGGCGACCTGGTCCAGAGCGAGAACGGCGGCTGGGCGGTGGTCCCGCACAAGCTCGTGGGCGGCTTCGAGCTGCCACCCGGCTCGTTTGCGGAGCGCCTGAAGATCAACTTCAGCAAGGCTCGGCGCTTCCGGAAAGTCGCAAACAGCGAGCTCGCGAAACGCGCGACCCGTGACGGCTGAAGCGTTTTCTCGGAGATTGCGAAATTGACTCCGAAAAAGTGCTTGACGTAACAAGCTCGCCCGGGTTAGGGTCTCACCAGAGACGCGAACGAACTCCCAAAGAGCGAGGCCGAGGGATGGAAGGCCCGCCGCGCAAGCCGCCGGACACCTAGGTGAAAGGTGGCGCGCTTCTCAAGGGAGCCGATCGCGTCTCTTTTTTTGTGCGTACGCCTGCCAGACCGCCGTGTACAGCTCGTGGACCCCGATGAAGTCAGCTAGCTCACTGAGGCCCGGGCCGCCGTAAGCGCTCAGGAACTCTTCGACGAACGCCTCGTCCCGCCCGCGGACCCGAGCGCTGACAACGAGCCCCGCAACGTCCCAGTCGACCGGCCCGCTGCAGACATCCTCGAAGTCGTTCCACAAGAGCCCCTTGTCGGTACGCAGAACGTTGCTCAGGCCCGTGTCGCCATGGAGCGGCTGTGCGGGGAGCCGGGAGTCGAACACCGGCGGGGTCAGCTCGGACAGAGTGGTCCGGAGGCATTCAGGCGGGGGCTGCA
>Ga0070684_100005131_pt1 | contig 10011 bp, 9 predicted proteins | sample KBSC723LmetaG_FD_65653 | JGI IMG/M metagenome (GOLD analysis project Ga0070684, IMG submission 65653) | Corn rhizosphere microbial communities from Kellogg Biological Station, Michigan, USA - KBS C7.2-3L metaG | ecosystem: Host-associated > Plants > Roots > Rhizosphere ...
GCGACGCTCGCCTTCTGGACCGTCGAGAGCCTCGAGGTCGCGAACACGCTGACGTACGGCGGTATCGAGGCCGGCCAGTATCCCCTCGACGTCTACGCGCGCTGGTTCCGGAATTTTCTCGTGTTCGTCGTGCCGATCGGGTGCATCTCATACTTCCCCGTGAGCGTGGTGCTCGGCCGCGTGAACGCTCTGCCGTACGCTTTCGCCCCCGCATTTGGCTTCGTCTTCCTGGGCATCGCGCTGCGGATTTGGACGTTCGGCGTGCGCCACTACACGTCGACCGGATCCTAAACCCGCCCGCACAATCCCAACCCCGCCTTAGGGGTCAGACTCCGAAGTTTTTTGATGGGCCAAAACATCGCATTAGGGGTCAGACTCCGTTCGCGGGACCGTTCGGAGGACCGGGCATCGCGCTCCGGATTTGGACGTTCGGGGTGCGCCACAACACTTCGACCGGCTCCTGAATCCGCACCCGCGTAAAGAAAGCAATTAGGCCAGGAGCTCGCTGACAGACTCGATCGTCGGATCCTGTCGGGGCTGGGGCCGCGTCACTCCGACCCGCAGGCGATTGGCGATCGAGACATCGTTGACGGCGTCCGCAACGCCGGTCGGCAGTTTGGCGAAGCGAGCGTAGAGCTTCGCGAGATCGACGTTCAGCCTCCCGATTCCTTCGATCTCCATGCGAGCGATGTGTAGTCGGCTGGCGGTGCCCGGGCGGTCGAGACGCCAATGCCGGCGAGCGACCATCGTGTCGATGACCGGCTTCTCTTGTTCAACGGACGACGCCACCAGCGGCCGGTACCACGTCAGAAAGTCGAACGCCCGTCCCCGCTCGACGACAATCGCCGCGCCCCAGCCGTCCTGCGACCATCCACCCGTGATCAGCGTCTTGTTGCGAAAGTATGGGTTGATGCATTCGCCGCGGCTCGTCGGAAAGACCAAGACCTCGCCGGGTTCCCACAGAAACGGTTGCGGCCGCTGAAGCATTCGACCGCGTTTCACCTCAGCCGGCGACAGAAGGCGCGCGCGAAGCTCGGCCAGGTTTTGCGAGCGCCTCCGGCGGTCGTGGTCGGGCATTCCGAGCCGCGCCATGAGCTCCAAGTCGCGTCCCGAATCGATGATCTCGAGCGCCGCTTCGCGCGCGCGCGACGAGTGCACGCCGCGCCGCGCCAGTTGGTCCGCGACGACGAGCCAGAAGATCGTGTGGTCGGCGTCGTCCGCATTGGTCGCCGACGGACGCTCGACGTCGACGAGGAGATCGACGAGCTTCTCCGCGTCGAACGGCAGCCGGGCGACTACGGCGACTGTGCGTCGTAGATCAGCCGCAAAATCCCCGGAGTAGAGAGATGAACCCCAGCTGCCCACCGCGGACCTCGCTCAAACGTGGGCGCGCAACCTCGACAGCCGTTCCGCCGCGTCCTCGAGCGTCTCTTGCTTCTTGCAGAAGGCAAAGCGGGTGAACTTTCGCCCGTCCTCCTTCTTCGAGTAGAAGCTCGAGCCCGGAACCGTCGCGACGCCGATTTCCTGCGTCATCCACTTGGCGAACGTCACGTCGTCGAGATCGCTCAGCGGCGAGAAGTCGGCGAGCACGAAATACGAGCCTTCGGGGAGCGCGAACTCGAAGCCCTGCTCCTTGAGCACCGCGCAGAGGAAATCGCGTCGGGCTTTGTAGCCCGCCGCGAACTGGTTGTAATAATCGGCACCGAATGCGAAGCCGACGGCTGCCGCGGTCTGCAACGGAGCTGGGGCACCGACGGTGAGGAAGTCGTGCACCTTGCGGATCGGGCCGGTCTGGGCGGGCGGCGCGATGATCCAGCCGATGCGCCAGCCGGTGCAGCTGTACGTCTTGGAGAGCGACGAGATCGTGATCGTTCGCTCACGCATCCCCGGCCACGTGGCGATCTCGTGGTGATGTCCCTTGTACACCATGTGCTCGTACGGCGCGTCGGTGATCGCCCACGCGTCGTGCTCGATGCACAAATTGGCGATGAGCGACATCTCGTCGCGCGTCAGTACGCGGCCCGTCGGGTTGTGCGGCGTGTTGACGATGATCGCCTTCGTGCGCGACGTGAACGCCTTGCGCAGCTTGTCCGGATCGAGCGACCAGTTGGGCTGATCGAGCGGCACGAACACGGGATTCGCGCCCGCCAGAATTGCGTCGGGACCATAATTCTCATAAAACGGCTCGGGAACGATCACTTCGTCGCCCGGCTCCATCAGCGCCATGAACACGGACGCCATCGCCTCCGTTGCGCCGCACGTCACCGTCACATGCGCGTCGGGATCGACCTCCATGTTGTAGAAGCGCCGGTATTTCTCGGCGATCGCCTGACGCAGCACCGGCGTGCCCCACGTGACCGCGTATTGGTTGATGTCGGCGTTGATCGCGGTACACGCGGCTGCTTTCATGACCTCCGGCATCGGGAAGTCGGGGAAGCCTTGCGCGAGATTGACCGCGTTATGCATGGACGCGATGCGGGTCATCTCGCGGATGACGGATTCGGTGAACGTCGCGGTTCGTCGAGCAGCAAGCACAGTCTTATCCTCGAATTTTGCCAAGGGCACGTCGGATCAAGTCCGCCGCCCCCGAGCCGGTTCCTGCTTCATCGATCGCCTGGCGCACCGCCCGTTCGGCGTCGCCCGTTGAGTAGCCCAGGGACACGAGCGCGCGAATGGCGTCTTCAGCCCCCGCACCTTCCGGCCGCGGAGCGCCCCCTCCCCCGAAGCCGGGAAGGGAAACTTGCAGGTCGTCGAGCTTGTCGGCGAGGTCCAAGATCAGTTGTTCGGCCTTCTTTCGACCTACGCGCGGGACACTCTGGAGCGTTGCGAGGTCCTTGTCGCGGAGCGCTCGAACCAGCCGTTCGGCGGTCAGTGTCGAAAGAAGCCCGAGCGCCAGCGCCGGGCCGACACCCTTGGCGTTGAGCACGCGCTGGAAGACTCGCTTCTCGAATCCGTTGGCAAAGCCGAAGAGCTGCCAGCCGTCTTCCTTGACGACGAGATGCGAATGCAGCGAAACCGTCTCTCCGGCGCGCGGTAGCGACTCGTAAACCCCGAGCGGGATCGCCAGCTCGTACGCGACGCCGCCGGGGGTCATGATCTCGACGCGATCGAGGTCTTTGCTGAGCAGTGTTCCGCTGACGTGCGCGATCACAATCGGGCGGCTCGAGCGCGAATGCCCTTGATCGACGGCGCGCGAATGGCCATCAGACAGGCCAGAGCCGCGGCGACCCCATCGGCGGCGTCGGACGGTTGAGGAACCGATTTGAGTCTGAGCAGCCGCATCAACATGAACTGCACTTGCTCCTTCGTCGCCGCGCCCGTCCCGACGACCGCCTTTTTGATCTCGGCGGGCGGAATCTCGTGGATGTCGACGTTCGCCCTGCGTCCGGCCAGCAACACGACGCCGCGCGCATGTCCCAAGACAACCGTCGTCCGGACATTCTTGGCGTAGAACACGTCCTCGACCGAGAGGGCGTCGGGGCGGTGGCGCGCGATCAGCTCGGAGACGCCTTCAAAGATCTCGAATAGCCTGTCGGCGAGTGGATCGCGCGGTTTGGTCCGGATCACGCCGCATTCGACAAGGGAGACGAGCCCGAGCCCGTCTCCCTCTACGACACCGTAGCCGGTGTTCGCTGTTCCCGGGTCGATGCCGAGGATGATCACTCGGCCGTGGACCGCATCATCCGTCGGCCCTCGCCATCTCGCTCACGTCCATGTCGAAGTTGGCCCAGACCTTCTGGACGTCGTCGAGCTCCTCGAGCGTCTCGAGCAGCTTGAGGAGGGAATCGCCTTCCTTGCCGCCGATCTGAATGGTGTTCTTCGGTACCATGGCGAGCTCGGCTTCGACGACCTGGACGCCCTTGCCCTTGAGCGCTTCCTGCACGGAGTGGAAATCGCCCGGCGTGGTCGAGATGAGGAACCGATCGTCCTCGCGCTGCACATCCTCGGCGCCGGCATCGAGCGCCTTCTCCATCAACGAATCCTCGTCGATTTTCGACGCGTCGACGTAGACCTGACCCTTCTTCTCGAACATCCAGGCGACCGAATTCGGCGTCCCGAGGTTGCCCCCGAGCCGCGACATCTTGCTGCGGACCTCGGCGACGGTGCGGGTCGGGTTGTCGGTCACCGCATCGATGAGCAGCGCGACGCCACCAGGGCCGTAGCCCTCGTACGTGACCTCGTGGTAATCGACACCCTCGAGCTCGCCCGTGCCCTTCTTGATGGCGCGCTCGATGTTCTCCTTGGGCATGGAGTTCGAGCGGGCCGTGTCGATGGCGAGCCTGAGGCGCGGATTCCCCGACGGATCACCGCCGCCGATTTTGGCGGCCATGGTGATTTCACGAATCAGCTTCGTGAACAGTGCACCACGCTTGGCGTCAGCAGCCGCCTTGTAGTGCTTGATTTGCTTCCATTTACTATGACCGGCCATAAGCGAAGGCAAAGGACAAGTACAATATACCGCCCGGAGAGGCGGACGGCGCGAACCGCTGACGGCGCGGGGGCCGAACTTCGCGGCTGCCGAACTTCGCGGCTGCCGAACTTCGCGGCTGCCAGACGGCGCGGCTGCCGAACGGCGCAAGTCCCGGGTCCGAGCACGGCGCAGGATCCAACCACGGGGCAGCGAGCGTGAACAGCGTCGCGTTCTTAGGCGTGCGTCGTCCTCGGGTTCTGCCCTTGCGACCGTTTGGCAGCCGCGCCGTTCGGGAGCCGCGAAGTTCGGCAGCCGCGAAGTTCGCACTGCGCAACCCCCCCCCGCCCTTCAACCGCCCCCCGCCTCCTCTTCGATTACTTCTTCGAACCTTTCCCACTTCTCGTAGAAATAGAGATCCACATATCCTTTCGCGCCGTTCCGGTTTTTCCGCACAATGAGCTCGGTCGCCCCCTCGATATCGCGGCCCGGTTGATACATCTCCTCGCGGTAGAGCGCGAGGACGACGTCCGCTTGTTCGGCCAGAATGCTCGCGCCGCCGAAGTCCTCGAGGGTCGGCCGACGATCAGCTCGGGAACCCAAATGCGGAAGCGACGTGGTTGCGACCAGGGCCACGTTCGCGTCGAGGGCGAGCGCCTTGAGGTCTCGCGCGGCGAAAGCGAGCGAATCGTCGAGTGAGCGGCCGGGCTGGAGGAAGGTGGAGAGCGGATCGACGACCAGGAGCTGGACGTCATCCATCCCGCGAACCACCGATCCAAGCGCGGCGGCGTCCCGCGCCGCGAGGCGTTCGACGACGGGAAGGCAGTCGCGCAGGCGAAGCGCAGTAGCACCCGCCCGGCTCCGTTCCTCGTCGTCCAACGTCCCCAGGCGGAGGTCATCGATTCGCGCGCGGGCTTCCATCGCGAGGATTCGTTCGAGCACCCGCTCGCGCGTCATCTCCGCGGTGAGGAAGGCGCTTGGTTGGCCGCGCGAGGCAGCGCGGATCGCGAACGCAAGCGCGAGCGACGATTTCCCGCTCGCCGTGTCTCCGCCGAGCAGCACGAGATCGCCGCGGCGGAAGCCGCCGCCGAGCAGGCGGTCGATACTCGGAAAACCGCAGGAGATCGTTCCGGGCGACGACTGTCCGTCGCTCACCGCGTCGACGCGGGAGAGAAGGGTCGATAGCGGCGAAATGTCGGTGGTGCGTGTCATCGTTGTCGCTCCCAGTCGCTCACCGACGGTACGACGATCAAGCGGTCGCCGACAGCACGGTTACGAGTTGCGCGAGCTCGAGCCGTGACGCCGGGTCCAGAAAAGCTTCGACGGCTTTGACGACACCCTTGATCGCCTCGGCGACTGCCCGCGGGTCTGTCGCCGACGCGTCAATGGAGCGCTGCAGAGCGGCGCGCGCGGGCGCCGGAAGCGCGAGTGTCGCAAGCCACGTTCTGCCATGCGCGGCGCGGTCGGCCCTCGTCTCGGTGGAGAGACCGCGCTCGGCGAGCGTATCGTGCGCCAACCGCGCGACGACATATGCCGCGAGCACTACCTCGCGTTGGCCTCCGAGTGGCGCGCGTCCGGCAAGGGACGCGAGGGCAGGGAAACGAAAGCTCGTCGGAGCGAGCGCGTACGGAGGCGCGGCGAGAAGCACGGCAAAAATCTGTGCTCTTACTCGAACCGCCGGAAGCCGCAGCCCGAATAGGACGGACCCGCGAGGCTCGTGCTGTATATTTCCGCCATGGCGCAACCGGCGAAATCCGTACTCTGGGTAGATGACGAGGCGGAGCTACTCGAGCCTCATCGCATGTTCTTGCGAGACAAAGGCTTCGAGGTCGAAACGGCCACCAACGCCGAAGACGCGGTTGCTCTCGTTCGCCGCCGTCCGTTCAACCTGGTTCTGCTCGACGAGCAGATGCCCGGCAAACGTGGCATGGAGGCGTTCCACGAGCTTCGCGAAGCAGATCCGAACGTCGCCATCGTCATGGTCACGAAGAGTGAAGAAGACTCGACGATGACGGAGGCGATCGGCGCGGCGCTCGAAGGCTACCTCGTAAAGCCCGTCACGCCGCGGCAGGTCTACGCGGCCATCACGCGACTCCTCGATGGCGCGAAGATCCGGCAACAGGCCATCGCACGCCAGTTCGTCGATCGATTCCGACAGCTCCAGACGGAACCGATTCGCGGCATGGGCTGGCGCCAATGGGTCGATCGGTTCGCCGAGCTCACGCGCTGGGACTTGGATCTCGTCGGCGCCAATGAGACGGGACTCCACGAGTCACTGCAAGGACTCTATCCCGATCTCCGGCGCGAATTCGCCTTGTACATCAAGACGGCGTATCCGCAATGGCTGCGCGATCTCGAGGGCGATCGTCCGCCGCTGTCGATCGACATCGTACCCGAATTCCTGCTGCCAATCCTCAAGACCGATAAGCAGGCGATCTTCATCGTCATCGACTGCATGCGGCTCGACCAGTGGCGCTCGCTCGAGCCGACGGTCGCGCAGATGTTCGACGTCGAGACCACCCACTATTTCAGCGTGCTCCCCACGGCGACACCCTATTCGCGCAATGCGCTGTTCAGTGGGTTGTTTCCGGGCGAGATCGCCGCGCGCTTTCCCGACTGGTGGGGTGAACGCGAGGACGAAACGCTCAACGCTCACGAGCGCGACCTGCTCGAAGCGCAGATTTCCGAGCTCAAGCTCTCGATCCCGGTTCGGTACGAGAAGGTGTCCACCGCCGCCGAAGGCGACGACATCGAGCGGCGACTGGCGCGCGTCATCGCGCCGGAAGGCATCTCGGCGTTCGTGTTCAACTTCGTCGACCTGCTGACGCACGGTCGCTCGGAATCGGCGATCCTCTACGAGGTCGCGCGCGATGAGATCGCCCTCCGGCAGCTCACCCAGCAGTGGTTCCGACGATCGGCGCTGTACTCGGTGCTGCAGGAGGCGGCGCGACGCAAGGTGAAGGTGCTCGTCACGAGCGATCATGGCTCGATCCACTGCCGAACGCCGGCCACCGTCTTCGCGAAACGCGACGCGACGCAGAACCTTCGCTACAAATTCGGCGAAGACCTCCGCGCCGAGAATCCCGAACAAGGCCTCCTGTTCAAGAACGAGGATTTGCTCCGGCTGCCGCGTCGTGGGCTCGGGGCCAACACGCTGCTGGCGACGGGCGATTCGTTCTTCGTCTATCCGACAAAGCTGCGCGAGTACCAGAGCCGCTATCGCGGCTCGTTCTTGCACGGCGGCGTGACGCCGGAGGAGTGCATTCTTCCGGTCGCGCTCCTCACGCCGCGACGCTGAGCCGATGGGCGCGCCGATCATGTCCGCTCGACCCGGCTCCAAGCGCGCGTTCGCCGACTACCGGCGCCTGCTCGAGTTCCTGCGCCCGCACTGGTGGCGCATGGCGGGCAACGTCGCGTTCAACGTCATCGCGGCGGCGCTGAACACCTTCGTGTTCACGCTGCTCATGCCCTTCCAGAACGAGATCTTCAACAAGGACAAGTTGATCTCGGTGGGAGGCTGGCTCGGCGGATTGCAGCAGCGCCTGATCGGCCCATTCGTCGACTCGACGACCGATCGCCTCGGCACGCTCAAGGTGATCATGATCGCGATCGTCGTCATCGTGCTGATCAAGAACCTGTTCCAATGGCTCGCCGGGCAGCTCGGCGCGTCGCTCCAGGAATACGTGACGCGCGACCTCCGCGACCGCGTCTTCCGCCACATGCAACGGCTGCCGCTCGGCTACTTCCACAGCACGAAGGTCGGGCAGATCCTCACGCGGATCCTGAACGACACCGATCAGACCAAGACGCTGATCACCGAGCTGGTGACCAAGACGGTTCAGAACGGCGCGACGGTGTTGACGACCGTGATCACACTTCTGGCGCTCTCACCGCGTCTCACTCTGCTGTCGCTCGTCATTGCTCCGCTGCTCACCCTCACGCTCCAGCCGATCCTGCGGAAGCTCCGCCGCGGGCATCGCCGGCTGCGCAACGAATACGGCGAGATCACCAGCGTGCTGCAGGAGGTAGTGAGCGGCATTCGCCTCGTGAAATCGTTCGGCGGCGAGCGGTACGAGGACGGACGGTTCACCGGCGCCAGCCACGAGTATTCGCGCGGCATGGTGCGGATCACGCGAGTGTCCCTCCTTTCGCAGCCGCTCACCGAGATCATCGGCACCTCGATCGCCGTGATCATCCTCTGGATCGGGGCGCAGGCGGTGATTCGTCCGGGGTCCGGCCTCGATGCTGCAACGCTGATCACGTTCATGATTCTCGTGATGCAGCTATTGCCGCCGCTCAAACAGCTTTCTCAGACGCCGACCACCGCGCAGCAGGCGATGGCCGCGGCCGAGCGACTGTTCGACGTCCTCGACCGCGAGACCGAAGCGGAGCGTGACAGTGGGACCCGCGTGATCGACCGTTTCGACCGCTCGGTCGAGTACGACGGGGTGTCCTTCGCGTACGAGACGGCGCCCGTCCTGCGTGACATCAGCTTCCGCGCGGCGAAGGGCGACGTCGTCGCGCTCGTCGGCGCCAGCGGCGCCGGCAAGAGCACGCTCGTCGACTTGCTTCCGCGCTTCTATGAGCCCACGGCCGGCCGGATTCTCATCGACGACATCGACACGCGCCAAATCACGCTCACGTCGCTGCGATCGCTGACGGGCATCGTCAGCCAGGACACCGTGTTGTTCAACGACTCGGTTCGCAACAACATCGCGTACGGCGCCGCCGGCAAGTTCACCGACGTGCAGATCGAGCGAGCGGCCCGGGCCGCCAACGCGCACGACTTCATCGCCGCGCTTCCCAATGGCTACGACACCGTTCTCGGCGAACGAGGCACACGATTGTCGGGCGGCCAACGCCAGAGGATCGCCATCGCGAGAGCACTGCTCGTCGATCCGCCGATTTTGATTCTCGACGAAGCCACATCGGCGCTCGACACCGAGTCGGAGCGCCTCGTGCAGGAGGCCGTCGACCGGCTCCTCGCGGGACGCACCGTGTTCGTGATCGCGCACCGGCTTTCCACGATCGTCCACGCCGATCTCATCCTCGTTCTCGATCGAGGCCGCATCGTCGAGCGCGGCACGCACATGGAGCTCCTCGCCGAGCGCGGAACGTACTTCCGTCTCCATTCGTTGCAGTTCGGCGAAGCGGATGCCGCGGAACGCGTCGGCACCGCCTGATCGATGCGCACTCTCTTCTATCTCAGCGACAGCGCATGGTCGGGCTGTGCTCGATTTCTTCTCGCCGCGGCGACCGAGCTCCGTGCCCGCGGCGTCGAGACGACGATCGCCTGCTGCGCCGACACGCGCCTTGCCGCGTGGAGCGCCGAGAGTGGAATCGACGTCGTCGAGATCAATGGAAAGGCGTCGACGCCGGGCGGCGCATGGGATCTTCGGCCGATCTTGAATGAGCGCGGCGTCGAAGTCGTGATGGTCACGACGCAGCGCGACCAATTGCTGACGAGCTCCGCAAAATTGTTTGGCGGGAGAATCCCCGTGCTGCGGCGCGTTCCGCCGTTCGGTCGCGTCGAGCTGACGCGCGGCGGCAAGCTCGCCCTCAGAATGGCGGCCGCGGGATTGATCTTCACCACGGAAAAGGAA
>Ga0070684_100005132_pt1 | contig 10011 bp, 11 predicted proteins | sample KBSC723LmetaG_FD_65653 | JGI IMG/M metagenome (GOLD analysis project Ga0070684, IMG submission 65653) | Corn rhizosphere microbial communities from Kellogg Biological Station, Michigan, USA - KBS C7.2-3L metaG | ecosystem: Host-associated > Plants > Roots > Rhizosphere ...
AATTCACAGTTATATTCCTGGTCAAACTTTTGTTGATCCCAGTTAAGTTCCTGCATAGTTTCTTCATACCAGCGAGCATCACGATCAGGAACCTCTTTCCAGGTTACTTTTAGAGGGACATATCCGTTCCATTTTAAGTTTCCTGGCCATTTTTCTTTAGGTACATTATGAAGTTCGGCTCGGTTCCAATATGAGTAGAAGTGGTTCAAGCCATAAGGCGTCGAAATCATAATAATCTTTGTTGTTGTTCCCGAAGAAATAATCGGCAATGTTGAAGATGCAAAGGCTTCCCAATGTTCAATGTGTGCTGCCTCATCTAAAATAAGCATGTTGGCGGTATAACCACGAGCGGCTGCATCACCTGTTGCCAGTGCAATTGCTCTTGAACCATTTTCAAAAGACATCGATCCTTTGTTCCATCCACCTTCAACAATACCTTGCTGAAGAAACTTTGGAAGGTGCATATAAGCAATCTGAGCTTTACCAAGAATTTCACGAGCAGTGTCGGCTTTGTTAGCAAGCAGAAGAACAGTTTTATATTCATTAAACAGGATATACCAAAGCAAATAAGCAGTAACTGTAGCCGACTTACCACTTTGTCGTGCCATCATCGTAATAGCATGTCTGTTTTCGTGAACGTTCTTGACCAGTTGTTTTTGATAAGGTCGAAGTACAAAAGGAACTAGACCACGATCAACGTGAATGACTTTGATATAATTTTCCATAAAATAAACTGGATCGTTGGCACACTTTCTATATTCTTCAAAAAGTTCATGGCTCCACTCAATGGCAACTCCTGCCCTTTTTAAAAGAGCGTCTCCACGATATCCTCGATAATTGATAAAACTGGCATTTCTACCTAAAGCTTGTCTGTCTTGTTCAGATAGCTCAACAGTGCCAAGTGCTGTTTCAAGTGTTGCCAAATTAAGTTCTTCTCCAGTTTTTCCAGTTAACTTCGGAACGAGCAGCTTCCTTGTCACCGGACTTCATATGATGCCGAAATACATCTCTATCACTCATAACTTTATCAACTTTCAAAGAACCACCAATCAACCACTTCTTCCCTTGTTTCTTGCTGGTATTAAAGGTATAGTGTCCACCTGTTGGAACATGACCACGAATATCACGGGTCTTGCTTGCTTTAGCTTCGGGGTTGTAGTCCTTATCAGCAGGCATACTTACCTTTGCCCATACTCGATCAGCAGCTATACGGTTCTGTTTGTTTCGAAGATGTGGAGCATTTGGTTCGGAACCGGCGTGCCAACCAGGACGAGAAGCAAATCCTTTAGTTGGTTGGTTTTCGGCATCAACCCACTTATTCTGTTCGACCGGCTTATTTTTGCCGATAAACAACGGAAACAGTTTACCAGGATGTTTTTTACTGGTACGAAACAGTTTATAAGCAGTTACTGTTTTTTGATAGTCTTCGTTGATAAACTGTCGATAGCCTATTACCATATCCACCACCATGGTCTTCTTGGAACAGGTTTTGGTTGTGGTTTAGGAGGAACTGCTGGTACAATTTCCTTGAAGCCTCGAACCGTCCAAAAGTCATCGGCAAGATTTGGGTCTTCAACATAAGCATAAGGCAAATAGAAGTATCCTTTGTCTCCCCAACCGGCTCCCCATGAGTTCATGATCTTATAACGTCGAGTAGCATCATCGTAACCAACAGCCATGACTGCATGTCCACCGAGTTGTTTTTCATTAGTATCCGGCATTGAAGCAACTCCAGTATGAGCAACACCTTCACTCATAAAAGATTCATAAACAGCAAAACCAAACACAAAAGGATGTCCTGACGCCAAGCAAGACCTCATGGCTACATTATTTTGATCAACTGACTGATAAACCGAAACAACGTTCTTCGCAGCATCGATGTAAGCTGCTTTTGGAGGTGTCGCAAAAAGTGTTGAAGGCATGTAATCCCAAAGAGATTCATGACAGATACCAGTCTGGTTCAGAACCTTCATGGCATCTCTGATCTGAGCACCGTTGTCTTGGCTTGTGTCACCTTCCATCTTTCTTGTGTTCCAGTACTGAAAGTTGCGAGAACCAATAATTTCAGGAAGCTTTCCTAGCTTTCTTTCGTAACGGGTACAAGAAATAGAAGACTGAGCAGTACAAGAGCCTTCACTTCCTTGATCGTACATCCAGTCAATTATAGAAGAAGTATCATAACTAGGAGGAAGCTGTTCAGGCACAAAAGTAGGAACAAACTTATATAACGTATCTCTGTGATCGGGTGTAGAGTTTCGCCAACCCCATTTACGTTCAATCATTCTTTTCTTCTCCTCTAATTAACTTTAACATATCAGAACTAGTCATAATTAGATTATTTACAGTTTTTGTTGGTGGTCCTGAACTCGTCACAAGGTCTTTTTTCTTGCGATGTATGTCCACCAAATCACGGTTTGCTTCCAAAGATGTCTTCAACAAGGCAGCTAAGACTTCGTAGTATCTTGCAGCTTGTGAAGTATCAGCATAATCAGCAACCTTTACTACAGCATCCTTTGTTTGTTCAATTACTTCACGGATGTTGTTTCGAGCATCAATCAAGTCATCCTGTACCTGAGTATTTACTAGTTCATTGTGTGTTACTACTGGAAGGTTATCGGTCATGGTATCTCTCCACCTTGAACTTGTGACGCAAAACCGTAGTCATCATCAATATCAACCAAGGTCCAGTTCACGCTACTTGGAACACTTGTTGTTGGTAGTCCAGCCGAAGTAAGTCCTGGCTGAGAGTAAACTACTTCAGCAATGCCTGGAGTGTCTAACACATTACCTTTATCATCATATATACCATTGACAATTCGTGAAACATGAGCGGTAACAGTGTTTCCATAGGTGAAAATGTCGTTGGTAAAACTGCCCGAAACAACATTTACTTGCAACATTCCGGTGTTTGCTTTCTGATATGATGATTTATTGACTGTTCCGGCTCCATGTATAGCTGCATTTGCCCAAGAATAAACATTAGAACCAATAGGAATGTTCCCGTTTGCTCCTGAATAATAGATCGTCACAGCATTGTTGGTAAACGATCCAGCCCGTATGTTCAATGTAGTAAATTTGATGATTGGCTTGTTTCTTTCTGGCCCAAAGAACCATGCTCGAACACGGAAATGAAGAGTGTACAATATCAAGCGCCGTGTCTGAAGTTTATCATCATAAAGGTCTTGATACTCCAGATTTGGAAGCTTTTCGATGGCAACATTGTAAACGGTGTTCATTTCAGGGATTAACTGAATTTGTGGTGTCCAGTCTGGTTGAAAGAACGGAAGAATTTGTTCGAGTATCTTACAACCATCGATGGGGTCTTTCACATAAACATGAAGATCAAAGTAAATGTTATAAGGAACTGGAGAATACATTATCTGAAGATGGTTCTTGTCAGTTGGGTTACGAATAGTCTTCTTAGTCAAGGTGCCTATCTTGCGTTCGGAATCATAGACCATACCCGGTGGAACTATTTCGAAAGTCATGATTGGAAGCAAGACCGAAAAAGGACGATCAAGATTAGGATCAGACACCAAACGAGCAACAGCCTTTTCCTTTGGAATATATTCGAGAGGAACCTTAATATCAGCCGTTATATTGTTAGCATTGGTTCTTTGTACAATGATGTCAGAAAAAGTACGACCAAAGACAACGACATACTTACGAATAAGGTCGTGGAAAAAGTATTCAGAGGTTCCGCTTTGACTTTGACTATCCCAAATCACGGTTGCTTCTCCTTGCTTCCCTACAAATTATTGGAGAATGTGTGTCTCCAACTTTCCAGTTTTCAACATAACTATGGGTGTCCATAAAGTTTTCTTCGTTACAATTACGTTTACAAAAAGGACAGTTCCAGTTTGCTTTTCTGCCAGCATGAAATAATGACTTTTCTCTAAATGCTCCAATATCCCAAATCATACACTTGGTCCTATTGCGTTGTTACCTTGGGCAAATGGATCGGTGTTTAGATCGTCCCAATTGATATAAGTGTTGGCTTCGTTGCTGATGATGACGTTATCTTGTGGTGGAAATTTCTTTTCATATACATCAACAACCCAGTAGTCTTCATCAACGGTCTGGAGAGGAACACCATCGGTATCTTTAATTGTATAACTAAGAATATTCAGATCGCCTTCTTTCTGGATACGATCAATATCAGCGATACCAGTATTGAAGACTTCACCGGAATATTCAAACAGTTCACAGGTAACCTCCCATGTATAAAGCTTACCTAACTGCCAGAACATATCAGTCAGGTTGACATACATGATCTTGAAAACTTTTTTATTAAATGGAAACCAGATTAGATCGCCTTCTCTTGGACGGTTGGCTGGTCCGTTCATATTTGGAGGCAAAGAAGGAAAGTCTGCATCAGAAGCAATACGACCGTCGAAGGTTCGCATCGGAATAGAAAACACCAACTGATCACGAATTTCCAGACCAGCAAATTTTGACATAAATTCTCGGTCCCCGGTAAAACCAAGAACGTTCTTCAGATAAACAGCAATCATCCAAGCTTTTGTATAGGAACTTTGATCGTCACTACCATAAAGCTGATTAAAATTATTAAAAGTTCGAGAAATGTAATAACAGTTTATACCATAAATTTTTATCGACTCAACAATTAGGTCTTCTAAAAGTTTTTGTTCGGATTTATTGTAGTTCTGAAAAAATTGACTTGTGGTTCCGTATGGCATTTATCATCCTATAATTGGCAATGCTGGCATCTCATAAGCCGTTCTGATTTCATTTTCGGCTGCGGCTGCTTCAGCTAAACCTTCATCATATATTTGTTGTCCGTTAAAGGTGACGCCTCCTATCATCTGAATATTTCCATACTTTTTAAGATCAGCACCCCAATTTCTTTTAATATAAGCAGTTGCCAACTTTGCCAGCATACGGTTGCCCCAAAGTTTAGGAAACTGAGCAGGATCGATGACTTGATAGCAGTCAATGGTCAAAAAGTTTCCAGCACCCCACTGAGTCATATCAGCATCCAGATAAAGACGGTTGGATACCCGGTTATAACGAATAGGTTTTTGTCCAATTAAAAGCTGTTCAAGAAACTGAAGATGAGAAAACGCCATATAATAAGGTGCCATCGAAACCGAAGTCAAGTTATAAAGATCGTTCAAAGCTATCTGATAACGAATGTTAAAGATGTTACCACTATTGAAAGCATCTGGAGGTGGAAGAACTGTAACGGCTCCAATGATATTATCAGGAAGTGTAATATACTGGTTTGCAATGTCGGTTCCTGTTATCTGATACTTGTAAAACTGACGCTCCGTTCCTTCTCCAAATTCCTGAAAATAAAGGAGAGCTTCGTCAATACGGTCATCAACTTGATGTGTTGACATGTTAATTTCAATGACTTCGTGCCCGAGATTTCTCATGCAATATAGCTTAAATTCTTCTCGTGTTGTTGGTATTGACATTAAATGCTCCCTACTTCCCCAAGACCTTGAAAATAGACATCTTCAGCAAGGATTGTTATTGCAACAGTTGGGGCTGTTGTAAAGTTGACCAAGGTACCCGCCCCTGAAGTTCCTCCAAATACACTTGTTCGGGCTATACTACCGTTTCCTGCCGAAGAAAAAATACCTTGACCCCACTCACGTTGAGTTGGATTGAACAATGAATCAACAGCCGAGTAGGATACCCACTGTTGGTCAACCAAATCTCCAGCGGTCACTGCTTGCGCAAGTGTTTGATAAGAAGTGCGGGCCGAACCAAAGGTAAAATCTCCAGTTCCGGTCGCAGAAGCTATAAAACTGATTGCGTCATCAGAAACGGTCACAAAAATCTCCTATTTAAAGCTTATTTAGTTTGTTGAAAACGGCGGTTATTGCGTTGTTTACTGAAGTATAACCTCCCCGAATAGCTGGAGCAATTTTGTTAAACACTACATTGAACAGTGGTCCTTCAACAATCCAGGTTCGTAACGAAGCCGTAGCATTAACAACAGCCGTTACATTAACAACATTCTTTCCAGAAAGTGCTCGAACCGCTGAAACTGCATTGACAACAAAGTTAAGTGCTCCTAAAGGAACCAGCCTTGCGGAGTTATAGATAGCTTGAACATTAAATGTTAATGTTTTCATTACAGCAACTGAATATGAGCTTATTGAGCTTACAACAAAGGAAAACTCTTTAGCTGCTTGCTTGAAGATAGTTGACGTTGCTTGTACGATGAAGGTCCGTGGAACATTTACTGTTAGATTTCTTTGAGCTATGACATTGACAACAAAGCTACGGAACACTGAAATTCTATTAGTTAATGTTGCTGTTGCATTGACTGTGGCAGTTCGGAAGACTTGTGTTGATTTCAAAAGCTGAGAACGTACGGCTACTACAGTATTACGTGTAACATTTATGTTCTTTTGAAGTTGTGCTGTTGCAGCAACTCTAAATGTTTTTGTTGTATTAACAGTTTTTTGAATCAAGGCATTTGCTGTAAGAGAAACAAGTAAGGTGGTCGAAACATTTTTCCTGATTTGAGCAGTTGCATTTACTACAAAAGATTTGGTCAAACCAAAAGCTTTTGTTTGAGTAATAAGAGCCTTAGCAGTTGAGACAAAGTTGAATGTCTTGTTCATTTGTTTTGATACAAGAGCGGTGGCGGTTCCTCTGAATGTTCTTGTCACATTTATCCGGTTCTGAAGTAAAGCAGTAGCATTAACAACAAAAGCTCGGAACACTGAAATAGTCCTGGTTCCCGCAAGGAACTTTGCTGTTGCTGAGAAAGTATATGACCGAATGAATACCTTTAATTGGGTAGTCAAAGCTTTTACAGTAACAACTGCATTTCTTGTTACATTTACAGTTTCTTGATCAGCTTCCAGGACATTAACAACAAAGTTTCGGAACACAGAGACGGTTCGTGCTCCAGCAAGGAATATTGCATTGACGACAACAAGGTATGTTTTAACAACTGTTTTTTGAATAAGCGACTTTGCTGTAACAGTAAATGTTCGGTTTACATTGACTGTTGCTTGATTGGTTTCCAGGACATTAACCAAGAACGTTCTAATAACCGAAACAAGGTTACTTCCCATTGACATTGTTGCAAAGACAACAGCAGTTAATGGTTTGTTTGGTGTCTTTTGAATGAGAGACTTTGCTGTAACGGTAAAGATTCTTGGGGATTGAATAATTGCTTTTTGAGCTTGAGAGAGAATACCAATTGCTGTAACAGTGAACGTTCGGGTCACATTAATTGTTCGGTTGCCAGCTAAGAAAATAGTATTAGCCACAAATGTACGAGTTACACCAACTGTCTTCTGAATAAGCTCTTTTGCTGTTACCGTCGCTGTATATGTTCGAATGAATACTTTTTGGGCGGTAAGTTGAGCAATAGCAGTTACACTAAAACTCCTTGTTACATTCACTCTATTTTGCATCAAAGCATTAGCATTGATCAAGAATGAACGGAAAACAGACACGGTACGACTACCAGCAAGGAATATTGCATTTACAGAAAAGGTGTATGTTCGAAGAAATACTTTTTGAGCAGTCAATAAGGCTGTTGCTGTAACTCTAAAGGTACGAGTTACATTGACGTTCTTTTGAATAAGTGCTGTTGCGTTTACAACAAAATTACGAAATACTGAAATATTTCGGTTACCAGCAAGGAGCGTAGCAGTAACAACAGAATTTTTTGTTACATTGACGTTCTTCTGAATCAAAGCTTTGGCTGTTGCTGTAAAGGTTCGAACAGCATTTACAGTTTTTTGAAGTTGTGCTGTTGCGTTAACGACAGCCAGTCTGTTTACATTGACGTTCTTTTGAATCAAAGCTTTGGTTGTTGCTGTAAATGTTCGAACAGCACCTACAGTTTTTTGGATTTGAGCAATAGCAGTCGCTGTAAAGGTTCGATTGACGTTAACATTCTTTTGAATAAGTGCTTTTGCGGTTGCTGTAAAGGTTCGAGTAGCGTTAACAGTCTTTTGGATTAAAGCTTTGGCGTTTACAGTAAAGGTTAAGGTTTTAGGAGTTTGAGTGCCGGACGAGCCTTGAACTGCTGTTACTAATACCGATCCTCCCTGAAATTTAATTTCAAATTCCGACGCAGCAAGGTCACCGGCAGCGCCACCAAATCCACCGACACCCCCAACATCCAATCCAAATGTTGAAACATAAAATAAAAAGGTTTTAAACAATTGTTTACTTGGAGAAAAAAGTGCTGATGTTAATGTTGTAAATGTACTTGCCTTAGATATATTTTCAATGTGTGTAACTGTTGCAAGAACCTTAAATGTAAGTGTTTCATTTGTTGTAGATGTTGGAGGATAATTAACAACAATCAATCCAGCACCCGGTGTTCCTCCTGTTACAGTACTTGAAGTGTTTCGGGCACCACCACCTCCACCACCTCCAGCACCATAATTAGAACCGTTAGCACCTTTAACTATAATTGAAACGTTATTTTGTGAAGAACCGCCTCCACCTCCACCACCTCCAGCACCAAACGAAGCATTGTTCCAGGACGTAGCAGCAGTGTCCATTGAACCAAGACCGCCGTTTTGAGTACCACCAGCAGTGTTTACGTTTGTGAAAGGTCCGCCACCACCTCCTGCACCTTTACCAGCCGTTCCACCTGTTCCTGAAGTTCCGAAAGTTCCTGAACCAGCACCACTTCCTGTTCCATCAGGTCCATTTCCACCGGCTCCGCCTGTTGCAGAAGGTGCAGCCGCCCCCGCCGATGAAGTGCCACCATTTGAACCACCACCACCTCCACCACCTCGTGAAGTTGCAGCGGCAGGCCCACCACCATCTTTTCCTGCACCATTTGGACCGGCAGCACCACCTCCACCTCCACCTCCAGAAAATCCACCAGTGTTTGCTCCACCTCCCTGTCCACCAGCATTATTTGAAGACATTGTATAAGCTAATGGTGTTGTTGAGCCATTTATAAGAGTCCAACCACCAGCAGTTTTTGTTGCTGACGAAGATACTCCAGCAAATCCTGCACCAGCTTCTAATGAGTTGGTGTTTGTTGTATTTGCCCAATATGTTCCGTTGGCATCATGGTTTGTAACGTTAGCACCAGCAACATCAATCTTAAAAGGAATTGTTGTGACGCCTGGAGTTACTGTTCCCGATGAATAAGTCCATTTACCATAGCCACCTCCAGCCCCACCAGAACCACCTGGAGAGTTTGTACCAGTTGAACCGTTTCCTCCCGTTCCTCCAGGACCAACTAACTCAACAGTGTGCTGAGTATTTGGAGTTGTTGGAAAATCTGAAGGAACAGCCCAAGGCGAAGTGTTGGCGTTGGTAAGGAATACCTGTGTCATTTATTCCTTTCGACATATTTTTCAACAGTCTCAATTAAATTGGGAATATCATTCCAAGGCACAGGATCAGGAACTTGGATAGGAAGAACAAAAAGTCTATCACCTGGAAAAATATGACAATGCATGTTTTCAAGGGGACCACAAACTACACGAACAGCATTTCGGTCATTAAGAATACCAGCAACTGCATTAAGTTTTGGCTTTTTGAATAAACGTCTTAAGAGCTTCAACATCTTTTAGTTTTTGGTAATCCTTCTTAGATATGATTATTCGTGAATAACCTTGATCTTCTGTTTTAAAAGCATGAACCTGTGAATCGTGATCACACATGACAACTGAAGAAATATCTAGAGTATCGACCTTATAAACAATAATAACAGGTTCCATAGACCTATTTACTGTTTCTTTTGGAATAGACCATACCAAGTTGCTTTCACAAGTCCTGGAGATTTAAGCTTTTCAAGCTTAAAATTGTCGATAAGGATGGTTTCAAGCCGAGGATTTACTTTGAGGCGTTCAAGAACATTTTGACCATCATCAGCCCAACAAAACGCTTCTTCGTCAATTGAACAAGGAACTACTCTTTGATAGTTATTAACAACAAAAACAGTTCCTCCTGGTTTTGTTTTGTCTATAAGAAGTTTAATGGCTTCGTCTAAGTTAAAACAATGCTGAAGTACCCATATTGCCATTGAAAGATCAAACTGCA
>Ga0070684_100005133_pt1 | contig 10011 bp, 9 predicted proteins | sample KBSC723LmetaG_FD_65653 | JGI IMG/M metagenome (GOLD analysis project Ga0070684, IMG submission 65653) | Corn rhizosphere microbial communities from Kellogg Biological Station, Michigan, USA - KBS C7.2-3L metaG | ecosystem: Host-associated > Plants > Roots > Rhizosphere ...
GGGGGAATGTCTCGCGAGTCGCGGCGTTGCTTAGTCGCGCTGGTCGGAATCGCCAACGGCGGCCAATCTATCCCCGGATACAGCTCGGAACAACGTGCCACGTGGAACATGGATCGATGCTGTGCCACGTGGCACATGACAGCAACTGATCTTCAGAGAGCCGTCGACGCTCAGCGAGCAACGAATAACCATCGGGTGGTGACACTCACGGTCACCGACTGTTCCCCCGGCTCAATCGGCGTTGGCGCTCGAGCTGCCATCGCCGTGACGCCAACCATTCCCTGCATTGGTCGAATCGACGGTTCCGTCGATACCTCGAGCAACGGGCCCAACGCGCCACCAGCCGCCCTGGCGAGGGCCTCGGCGTCCGCACGAGCGTTCGCCACGGCAATGGATAGTGCTGATCTCCGAACCGAATCCGCTTTCGACGAAAAGAACTGAAGTCCGGAGATTTCATTGGCACCCTTCGCCAAAGAAGCGTCAATCGCCCGCGCAACATCCTCAATTCGACGCACGTCGGCACGCACTGTGTTGGTCACCGAGTAGCCGGTCACCTTCGGCGGTTGATTGTTCTGGCCATATTGGATTTCCGGCGCGACGTTGTAGTTCATCGTCGACAACTGGTCCGAGCCGAAGCCCAGAGCGCGCAGCGTATCGATGATCGCCCGCTGTCGCTTGGCGTTGTCGGCTGAAGCGGCCGCTGCCGTAATCCCTCGACTCTGTACGCCGATGAAGATCGTGGCTCGGTCCGGCGCAATCCGGGCCTCACCGCTTCCGGTCGTAGCGATTTGCGCCGGCAACGCACTGTTGACCGCCTGCGCGCTTGCCGGGCCCGCCGGCAGGAGCATGAGATAAACGCACAGCGGCCCTCCGACCATGGTCTTTCGCACGACAACCTCCGAATGGATGCGGGCGGTTCGAACGACGCAGCGCCCGGGAATTCGCCAAAATAAGTATCTATCCGATACTATTAACAGATTATATCATAACGCTCATTCAATTATACTAATCGCCGGCTCCCGCCGCCGGCGCTTCTCGACCTCGAGCACCAGATTCTGTAAATCCGTTGGGCTGACGCCCGAAATGTTCGCCGCCTGCGCGAGGGTCGCCGGGCGGATTGCCGCGAGCTTCTGCCGAGACTCGAGCGACAGCGACTGCATCTCAGCGTATGGCGTCGCGTCGCCAAGCGCGAACTGGCCCATACGTCGAAGCTTTGCCGCCTGATCCCGCTCGCGCGAGAAGTAGCCAGCGTACTTGAGCTCGAGCTCCGCCGTGGTAACGGCGTCACGCGCCAGGTCGCCGCCGATGCCAACGGCCGCGAACAAGTCGCTCAGGCCAATGTTTTGACGCTTTGCCACCTCGGATATCTTCACCGATTGGGTCAGCGGACGACTAGTCACACGGGCGAGCAGTTCGGCGATCTGCGACGGTTTGACGCTGATCGTGTCAGCCATCTGTCGAGCGGTGTCCTCGTCGGCAAACCGGCGTTCGATGGTCGACACCTCGTGCGCCGAATACAGTCCGAGATCGAGACCGATCGGCGCGAGGCGCCGCAGCGCGTTGTCCTGTCGAGCAGTCAGTCGGAATTCCGATCGAGACGTGAACAGCCGGTACGGCTCGTCGACGCCTCGCGTCACGAGGTCGTCGATCAAGACGCCGATGTAAGACGTCTCTCGACCAAGAACGACTCCAGGTTTGCCTTGAGATAGCCGAGCCGCGTTGAAGCCCGCGATGACTCCCTGCCCCGCGGCCTCCTCGTAGCCCGTGGTCCCGTTGATTTGGCCCGCGAAAAACAATCCCGCGACGGCTTTGACCTGAAGTGTGGAATCCAGCTGCGTCGGCGGATAATAGTCGTATTCGATTGCGTAGCCTGCCCGCGTCATCCGCGCGTGCTCGAGACCGGGAATTGAACGAAGAAGCTCGAGCTGCACGGCAACCGGCAGTGACGTCGACAGACCGTTGACGTAAAGCTCGGACGTCTCGTGTCCCTCCGGCTCGAGGAACAACTGGTGCCGCTCCGCCCCAGGAAATCGAACGATCTTGTCTTCGACGGACGGACAGTAGCGCGGGCCACGAGACGCGATCGCGCCTCCGTACATCGCCGACTGCGCAATGTTCTCCTGAATGATTTCCTTGCCCGGGGACCCGAGGAACGTGATCCAACAAGGAATCTGCTCGGGATGTCGGGTCCCGCCGGCCATGCGACGCGGCGTCTCCCAAAAATGGGACCACGAAAAATCGAAAATCTCGATTTCGCTGTTCTGGCGTTCCAACCGCGTAAAATCCACGGATCGGCCGTCGATCCGTGGAGGCGTTCCGGTCTTGAATCGCTCAACCGTCAGCCCAACATGTTCCAGCTGCTCGGCCAAATGAGTGGCGGCTGATTCGCCCGCGCGCCCGCCGGCAATCTTCGTCTCCGTGCCGATGTGAATCCGACCCCGAAGAAAGGTGCCCGTCGTGATCACGACGGATTTGGCGCCGAACCGGCGACCCTCCAGTGTCTGAATACCGGAAACCGCGCCATTCTGACCATCGAACAAGAGGCGCGCCACCGTTCCCTGGATGGTTTGCAGCGTCGCGTGTTCTTCGAGCAGCGAACGGACGGCGCGCCGATACAGTCCTCGGTCGCACTGGGCACGAGGAGCCCAAACCGCCGGGCCTTTGCTGCGGTTCAGCATTCGAAATTGCAGCGATGCCAGGTCGGTCGCACGCGCCATGATTCCGCCGAGGGCATCGACCTCCCGCACGACCGTGCCTTTGGCGATGCCACCGATAGCCGGATTGCATGACATCTGGCCAATCGTCTCGAGTGCGCTCGTCACCACGGCCACGCTTGCGCCGCAACGCGCGGCAGCCACCGCGGCTTCGGTTCCGGCGTGGCCGGCACCGACAACGATTACGTCGAAGGTCGCTTCGATCTGGGAGGACTGACCGATGGTCATGCCAAGAAAAATAGGGGTGGTCTCGGGCGTTCGAGAGCGTGCAGTCGACGAAAACTCATTCGCGTATATTGGACCACCATTGCCCGCCTTCGGAGTCTACACGATGCCCATACCTATTGTGACTGGCGCGCCAACACTCCTGCTGCGCCGCGCCGCGTACGAATCGAGCGGCTTGACCCGGGGGGCGATAGACGAGCGGCTAGGCTTGACGGCCGACGAATTTCGCGTCGAGGAGAACCTGGTTGTGATCGGCCCGATCTACGAGGCGAACGGCGAAGTACTCAGCGATTTCATTGCTGAGCTCGAGCGCGTCGGTCTAGTCTACTTCGACGATTTCTTCGAACTCAGTGGCAACTGGCCGGACTGGCTCCGAATCCATGCGTCGGCGCGATGATTTAGCGCGAATGCTTGGTCAGCTGTGCCGTCGATGGTTTTGGCGAGAGCGAACCATGCCGCAACAATCCGTGCCAACCACATTCGTAGCACCAACTCGTGCGAAACATCGGCAGCAGCCGATTCCATCCTCGAGACTGCACGCGCAACGTAATCGCGTCACAATTCGGACAGCGATCACCTTCCGGAAGTAGATAGAAGAAGAATACAGTGGCGAGAACGGCACGAAGCACGAAGAACCCGCCGATGATCACAATGCACAAAACGGCGTCCCACATCGTGCCTCCCTTCGAATGCTACAGACGCTTCTCGACCTCTGCCCACGCTTCCACGAACGCGAGATCGTTCTCGATGCGCTCGATAACGACGTCGGTGCCGGTGGCTAACGCTCCATCGTCCAGGCTGCGCGCGCGCAGCACGCGCCGATCGTTCGCGAATTCAAAACTGACTTCCCCTTCAACACCCGACTGAATGGGTTTCGTCACACGGGCGAGGTGGCCCTGGAGCACATATCGCTCGTCCTCGACGTCGTGCTCTGGGGTGACAGTCCACCATCTCCTCACGAGCCGTGCCGCGATGATCGCCGCCACGACACCGAGCCCGGCCGCGACCGAGACGCGCTCCGCTGGGCCAAGGGTCCCCAGCGCGTATCCCGCCGCCCCGAAAACAACGGAAAATGTCGCAATGAGTGCGGGAGACAGCTGAAAAGACCGCTCTCCCGAAGGGTTCAACTCGCGTGGGCGTTCGACCCCACTGATCATGATTCGAACTGCCAGCAGCAGGCCGCCGATGAAACTGGCGAGAAAGAGAACAGTCATGACGCAAGCTACTGCAACAACTGATCAGAGGTCAGCGCTCAATTCCTTTTGCGTCCACCTCCCTTTCGCCGGCGAGCCTCCAAGAAGCACTACAAACCGCCTGTTCGGCTAAGGAATTCGCACGCTCGCCATTCGGCGTAGTAGAATGGCCGCCACGGCCACCGCCCAGAGACGAATCCGACATGGCCGCCGTGCTTCGTAAATTCGAGGGTCAGGGCCGGGCTTGCATCGCCAATATCGCGGACACGTTCCAGGACCTCGCTCGGAAGAAACGGGTCGTCAACCGCGCTCAGGAGCAGAGTCGGTAACCGTATCCGCTCGATCCATCGGAGGGAACTCGAGCGGGAATAATAGTCGTGAGCGTCGGCGAACCCGTGGACCGGAGCGGTGACCGCATCGTCAAAATCGTAGATCGAGGATGCGCTCGAGAGTTTCGCTCGATCGAACAGACCCGGATATCGTTGCAGCTTGGCCATGGCTTTGGGCCGCAACGTGCGAAGGAAATGCCGATCATAGATGCGCGAAAACCCCGTCGCGATGAAACGAGCGCCGCGCTCGAGGTCGAACGGGACGGAAATCGCCGCCGCCGCGCGAAGCTGGCGCGGCACCCCGCTCGACCGCTCGCCCAGGTACTTGAGTAACACATTTCCGCCAAGCGAAACGCCGGCGACAACGAGCGGCGACTGAGGGTGTTCCTCGATGATGCGCTGGATGACAAAGCTGAGATCTTCAGTCTCGCCCGAGTGATAGAAGCGCGCGGCGCGGTTGGGTTCCGACCCGCACCCACGGAAAATCATCAAGTCGGCCGCCCACCCACGACGAAGCGCCTCGCCGAAGAACCCGGCGACATAGTGCGAGCGGATCGTCCCTTCGAGCCCGTGAAGGAAGAGGAGTCGGGGAGCCCCGACGGGTCCGTCCAGGCGATGAACGTCGATGAAGTCGCCGTCTGCGGTATCCCAGCGCTCCCGTCGCGTGGGAATCGAAGGACGCGCGCGGAAGAACTTGCCCCATAGCGTCTGCGCGTGGGCGCCGGGTACCCACCATGCAGGGCGGTAGGTATACTCGCTTCGTCTGGAGGACGACACCGAACAGTGGTTTGGATGAACAGGTTTGCGGATCAATAACAGCCAATCAAGAACGATGGAAGTTCAAGTGTTCGGGACCAAGAAAAGCGCGGACACGCGAAAGGCGCTTCGATTCTTTGCCGAGCGTCGAGTAAAGACACATTTCGTGGATCTGAATGAACGCGCGGCCTCATTGGGCGAGCTCAACCGATTTGCCCAGAAGTTCGGCGTCGGTCAACTGGTGGATCGGGAATCAAAGCGATTTCTGGATCTCGGGCTCGCCCACGCGCGACTGTCCGATCACCACTGGCTCGAGAAACTGGTCGATGAACCGCTCTTGCTCAGGACCCCGCTCGTGCGAAGCGGAAATCTGCTGACCATTGGCTCGGCGGAGCTAACCTGGAAGAGTTGGATCGGGAAGTGAGTCAACTCGCCGCGTCGGATGTGGCCGTCGAGTTTGGTGCCACCAAACTCTTTGAAAATATTACGTTTACCGTTGGGGCCGGGGATCGGTGGGGGATCGTTGGGCGGAACGGCACCGGCAAGACGACTTTGTTCCGGCTGTTGACGGGCGAAATGCTGCCGACTCGCGGCCAAGTCTCTCGTCAGCCGGGCATTCGTATATCAGTATTAGAGCAGCATCGCGACTTTGGCGCAGCCGAAACCATTTGGGAGGCCGCGGCTGGACCATTTGCGGATTTGCTCGCGCTCGAGCGATCCGTCATCGAGCAAGCGGCGCGTCTCGAGCACGATGCCAGCGAGTCCGCGCTCGCTCGCTATGGGCGCGACCTCGAGCGTTTCGAGCGCGAAGGAGGATATACGGTCGCGCCACGCGTCGATGCGGTGCTCCATGGATTGGGCTTCGATCCAGCGGCGGCTCGGACGACGCCTGTTGCCGTGTTGAGTGGTGGGGAACGCGGCCGTCTCGGTGTCGCGCGGCAACTCGTCAGTCCGGCCGAGGTTCTCCTGCTCGATGAGCCGACCAATCACTTGGATCTCGAGACGACGAAATGGCTCGAAGATTACCTCGCGACCGTGAGCGCAACCGTGCTGCTGATCTCTCACGATCGCGCATTTCTCGCGGCCGTTGTCGACCACGTTCTGCACTTCGAGGGTACCAGCGCGACGGCCTACACTGGCGGATACGCGTCGTTCGTCGAACAGCGGATGTTGCGTCGACTCACGGAACTCCGACAGTACGAACAACAGCAGAAAAAGGTCGCGAGTGAGCGAGACTACATCGCCCGCAATCTCGCTGGCCAAAACAGCAAACAAGCCAAAGGTCGGCGCAAGCGACTAGAGCGCATGCCGCGACTTAGCGCTCCGGTATCGGACGAAGCGACGATGGCTGTTCGTTTCGAGGTCCCGGACCGCGGCGGTGATCGAGTCGTGATCGCGGATCACGTGACCGTTGCGGTAGGCGAGCGCGTGCTCGTCGACGATTTGACCGCCACCGTGATGCGAGGAGACACGCTCGGTATTCTGGGAGCAAACGGCTCGGGAAAATCGACGCTGATCAGAGCGCTCGTCGGCATGCATCCGGTCGTGGGCGGCGAGCTCCGCCTCGGCGGGGGTATCGTCGTTGGGTATTACCGGCAAGATCTCGCACAGGTGCCGCTCGACAAGACGCTGTATGACGTAATCAACGAGCTTCGACCGACGTGGGACCGCCGGCTGGTGCAAGGACATCTCGGACGGTTCGGGTTTTCGGGTGATGAGGTACAGCGACGAGCCGAAACGCTGTCCGGGGGCGAGCGTGCTCGAGTTGCACTCGCGATGTTGATGCTCGGACGCGCAAATCTTCTCATCCTCGACGAACCGACAAATCACTTGGACGTCGAGTCAATCGAGGCCTTGGAGGATGCGATCGAAGCGTATGAAGGGACCGTTTTGCTCGTCAGTCACGATCGGGAGCTTCTGCGCGCGCTCACGACTCGCCTCTGGGTGCTGCACGATCGGCACGTGACCGACTTCGCGGACAATTTCGCCGCATGGGAGGTCGTGTCGGCGGAACGACAGCACGCCGCGTCGGTGAAAGCCTCGGAGGACGAGGCTCTCCGTCGCGTCCAGGAGAAAAAGAAGACCGCTCGACGCGCAGACGCGGAGCGGAGCGAACGGGATGCACTGCGTGCCGCGCGACAGCGCGTGGTCGAACTCGAGGGGACGATCCATTCGCTCGAAACGCGAATCGGCGAGCTCACACACGCGCTCGAAGACCCGGAGCTCTATACGTTATCGAATGGGGCGGTACGAGCCAGTCAATACGGAAAGGAGCTCGAGCAGCTCAAGCGGGAGCTCGAGCGGGCGCTGGACGAATGGGCCAGCGCGAGCGAATTGCTCGACGAGCTGAATCCGAGCGTTTCGTAGCGCCAGATCCCGTGGCCATCGCATGATGAGTCTGTTGTTGTGGGCGCAACTTGGCGTCGCCGTCACCGGCGGGAAGGCTGATTCCGCTGATTCCACATACTCGACGCCGGCTCTTCGACGAATGGTTGCCGCCGCAGCGACGGCCAATCGAATCCCACCACCCGATTTGAGCTCGTATCAAAGTCATATCGAAACGGAGTTGTCGCTCATCCTCCGGGACACGCTCGGTCGCGAGCACACCGCAGAGGTAGAGCAGCTCGCGACTACTGCCAGGTGGAATCGCGGAGGCCGCTATGATTTGCACGTCGTTGGATACCGGTCGCAGAGTGTCGGCGTGCCCTACTCGACGCTCAGCATTGTCCGGGCGTGGACCGTGCCCTCGCTCTACGGCGATCGCCTGTCGCTTGGCGCATACTTCGCGCGATCGCGAACCGCCGATACGCTGATCGCGGTTCATCCATTCGCGGCCGACCGAGATGATTTCTATCGCTTCTCGGGTGGTGACACCGTCGCGACGCTTCGGGTCGGAGAGCGCCGAATTCCGATCGCGCGCATTCGGGCTCGACCGAACTTTCATGGATCGAAACGACTCGGTGCGTTCGATGGGGAAATAGACATCGATGCCGAACGCGGTCAGATCATTCGCATGCGCGGACAATTCGTGATCGGTCGCGAAGGCTCGAGCAAGCGCGATGCCCTGGCGCGCGCCATGGGCGTCGTTGGCGTCGCGTACATCGAGTTCGTCAACGCGGAAGTCGATGGGAAATACTGGCTACCTGCATTTCAACGCACCGAATTTCAAGCGAGTTTTCCCCTGCTCGGTCAAACGCGTCCGATCTTCCGACTCGTCTCGACCATTCGAGACATCGTTGTCGACGACGCGACAACGGTCGCGTCGACCGACTCGGCCGGTGTGCCGCGAGTGATCGTGAGCTGGGCGCGCGACGACAGTTTGAATTCTTACGACCAATGGCAGCGCAGCCTCGGGGCGCAGAGCAGCTCCGTGCATTCGGACGACTTCGAAGACATGGCGCCGGACGCCTGGCGCGCCGATGGACCGCCACGGCTCGCCCTATTTCCAAACGCGACGAGCAAGATGATTCGTTTCAATCGCGTCGAGGGCCTGTTCACCGGCGTCGCTCCGTCTGTGGACTTTCGCAATCTTGCGCCAGGTCTGACCGTCGGCGGATGGGCCGGGTTCGCGTGGCGCGAACGGACCGTGCGCGGCGGCGGATCCGTCTCGCTCGGCCGTGGGCGTTGGAGTATCGGAGCACGCGCCGAGCGGTCCCTCAGCTCGACGAACGATTTCGCATTGCCGCTCGACGACGATCCCGGTTTTGCCGCGTTGATCGGTTCGATCGACAACTATGATTACGTCGATCGCAAACAAGCCATGATGTCTCTGACGCGTATCATCGGCGCCGTGGACGTGGGCCTTGCGACCATTCAGGTGGGAGTCGGCGATGATCGCAACGAGCGAGCCCGCCTGTCGCAAGGTCTTTTTTCCGGAGCGACAGGCTTCCGTCCTAATCGCGGGTCGGCGAACGGCTCGTACATGCTCGGCACGGCAGATTTCGAGTTTCACCCCAATGTCACCGGAGATTTCGTACAGCCTGGCGTCGGGATGCGCCTCTATAGTGAGGCCGCGTCGGGGGCGCTCGACTGGCAACGCGTGGAGCTCTCACTTTCGGCGCGAAAATACTGGGGGTCGATCTCGGTCGCGGCGCACGGAGATGCCGGAATACTCACTGGCGAGCATCCACCTCCGCAGAAGTTGTTCGAGCTGGGGGGTAACGAATTGCTGCCCGGCTACGACTACAAACAATTCGCCGGCGATCGCGCGGCGCTGTTTCGGTCGTTTGCAAGCTATCGATTTCCGCTGTGGCACCGTCCAATCCACTTCTGGCGCAACTACCTCATCCCGGGGCTCGGTCCGGGATTGGCGGTCAGCGCGCAAGGCGGATGGACAGAGCTCTCCTCGATCGGCGCGCGCGAGGCGGTCATCCAATTAGGCGACGGCTGGAGTGTGGCTCCGGTCTCGCAACCAACCAAGGGGATCCGCGCGACGATCGGAGCGGGCGTGACGCTGTTCTCTGATATTATGCACATCGGCGTCGCCCGACCGGTCGACCACGCCGCACCATGGAAATTCGTCGCCGGATTCGGCGCGACGTTCTGAGTACGCTAAAACTCGCCGATGAACCCGATTTCCGGTTCGAGATGGACGTTGCACTGCGTTTCGACGGCCTCCTGCGCGATCGCGATGAGCTCGCGAACGTCTTTCGCTGTCGCGCCCCCCAAGTTGACCATGATGTTCGCGTGGATGTGCGAAATTTGAGCGCCCCCGCGGCGAAAGCCCTTGAGCCCGCACTGGTCAACGAGACGTCCGGCGCCGACGCCGTCCATCTTCTTGAAAATCGATCCGGC
>Ga0070684_100005135_pt1 | contig 10009 bp, 9 predicted proteins | sample KBSC723LmetaG_FD_65653 | JGI IMG/M metagenome (GOLD analysis project Ga0070684, IMG submission 65653) | Corn rhizosphere microbial communities from Kellogg Biological Station, Michigan, USA - KBS C7.2-3L metaG | ecosystem: Host-associated > Plants > Roots > Rhizosphere ...
GCCCCCATGCCGCCCTGGCCCAGCTCGGCGTCGACGATGTAGCGATCGGCGATCGCGCGGCGGAAGTCTACGTCGGCCCAGGACGGAGTCTCGGTCTCAACCTCGAAGAGGTCGTCGAACGGCAGCCCGAGCACCTCGAGCATCCGCTCGCGGGTTTTCGGGGACGGGTACGGATGCTTCCCGTTGACGATCTCAGACCAGTGGCCGCGGGAGAGGCCGAGCTTGAGGGCCCAGTGGTTCTGGCTCAGGCGGCTCTGGGCGAGGAAGGCGAGCAGCCGTTGCTGGTTGAGACGGACTCGCATGCCGGCGAAAGTAGGGTCCGCGCCGGTGGCGGGCCACGGTTCGGGGCTACAAAGTGTTCGGGGTCGTTCGGTTTCGACACCACGGCGATGGAATGTGCTCCATGCACGGTACGGGTTCCATCGAGCCAGCTTGCTCGGCTGCGGTGAGCGCCTCCTCAGATTGCTCCCGAGGGTCTCCAGACGACAAAACCCAACTGAAAAACACCATCATCGATCAGGTGCCCACTTCTTGATTCGGTGACGAACGGCGCTCATAAACTCCTGTTCGCTCGCCAGGTCCAGCGGGGTAAGCTCCGTAAACGGTTCTGGACCGGAGGTCCGCGACAAATACCGATCCAATCCCCGACGCCGTCGGTTACAAACGAAACCGTTCAACAAATTTGGCGAACAGTCGGCCAACAAACCGACGAAGGTCCGCGCGAGCGACACGCCGGGCACCGATCTGTACAGCTTGCACTCGAATGCCATCAGCAGATTCTTGTTGGTCCGCGGAGACTGCCCCGTGCTTCGCACGCGATCAGCGTGCTCAGCGTCGCATACCGAAACATCGATCTCGTGAGTGGCCTTCGACTGACCCTGGTACTCAACGTCTACGTGGATTTCGAATTCGCGGGGGCCAACTTCGCACCTGAGGAATACGAAGTCCTGGATTCTCGAGGCCATTTCGCCTGGACCGCCCCGAAAAACCACGGGATTCGGGTTTGCTCCCGAGATTATTCCCCTTAGGGTGCTGCGACTGCCCGGAATGCTCCGCACGGCGCTCGCGCAGAGGGTAAAGACGTACGCCTCGTACGCTCGCTCGGCACTCGCGCCATTCAATTGCAAGGCCTTTCGCGCAGCGGCAAGGCCCAGGAGCTGGTCGACTGCTGCAGTCAAATCAGCCAGCGTTGGATCTGGCATTTGATGGCAATCCGGAGAAGTTTAAGAGCGTATTCAGGTTGCTTTCTACTCGATCGGAACCTCGGCCCGACAACGTTAGGTGCGACAGCTCGAACGGCCTAAGGGAGCCTTGAAGATCCTCCTCGCGAGCATCCGGATAGAAGACGATTCGATCGAGGTCCAGTCCTAAGAGGTTTCCCACGCGCGCGGCTACGCTCGGCACTTCGACCAAGTACGTGTGGAGCACCATCATGGCGGCCTGCCAGGCTTCGCTTGGACGTCGTGCCCTGGACACCGTGTCCCCCTGTTCGCTCAGATCGGCCCGCGAAAACAAGTTTGGTTCTACTGGTCGAAACCTCTCAACGACTCGCTCTGCCACCGCGGCGTCGATTTCGAGTGCCAACTCGTTCAATTCAAGCTCACGAAGGCGTTTGAGGAGGTAATCGTACGCAGTGGCCCAATCTGCCTCTGTTAGCACGGTTTCACTCCGAAAAGGGTCGGCAGCGGTCCGCGTGTGGCACGCGTGAATGACGCTGACATTGCTGACCGCTCATTGCCGTCACACGTCTTGATTACCAATCAGGAACGCACCTGATGGACGACATTTCCAAGTACATCGGGGCACAGAACCACGTGTACGCGCCGAACTATCGCATTAGTCGCTCATCAACTTCGCCGAAAAACAGATCCTCCGACTGCGCTGCCAGCTCCACTGCTATCCTGTCGCGCAAAATGGTTCCGCGAAACGACGCGCGAACCTCCTCATCGACGCGATTCAACAAATACGGTATTTCGTGGCCAACGTGGTTGAGTTGGCAGTCAGCGGCAACAATGCGCAGCATGTCGTCCAAGTGGGCGGCGTGTACTTCGAACCCGAATGCCTTCTTTGCGGGCTTGAACAAACCTCGAAGGATGCTCCTGGCCACGCCGTTGACGAAACCCGGCAATGCGAATCTCCCGGCTTCGCCGTGGTTTGCGTTTGGCGCACGGCTCCTCTCCAGGTGGTCGGCAAGAGTCTCATGGATGTAGACCTCTCCCGGATTCATTGCCCGTGCTAAGCTGGCAAACACTGCGTTAGCGCTGACGCTCTTCATGACGCCCAGCGCGCGTTTCCCAGATGCGAATAGCCGCTCATACAGGTCGACACCTTCCCGCGTCGCCGTCAACCATTCATAGACCAGGGTTCCATCGAAGAGAACGAGAGGCTCGTCGATCTCGATGCCATGTAGAACCTCGAAGTATCGCAAATAGGCCGTTTGCGAAATGCCGAACAACCCTTGTTGTTCGCGCGCGATGAAGTCTCCCGGGCCGTCTGCCTCGGCAAGAAAGGCACGACTAGACCAGTAATGCATTGTGTCTCGCATCGGCCGACGATGGCTTAACGAGCCTACGCCAACGCAGAGCGCCTGACCGGCTGAATACATCTGAATAGGCAATGCCGGCGTGCCATCCACCGCGGCAACCTCGCCGCGCTCCAGTTCCGGTGCGGTGCTAAACCGTCCGAAGTCGACTTGGCGAAGTCGCTGACCACCGTCCGGTAGTGGCGGTGCTGTTTCCATAGCCTGACGAGCGGTTCGCACCACTTCACGTGCTGCATCACTTGTAAGCATGTCGATCACGTCGATAGCGACGCCGCCAAAATCCGTTGCAAACTCGTCACGACTGATCCGCCTAGACCGGCGGATCAGCTCCGCAAAGATCCGCGACACGGTCACCTCGCTCGTTCGAACACGTTCAAGACGCACACGTCCGAGATTAGCCGCCTAGAGCGTTTCGCGGCGATGTTTCTGTATCCCGATCCAGGTTCAGCCTGTCTCGCTCTCGAGATGTAGGCGGCATCGATCCAGCGGAGGCCTTCACGCGACGCAATCTTGCAAACCGTGGCGGCAACGTCGTAGTTCGTTCCGGCCACGTCGGCACTCCATCGCGGGACCAAAACTAGGAGCCGCCCATCGGGTCGAAGAGAGTTCGCCAATCCGCGGATTACTTTCCGCAATTCGATGGTATATGTCCTAAAGCTTTTTGTCCGCGAAAGTATTCCTTCGTAGAGATGGCTCGACTGACCGAAGTAAGGCGGGTCGATGAAGATCCAGTCAGCTTTCAGTGGCAGCGGTCGGCGAGCGTCGTGACACTCGATCGATTGTCGCCGCGGCGCGAGGTCAAACAGCTTGATGGTCAAATCAAACGCAGAGTCTTTTTGCCATAAGCGCCGATCCCGATAGACGCGGCGCATCATACCGCTTCCTGCCATGGCGTCCACAGCGATTCCCTTTGGTGGAGCGAAATAGTACAAGGCATTCGCATACACCTCGCCGGGTATCGACCCCGGAAAATCGCCGTCTTGGCGCCAACGCGGATGACTGAACGCCCACCAGTCAGATGGCTTGATAATGTCAAGATTCGCCTTGATCGCCCCGTGTTTGGCGCACCACTGCTTGTGAAGATCCAAAGCCGAGCGAGTGTGATCGCGCGCAAGGGCGCGCGCGACGAAACGCAAGTACACCCCACGCTTGCGTCGTTGCGCCATAGCAAGCTCGAAGACGCGCGGGCTTGCAAATACGAGGCTTGCCACGCCAACTCCCTTCGCACGTAGCTCCGCGATTAGGCGCCCTTGGGCAGCGAGCTGACTCGCGACTCGGGGCTCGATCGCAACGGTCGCGCATACCTCCCGCCATTTTGCGGTTGCACCGTTCTTCAGACCGTGGGGCGCAACGTCGATGTAAACACGACGCCAGAGAAGGGCCCGATAAAACGCTCCCGCCGGTGCCCATCCCTTCAAAGTTTCAGCGTGCCGCGCACGGACGCTCGCAGGCATCGCCGCGTTCACAAGCTTCTCACCAACGGACACAAGCCGCTTGGGCGACGTAAGATGAATTGCCGCTACGTCGCTCCATGCCGCCATCGACCGGCGCCTACCAGCCCTAAAACTCTTCGTCATCGCCGTCTTCCGGTGGAGCGCCATCTACGTCGATCTCGAGCTCCGCCCGCAGTAGCTCATAGGGCGACGGAGCCATCTGCGCCAGCACTACTGCACGACTTTCGTGAACCGACACCAGCGCATGCCCCTGGCCCAGTCGCATCGCTTGCGTGGCGAATTCTCTCCCCATTGTCTGAGTAGCCGACTCTGCCTCCGACTTGCTGTTTTGTCGCATAACGAACTTTGTGTTGAGGTTGTTCATAACGCGAGGCGGAATCTGCGAGGCGTTCTGCAGGCTTAGGATTACGGAATGATCGATAGATCGTCCCTCACGCATTACGCGTTCAAAGGCAGACGCCAGCGTTGCGCTGTGACGGGATTCGTTATCGAAGATGCGGTGCGCCTCGTCGACCATCTGAACGATTCCCGGTCCTTCGCGCCGTTTTCGCTTTCTCTGACACTCGCGTAAGAAATACGACAGGATGACGGCATACGACGTCTCATCCATGTCGCCGTAGTCCAGCACCACGATTCCGCCCTCCGCCACCACGTGAGCGTAGTCGAACACCTCTACGGCGCGTTGCTGCCGCGGATCGAGACGACCGCCCGCGAACGGGTTCGCCACCCGCGCGTGCTGGAGGGCCTGGCCGACAGCGTCCAGCCACGGATAAAAGCGGCGACGCGTTCCAACCTTTCGGGCGATCGCGTTCGCAACGGTGTCATGCAGACGGTCGGACGGATTCATCGCCTGGTTCTGATTGGGGTCGCCGCGGCGTGCCACCTCGTTCAGGATCTCATCGAGCGTGTAGGCGTTAATCTGGCGCTCGCGCTTACGATTCCAGAAATAGTACGCGACGGCCGCGAACCCCTCATACTGCTTTTCCTCCCCGCCAGCCGCCGCCCGCGGGAAGAATAGACCGGCGAGCATGTCCGGCCCGAAATCGCTGCATTGAAATCCAACCACGCGATCAACGTTCGCGGGATCGCAGTTTCCGCAAAACCCGATGCGGGTGACGTGATTTGCGGCGCGCGGCGTAAGGCCGAAACGGGCAAACCTTCGCCATATTAGTCCGACCCTGTCGTCAGTGTTGGCACGTTGAATCAACCGGTAATCAGGCTTGGCGTCGTGAACGAGAACACACTTCCGGAAGCGGACTGCCTGGTCGATCAGATTCGCAGCGACATTGGATTTTCCGGACCCAGTGCCACCGGCAACCATTATGTGATAGTTCAGTAGTCGATTCGCCATGCAAAGCGGAACGTCCGCCGCATTCAGCAGTTCGCCGATCACGTTGGTCGAGCCGTCGGCGTGCGGCCTGGGCGCCGGAATCGAAATGAACGCAGCAGTGTCTTCGGGGCCCAGGCGGGCAACCTGCGCTCCAGGAAGCGGGCGCAGGCGCGGTGTCAGCATCTGGCCGTCCTCGAGTTGACCCAAAACCAATATATCGAACACTTGGACTGACCGGACCGACTGCACGTCGAGGTTTCGCTGCATCAGCTCTAGGCCGTGAAGGATCGTCGGGTCAAGCCGCTGGCCAATCACAGAGACATTCTGATTGGGCTGAACGATCTGACCAACCCAACCACGACCGTCTGGCTGTTCGATGCGCACATAGTCGAACAAAGCAAAGCCTTCGGCCAAGTCGGCGATGGCTTGTACGTGAGATAGGTCAGTTGACGGCGAATCGTGCAGAATGAGCATGGCGCGTTCTCTAGGGCGGGGAACGGTCAAGGTGCGCCCGTTTACGATTCGGAGGATCTGAGACTAGCGTAGTGACGACTAAGGAAGGATTGCGACTGGCGGTGACTTACCAGTTCTTGCAATAGGCTTTAATACTGCGCGTCGGTCGGCGGGAGCGCCAGGACCACACGCAGCCTCCTCCACATGCACTAGACGGCTGTATGCTCAACGCTGGGCACACTGAACACATCATTGACATTCGTCGACGGCATTCTCTCAGGCGATGGCTTTATTCGTCAACGCCGAGGCTGTGTGGAGGCGCGCGCACGTAACGAGCGTCTCGGAGAAACCCGGGCTCTCCAATTGCGACGACGGAGGTATTCGCCGACGACGACATCACTAGAATCCATACTTGTCCTTTCGCAGTCGGAACGCTGCCCGGCCGCCTTCCATCACGGTGGCAATTTCGTCGCGAACCTCGGGCACGTCGATGGCGCCCTGATACTTTATTCTTCCGCCGGCCTGCTCGCCTTCAACACGGTAGTCGCAACAGACAACCAGATCGGCGTCGCCGTTTACAACAACGTTCGCATTGTGACTTGTAAAGATGAGCTGACGGCGTTCCTTCGCGCGCCAAATTTGCTCGACCACGCGTAGCACGACTTGGTTGTCGAGATCATCCTCCGGTTGATCGATAAGAAGCGGAGGTCCGTTCTGGTTGAGAAGGGCCCACAACAAGGCGGTTGCTTGCTGGCCCGCGGATGCGTCGGCGAAGGCGATGTAGTCGCTCTCACGAAGGCGATACTCGAATTGCGGCTGATCATCGATCGGCACAACACAGAGATCAAGCCAAATATCGGCCGTCAGTTTAGTCGCCAGCTTTGACAGCTCTTTCTCGGACATGCCTGTGCCCCGGAGCAACGGAACCGCCGCAAGACCGCTTTCACCGCTGCCTCCGTCGCTGAGCGACAGGGCTTCGCATTCGTCCATAAGCCGCTGCGTAAATCGAATGGGGTTTTCGTCAGAGGCCATTCGTTCCCAGAGCTTCTCTAGTTTTGTCCTGCTAATGCCCGTCCCGACAATCACAGTCCTAAACCGCTCCTGAAATGCCTCAGGCGCACCACCGCGTATCAGGGTCGCTCTGATAAGTCGATCCGATCGTTCGGTAAGCTGGCGGCACTGCTCATCTACGATATCAAACCTGCGGTCGTGCAGGCTGTACCATTGAGATCGTGCAGCTGCCACGTCGATTTCGGGACTGCCCGTCCCCTCGAGCAGGGCCTTTCTCTCCATGACTCTCTCACGCACAGCTCTTCCGCGCTTTTCCAACTGCGCTAGCTGATCGAGCTTCGACTGGTGTGCGCTCGAGCGTGCCTTCGCCGCCTCGTAGTCCGCCACAAAAGCGTCATACAGGGCACGCCACTCACTTATCGCCGTTGACGACTCGGAACCCGAACTCGTTGCCCGTTCCAGTTCAGTCTCGGCGTTTACGATCGATTGGCGCGCGTGCTCGACCATACTAACGGTTGCTATTCGTAGCCTCTCGACTACAGAGCCATTGTGGAAATCACTCGGACTCGCATTGGCATTCGAGGGCAGCGTCCGAAGAGTAGCGCCCGCCTGCTCGAGAGTGGTACGAACACGAACCAAGTCTTTTGACCATTGGCCAACGAGATCAGCTTCCCTTTCGAAAACTCGGTGCAACGCTAGTATTTCTCGGTCGCGTTCTCCTATGCCCACCAGGTCCCGGCGGATCGACGCACTCTGTTCTTCGATGGATATCAGTTCTCGCTCGTCAAGTGCGAGGTCGCTCTCAAGCTGTCGCTTCGAACGCAAGCGCGCATGCGCAGCCCGAAGTTCGTTACTGGTCGCCGCGAGTTGTCCGCGAATGTCATCCAGCGATTGCCGTATCGGCGCATGGACGAATCGGCGCAACTCTTCGAGTCTGACCCCCACGCTGCTGAGTTGCTTTTGGCTATAAGCTTGTACAGGCAAAAGCACTCGAATATCGGCTTCCTTGCACGGCTGAAACGGACCGGAAGCGATGCGAAGCGATAGCTCGCCGGTCGCCGCGACACGCCGCACAACGTGGGGGACGCCGTTGATCAACAAATGAACCTGTACGGTCGCTCCGACAGGCTTCAGGGTTTGCTCAATCAGTTTCCGGCGGCGCGCCTGGTCTGTCGGCAGTTCATCGGCATTTGGCGACTCTTGGTCGTCGCAAAGCCCCCAACGAATGTACTCGAGAATGGATGACTTTCCGGTGCCGCGCCCACCAATCAGCGCGGTGTACTGCGGATTGATCTGCAGATAGATCGGGCCGAGGAACGTGCTGTTGGAGACATCGATAGCAGTCACGCATGCTGCAGGCATCGGCGGCCGCACTTGCGAAAGGCGTGTCTCTCGCGCGAGGCAAGCTTGTCGAAGTGCTTCCGCGGTCGGCTGCGCCCACTTAACCCACGTTGACGAAGCGCCCAACTCCGCAAGACTCCGCCCTCGGCAGTCAGACGTCTGAAAGAGTCCGAGCGCCTTGTTGCCGTATGCCGGATCTCGCCCAGCAAGGATCCGAGCGTTGCCGTCTCCCAGTTGATCGACCCCGCCGTCGAGATACCCGCCGACGCACGGCATTTCGCGATAGTGCCCAGAATGGCCGGAGCGGAGGATCGTACTTGTGCCACCGTCGCTGACATTGGGCAGAACTATGTAGCGGCCCTTGAGAAAGGCGTGCTTGTCCAGTTCATCGTGCAGGGCTTGCAACGATGTGATTCGATCCAGGCGTATTGTCTCACCAGTTCGCTCATCCGTTGGCGGCGCCGGGACAATCGCGAGCGCGGTTGTGGCGAAACTGAAGACGTCCTGCGGAAAACTGGCATCAAACAAGAGCAGCGCTTGGCAGGGAACGCCAAGAGTCAGCTCCATCCCGGGGAATACAACAATCCTACTCTCCTCGGCAATGGGCGAACCCAACGAATCCAATTCGCTCGCCGCCGCATCGCGGACGTATGGAATGAAAGCCATATCGTGGTGATCCGTTATGGCAACTGCGTCAAGCCCCTTTGAGCGACATGCGGCGATGAATTCTGCAGCATACGCTTGGCGCTCTGCTTCAGATGAGGGACGAGGCCCGCTCCATTGACGGTCGCGAGGCGAGTGAACTTGAAAGTCACAGCGATGAAAGTGTGCGCCTTTGTCCATCGGAGAGAATATCGGTGGGATGCGCGTCGCGGCGTCGGCCGAAAGACCGGCGCTGATTGGGGTGACGGCTATGAGGACGGGCGGAGATGGCTATACGATCGCTCGATCGCGCCACACCTTATCCTGCCTTATCCTCAAGAGCTTGGTCAAACAATTCATAGCCTGGCCGAAGCGTTTCAGGTACCGCATTCGAAGATGGATGATTGCTAAGATAGAATCATCAAACCGGCAGGCTGATTGGATAAGCATCCGCAATTATGCAACGAATGATCACGACGTACCAGATTGTCATCCGGAATTCCCTTCTGACGCCGTCTCAGTTCCGACATCGGCGACCGGTCGACGCAGGATGACGGAGCGCGCTGGGTGGCGCACTGCTCCCGCGTGCGGTTCTGTTCCCGATTTGCTGAGTTCTGCGTTACGCGATCCCGTGTCAATGCGGCGTAGGACGCTATCGGGACTTTCTCTTCCAGCGAAACCGTGGCCCAACTGTCATGCGAAGCACAACCCGCGAGTCGCAGCAGGGGAAGTCAGGTCAGCTTCCGGACTATGATGCCGGCCGGCGGCGGTCCTCATGCCGTCGATCGCCTTGGTTCCTCCGCCGTGCCGATCGCCAAATCATCCACACGAAGATCGTCGCCACCACTACATAGACCGGCCGCAGTAAGACCCTGAACGCCGGCCCAAACCACGCGACCACCAACAGTCCGATTTCGATCACGACGGCAGTCAACGCCAGCCCAACCAACCGTCGCTGCCTCGGATGTCCGTCAAGAATGCTCAGCGCCACGCGCCCTCTCTCTCCTCGCCGTTTTCCCGGAACCCTCTGAAGCATACGGCGGACCGAGCCCAACACCGCCGTTTCAGCACCTTTTCCCGGCCGAAAAGCACCGAAACCATGGCAGCCAACTGACTTAGCGCCCCGGGTTAGCTATTTTTCGGGTCCGCCATGACGAAACGCCAGGACGCGCTCGACTACCATAGCAACGGCCGACCCGGAAAGATCGCGGTCGTTCCTACCAAGCCGCTCACCAA
>Ga0070684_100005137_pt1 | contig 10008 bp, 4 predicted proteins | sample KBSC723LmetaG_FD_65653 | JGI IMG/M metagenome (GOLD analysis project Ga0070684, IMG submission 65653) | Corn rhizosphere microbial communities from Kellogg Biological Station, Michigan, USA - KBS C7.2-3L metaG | ecosystem: Host-associated > Plants > Roots > Rhizosphere ...
GTCGACCGGGGCCACGAGGTGCACATCGTCTCCGACCGCGTCGGTTCGACGGACGGGCTGGCCACGGGCATCCGTTTCCACGATGTCCGGACGCTCGACCTCCTGACCCGCGTCCGCGGCCTCCGCCGGCGGTGGTTCGGCAGGGCGATCGCCAATCTCGCCGCCCGGATCGACGCGGACATCGTGCATGGCCACGGCATCGGGCCGTACGCATACTGGGCGGCGCAGAGCGGCCTGCATCCGCTCGTGGTCAGTCCGTGGGGCCGCGATGTGCTGCTGGACGCCCATCATGAGCCCGGCCGGACGCGGTCGCGGATCGCGCTCGCGGCCGCGGACTGGCTGGTGGTCAACTCCGCGGCGATCGAGCAGGCCGCGATCGGGGCCGGCGCCGACCCGGCGCGGATCTCGCACGTCATCTGGCATACGCAGCTGTCGGGCTTCGCCCCCGATCGTGGCGATCCGGTGGCCCTCCGGCGCGGTCTCGACCTCCCGGCGGACAGCGTGATCGTGATGTCGCTGAGAAACTTTCAGGCCCGGACGAACATCGATGTGCTGGTGCGCGCCTTCGACGCCGTCCGCCGCGAGATCCCGCGGGCGCGGCTGGTGCTGGCCGCCCGCGGGGGAGCCGAACGCGAGCCGATCGAGCGGGCCGTCAGGGAGCTCGGTCTCGAGGATCTCGTGCGCTTTCACCGCGTCGAGCCGGAGCAGCTGCCGGTGCTCGTCGCCTCCGGGGACGTGGTGGTGACGATCGCCGACACGGACTCGTCGCCGTCGTCACTGCTTGAGGCGATGGCGAGCGGCAGGCCGATCGTCGGCGGCTGGTGCCCGTCGATCGACGAGTGGATCAGGCCGGGCGAGGGAGCGGAGATGGTCGAGTGCCGCGACGTCGACGCGGTCGCGGCGGCGCTGGTCAAGCTTCTGAGAGATCCCGATCTGCGCCGAGCGTACGGCGACCGGAACGCGGCCGTCGTCGCGGAGCGCGTGGCCGAGAGCGGCCCCGCCCTCGAGCTGATCTACCGCGAGCTGATCGCGGGCAGGACGCCGCCCCCGAGCCGATTGTTTGATGCACCCACGGCGGCCGCTACCTAGAATGGCGTTCCCCATGTCACCGGCCCGACGCGTCATGATCATCGGCCTTGATTGCGCCGCTCCCCGGATCCTGTTCGACGACATGCGCGATCAGCTGCCGGTGATCTCCTCGCTGATGGAGCGGGGGGTATATGGCGAGCTGGAGTCGTGCGACCCGCCGATCACCGTGCCCGCGTGGTCGTGCATGATGAGCTCCAAGGACCCCGGCACGCTGGGCTTCTACGGCTTCCGCAACCGTGCCGATCACAGCTACGACGGGCTGGTGTTCGCCACCGCCAACCGGATGACGCACGACCGGGTGTGGGACATCCTCGGCCGTGCCGGCAAGCATGTGATCGCGCTCGGCGTGCCGATGACGTTCCCGCCCAGCAAGGTCAACGGCGAGATGGTGGGCTGCTTCATGTCGCCCTCGACCGAGTCGAACTACACCTACCCGCTCGAGCTGAAGGACGAGATCCGCGATGTGGTGGGCGAGTACATGGTCGACGTGCCCAACTTCCGCACGGACGAGAAGGAGCGGATCATGCGGGACATCCGCGAGATGACCCGCCGCCGGTTCGAGCTGGCCCGCCATCTCCGCGACACGCGCGACTGGGACTTTCTGATGATGGTCGAGATGGGCACCGACCGCCTGCATCATGGGTTCTGGCGCTACTATGACCCCGAGCATCCCGACTACCAGCCGGGCACCCGCTGGGAGCGGGAGTTCCGTGACTATTACCGCGAGGTGGACGCCGAGATCGGCCGGCTGGTGGAGGGCCTCGGCGGCGACACGGCGGTGATGATCGTCTCCGACCACGGCGCCCAGTCGATGGTGGGCGGCATCCAGGTCAACGAGTGGCTGATGCGCGAGGGATACCTGCGGCTCAGCGAACAGCCCGAGTCGCCGCTGCCCATCGGCAAGGCGTCAATCGACTGGTCCGGCACACGGGTGTGGGCGGACGGCGGCTATTACTCGCGGATCTTCTTCAACGTCCGCGGCCGGGAGCCGGAGGGCATCGTCGACCCCGCCGAGTACGAGGCGCTGCGCGACGAGGTGATCGCCGGGCTGGAGGCGCTGGGCGACGAGCGGGGCGAGCCGATCGGCACCCGGGTGTTCCGGCCCGAGGAGCTGTATCACGAGGTCAACGGGGTGGCGCCCGACCTGATCTGCTACTTCGGCGACCTCACCTGGCGCGCGATCGGCACCCTCGGTGACGGCCGGATCCACGTCCGCGAGAACGACACCGGCCCCGACGACGCCAACCACGCCAAGATGGGCGTCTACATCATGGCCGGCCCGGGCATGCCCGAGGTCGCCCCGGAGCGGGCGACACTGTTCGACATCGCGCCCACCGTGCTGACCGCGATGGGGTTCGACGTGCCCGCCGACATGCAGGGCCGGCCGATGAACGCGCTGCCCGCGGCCCGCTAGGGCGCCAGACGCCGTCGCCTGGCGAGTCGGCCGGTACGATCCCGGACATGGCCTCCCGCCTCTCGCAGCGCCGCCGCTCGATCGCCAGGGTCAGGGAGATCGCTCAGGTGGCCGCTCGCCATGGATTCGGGTACGCGTTCGAGCGGGGGCCGCTCTCCCGCGGAGTCGAGGAGCGATCGCCCCAGGCCGTGGGGCGGCACCTGAGGGAGATGCTGGACGAGCTGGGGCCGACGTTCGTGAAGTTCGGGCAGCTGCTGTCGACCCGGCCCGACCTGGTGCCACCCGAGGTGGCCGCCGAGCTTCGCAAGCTGCAGGACGCGGTCTCGCCGTTCCCCTACGAGGACGTCGAGCAGGTGATCCGCGAGGAGCTGCGGGCGGAGGTGGGGGAGCTGTTCGAGGAGTTCGATCCGGTGCCTGTGGCGGCGGCGTCGATCGGGCAGGTGCACCTGGCCCGGCTGCCCACCGGGCGGCGGGTGGCGGTCAAGGTGCAGAGGCTGAACGCGCCGGGCCGGATCGAGGCGGACATTCGGCTGCTGCGGCGGCTGGCCCGCACGCTTCGAAGCCGGGTCGACCAGCTCAGCTTCATCGATCCCGTCGCTCTGGTCGACGAGTTCGCGCGGTCGATCCGCAGCGAGCTCGACTACCGCCTTGAGGCCCGGAACGCCGAAGCCTTCCGGCGCAACTTCGCCGACAGCCGCAGCGTCAGCGTGCCGAAGGTGTACTGGACGTTCTCATCCGCCCGGGTGCTGACACTCGAGCTGGTCGAGGGCCGAAAGCTGGGTGAGCTCGACTTCGCCGGCCTGCCTCCGGGGGAGCGCCGCCGGCTGGCCGTGCTGATGGCGGAGACCTGGATGGAGATGGTCTTCCGCCACGGCTTCTTCCACGCCGACCCGCATCCGGCCAACCTGTTCGTGCTGCCGGACGGCCGGCTGGGCCTGGTCGACTTCGGCATCGCCGGTTCGCTTTCCCCACAGGACATGCGCAAGCTGACCCGGCTGCTGGTCGACGCCGTCAACGAGAACGTGGACGCACTGCCCCGCCGGCTGCACGACCTCGGCGTGCGCTTCAACCGCGAGCAGGAGGAGGAGTTCCGGCTCGAGCTGCGCGAGATCTACTACCGCTACCACGGCGCCTCGATCGGCGAGATCGACCCGCTGGAGCTGATCCGCGAAGCCTTCATCCTGATCGCCCGCATGCACATGAGGCTTCCCACCCGCTACGCGCTGCTCGACAAGACGCTGGCCACGCTGGGCAGCGTGACCACCGAGCTCTACCCCGAGTTCAACGTGTTCGAGGTGGCCGAGCCGTACGCCGCCGAACTGATGCGCAACCAACTCTCGCCCAGCGCGCTGCTCCAGCGCGGCTTCGACGAGGCGTCGAACTACGGCGGCCTGCTGCTGGAGCTGCCGTACCAGGTGCACGACACCCTCGAGCAGTTCCGAGACGGCGAGGTCGAGGTGCAGTTCCGCCACAAGGGCCTCGACATGCTCGCCAACAAGGCCGACGTCGTCTTCAACCGCCTCGTGATCGCGATCGTGATGACCGCCACCGTGGTCGGCGGCGCCCTGATCGGCATCGGCGCCGATGGCGGCCCCCACTGGCTGGGCATCCACCTGGTCACCTGGCTCGGCCTGATCGTCGCCTCCTTCCTGGCCTTCATCCTCGTCGTCTCCATCATGCGCAGCGGCCGCCTTTAAACCCGCAGCGGCGCTGCGGGCGCCTTCCGGGCCCGGTTCACGGGCCCCGATCTGTGCTGCCACGCAGACCGTCCCTGTCCTGGCCACCGTTCTCGGCGGGGGAGGGGCTGGGGAAGGGTTGAGGGGCGGGAGGGGCGGGGTTGGCCAATTGACCGCCGGCCCGCTGGTCAATTGGCCGAGTGCGGCTGGAGATGATCGGAACCAGCGTCGTCCCCGTCGCATCCGACGCCGGCCGCGCCCTACCTGGGGTCATCCACCGACGATCGCTGTACCAGCGGCGCATGGTGCGAACGCTGGGGACGGTGGCATAGTCGGCGCGATGGCGGGTGCGGAGCTGACTGATCACCGCGTTCGGGGGCCTTCCCTCGCGGAACATGGCCTCGGCCTCCTGGCGGAGGGCTGGCCAGGAATAGGAGCCGGGCCGGCGGCGGGGGCCGGGAGGCGCGCTGCGTGCGGCCGCCAGGTGATCGTTCAGCGCTCGCGACCGGTCCTTCGTCAGGCAGCCATGAGCTGACCACAGCCGCTGCAGCGTGAGCACGAAGTCCCGCCCGTTCCGGCGGGTGCGGAACTCCTGGCTTCCATGCTCCTCGCACAGCCAGACGCTGACGCCGCGACCCAGTTCGACGCGCCCGGTCCTTCCCCGCGTTCTGTCGACGCAGATCGCGCACACCTGATGCTTCGTGGGCACTCCCCGTGCCTTGTAGAGCGTGGCAGCCACGCTGCGAGCATCCCCAACCGGATCACACCCGTGGCGCACCGACCTGTGACGGTTCTGCCGCACCTCGCCCGGGATGATCGTTACAGGTTCGTTCAGCCTCGCGGATGCCGCCGCCTCGACCGACCTGGCCATTTGGCCGAGCGACCGCTGGTCATTGGCCGGAGGGCTGTCGGCCACTTGGCCGAACGACCGCTGGCCACTTGGCCGAACGACCGCTGGCCACTTGGCCCAACGACCGCTGGCCACTTGGCCGAACAACCGCCGGTCATTTGGCCGCCCGACCGCTGGCCATTTGGCCGAACGACCGCCGGTCATTTGGCGCGACCTACCGCGCGCACCCCGTGGCGCCCAGCTGCTTGGCGATCTTCTCGGATGAGGTGACCAGCCGGTCGACTTTGGAGCTGAGTCGCTCGATCTCGTAGGGCCGCTCCTGCTTGGCGGCCTTTTCGAGCTCGGCCAGCGTCCGTTCGAGCTGGTCGTAGGTGGTGGTGAGCCTGGTGTAGGAGGGGGCGTCGGCGGCGGAGGGATCGAGGGCGCGCAGGTCGTCGCGGCTCTTGATGACGGCGTCGTGCGTGCCTTCCAGGAACTCCAGGTAGCCGGCGGCGTTCTCGGGCTCCTCGATCTTCGCCAGCCGCTTGTCGAGCCGCTTACAGATGGCGTCGGTCTCCTTAACCAGCCGGTCGTGGGAGAGCCCTTGCGAGCCGCTGTTGCCGCAGCCGGCGACGGTGACGGCGACCAGCGCGGCGGCGAGTGTGACGGCTGCCCGCATGGGCGGCACGATAGACGTGGCCGAGGGCTCGCCGTCCGGGCGCGTTCGTAGCATGGGAATGTGGAACTGCTCAACCCCCGATGGCAGATCGCTCCCTGTTCGGAGAGCGCGGCCGAGGCGCTGGCCTCAGAGCTGGGCGTGAAGCGGACGACAGCGGAGGTGCTGATCCGGCGGGGCTACGCCGACGCCGAGTCGGCTCGGGCATTCCTGGAGCAGGACGGGCCGCGTCACGATCCGCTGCTGCTGGGGGCGATGGCAGCGGCCTGCGCGCGGATCGAGGAGGCGATCGCGGCGGGAGAGCGGATCTGCGTCCACGGCGACTACGACGTCGACGGGATCTGCGCCACGGCGCTCGCGGTCACCGTGCTGCGCGAGCTCGGCTGCGACGTCGTCTGGCACCTGCCCAGCCGGTTCGAGGAGGGTTACGGCATCGGCAGCCAAGCGCTGGAGCGGGTCGCGGCGGACGGCGCCGCGCTGCTCTTGACGGTCGACTGCGGGATCACCGCGGTCGCCGAGGTGGCCCGCGCGCGCGAGCTGGGCCTCGATGTGATCGTCACCGACCATCACCGCCCGGCGGCCGAGCTGCCCGACTGCACGATCGTCGCCACCCGGCCATCCGACTACCCGTTCCCCGAGCTGTGCGGCACCGGCGTCGTCATGAAGCTGGCCGAGGCGCTGTGGCAACGGGCCGGCCGCCCGGCCGAGGAGCTCGACCGCCACCTCGACCTGGTTGCGCTGGCCACGGTGGCCGATGTGGTGCCGCTGCTCGACGAGAACCGGCGGCTGGTACGCGCCGGGCTGCGGCGCATGGCCCGCACCGAGAAGCCCGGCCTGCGGGCGCTGATGGTCGCGTCGCGGGTCGACCGGGCGCGCGTCAGCGCAGCCGACCTCGGCTTCCGCCTCGGCCCGCGGATCAACGCCGCCGGGCGGCTGGGCCACCCGGGCGCGGCGCTCGAGCTGCTGCTGACCACCGACGCTGCCGAGGCCGACCGGCTGGCCGACAAGCTGGAAAACCTCAATCGCCGCCGCCAGAACGTGGAGCAGGAGATCCTGGACGGTGCCGTCGAGCTGATCGAGGCCCACGACGAGGACTGGCGGTCGCGGCGGGCCTACGTGCTCGCCTCCAGCGAGTGGCACGAGGGCGTGATCGGGATCGTCGCCTCGCGGCTGGTGGAGCGTTACGGACGGCCGGTCGTGCTGATCGCGATCGGCGACGAGGAGGCCAAGGGCTCCGGCCGCAGCATCCCTGCCTACGACCTGCACGGCGGGCTGTCGGCCTGCGAGGAGCATCTGCTGCGGTTCGGCGGCCACCGGGCGGCGGCCGGGCTGTCGATCGATCCCGCCTGCTGCGAGCAGCTGGCCGATGCGCTGGCCGCCCACGCGGCGTCGGCGCTGGCCGACGAGGATCTGCAGCCGCGGGTGCGGGTCGACGCCGTGACCGCTCCCAGCGAGGTGTCGCTGGAGCTGGTCGACGAGCTGGCCCGGCTGGAGCCGTTCGGGCTCGGCAACCCCGGTGTCACCCTGCTGGCGCCCGGAGCCACCCTGCACGCGCTGGAGACGATGAGCGAGGGCCGCCACCTGCGGGGCGGCGTGGAGCTGGGCGGCTTCCGCTGCCGCGCGGTCGGTTTCGGGATGGGCTCCTGGCGCGACCGGTTGGCGGAGGCCGGCCGGGTCGACGTCGCCTACCGGCTGCAACGCAACGAATGGAACGGCGCCGTCGCCTCGCAGATGCTGCTGCGGGCGGTTGCCGAGGTGCCGGAGCTGGCGGCTCCCGCGCCACCGCCCAGCTCGCCCCCGGCGGCCGCGCTGCCGCTCTCACCGGCCATCGTCGACGAGCGTGGCCGCGGCGTGCAGGTGGCGACCGTGGCCCGGCTGATCGCCACCGGCGACGACGTGCTGGTGGTGGTCGCCGACCGCGAGCGCCGCCGGCGGATGCTGCGCGGCGTGTTGGCCCCGGAGCGGTTCTGCGGCGGGTCGGTGACGCTGGTCGAGTACGCCGGACTGCGCGACGCGGCGGCCGGCTACGCCGCCGTTGTTGCCCTCGACCCGCCGGCAGACCGCGACGGCGAGCGGTTGCTGGGCGAGCTTTCCGACACCATGCGCGTGCATCTGGTGTGGGGCGCTGCCGAGATCGAGTTCGCCCGCTCGGTGGCGGAGGCCCGAGAGCCGCTGCGCCCGGCCCTGGCCGCAGTGTGGCGGGCGGGGAAGAAGGGTGACGCTCCCGCGCTGCCGCTGGAGACGCTGGAGAGCTGCCTCGCCGTGCTGGCCGAGCTCGGCCTCGACCCCGCCCGCCCGGCCGGCTCGAAGGTCGACCTCGAGCGCTCCCCGACCTACCGGGCGGCGCTGCAGCGGGTGCGCGACGTGCAGGAGTACCTGGCCACCGTCCACCCAGTGGGGGCGTGACCGGGCGGCGGCCGCGGGGAGGTTGGCGGCAGCGGCGGCCACTACACTGTGAGTATGGCAACCGCCGTCCGCAGCCCCGAGGCACGTCGACACGAACCGCTCCTGACGGAGCTGCTGGCGCACGTCGGCGCGTACAACCCCAAGCATGACGCCGATCTGATCAGCCGGGCGTTCGAGTACGCCTGCGATCACCACAAGGGGCAGAAGCGCAAGAGCGGGGAGGACTTCGTCGTCCATCCGTGGGCGGTGGCCGTGATCTGCTCAGAGCTCAAGCTCGACTCCGCCACGATCGCGGCCGCGCTGATGCACGACGTGGTCGAGGACACCCACGCCGAGCTCGACCACGTGCGGGAGGAGTTCGGCGATGAGGTGGCGGTGCTGGTCGAGGGCGTCACCAAGCTGAACAAGATCAACTTCGCCAGCCGGGAGCAGGCCCAGGTCGAGAACTACCGCAAGATGATCATGGCCATGGCCCAGGATCTGCGGGTGGTGCTGATCAAGCTGGCCGACCGCCTGCACAACATGCGGACGATCGAGGCGCTGCCCAAGCAGAAGCAGCTCCAGAAGGCCAAGGAGACGCTCGAGATCTACGCGCCGCTGGCCCATCGTCTGGGCATCCACTCGATCAAGTGGGAGCTCGAGGACCTGGCCTTCCAGACCCTCCACCCGCGCCGCCACGCCGAGATCGAGGCGATGGTCAACCAGCGCCGGGGCGATCGCGAGCGCTACGTCGAGGAGGCCTCGACCATCCTCACCAAGGAGCTCGAGGAGGCCGGCATCCGGGCCGACCTGTCCGGTCGGGCCAAGCACTACTACTCGATCTACGCCAAGATGGCGCAGGGCGGCAAGGAGTTCAACGAGATCTACGACCTGACCGCGATGCGCGTGCTGGTCGACTCGGTCAAGGACTGCTACGGCGCGATCGGCATCATCCACTCGCTCTGGAAGCCGATGCCGGGCCGGTTCAAGGACTACGTCGCCATGCCCAAGTTCAACATGTACCAGTCGCTGCACACGACGGTGATCGGGCCGCAGGGCAAGCCGCTGGAGATCCAGGTGCGGACGAAGGAGATGCACCTGACGGCCGAGTACGGCATCGCCGCCCACTGGCTGTACAAGTCGAAGAGCGACTCCGGCAAGGACGCCGCCACCATGGCCTGGGTGTCGCAGCTTATGGACTGGCAGAACGACGCCCGCGACCCCAACGAGTTCATGGAGACACTGCGCGTCGACCTGTTCTCAGACGAGGTGTACGTGTTCACCCCCAAGGGCGACGTCAAGAGCCTGCCGTCCGGCGCCACCCCGCTCGACTTCGCCTACTCGGTGCACACCGACGTCGGCCACCGTTGTGTGGGCGCCAAGGTGAACGGCCGGATCGTGCCCCTCCACTACACCCTCAGCTCGGGCGACTTCGTCGAGGTGCTGACCTCCAAGCAGGAGCGGGGGCCGTCGCGCGACTGGCTGAACCTGGTCAAGACCTCCCGGGCGAAGAACAAGATCCGCCAGTGGTTCAGCCAGCAGGCGCGCGAGGATCTCGAGCACAAGGGCCGGGAGTCGCTGCACCAGGCGCTGAAGTCGAACGGACTGCCCCACCAGAAGGTGTCGGCCTCGCCGCTCCTGGCCGGGATCATCCGCGACATGGGCTTCAAGAAGGCCGACGACTTCTACGTCGCGATTGGCGGCGGCAAGGTGCAGGTCGGCCAGGTCGTGTCGAAGGTGATCGGCCGGCTGAAGACCGCCGAGGTGGTGTCGCCGGAGGAGGAGTTCACCGTCACCCGCCGCCCGCGGCGGCCGTCGGCCTCGTCCAGCTTCGGCATCGTGGTCGAGGGTGCGGCAGGGTCGGATGTGCTGGTGCGGATGGCGAAGTGCTGCACCCCGGTGCCGGGGGACGAGGTGGTCGGCTACATCTCGGTCGGCC
>Ga0070684_100005140_pt1 | contig 10003 bp, 8 predicted proteins | sample KBSC723LmetaG_FD_65653 | JGI IMG/M metagenome (GOLD analysis project Ga0070684, IMG submission 65653) | Corn rhizosphere microbial communities from Kellogg Biological Station, Michigan, USA - KBS C7.2-3L metaG | ecosystem: Host-associated > Plants > Roots > Rhizosphere ...
CACCTTGTTGACGTCGACGACGACCTCCGGTGGCCGTCCACGCAAATACACGCGCTCCGCCGCTCGGGCGCGCTGAATCGCGGCCAGCGCACGACGCATGTGCGGCAGCGCACGGCCGGGCTCGGCGATCTCCAACTCGGTGCTCGCATCCCACATCGCGTTGTACGCCTCGAGCAGAGGCTTATTGATGGCGACGACCGGACTCTCGCCGCCACCGAAATCGATCGGATCCGTCGAACGATTGGTCGCCGAGTCGGCGCGGGCGAGCATGTCTTGCATCGTCTTGGCGCGCGCGGGTGAATCCTCATCCGAGTGCTCTTCGCCCGACTCGCCGCCGAGTCGCGTGAAGACAACCTCGCCGACGGTGCGTCGCAGACGTTTTTGGTCCGCGGCGATCGAACGTGCCTCACTCACCAAGGAATCGCGCGCGATCCTCGGCCGCGCCTTCTCCAACGCCTCGGCGAGCATGATCAGCATGCGCTCGCTGATGACGCTCTTCTCTTCGTCGGATGGACCGGCCGCCTCGACGGCGACGGAATCGTATTCGTCGTGGCGCGCGATTCGAATCGTCCGCGTTTCGGAGCTACCGATGCCAGGGCCGGAAACGTTGTTACCGTCGCGCGCGACCGCACGGATGTGGACGATGTCGCCAGGATTCAGTCCAAGCGACTCGAGACTGAGTGATGCATTGATCGTCGTGCGCCGCGCATTTGGCTGCGTCGCGCCAAGCGTGCCCGATCGGAACTTGAAGTTCTCGCCTTCGCCAGAGCTCACGATGTACTCGAACGCCGCGCTCGTGATGCCGAAGTCGTCGCTCGCGTCGGCGGATAAGGCAATGCGTCCCATTGGCGTTCGAAGAACGCTGTCGCGCGCCGGTGTGAGGAGCGAGACGATTGGCGGAAGATCGGTGACCGGCTCGATCGCAATGATGCGCTGAAAGCCGCGATCGACGATGCGTACGGCGGTCGGACGCGCATCGACGCGCAAAGTGATCGACCAGCGGCCGTTCTCGGTGGCAGCCAAGATGGAATCCGTGCCACGACGTGCAACGATTCCGCTGCCCGCACCGCGACCGCGGACGGCAATGGTGCTGCCGACGAGCGCGCGTACATCGCTCGGTTCATCGACTGTCGTCGTTCGCTGTCCGGTGTACGCTGGCGGCGTGATATCGGCGACGAGCGGCGTCAGGCGGCTCGCGGCACTCGAGCTGCGCGACGGCCGGTCGAGTGCGTCGCCGCGATGTGGAGTGCGCATTCGCGCCACGGCGCCGGACGGCAACACGAAAATGATGACTCCGGCGACGAGCACCGCGGCGAAGGGTGGGCGAACAACGCGGATCGCGCGGCGCACGGCGGTGGCTCGCCAGCTTTCGGGCGCAACATTCGAGGCGATCGCGGGAGCGCCGGTCTCGACGGCGGTCGCGAGCGCAAATTCGAGCGAGGGGAATCGTTCCTCGATCCACAGCGCCACGCGCTCGAGCGACAACACATACCGATCGCGCCACGCGAGTGTGGCCGCAGTCACGAGGCCCGCAGCGATCGCGATCGCCAGCAATGTCATGCGCGTTGCGACCGGCAGCGGCGCCGCGAGGTCGGCCAGGGCAGAACCGATGATTAGCGTCATCACGGCGAGCAGACCCCAACCAGCAGCGCGCAATGCCAGCCCGATCGCGAGAATCATCCGCACCGCTCGAACGTGTGCAAGAATGCTCATGCGAGCCGCCGGTCCATTCGTCGCGCGACCAGCTCGATGATCAACAACAATGCACCCAAGCCAAGCAGCCAGGGCGTCCGTGAGGACGATTCGGTCGTCCGATCGCGCAGCGCTGTCGCTGGGGCGAATCGAGGCAACTCCGAGCCACCTGCCAATGCGGCGATGACCGCGGAATCGGCGCGTTCTGTCCGCCGAATGCCACCGCACGGCTCGAGCAGTCGTGCAACGAATTGGCGGAATGGCGCACGAAGGGTAATGTCGCTCGCCGGATCGAAGACGATTCCGACATCGCGTATGCAGCCGCGACCAATCGAATGTTCGACTGCCGCGGGCTCGCCGTCGACCCAGCGCGCAAGGGCGCGGCCATTCAACGTCCACGCTCGCGGGAATCTGCCGATGAGCGTTCCGCTCGACGACGTGACGCCACCGATCGCGTCGATCGTTGCACGCGGTCGCCACTCAGCGGCGCTGTCGCTCACGGGCCAGTGAACGAGGACGTTCCCGCTGTCGCGAGCCCACGCGCTGTCCGCGGCAGTCGCATGACCACGGACGACGCGAACGTCGCCGCTCGGCCGAAGAACGCCGGCGAGCGAAAGACCGGCGAGCACGATGTCGTTCTGTGCGGCGTTCGATTCGACGCGTGGGGCGCGCGCATTTGTAGTCGGCGCGCGCAATGGCACAACGCGCACGCGGCCCGGCCATTCGGCGCGGATTTTCAGCGTGGCGTCATCGAGCTCTTCTACCGCCAGCGGGGAAACGACGTCGAGCTCAATCGAATCCGTCTTCGCCGAGATCTGCGCGGCGACGCGCATGGCCATCGCCAGCGCACTCGAGAGCGACCCAACGGCATCGACAGGCGCCGAGTCGATGGCGGTGCCGCTCACCCGCGCGGCGGCGGTGTCGAAGGCGACGAGCACATCGCCGTCGCGCAAGAGCGCACGCACGCTGTCACGCGCCTCGCGCACATCCGCGACGTCACGCGACCGATCGGCGAGAATGATTCGCGTGACCCGCCCGCGGGCCGCGGCGAACACCGGCGCAGCGACAGCGGCTCCCAATACAAGCACCGCGGCCACGCGCAACAGCAGCAGCAGCACGTCGCTCAACGCCATCGAGCGTGCCCGCGCATGGACAGGTCGATGCGGAACGAACCGTGCCGTCGGCAGCGATTCGGCGACCGGCCGACTCCGCGCAATGAAATGCAGCGCGATCGCCGCCAGGGCGGCCACGCCGGCAACGATCAACGCCGACGGCAGAAGCCAGCTCATCGTCGCAGACCGCCGATTACCGGCGCCTCGGCGATGCGTCGCACCGCGTGTGGCGCCGGTTCGTCTGTGACAACTTCGACATAGGTTGCGCCCGCGGCCCGCCACTGTCGCCCCATCTCGGCGCGCCATTGGCCAAAGGCTTCCTCATACGCACCTCGAGTCGCATCGATGAGCAAACGCTGAAGCGTCGGTTGCTCCGGGTCTGTGGCAAGCAGCGGTCTTCGCGGTGGATTCAGCTCTTCGCGCGCAACGATGTGAATGAGATGCACCTCGCTTCCCGCGGCGATCCGCACACGCGCCGAGTGGAGCAACTCGTCGGCGTCGCCGAGTAGATCGGTGAGAATGGCGACGCGCGTGCTGCGTACCGCTGCGAGTCGCGACGCGAGGGGGTCGCCACCACTCGGCTCAGCGGCGCCGACAACGCGCGCGATCTCACTGACGACGCCGCGCCGCGTGCGCGGTGCAACGACACGCTCGACTCCTCGTTCATCGCGGACCGCGACGCCGACCGGATCGCCGTCGGCGTGGACGACTGCCGCGAGTCCGATAGCGATTTCTTGCGCGCGCCGCCACTTGTCGCGCGACGCGAGCGGAAACGCCATCGACGCCGACGCATCGAGCAACAGGGTCGTCGGCAGAATGGCTCGGTCGGTCGCGAGCCTGATGTACGCGCGATCGCTCCGGCCCAGCAATCGCCAATCGATGCGACGAGGATCATCCCCTTGGCGATAGCGCCGGAACTCCGTGAACTCCGCCGACGTCCCACGAAGCTTCGATTGATGCGTGCCCGCCATCGCGCCGTTCACGGGGCGACGAGCCTGCCAGTGCACACCCCGCACGGCATCGAGCAGCGCGCCGTACGATGGACCCGTCATGTCAGGCGTGGATGTCGCTGCGCGGAGGTTCGATTCGCGCGAGCAGATCGTCGATGATGCGCTCGACGCCGACGCCTTCCGCTTCCGCCGCGAAGTTGGGAAGCACGCGATGACGCAGCACCGGCAGCGCGACGCGCTTGACGTCGTTGGGCGACACGAACAGTCGTCCGGCGAGCATCGCGTGCGCCTTTGCGCCGAGGATGAGTGATTGTCCCGCGCGGGGGCCGGCGCCCCATCGCACGTATCGCTTCACGAGATCCGAAGCGCGCGGATCATCGGGACGCGTGGCGCGCACGAGCGCTGCCGCGTAGCGCAGCACCGAGTCGGCGGCAACGATTTCGCGAACGAGCCGCTGAAGCGCAATGAGCTCGCTGGCGCCCAACACCGTCGAGAGTCGCTCCCCGGCCACGCCCGTCGTGCTGCGAAGAATGGCGATCTCTTCGTCTTCCTTGGGATAGCCGACGCGGATGTCGAACAAGAAGCGGTCGAGCTGGGCTTCGGGCAGCGGATAAGTGCCTTCTTGCTCGATCGGATTCTGCGTCGCCAACACGAAGAACGGTTCGGGAAGCGGCATCGTCTCGCCGCTCGCGGTCACACTGTGCTCTTGCATTGCCTCGAGCAACGCCGCCTGCGTACGCGGCGGCGCACGATTGATCTCGTCAGCCAACACGATATTGGCGAAGATCGGTCCGCGCACGAAGCGAAAGCTACGGCTACCGGTTGCCGAGTCTTCTTCCAGGAGATCGGTGCCAGTGATGTCGCTGGGAACGAGATCAGGCGTGAATTGAATGCGCCGAAACTCGAGGTGCACCGCTTCGGCGAGCGAGCGCACCATCAGAGTTTTCGCAAGCCCGGGGACGCCGACCAGCAGTGCGTGGCCGCCGGCGATGAGCGACATGAGTATCTCGTCGAGCACCTGTTCCTGGCCTACGATGCGTCGCTGCACCTCGGCGCGCAGCCGCGTAGCCGCGGAGACGAGCGCGTCGCGGTCCCGCGCCGCGGGAGCCGGGTGTGGAGGTGCAACCATCGGTGTATTGCTCGTGGCTGGGCGGAGAGGGCGCGACGTCAGCGTACGGGACGGCGGCGGCGATGCGTGAGCAGCAAGATCGATCCGTCGATCACCCCGGCCGCATCCAACGACAGCGCCTCGTCGAGAATCTCCCAACCACGCAGCTTGACCACGAAGTCCTCATGCAGCTGCGCCTCGGGGAATAGGGCCGAAAGGGCGCTGACCTTGACGGCAAGGACTGGTTCCGTAGGTGCGACAGCCACGCGAACGACGTCCCACACCTCTGGCATCTCGACCCGGATCGTGATGACGTCGACGTCTTCGGGCGAGAGGCGGATGGTTGACGGCCGCGAACGAAGTCCGGTGACGAATGGCGCGCTCATGGGCGGCCCGCCGGCGGCAGCGTCGTCAAGAAGCGCGCGAGCTGCATGTCGAACAAGTAGGTCGAGCCGGTGACCTGCGTTCGACCGTCGGGGCTCGGCATAGCGGCGACGATCACCTCTTCGCCGCCTTGGCCGCGAAACGAGCAGAAGGTCGGTCCTTCTTTGTCGAGAAACGTCGCGTACAGCGACGGACGCTGCGCGAAAAACGATTTGGCGCGCGCCAGCACTTCGGCGGGGGGCAAATCGGTGATGATCTCTTGAACGGTTTGTTGCGAGCTGCTCATGAGTTCGTGATCCTCGAAGATGTCGGCGTCGCGTTGTATCGCAGCGGAACGGCAAGACGGAAGGTCGAGCCTGCGCCCAAATCGGACGTCAGTGTGATGTCACCGTGTACCAGACGTGCGAGGCGTCGCGCGAGGGCGAGACCCAATCCTGGTCCGCCGTACTCGCGCGTGAGCGTCCCGTCCAACTGACGGAACTCGTCGAAGATTGCCTCGTGCTCATCGGCCGGGATGCCGATACCGGTGTCTTCGACCGAATATACGACTTGCTCCTCCGTTACCTCGACGGCCAACCGGACGCGGCCTTTGTGAGTGAACTTGAATGCATTGTTCAGCAACGCCTTCAGGGCTTTCGCGATGGTGAGTCGATCGCTGCGCATCGATGGCACGATGTCCGGCTCGCTGATCTCGAACACGACCTGCTCGCGCCGGCCTTTGGCGGTGGCCACGGCGTCGTGCAATGGCTGGCGCGGATCGATTTCGGTCACCATCGCCGCGATCGAGCCACGTTTGAGCGCCGTGAGCTCGAGCAGATCGCCAATGAGCGACAGCAGCTCTTCGCTCGCGCCTTTCACCTGCTCGAGCGTGTGTCGTTGCTCGTCGTTGATCGGGCCGGCGAGGCCCTCGTGCATGAGGGCGATGTAGCCCATCACGGCGGTCAGCGGAGTCCGCAGCTCGTGCGAGATGTTGGCGAGAAACTCGTCTTTGACGCGGCGTGCCTCGAGCGCTTCGGCGTACTGCTGCGCGAGCGCCTCGTTGGCTTCACGCATCGCCGCGTTCGCGTGTTGCAGGTCGTCGATGAGGCGTGCCTTCTCAGCTGTCGCGGCCATTTGATCCGCAACCATGCGCATGAGATGGTGCATCTCGGCGCCGACGGCGTTCGGCAGCTTGAAGTAGAACGTCACCGTGCCGAGGACCCCGCCGGCCGTCTGCAGCGGCAGCGCGACGAACGAGCGGAAGCCGAGCTCCTTGGCGACCTCGTGCCAGTCCTCGAGCGACGGCTCGGCGAACACGTCGATCACCTCAATCGTGCGGCGCTCGCTCGCGGCTTCACCGCTTGGGCCAGCCCCGAGTCGAACGCGCATCGTCCCGAGGAAGCGAGAGTGGCGCTGCGGCCAGTTGTGCACCGCCACGAGTCGCATGAGCTCAGAACCTTCGTCGATGAGATAGACGCACGCGAACGAGGCCCCGACGAGCGGACTGACACGGTCCAGCGCGAGTTGATAGACCTCTTCGGGTCGACGCGCCGTGAGGAACGCGTGCACGATCTCTCGGACCGCCATGAGCTCTCGCAGTCCGAAATCCGCCGTCGTCTCCGCAACGGCGCGGAGCGATTCTGGAGGCGTCGCCATCGTTCTCATCTGGTGTGAGAAGCTACGAATGAGTGCAGACCTGGGCCAGGCGTTCGCGCATTCCGTACATCCCGCCTCACCCTTTCTTCGGGACCGTGAGCGTCCGAACCTCGACTCGATGGATCAGGACGTTGGGCGGCGTGTGCACGACGTCGGCCACCGCGTTGGCCACATCCTCCGCCGCCAGCATCCAACTCGCATCCGAGCGCGCCGAAAAGTGCGTTGCGACCGATCCGGGATTGACGATCGAGACCTTGACGCCGTAGTCGCGCAGCTCGAGCATGAGCGACTCGCTGAACCCCACGACCGCATGCTTCGTCGCCGCGTAGCACGTGCCCCCGACGTATGCGCTGCGGCCGGAGATCGACCCAATGAAAACGATATGGCCCGACCGTCGCTCGATCATTGGACCGACCAGCGCCTGAGTCACGTCGAACAGGGCGTTGAAGTTGACGTCGACCATCTGCGTCCATTCGTCGCGCGTGAGCTCGACGAATGGCTTCATTGTACCGACGCCAGCGTTGTTGACGAGCACCTGGGCGTCGATGCCGGCGAGCGCCGCACGCACGGCTGTTGGATCGGTGACGTCGACCGCGCGCGGACGGCAATGGCCGCCGTTCGATTCGATTTCCTGGGCGAGGGACTCGAGCTCGTCGTCCGAGCGTGCGACGGCGACGATCTCGTAGTCCGACGCGAGGCGAAGCGCGGTCGCGCGACCGATCCCCCGGGACGCTCCCGTGACGACCGCAACTGGCTTTGGCATACCCTAAATCTACCGTGTTTCAGCCCCGACCAGGGGCCAGGGCCAACGGCGCCAAGCTCCCAAACGGCGCAGCATTCCGCGCCGTTGGCCGTTTCAGCTAGCCAAGCATTCTCTCTACCGCTCTGACCAGCGGCCCGAACGACAGCGGCTTCCCCGCCACGCGCTCCGCCTGTTCGTGCGCCAGCTCCCGTTGGCCTTCCCCAAACAGCGCCGCGCAAATCCACGGGCCGGCCCTCGGGTTGCGCCACCAGTCGACGTCATAACGTTCGACCAGGGTCTCCGTGATCAACGCTTGCAACTGCCACGCACGAAGGTAGCGCGCGGCATAATAGCGTGGGTCGACATCGATGAATGCGTCGGCGCGATCGTAACGGAACGTCGTCGCCGACGTGAGTTGCTCGACATACAGGTCCGGCAGCGACTCCCATGACATCGCGCCGCCGTACAACTCGATCTCGTAGATCAACTTCGCGCAGTACCGTCGCAGAAATTGGAGCTCCTCGAACCCCGCCGAACGCAGATAGCGCTGCACGTTGTTCGCGCCAAGCTCTGTGTAACGCTTGAGCCAGCCCTCGGTCTCCATCAAGTGGTCGAACAACATCGCGTAGCCTTCGGTGATCGAATTGTCACCAAGCCAGCGGTACTCGAACGCGAGGTTGGGCCGCATGTACGCGAAGTGCAGCGCGTGACCGAGCTCGTGGAGAAAGGTGTTCCAATCCGTTTGACCGCCGTGCGGCCGGAGCACCAAGTACACCTCGTCGGGGACGCGAACCGGCGAACAAAAGGCGCGCGAGCGTTTTCCTTCGCGGTCGCCCGTGTCGAGTGTGATGCGCCCGGATGCGAGCGGATCGATGCCCATGTCCTGCACCTGCCGCCGAATCGACTCCTCCATCCGATTCGGCGGAAAGTACTGGTCGAACTCGCGCGCGCGGAACATTGCCTTTGCGTCGGCGCGCGTGAGCGACGCGACATCCATACCGAGCACGCGCTTCGCGAACTCCGGCAGCACATCGTCCCACAATGACTGCGTGTCGCGCAAGAACGCGGCGCACTCGTCTCGAAGCGCCGCGAGCGAGATGCCGCTCAACAATTCGAATGTCGCGTTGTAGCTCGGAGCCAGACCAAGTTGCTCGGTGATGTCGCGTTCGCGCTGGAAGCGTTCGCGCCGCAACGGGGCGAGCTCGCGCTCGACCAATTGCGAGTACGCCTTCTCCATCGCGTGACGCTCGGCCGGATTTGGATTGTTCGCGATCTCGATGGCGAGCGCCTCGTACTCGATCTGACGACCATCCGCCAGCGTGACGACGGCCGACGCTTCCCATGCAATCTCGCGCTCGTCGAGCGCGGCGAGCTGTCGCGCGCTTTGCGATTCTGCTTGCCAATCGACGAGCAGGCGCGCGGAACGCTGCTCCTCGCTTCCTTCAGACGACGACCGAAAGGCGTCGAGCGTCAGGGCCAATGCATCGGGGCCGAGGATCGCCGCGTGACGCGCGTAGATCGGTTGAAGCTCGGCCGTCGGCTTCTGCCCGGAGTGCGCGAGGTAATACTCGCGCGAAATTTCCTGCATGAACGCCTCGCCGCCCGTGCGAAGGCGTTCGATCGACAACGATTTCAGAGGCGACGTCACAGGCCATTCATGTAGCGATCCGGGCTTGAATGATCGAGCCAACTCTCTCCGCGGCCACTCGCTCCTGGAGCAGCGTATCCCGGTCGCGCAGCGTCACCGTTCCGTCTTCCATCGTCTGTCCGTCGACGGTCAAGCAATATGGTGTGCCGACTTCATCTTGGCGGCGATAGCGGCGGCCGATCGCGCCGGACTCGTCGTAAAACACCGGGAAGCTCGCACGCAGCTCCTTCGCCAACTTCTCAGCGAATTCGGGCATGCCGTCCTTTTTCACCAATGGGAAGATGCCGGCTTTGATCGGCGCCAGCGACGGATGCAGACCGAGCACCGTGCGCCCTTCATCCTCACCCTCGACGGTCTCTTCGCGATATGCGTTCACCAAAACGGCGAGCGTCGTGCGGTCCGCGCCGACCGAGGTCTCGACGACATACGGGATGAAGCGCTTGTTGTTCGGCTGATCGAAGTACTCGAGCTTTTTTCCAGAAAACTCCTGATGGCGCGTGAGGTCGAAGTCACCGCGATTGTGCACGCCTTCGATCTCCTGAAAGCCGAGTGTTCCGCCAAAGTCGAACTGCACGTCGAAGGCGGCTCGCGCGTAGTGCGCCAACTCTTCCTTCGTGTGTTGATGAAACAGCAATCGCGCTGGTTCGAGGCCGAGCGATTTGTGCCACTCCATGCGTCGCTCTTTCCAGTACTCGAACCAATGCATGTCGGTGCCCGGCTCGACGAAGAACT